>Ga0183100_1000480_pt1 | contig 31937 bp, 33 predicted proteins | sample Biomet2_FD_127789 | JGI IMG/M metagenome (GOLD analysis project Ga0183100, IMG submission 127789) | Microbial communities from bioreactor (seeded with anoxic lake sediment) at LBNL, California, USA - Biofuel metagenome 2 | ecosystem: Engineered > Bioreactor > Anaerobic > Unclassified ... | reverse complement strand
TCTATTTTGGTTTTAATTTTCTTAGTTTTCGTGTACGAAAACTTCAATAACTTCTCCGAAGGAGAACTTCACTGCACGAAGTGCACTTCACTTGCAACTTGTTGCAACTTCACTGGAAACTATGTTTCCACTTCACTGCTTTTATGCTTCTCCGAAGGAGAACTTCACTGCACGAAGTGCACTTCACTTGCAACTTGTTGCAACTTCACTGGAAACTATGTTTGCACTTCACAGTTTGCATGTGCAGCATCGATTTCATCGAAGTGCAGCTTTTGCTTCGCAAAGTGCAGCTGTTCCTATGGAACGTGCAGTATTGGAAGCGAGGCTTCCAACGTTAAGGAACGTTTTTGTTCCAAAAACTCGAACTTATAAAAAAAATAATATTTTTTGTTCTATTTTGGTTTTAATTTTCTTAGTTTTCGTGTACGAAAACTTCAATAACTTCTCCGAAGGAGAACTTCACTGCACGAAGTGCACTTCACTTGCAACTTGTTGCAACTTCACTGGAAACTATGTTTGCACTTCACTGCTTTTATGCTTCTCCGAAGGAGAACTTCACTGCACGAAGTGCACTTCACTTGCAACTTGTTGCAACTTCACTGGAAACTATGTTTGCACTTCACTGCTTTTCAACTTCACGGCATACAAAAAGGCTGCCCGCAATTTTCGCGAGCAGCATTTTTGCATGCCATTATTCCCTTATTAGTCTATAAAATTTCTTTTTCCCCTTGCGAACCAAAACACTTTTATCTGCCTCAAAATCCTCTGAGTTAAGCAGTTTCTCCACATCGGTGACCTTGGCTTCACCAAGAGTCAAACCATTTTGCTGCACCAACCGACGTCCTTCGCTTTTGCTGGCGAAAATTTTATTTTCCGTCAAAACATCAATAAGCTTTTGTCCCAGCTGCTCAGTTTTGATGCTTATAGTTGGAACATCATCCATATTGTCGCCACCGCTAAACAGAGCTTCCGCAGCAACTTTTGCTTTCTTAGCTTCTTCTTCTCCGTGAATTAATTTTGTTACTTCATAGGCCAAAACTATTTTAGCTTCGTTAATAGCCGAGTCTTTTAACGCTCCCAAACGATGAACTTCCTCCATTGGTAAGAAGGTAAGAAGAGCAAGGCAATTTTCTACATCTGCGTCGTTAACATTACGCCAGTATTGATAGAAATCATAGGGAGATGTTTTTGCCGGATCAAGCCACAGAGCACCGCCTACAGTTTTTCCCATTTTCACGCCTTCGCTAGTGGTGAGCAGTTTTGAAGTCATGCAGAATGCACTTTTTTGTTCTTTGCGGCGAATTAGTTCCACGCCAGCCAGCATATTAGACCATTGGTCATCGCCGCCCATTTCCATAACACAGCCGTACTTACGGTTGAGAGTTAGAAAATCATAAGCTTGCATAATCATATAATTGAATTCAAAGAAAGAAAGGCCTTTTTCTAAACGTTTTTTGAAACATTCTGCTGCCAGCATATGGTTAACTGAGAAATGCACGCCTACGTCTCGAAGCATATCAATATAATTAAGCCCTAGAAGCCAGTCGGCATTATTGACCATAATAGCTTTGCCTTCAGAAAAGTCGATGAACTTGGACATTTGTTTCTTGAAGCAGCTAATGTTGTGATCAATAAATTCAGGCGTCAACATTTTGCGCATATCGTCTTTACCACTTGGGTCTCCAACCATACCGGTTCCGCCACCTAAAAGACAGATAGGCCTATGCCCGGCTTTTTGCATATGGGACATGACCATAAGGGCAATAAAATGACCTACATGTAGGCTGTCGGCCGTAGGGTCAAACCCTATATAAAAGGTTATTTTCTCTTTTTCTAATAATTCCTTGATTTCTTCTTCGTGTGATACCTGTTTTAAGTACCCACGTTCTTGTAAAATATCGTAAACTGACAAGACCATTCCTCCATTTTTTTCTTTAATCGTTTAGCTGGGATGTGCAATGTGGGCATCTAGTGGCTTCTTTTGCTATTTCACTTTTGCAATAGGGACATAAACGCGCTTCTTCTACGGCCTCTTCTTTTTTTAGTTTGTTTAACTGGCTTACAAGTACGAAAATAACAAAAGCTATGATTATAAAATCAATAACATTCGTTAGAAAAAGACCATAAGCAATAACAGGTACTTTTAATTTAGCGGCCTCAGCCAGAGTAGTAACCGGTTTGTCAGAAAGATTGATAAAAAGATTGGAAAAATCAATATCTCCCACAATCTTACCAATTGGAGGCATGATTACATCGGTAACCAGCGAACTAACGATTTTACCAAAAGCGGCACCAATAATTACGCCAACAGCCATGTCCATCACATTGCCTTTTAAGGCAAAAGTTCTGAACTCTTTAAAAAATGACATATTAACACCTCCCCCAAAAATATATACACTCATTTTACCACATTTTTTACTATTTTCTACTGCCTTGACTGTACATTAGCTATATTTTATAATAGATAGGTACACCGATGATAAGGAGGGGAAAAAATGAGACCAGATTTAGTCGTACCCGGCGAAAATGAAGAAAAATTCATAGTAGCCAAAGAAACAAGAGTTTGCACTGTGCCCTTCACTCCCTTGGAAGAAAGAATGTTGAAAGAAAAACCCTATCTCATGGAAGGATTGGGAAAACTTAGGGAGCTATTAGGACCTGAAAAATTCCAAAAATACATTAGCACTGTACACAACATCAACAAGAGTGGTAACGCTATTTTGTTGGTAGCCGGCAGTGAATTACATCGAACAAATTTGGAAAGAGAGTGCATTGGCGCGATTATGAAAGCTTTTGCTGTGGACAATGTACGCATTGTAGCACAGGGATAAGCGAGATTTATCAGTTTGATGCATATGTATTTTCGAATATTTGTCAATCATGTTTTTGTTGTATATGATTTGGGCCTTGTAGGAGCGTTTTGCGTGTTTTGCAAAACGCTCTTTTTCTACTAATTATAGGCAATTTTACAGCGTATATCCTTGTTTTATGGTATAATATTCAGATAAATGTAAATAAAAATTTTAAAATGCTTTATATTATGAGGTGGTGGTTATGACGGATGAGAAAGATTTAGAAAAAAACCCTTCGGATCTTGCACATGAAGACATCCCAGATGAGGTTGGTTCACTTAAAATAGCGGACGAAGTTCTAAGTATTGTAGCCGGATTGGCCGTATCAGAAGTTGCTGGGGTAGCAGGCATGAGTGGAGGTATAGTTGGCGGCATTACAGAAATGCTTGGTAAGCAAAATTTTTCTAAAGGTGTCAAGGTAGTAACTACAGGTAGGTCTGTTACGGTAGAAATTTATGTAATCATAAAATATGGTTTTAATATTCCGGATGTAGCTATAGCTATTCAGGAAAAAGTAAAAAAGTCTATAGAAGATATGACGGGATTTGATGTTGTAGCAGTGGATGTGCATGTAGAGGGGATTAGACGCGAGGCTGATGCTGATCTTGAAGAGGACACTGATGGAGTTGCGGCTGTGACACTGGAAAAAGATTCTAAGATAGAGGTGGTAGAGCCATGAGTATACCGGATAGGATAATATTGACATTATATACAATTTTGATGGCGGTGGTGGCGGTTTTCCTTGTGCTTTTTAGCTTGGGAGTAGTTTCCACTTCCAATGTAGCAACATTTGCTGCTACCATGCCGGGACGTTGGGAATATGCCGTGGGCGGGGTTATTTTGTTGTTGGTAAGCCTGCGTCTTTTGATTGCCGGATTAGGTGGTACAGGAGTTAGTACCTTATCAATTGGTAATGAAAAAGAAGGAAAAATTCACGTGGGCAAAACCGCTGTAGAAGACTATATTGCAGAATTTACCAATGACGTTTTTGGCGTGCATAATGCCAAGGCGGTGGTTAAAATGGCAGACAGCTTACTAAATGTACGTGTCAATGCCTCGATAGAACCGGGAATTAATATTCCGGATACTACCGATGAAATAAAACAAATAGTTAAGAAAAATGTGCTTGCTACCATTGGCATAGAAGTAAAAGATGTAGAAGTGTTCTTTAAGCATATTAAGCCGAAGGATTAGGAGGAATGCGCCATGTTTTCCAAAATTATGCAAGAACTGTGGGGAAATTATAGAGGTCGCTTTGTAGGGATTATAATAGGGCTGGTTATTGGGCTGCTATTCTTATTTATGGGCTTCTTTCGTACGATTTTCTTATTAATATGTATTGGCGCCGGTTTTTTTATTGGTAATAGAGTTGACAACAAAGAGGATCTCATCGATCTTTTGGATCGCTTGCTGCCTCCCGGTTATCACAGATAAATTAAACGAAAGAGGAATAAAATGAGCCGTAGAAACGCACGAGAAATAGTTTTAAAAAGTTTATTTATCATGGATTTTACTCCGGATACGGAAATTGTCGATGCTTTAAAGGTAGCGGAAGAAGAAATTCAGGGGGCCACTAAAGCTGATGTCCTCTATGCTAAAGAAGTAGTCGAAGGCACTCTTTCCCATATAGGCGAAATTGATAAAGAATTGGAAGAAACTTCTAGGGGATGGCATGTTAGTCGTATGTCTGCTATTGATCGTAATCTAATTAGGCTGGCTGCCTATGAAATGTTTCTATGCCCCGAAAAAGTACCATCGGCAGTAGCCATAAATGAAGCCGTAGAATTGGCAAAACTTTATGGCAGCGATGAGTCCGCGGCTTATGTTAATGGGGTTTTAGGGAAAATGGCTAAGAATCATGAGAAATAGACCCGTGGTGCTGGGGATTGATACCAGCTGTTATACAACTTCAGTAGCTATAATGGATCTGGCAGGGAATCTCCTAGGTGATTTTCGCCGTATCCTTATTGTCAAAGCCGGAGGCTGTGGCTTAGCACAGTCGGAAATGGTTTTTCAGCACACTAGGAATTTGCCTGAACTTATAGAGCAAATAGAGACCATTGGCGAACTTCATATAGTGGCTATTGGTGCCAGTGATAGGCCGCGTCCTGTTGTAGATTCATATATGCCCGCATTTTTAACAGGACTGGGACTGGCTCGAAGCTTGTCCAAGGTTTTGCAGGTACCTTTATTCACTTTAAGTCATCAAGAAAATCATTTAGAGGCTGGATTATGGTCTGCTGGAGGCCCTAGTGCCAGTCGCTTTCTGCTTTTACACGCTTCAGGCGGGACAACGGATATTATGAAAGTGACTAGGCAGGAAGATTGCTCTTTTACTCTAGAAACTGTAGGTGAAAGTATTGATTTACACGCTGGGCAGTTTGTTGACCGAGTAGGTGTTGCCTTAGGGTTACCATTCCCGGCAGGGCCGCATTTGGAAAAATTAGCACAAAGTTCCACAGAGCCCTATGAATTGCCGGTGGCGGTGCATAAGGGAAAGATTAGCTTTTCAGGTCCCGCTACAGCGGCTTTGCGTGCAATTGCCGCAGGTGTAGATAAAGTTTCCATGGCCAGAGGCACAGAAATTGCTGTAGGGGAAGCCTTCAACCGCGCTTTGCGCAATGTCTGCAGTCAGGAAAACATCCATGATGTGCTTTTGGTAGGTGGTGTAGCAGCCAATAAGTTTATTAGAGATTTATTAATTGCTAAGTTGGCTAAACGCAATATTAAAATCTACATTCCGGAAGCAAAGTATAGTGGTGATGGTGCAGTTGGGGTTGCCGCTCATGCTATGAAGAGAATGAGGGATAGTAATGTTAATGGGTAAAGTGTTTACCGTAACTGAAATTAATAGAATTGTAAAAAACCTTTTGGAAGGTCAAAGAGAGTTTGCTAATATCCAAGTGCAAGGGGAATTGTCAAATTTTAGACTTTATCCTTCCGGGCATTGTTACTTTAACTTGAAAGACAAGCAGGGGGTTCTGAAGGCCGTCATGTTTGCCGGAAATGCTGCTAGGTTAAAGTTTATACCGAAAAACGGTGATAGCGTTTTGGTTATTGGACGGGTAGGGGTTTATGAACGAGATGGTATCTATCAAATTTATGTAGACATTATGTTGCCACTAGGTGCCGGGAATTTGATGTTGGCTTATGAAGCACTTAAAAATAAACTTTCAGCAGAGGGCTTGTTTGATGCGGCCCGTAAAAAAACATTACCGCCACATCCTACAACTGTTGGGATTATAACTTCTTCGGCAGGAGCGGCTGTGCGAGATATTATTACAGTTTCCCAAAGGCGAAACCCCGGGATTAAACTTATCCTTTATCCTGTGAGAGTACAAGGAAAAGAAGCCATTGGGGAAATCGTAGAAGCTATCGAATTTATGAACAGGGAAAATTTGGCTGATGTGCTCATAGTCGGGCGTGGAGGCGGATCTATTGAAGATTTGTGGGCCTTTAATGAAGAAAAGGTCGTACGTGCTATAGCGGCTTCTCGTCTGCCAATAGTATCAGCAGTAGGACATGAGATTGATTTCACTTTGGCTGATTTCGTGGCTGACGTGCGGGCAGCGACACCTTCTGCCGCGGCAGAAATAGTTGTAAGTGATAGCAACATATTAGTGGATAAGGTTAACAAACTAGTGCAAAGGAATATTCGTTCCATGGAACATCTCCTAGTGGAACGTCAAGGGCAATTAAATAACCTGCAAAGATCTTGGGTTTTTAATCAGCCTTATAGATTTTTGGAAGAAAAACGTATGCGAGTGGACAGGGCATATGAGCAGCTTAATGGCAATCTGGAGAAAAATTTAATCGGTATGGAGCATGCACTGGGAATTTTACAGGCAAAGCTGGAAACTTTGAGCCCATTAGCAATTCTTAATCGGGGCTATACCGTAACAGAGAAAACTAATGGGAAATTAGCAAAATCTATGCATGATGTGCAGATTGGCGACCAAATTACTACAAGATTTTTTGATGGCTCAATTCTGGCAAAAATTGTTAATACCATAGGAAAGGCGGATAGTTAGATGGCTGCAAAAAAAACAAAAGAAGATTTGGGGTTTGAAAAAAGTTTGGAACGGTTAGAGCTTATTGTTGATAAGTTAGAAAGTGGCGAACTTGCCTTAGATGAATCCTTGCAACTTTTTAAAGAAGGCGTAGAACTAAGTAAATATTGTTCTTCCAAACTTAATACAGTGCAACAGGAAGTAAAAAAGGTTATAGTAGACAATAAAGGTACGTTCACATTAGAATCTTTTGCGGGGGAAGAAGAATAAAATGAATTTTGCAAAATACATGGAAGATAGAAAATTGCTTGTTAACAATTTTCTGGAAAAACGCACGGCTAAAAAAGGAATTTCCAGAGTAGATGAGGCTATGCTTTATAGTCTTTTGGCAGGAGGCAAAAGGTTGCGCCCCTTACTCCTTATGGCAGCAGCAGACGCGGTAGGTGGTAATGGTTACAATTATCTATCTGTAGCTTGTGGTCTAGAAATGATTCATACTTATTCCCTTATTCATGATGACCTGCCAGTAATGGATAATGATGATTATCGGCGTGGAAGACTTACCAATCACAAAGTTTACGGTGAGGCTATGGCTCTTTTGGCTGGAGATGGGCTTTTAACTTTAGCTTTTGAAGTAATGTTGGAACAAAAAAATATAGCTCCGGAGATTTTGATAGAAACAGTGAAAGAAGTTGCTATGTGTGCCGGCAATTACGGCATGGTAGGTGGGCAAGTCCTTGATCTTGATTCTGAAGGTAAAGAAATCACCCAAGAACAAATGCGCACCTTGCACGAGGCCAAAACAGGAGCACTTTTCATTGCGGCAGTACGCAGTGGGGCTCGTATGGCTGGGGCTAAACCTGAAGAGCTTTTAGCCATGACTCACTTTGCCGAGCTATTTGGTTTAGCTTTCCAGATTACCGACGATATTATGGATGTGGAAAGTACCAAAGAAGAAATGGGTAAAGAAGCAGGCAGTGATGCCAAACTGAAAAAATCTACATATGTTACTTTATATACCTTGGAAGGTGCTAAAGCTTTAGCTGAAAAGACCTTGCAAGAAGCTTTGGAATGTCTAGACCTATTTGGCCCTAAAGCGGAACCTCTACGAGAAATTACAAAGATGCTCTATAATCGCAAAAACTAATATTTTAAATTAAACACCATGAAGGGCGGATTCTAGATGACCTTGCTTGACAAGATAAATTCACCGGCAGACCTAAAAAAATTTACAGCAGAAGAGCTGGGACATTTGTGTGAAGAAATTCGCACATTGCTCATTGAGGTAACGTCTAAAAACGGTGGCCATTTAGCTCCCAATTTGGGAGTTGTGGAATTGACAATAGCGCTGCACAAAGTTTTTAGTACGCCAAAAGACAAAATAGTCTGGGATGTTGGTCACCAGGCTTATGTTCACAAAATTCTTACAGGACGCAGAGAAGCTTTTGCCACATTGCGCCAATATAAAGGTCTATCAGGGTTTCCCAAGAGGCAAGAAAGCCCCCATGACGCTTTTGGTACAGGTCATGCCAGCACCTCTATTTCTGCAGCACTAGGAATGGCCGTAGCTCGTGACCTGAAGGGCGAATCTTACAATGTAATAGCTGTTATAGGTGACGGGGCACTTACAGGGGGCATGGCCTTGGAGGCTCTTAATAACACCGGTGATTTACAAAAAAAACTTATAGTTATTTTAAATGATAATGAGATGTCTATAGCAAAGAATGTGGGGGCCATGTCTGAATATTTATACCGAATACGTACTGACCCCACTTATTCAAAATTAAAATATGATGCGGAAAGTTTGCTGAAAAGCATTCCGACTATAGGTGATCAAGTGGCTAAAACAGCTAATAGGCTGAAAGATAGCTTGAAATACTTTTTAGTACCGGGAATGTTGTTTGAAGATTTAGGCTTTACTTATATGGGACCCATCGATGGGCAGGATATTGAGGCTGTAGAAGATGTTTTAAAAACAGCCAAAACCATAGACAAACCGGTACTTGTTCATATTATTACTAAAAAAGGAAAAGGCTATTTGCCCGCAGAAATCAGCCCAAATAAATTTCATGGGACAGGGGCTTTTGATATCGCTACAGGGAAAAAATATGCAGAACCTAATGCCCATAAAACCTATACGGAAGTTTTTAGTGATACTATGTTAGATCTAGCTGGCAAAGATGATAATTTGGTAGCTATTACGGCAGCCATGCCTGATGGTACAGGGTTAGCAGCTTTTGCTAAGAAATATCATAAACGTTTTTTTGACGTGGGTATTGCAGAACAGCATGCGGTAACTATGGCAGCAGGCATGGCTTGCGATGGGATACATCCCTATGTAGCTATTTACTCTACTTTCCTGCAACGGTCCTATGACCAAGTATTACACGATGTTTGTATGCAAAACTTACATGTTGTTTTTTGCTTGGACAGAGCTGGTTTAGTCGGTGATGACGGCTACACCCATCATGGTGTTTTTGATTATTCTTACCTAAGTATGATGCCTAATATGACTATTATGTCTCCCAAAGATGAAAATGAATTGCGCCACATGCTATTTACCTCAACGACTATTGGCGGTCCCGTGGCTATACGTTATCCACGCGGTAGCGGCCTTGGAGTAACGTGCGCTGATGCTCTGCATGCATTACCCATTGGCAAAGCTGAAACCCTAAGAGAAGGCAACGACGTGAGTATTTGGGCTATTGGTTCTATGGTGAAAACCGCTTGCCAGGTAGCGGAACTCTTGGCTGTAGACGGTATTCATGCCAATGTTGTTAATGCTAGGTTTGTAAAACCTTTGGATGGAGAGCTGCTGGCAGCTATGGCAGAAAAAACAGGATTTATAGCTACTATAGAGGAAAATATTTTAGCAGGTGGTTTTGGTTCCGCAGTACTACAACATCTGAATAAACTGAATATGCTTGCTGCTACTAAGATTATAAACTTTGCTATTCCGGATAGTTTTGTTCCACAAGGTGCAAGAAACTTGCTTTTGCAAGACTTGCATTTAGATTCCGCAAGTATAGCTTTAGCTATTAAAGAGAAGATTAAGAGTAAGGTGAAATAAATGGAAAAAGCTCGTTTAGACGTATTCTTGGTAGATAAGGGTTTGTATGAATCTAGAGCAAGGGCTCAAGCAGCTATTATGGCAGGACAAATCATGGTAAACGAGCAAAAAATTGATAAGCCCGGTACGCAAATTGGCCTTGATTCTACCATCCGTATTTTAGGAAATAAATTGCCTTATGTAAGTCGCGGTGGTTTAAAACTAGAGAAAGCCTTAAAAGTCTTTCCCTTTTCTGTTCAGGGCAAGATAGTTGCTGATTTAGGAGCGTCTACCGGAGGATTTACAGACTGTGCTTTGCAAAATGGTGCGGCTAAAGTTTATGCTATAGATGTTGGATATGGACAACTGGCATGGAGCTTACGCCAGGATTCGCGGGTTATAAACATGGAACGTACTAATGTACGTTTTATGGAAGCGGATACTTTGGCAGATAAAATAGACGTAGCCACTATTGATGTAGCATTTATTTCTTTAGATAAAGTCTTACCGGCCGCAAGAAATATTTTAGCGGCCGACGGCTCAATTATTGCACTTATTAAACCGCAATTTGAGGCGGGTAAAGAAAATGTGGGGAAAAAGGGCGTTGTACGTGATGCACGAATCCACGCAGAAGTAATTAGAAAAATTCTTTCAATAGCAAGAGGTGAGGACCTTGTTCCTGCAGGGTTAGATTATTCTCCTATTAAAGGCCCGGAGGGCAACATAGAATTTTTATTATATTTAACTATGCAGGGTGAAGATAAAGTGGACGAGACAAAAGTGGATAGCGTTGTAGCCGCCTCTCATGGCGAGTTATAGATTACAGGTGGTAATTATGAAAAAAATCGTTATAGGAATTTTCCCGAATTTGGAAAAAGACAAAGTGCAGAAACAAATGGCTCCGCTAATGGCATTTTGCCGTGCTAATAATATCGACATATTATTGCCGAGGGATATTGCTCCTCAGTATGGAATGGACAGTTACTGCGTAAAAGAGGAAGAAAGTATGCGGAAAATGGACGCGGCAGTATCTCTGGGTGGTGACGGTACGCTTTTGCGCATGGCTCGCTATATGGCGCCCTTGAATATACCGGTTATGGGTGTTAATTTTGGACGTTTGGGATTTTTGACGGAAGTTGAACTGCCCCAAATGCAGTCTGCTTTTCTTAAAATAAGAGATAGAGAATATACCTTGGAAAATAGAGGTATGCTGCACGTCCAAGTTTTTGAAAATGGGAAAGTAGCAGCCGAGGCACATGCACTTAATGATTTGGTCCTAGCCAAAGGATATGTTTCCCAAATGACCAGATTACAAGTAAAAATAGCGGGGGAAATTTCAGCCAATTATCCCTCTGATGGACTAATCATTGCCACGGCTACAGGCTCTACTGCTTATTCCCTTTCGGCGGGAGGACCTATTGTGTATCCTGGTCTAGAGGTCGCTATTTTAACACCAATTTGTGCACATGCTTTGCATACGCGGCCTATTGTGATACCACTAAAGGACAAAATAGAAATATCTGTTATGCCGCCTTTTGAGGAGATTTCCTTATCGGCAGATGGCGTAATTATTAAATCAATTAAAGAAAATGATGTGGTTGTTGTGGACGCTAGTCCCTGTTTTGCAAAATTCATTAGGACTAGTCCTGCTTCTTACTATGCTACTTGGCAGACTAGATTGCTGCGTGGCGAAGATACTACTAACTTTTGAGGGGTGAGAATATGAAAATTTCACGTCAGGAAGCAATAAAAAAAATTATCGATAAGCAGGTAGTAGAGACTCAGTCAGATTTAGCGGCTGCTTTGCAGGAAGCTGGGTTTGACGTTACCCAAGCCACTGTATCTAGGGATATTAAAGAAATGATGCTGGTAAAGGTACCTAGTGCATCGGGTAAATATAGGTACGCCTTTCCTAAAGAACATGAAAAATTACTAACGCCTGATCGCATGGAAAGGACTTTTCATGATTCTATTTTATCGATAACATCTTCTGAAAACATGGTGGTAGTCCGCACTTTACCTGGAACGGCTCAGGCAGTGGCCTATGCTATTGACTATTTAAAATGGCCTGAGGTTTTGGGAACTGTTGGTGGTGATGACACCATTTTTATTTGTATTAACAAAAAAGAAAATGCCGATAAGTTAATAAGTCGTTTTGGTTTAGCAGAATAACAAAGAGGTGCAAGGAATGCTAAGTTCCCTTCATGTACATAATTTTGCGCTAATTGAAGATGCCGTAATCGAATTCACACCGGGATTTAATGTATTTACAGGTGAAACCGGTGCCGGTAAATCAATATTGATAGATGCTTTTAGCATCGTTTTGGGTAATAGGGCTTCTACAGACTACATTCGAAGCGGTGCTGACTCTTATTGGGTACAGGCTGTTTTTGACCTTAGCGGCCAACCACAAATTCTAAGCTTTTTGGAAGGATTGGGCATTGAAAATCAAGAAGACAGTTTATTTTTGCGGCGCAGGGTTTTAGCTAGCGGTAAAAGTCAAGCTGCCGTCAATGGCTGCTTAGTTCCTGTGAATATACTAAGTAAAATTGCGGAGCGCTTAGTAGATATTCATGGACAACACGAAAATCAACAGCTTCTGCATCAAGGGGCTCCTTTAGAGATGGTAGACGTTTACGGCGGCACAGGATTGCAAAGTGCATTGGTAGAGTATCAAGGCATATATAAAGAGCATGAAACGGCGGCACAAGAATTTGCAAGATTACTAGAAAAAAATACTAATCAACAAGAAATTATAGAACGGCTGCAGGCAGAAATTACAGAAATAGAAAATGCACATATTATTCCTAGAGAAGATGAAATACTGCGGGAGCAGGTGCAGAAATTAAGTAATAGCGGCAAGATTTTAGAAGCAGTGAATTTAGCCCACAATTTACTAGATGGGGCAGAGCACAAAGCAGGAGTATTAGATCTTCTCACTGAGGCAGGCGCAGCTGTGGACAAGGTCAGAGAATTTGATCCAAGCTTACAGGGTGTCTATGAAGGTCTGGATAATGCATGGCTCACCCTAGAAGATGTGCGGCAAACACTAGGAGAGTATATTGCTTCCGGTGACTTTGAACCAACCCAGCTAACTACCATACAAGAGCGGTTGGATTTATTGTTTCGTTTGAAGAAAAAATACGGCGGTACCCTAGATAGTGTGAAAGAATATCTTGATAAAGCACAAGAAGAATATGCAAATATTGCATTTTTGGATAGGAATCTAGAGCTGGCCCAGAAGAAAATGCTGGAACTGGAAAAACAGATGCTGGCAAAGGCTGAGGCTTTAACTGCTTACCGCAAGAAGGCAGCTGAGAAATTTGCTCAGCTTGTTACAACTCATATAAAAGATTTAGCAATGGAACAGGGCATATTCCAGACTAGTTTTACTCTTAAAGAAATGTGTGGCTTACAGGGACGTGACAGCGTAGAATTTTTATTTTCTGCAAATCTAGGCATGGAAGCTAAACCTTTACAAAAAATAGCTTCAGGCGGCGAATTATCACGTTTGGCTTTAGCTATTAAAACTGTCTTGCTAGAAAAATCAGGAGTTTCTACTATGGTATTCGATGAAATAGACACGGGTGTAGGTGGAGTCACAGCACAAAAAATGGCAGAAAAAATAGCAATTATTGCTAAACGCAGGCAGGTGCTTTGTATTACGCATTTAGCGCAAATTGCCTGTTTTGCGGATAATCATTTACACATTACCAAGGCCAATAAAAATCAATCTACCGTAACTATAGTAAATACCCTGGACCACGAGCAGCAGGTGGAAGAAATTATGCGGATGACCGGAGGAACAAGCACCACAGCTTCAGCAAGAAAAAATGCATTGGAGCTGCTTGCAATGGCCGCCCAAATTAAACAAGATTTATAATGGGTAGTATGTGGGTATTAGAAAGCTATAATAGGAGCTAAATATGAAAAAAATACATCAAGTAAATTTAGATGAAAAACTTATAAGTTCTAGGGTTGGATTTATAGGAAAGCTTTTAAAAGTACAAATTGCTACGGTTACGTTGCCAAACGGAAAAGAATCCACCAGAGAAACAATAAAACACCCCGGAGCTGTTGGCATATTACCTGTTTTAGAAGATGGCAGCATGGTTTTTGTGAAACAGTATAGGTATCCGGTAGGAACAGTCTTATATGAAATCCCGGCAGGAAAATTGGAGCCGGGAGAAGATCCGGATGAATGTGCGCCCAGAGAATTATCTGAAGAGACCGGCTATATGGCAAAAGAATGGAAGCATCTAACGTCTATAGTTACTACTCCTGGTTTTACAGATGAAGTTATCCACCTATATTTGGCTAAGGGATTAACAAAGGCAAAGCAGCATACGGATGAGGATGAGTTTATTGACATAGTGGTGTTTTCTCCTGATCAAGTAAAGAAAATGGTGCTGGAAGAAGATATTTTTGATGCCAAGACTTTATCAGCACTTTTGTTATACTATATTTGTGAACAAAATGTGAACTAACACATTTTTTTTTATTTTACGCAGGAAAAAAAAGAAAAGCGTTGAATCTGTAGGAGATATATAGTGTCATAGGACTGACAATAGGAGGGGAAGCAATATGGACGTACTAAAAGTATCAGCAAAATCAAATCCCAATTCTGTAGCAGGAGCCCTAGCGGGAGTGTTGCGTGAGGAAGGTAAGGCAGAGTTGCAGGCAATTGGTGCAGGAGCCCTTAATCAGGCTATTAAGGCAATTGCTATAGCAAGAGGGTTTGTAGCTCCTCATGGCATGGATTTGGTTTGTATTCCGGCTTTTATTGACATAGTTATCGACGGCGAGGAAAGAACTGCTATTAAACTGTTAGTTGTGCCAAGATAATTCATTTAGCAGGTTTGACACTATCTGCGGATAGTGTCTTTTTTACGCAATGAAAAAGAGCATTGCTGGGGAGCAATGCTCTTTTTCTAAAAGGAAGTTGTGTTATGATGATGGGGAAGATTATGATAAGAAGGGGTGGTTCTTATCATGTTTAGAGTATAAAAAATATATATGACGAAAAAAAGTCGAAAAAGTGAACTATTTATGTCAAAAACGAGTATCTTCTTCAAAAAATAAATTAAAAAAACTATCTAAATGTTAACAAAAGTGATAACATTAAAAAATATTGCAGAAAGATGTCAAACGACAAAGAGTGAAGGATAAATGGACAGAAAAATTTTAGATTATGTGGCAAAAACTGTATATAAGTGCGAGGATTGGCGTGATTGGAAACGGTATTACGTTTTTATGGCTCGTTGTTATTTAAACAAAAGTAAGGTAGAAGAACTGATTGAATTTTTTAATAAGACCCCTTTACGAAAACGTATTATTTTGGCTACGCCATGGTTTATTGATCAGGCAACAAGGCAAATATTTTTTAAAGGGTCTAATTTCACCGAGCGAGTTGACCTTATCGAAGCTCATATTACGGCTATGGAACAAGTTTTCACAGAAGAATTTATTGAAAGAATATATGTTAAAAAGGAACCCATTGTTATTTGGCAGGATGAATTTCAAGAAAAACCAATTACTATGGACATAAAGTTTTTTAATGGACAGCAAAAAGAAGGTTGCCTTTCCCTAAATCTCATGTATGATAGTGCATGGCCTTTATATCAAATTATTTTTTCCTGTTTGCCAAGCAGGGAAAATGGCGAAAAGTCCCTGTACATAGGGGCATTGCAGGGATCAAATAAAGGCAATGAGTTTGTCAAATTACTAACAAAAGCTTATTTTGGTTATCGAACTAAAAACCTTATTTTCTATTGTTTCCGCAATGTGGCCCGTAGGTTCGGAGTGAAACACATTTACGCCGTTAGCAATGGTGGTCATTACGCTCAAAACCACATGCGCATGGATCGTAAGGTAAAAACAGACCTAGATGGATTTTGGGAGGAATGTGGAGGGCAGCAATTGGTAGACAAACGTTTCTTTGAGATCCCCATTGAGGAGCATATTAAAGAGTTCAGCGAAATGAAGCCTTCTAAGAGGGCGAATTATCGTCGCCGACTAGCTAAAATGGAGGAAATGGAAGCAACCGTTTTTGAAAATCTTAAGCAGTATATGAAATAAAAAATGGCCCTACACCTTAAGGTATAGGGCCATTAGCATTTTTTTAGTCAACAGAGTCATCTTCGGTTAATTTTTTCTGCCCTAACCTAGTCCTTAGGGTTTCCCTTGTCCATTTATAATCAGGGGAAGCTAGGCTATTGGTTTGATCATAGGCAGGTGATTTAATATTAAAGATTCCGCACATCATATCGTAGATTAAATCATTAGTAAAATAGGAATCAGCATGGGCGGTTAGCGCATCTGTGGCAACCGGGTAGGCTTGACGATACTCATCAGAAAGGTAAGCATATAACGGAATGCGCAAAGATACGAACCCAATAGGATCAGGATAACGCAGCTTATTAGGGTTAGCACCATGATCAGAAAAATAAACCATGGCCTCTAGATTAAGGTTATTCTTAGCATAATCATAAACTTGTGCAAGAAAATAATCAGTATAGGCTAGAGAATTATCATAATTTACCGGGAAATCATATACTTTGGGGTCGCCCCACCTAGTGAATTCAGGTGGATAACGGTTTTGATAATTATCATGACTGCCCATAATGTGCAGAACAATAAAATTATTTTGAGTTGGATCAACTTCTTTGAGGTAATCCATTAGAACCATGTCGTATTGTTGTTTATTAATTTCCTGACTAGTCCATTTTGCGTGATCGGCAGTTCTGGCAACTAAGGTTACTTGGGTATCAGCATTGCCAACAGTACCTTGATTACTAAACCAAGAGGTAGTATAACCGGCTTTTTTGGCAATATCCATAATAGAAATTGACTGGTTAAAAGGAATTTCATTATATTGGTTTTTAGTAGTTAAAGCACGTTCTAACGCAGGTACAGTTTGTGCCCAAGAAGTATAGGCATGTTTAAAAATAATACTATTTTTGTCAGTTAATTTTTCCCGTAGCCATGGCGTCGTATCGTTTTCGGTTTTGGTGTAAGCACTCATGAAATTACGAGAAGCAGATTCACCAATAATAAGGATAATGGTACCGGGTTTTTTCCAAAGAGGTTTTGTAGGTGTTACTGATAAAGAAGCAAAATTGTTAATGTGGTTAGAAGTGTATTGGCGAGCTGAAATAAAGTAATCTCGAACTTCACCATAATGTTCAAGCAAGCGTGTACTGGTAAAAATGCTGCTGGTATAATAGCCTGCACCTAAAAAAACCACTAGCATAAATGCTAAGCTTTTTTTATTAGTCCAAGAAGCTAAGGACAAACCGGCAGTAATTTGATTGGCCTTATAAAATAAATAAAATAATGCACAGAAAAAGACCATAGTTACAATAAGATATTGGCAGCCAATGGTTTTTATGAATTCCAAGGCTTCGTTGGTATTTGTCTGGTAGAGTGCCATAAGTCCTGGTTCAGTGACAACAGAATGGTACAAGGCGAAATATATCCATTGAAATACAGGCAGAATCATTAGCAATGTCTGAAAAATTGCTAAAAGAACAGAAGTAAAAAATCTGTTTTTCAAGAACTTTAATAAAAGAAGATGTAAAGCAGTTAGAGAGGCAATGCCATATAACCCAAAAGCTATATCGAAGTGATTGCTAAAAAATGGTACTGTGCTATGGTAAGTAAGCCAATAAAATGTAGGATATGTAATAATCCAGCTTAATCCCACAATTATATGCGATAAAAAAAATTTGGAAAACAAGGTACAACCTGCTAGATACATTGGTAAAAGCGCTACTAAGGCGCAAGGGATAAAACGCCGCATTTGTAAATAGAAGGGTTTATTTCCTAAGCCGTTAGATACTAGGTTATAGTAACCAAAAGTCAAGAGATAAAGCAATAAAACAGAGAATAAATAACGCCACGCAGGTTTCTTCAATAAGCTGTTCATCATAAGGACTCCTTTTTCGTCAACGGTTTTATTATACCACAACCCATAGGATTTTCTTTCTAAATATCAAGCACAATGGTATAATACACTTACAATTGTAAAATAAGACAGGCATAGAAACTTCACTAAAAAATATGGCTTTTAGTGAAGGATTGATAAAATGGTAATAAAAAATATATAGTACAAAGGTGAAGAAAATGCGAATAGCAATCCTTGAGAGTATTATAATGCCTGCAGGGCATGAAGTAGAGTTTGACAGAATTTTGATAGATGAACTGAAGAAACAGGGGCATACGCCTTGTTTTTTTGTTCCGGGAAAATTTCCTTTTAAGATAAATTATGGAGTGGAGATAGAGTATTTAACAGGAGGAGAAGTTGTTACTTATGCAGGAGCCGGAAAATTAGAAAAACTTTGGCTTTCTTTGTTACGCGAAAAAAGACGTATTGACTGGTTTGATGCTGCCTATGCTAAAGCGCAGGAGGGCAAGTGTGATGCTATCATAGTACCCACGGCTACATATCGCTATCTAAGAACATTATGCAATAGCAAGCTTAAGTACTCGCCTGTGCCTATATATTTCATTTTTCATGGTATCAACCCCAAAGAGCAGCCTAACTTTGAAAAACAAGCACGTAAATGTTTGCCATATAAGAACATTTTCTTACGGGTTATTACTTTGCGTAATGATTTTTCCCAAAGTGGTCTAACTAATTTGCGACTCATAAAGCCCCCTGTTTTCAAACCTCAAGATCTACCTCTAAAGGAAGAAATACAAGGTAAAACACCACTAAAAATAGGATTTTTTGGCCAATTCCGTAAGGAAAAAAATTTAGCATTTTTTTTAGATGCCTTTGTTCAGGCAAATTTTACTGTACCCGTGGAGCTTATTGTCCAAGGAGCAACAGCTAAACCTGAAGACGGCGAAGTTTTTGAAAAATATGCCAAGGATTATGCCAAATATAAAAATATAACTTTTTTGCATAAAAATTTAATTGGTATTGATTGGCAAAAGGCATTGTTGGATGTAGATGTTATTATTATGCCTTATGCTGCAGAGCGCTATCGTTATCACTGGAGTGCCATGCTTTTTACCGCCATAGGGTTTTATAAACCAATTTTAATATCTCCGGAAATAAATCCTGAGGTTTTGGAAAAATATAAAATTGGTGCCGCAGTACAATTAGATAGCATTGCAACTTTTGCAAGACAATTAGAAGAGTTTATGGATGACTTCGTTAAGAACACCAATACTTATAGAGAAAATCTGCTTCTTGCCAATAAAGAATATAGCCACGAAGCATTAATAAAAAACATACTGGCTGATGATTAGAAAATAGAGGCAAAGGTAATGATAATGAGGTGAAGCTTTGGAACCAATAGATATGGTGTATCTATGGTGCGATGGCAAAGATAAGCGTTTTCGTGCTGATAAGGGAAAATATATTAGGCAAGAAATAAAAAGTTTGGATACAGAGGCAATTAGTGAAGTGCGTTTTTTTGATAATGAAGAGCTGAAATATTCGTTACGTTCTTTGGAAAAGAATGCACCATGGATTAATCATGTTTACATCGTAACTGATAGACAATGTCCTAAATGGCTAAATTCCAAATATGATAAGGTCACTGTTATTGATCACTCTCAAATATTGCCCATAGAAAACATACCAACCTTTGCTTCACTTGCTATAGAATATAGAATGCATTTAATACCGGGGTTGTCAGAAAAATTTCTCTATGGCAATGACGATATGTTCTTTGGGCAGGAAGTAACACCTGCATTTTTTTTTCATAAGGATAAACCAATAGTTAGATTAAGTCCTTATGCACCAATAAAAAGGATAAAAACCTCATTAAAATTTAATAAGGTTTTTGCAAAAGAATCCATGTGGATGAAGACTAATTTAAATACCTGGAAAGTTTTAAATAATAGATATAAACAACAGGAATTTTATATGTCACATCATAACATAGATAGTTATACAAAGTCTGAATTTAGTGCTGTGCTGGGAAAATATGCCAAAGATTTAGAAATCACCCTGAATATTAGATTCCGTAACGAATGCAGCCTCTCAAGATCCTTGATAGGTTTAGATGCAGTATATAGCGGCGCAGGAATTTTAAGAATTGTTAAAGCCCTCAATTTACGAAAAAAACATCTATGTTGGCTTAAAACCGATTATTGTGAATCCTATGTGCGGGCAGGAGATTTGAAGGCTATAAAAGAAATTAAAAGGTTTAAACCGGCATTGTTTTGTATAAATGCCAACGAAAACAATGATTCAGAAGTGCATTTGCAGATAAAAACGTTTATGCAGGAAATGTTTCCATTGCCCTCTAAATTCGAAAAAGTCTGAGTGGCATTTAATCTTGTATTTAATTACACTGGTATAATTTTAAAATTTACTTGATGGGGATAAAAAGATGAAGACACTTTTACTTCTATTTTTTGGTGTAGGCCATATTGATAATGTGGCAGGCACAGAAAAGGTATTTGTTAACATGGCTAATGCTTTTTCTCAAAGGGGATATAAAGTTATTGCCATTTGCAATGACAGGGCGGAGAAACAGCCTGCTTACAAATTAAGAGAAGAAGTAGTTTTTATAAACTTGGGATTAGGGAAAATTACAGTACCTGTTGAAAGGAAAATTTTACGAGAAGTTTTAAAACCTTTTCAATTGGAGATAGATAACCCTGTAGATATTTATAGGACAGAAATGTTGGCATACGAAGTGCAGAAAAAAATAAAAAACAGTGAAATTTATTGTGCAGTATGTTTTGAATATAACAGTATTATGGTAGCGAACAAATTAGACCTCAAACCACGTATTGCCATGGTACATAATTCTATAGATGCCCTAATAAAACCCATGACAAAAAAGCAACTGGAGCAAGCCAATAAAATGGATGCTTATCAGGTGTTAATGCCAAGCTTTGTTAAAGAGGCTAAAAGGTATTTATCCACAAAAGTAGTTTATATTCCTAATGCAATAGCTGTGGAGCCCAAGCTTGCGGCCACAGAGCTTGTTAAACTAAATAAAGAGAAAAACACTATTATTTGTATAGGACGACTAGATGAAAAACAAAAAAGGCAGCATATTTTACTCAAGGCTTTTGCTTTAATTGCACCTAAGTATACCCAATGGCAGGTGGAATTCTATGGTCCTGATTATGATAGAGCATACAAAGATGGATTATTAGCGCTTGTAAGAAAATACAAATTAGAAGAGCAAGTACATTTTAGAGGAGTTACAGATAATGTTCAGGAGAAAATGAGACAAGCAGGTATTTTGGCAATTCCTTCTGCCTATGAAGGATTTGCCATGGTATTAGGAGAGGCGATGAGTCTAGGCCTTCCGGTTGTGGGATTTGCTAATGCCCCTTCGGTAAACGAATTAATCGTGAATAATGTAAGTGGTGTTTTGTGTGCAGATAACATTAAGGACTATGCTGTAGGATTAGAACAACTTATGTGTAATGAGAAGCTGCGCAGAGAATTGGGGATTAATGCCAAACTAGCTATGCAAGAATACTCGCCAGAGAGAGTATGGAGTAAATGGGAACAATTATTTGAGCAATTGCAGTCCTAACACAATCATCTGTAAGGGGATAAGAAATGAAACTTAGTATAATAGTACCTGTTTATAATGTTGAACCCTATATTAGAGAGTGTTTAGATTCTATTAAGGCACAAACATATAGTGATTTTGAGTGCATTATGATAGATGATGGCTCTACAGATAAGAGTGGAGAAATCTGCAAGATGTACGCCGATAGTGACAACCGTTTTCGTTTTATACAGCAGCAGAACAAAGGGGTTAATTTTGCCAGAGACATAGCCCTGCAAAAGGCCATGGGTGAATATATAGGGTTTGTGGACGCTGACGACTATATAGATAAAACCATGTTTTCCGTATTAATGGATAATGCGCTTAAAAACAAAGCAGATATAGTAATTTGTAATTGGTGGGAAATCGGAGAAAATTTTTGTAAACTGTCTACGCATTACACTATTGCAGGCAGTTTTGCTAAAGAACTAGCCATGCAGTATTTGGCAACAGATAATATGCCTAGTTTTCTATGGAATAAAATTTTCAAAAAGTACCTTTTGGAAAGGCCACAAATATTATTGACAGCCAAAAATATGGGTGACTATTCGTGGATGCATCATATTTTTCATAATGCCACTAATTTTTTTTATGTAGAACAAGAATTATATTTTTATAGATACAGGGCAGAAAGCATTATAAATAATAGAAACTTAGCAAAAATGCTTCAGCGTTACACTATTGCTAAGGAAAGAAACAGTTTTTACAAACTTTATTATCCTCAGCTATTGAAAGAGGCAAATATGGGCCTCTTTAAGCATGCTTGGAATTTATGTAGAGCTTACTCATGTCCTTTAACACTTCCTGAAAAAGAAATATATTTAGAGGCAGACCATTTTATACGCGAATTTGCCAACGAATATGTGCAGTTGATGCCAATGGGGAAAAAAGAAAGGCTTTCACTATGGTTTTATGTGCATTTTTCTAAGGGTGGTTGTGGGAAGCGGTAAGTTTTGAAAAGGATGTTATTATTAAAAGTGGAGGTGTGCAATGCTTAGAAACTTGCGCGAAAAACTAAAAGCATACAGACGGCACCGCAAAGATAGTCGTTATTGGCATGAGAAAATAGCAGGGTTACTTACAGGTAGGGAAATTATGCCGGATGATTATGCAAAAGAAATTAAAGCATATTATAAACAATATGGTATTAATGCTTCCAATAAGTGGCATAAAAGATATTTGGATATTTTGCATATGCGTGATGTACGTTTTATTCCGGAAGACTTGTTTTATGTGGATATTGAGCCTGGGCTTAATAATCTTATCTATCGAGACGGTATCGACGATAAAAACATGTATGATTTGCTTTTTAGAGACGAAAGCGTGCAGCTGCCGGAAACAGTGGTTAGAAATATTAATGGATATTGGCTTGATGCAAATTATAAATCATTGGAGCCTTTTAGAGCTGTAGAGTTGTGTTTAGCGGAAGAAAAACTTATTATAAAAAAGGCTGTTAATAGTGGCGGTGGTAGAAATATTAGAGTTTTAAAGGGGCAAGAAATAACTGCAGATACTATACAAGCAACTTTTTCAGAGTTGGGAGAAAATTTAGTTATTCAGAAAGTATTGAAGCAGCATAAGCTTTTAAATGAAATTAATCCTTCCTCTGTTAATACCATACGTATAATTACTATAATACTGCATAATGAAGTTCTAATTGTGCAAGCTATATTGCGCATGGGTGTAGGTACTTCCTACGTAGACAATGTTTCTTCAGGTGGTATGGCAGTAGGTATTACCGAAAAAGGAACTTTAAAAGAAAATGCATACGATTATCAGATAAAAAAACAGACTAAACACCTAACCACAGGGTTTGTTTTCAAAAACGTTGCCATACCCTATTACCAAGAAGTAGAAACTATTGCAAAGGCGATGCATCGAAGGTTTGCGCAATTCAGGCTAATATCGTGGGATTTTGCTATAGCAGATACGGGACCCGTCCTTATAGAGTTTAATCTTAAATATCAAGGTATGGATTATTTTCAAATATTTAATGAGAGGCCTTTTTTCGGAGATTTGACGGATGAAGTGTTAACAGAACTTTTTGGCAAGAAAACTACATAGAGGTGTTAAAATGAATACAGTAATAAAACAATTTTTACATAATGATACCTTTTATGGAATTACGCGCTTTTTCAATTTTAACAGCGACAAATTCAAAATTAAATATATGTACATGTCTACCCTGAGAAAAGAATTTAAAAAAAAGATGGGTTATGAGCTGAACATAGATAAGCCAATAACTATAAACGAAAAAATTCAATGGCTGAAGGTTCATTATCGAGATCCCTTCATGGTTGTATGCGCTGATAAAGTAGCCGTACGTGACTATATTGCTAAGATGATTGGACAAGAATACTTGGTGCCGGTTCATGGTATTTGGGAGCATGTTAATGACATTGATATTAAAAAGCTGCCTAAGCAATTTGTTTTAAAAACCAGTCATGCCTCAGGACAGTTTATAATTTGCACAGACAAAGAAAACCTAGACTGGAATGAAGCCTTGCATAAATTGCAACGATGGCAGCATAAAAATTATTACTATACAACCGGTGAATGGGTATATAAAGATATAAAACCACGTATCATTTGTGAAGAGTTGTTAGAGGAAAACATTACTGATTACAAAATACAGTGTTTTAATGGTGAACCAAAAATGTTATATGTTTGTACTGACCGTACCACACAATTTAAAGTAAGCCATTTTGACTTAGACTTTAACCTCCTAAATATTGTGCATAAAAAACGTGCAGCTATTGAAAACAAAGAGAAACCTCAATGTTTTGACCAAATGGTGAAAATAGCCAGAATATTAGCAACAGGGTTTCCTTATGTACGCGTAGATCTCTATGAAAGCAAAGGGAAAGTATATTTTGGTGAACTAACCTTTAGCCCTGCTAACGGTATGTGCCTTTATGAACCGATAAAATGGGATATAGTCATGGGAGATATGTTAGATTTATCCAAGGTAGATAAAAAATATCTTGTATGAGTAATGACAAACATATTTAGGAGGAGGAAGGTTTTTGCGCACAGCATTTATCTGCTATCGTGGATTTCAGGTACTAAATTGTATAAATTTTGTTTATCATAATATTAGAGAGACTAAGGGAAGCTCAGATATCTATATTATTGATGAATTTTTTGATGATGAGGCTATTGCCAATAGATTGAGGGAAACCGGCCTATTTAATAACGTTGTATTTGTCAAGGATATCCCTGATAGAAGTTTTTCTCTAAATAGGCATCTTGGACAGATGTTTCCCAAAAAATATTTGCAATATAGACTGGACCCGGAAAAAGAGCCGGCATCAGATTATCTGCAACTAGTTACTTGTGGATGGAATAAATTTTTTGTCCGTTATGCAGAGTTCCTAAGGGAAAAAGGGATAAGAAACATTTTTTTAGATGATGGCATAGTATCTTATGTTGGCAATATGCGCAGTAATGAATATCCAGGTCTGATAGATAAAAAACTTAAGGCTTTTCTTAATAAGGGACCATATAGTATCAAAATAGACGAACTCTATTTAAATAATGTTGGGCAAAATCAAAGTAATATGGTTAAGCGAGTTTTAGAACTTCCCAAACTGGTTACAGCGGAGAAAGAATTAAAGGAATTACTAAATTATGTGTTTAGCTATAATGAAAAATGTTTAACTGAAAAATTTATTTTTTTGGATCAGACTAAAAATAAGGATTTTAATATGGAAAGACTTGCAACAAAAGCATTAATTTGGGAAAAAATTGCAAATATTGTGCCCAAGAGGGAATTTGTAATTCGCTTGCACCCACATGACATGGGAAAATTAGACATGCCAGGATTGGTTTTTGATAAAAAACGTAGTTTGTGGGAACTGGTGTGCATAAATGAAGTAAATGACGAAAAAGTGCTAATCGGTTATTGTTCTACAGCTCTCATTACTCCAAAGTTTATTTTTGATTTGGAGCCTATTATTATTTCCTTATATAAATTAATAGAGTTTTATAGTAAAGAGAAAGAACGCGAGATTGATAAGATATTTATGGGGCTTAGGGAATCCTACAGAAGGAAAGAACGAGTTATTACACCTGAAAATATTGCGGAACTAGAAACAGCATTAAAAAAAATAGCAGGAACAGGTTGAATGCTTTGTGTTGGTGCTATTTATACGTGCCAACGCATTTTTTTATAGACTAACGGATGCAAATACATATAAGTGTGAAGGCCTTTATCTTTATCGATATTGCTGCTAATGTGTTATAATGATACAAATATGCATAAGGAGCGCCTATGTCTAACTTAGCGGTTTTAATTTTAACTAAAAATGAAGAGAAAAATATAACAGCGGTTGTTAACAATGCCAAACAGTGCACTGACGAAGTTCTAATCATTGATTCAGGCAGTACTGATGCTACTGTTAAACTAGCGGCAGATGCAGGGGCAAAGGTTGCCTACAGGGCTTGGGACAACGATTTTTCCGCTCAACGCAATTTTGCCTTGACGCAAACAGTTGCTGAGTGGGTTTTATATTTAGATGCAGATGAAAGGCTTAATGAAGAACTAGTAGCAGCGATTAAGCGCGTTACTAACTCTAATTTAAAAAGGCAATACGCCATTGTGAGAAAGTCGGTAGCTTTTGGTCAGAAATTTAGTCATGGGGTCTTAAAACCCGACAAAGTAGCTCGTTTGTTTCCGCATACTAACATTCAGTGGGTGAACAAGGTACACGAAAGGCCACAGTGCAATCTGCCCATAGTAAGCTTGCCAGGGCATATTGAACACTATACATATGATAATTGGGCACAATGGGCCGATAAATTTAATCAATATACAACTATTTGGGCAGAAAATGCCTATGCTAAAGGGAAAAGAACCTCTTTTGCCACAGCATATGGACATGCCCTTTTTGGATTTATACAAATGGCTGTATTTAAATTCGGAATTTTAGATGGTTGGTTAGGATTGGCACTTTGCTGTAACCATTTCTCCTATACTTTGCTTAAATATTTGAAATTACAGGAATTGCAAAAAAAACAGGCGAAATAAAATCCCAGGGGTGGTATGCATGTTTTTCGCAAAATATTTTGCTATGGCCAATAGAGTTTTATGGTGCGGAAAATATAAGCTAAGAAGATTTTTAAAAATAGCTGATGGTAACGTCCGTGGTTTGAATTCAAATCCACGAACACAGAAGATTATTGTTTCACTAACATCCATTCCCAGCAGAATACATGCGGTACCTTTTGTTGTGGACGCATTGTTAAACCAAACCATGCCCCCAGACAAAATAATACTTTATTTAAATGCAGAGGAATTTGCTGGCACACAATTTCCACAGAAACTTCTACTTCAACAACAGCTTGGCTTAGAAATAATATATTGCGATAACTTAAAACCACATAAAAAATATTTCTATTCTATGCAGTCTTATCCTGAGGATATAGTAATAACTATAGATGATGATCTTGAATATAAAGTGGATTTGGTAGAAAAACTATACAAATCGTATTTATTGCACCAGCACTCTGTTTCAGCCATGAGGGCACGGCTTATTACCTTTGACGAAAACAAGGAATTAAACCCATATTGTGCTTGGCCTTTGATAAATGACAGAAATTGGGTCGGGAAAGAGTCCATGTCGCTTTTATCTACTACCGGGGCGGGAACTCTTTTTCCCCCACATTGTTTGCATATGGAAACTTTTAATAAGGCAAATTTGCAAGAAACATGCTTGGATGCTGATGATTTATGGCTTAAAGTAATGGAGGTTATGCAGGGAACTCCCGTAGTATTGGTAACACATGAATGCAAACTAGTAACACTAGAAGGCACTCAGGGAAAAACCTTGTTTATGATAAATAAACTAGGTAACAACGATAAGCAAATGAAGAAAATACTTACTATATACAATAGTTACACTGACTCAAAAAAATCAGTTCTTGATATAATCAGAAGCGGGGTAAAGTAAGAAAAAGGATTTTCATAAGCTACAATAGAGGATTATAATTCAAACGATTTTTTTAAATTTTTAGGCATTTTTTTCTAATGTGAGTTTTTGCAATTTATAAATTGTTGGAAATGGAGTAGGGCAGTATGCGCGTTGCAATTTTGGAAACAGTTAAAGCTCCTGCCGGGTTTGAGCTGGAATTTGACAAAATAATTATTGATGAATTAAAGCGCCAAGGTCATACTCCGGTGCTTTTTTTACCTGAAAACAGTACCTTAGATGTAGATTTGGGCATCCCCATCGAATATATGGCAGGGGGACAAATGGTTAGTTATGATAATATAGGAAAACTTAAGAAGTATTGGCGTATGCTGCAAAGAGAATTTCGCAGAAGAAAATGGTTTAATGCAGCTTATGACAAAGCCCAAAAAGGCGAGGTAGATGCTATTATTTTGACTACGGCTACCTACCGCTATTTGCGTTCCTTACGTCAAAGTAAACTTAAAGATTCTCCCATACCCATAATTTTTATTTTCATGGGAGTAAATCCTAGAGAAAAAAGTAACTTTTTACATGAGGCACGTAAATGCGCTGTATATGAAAATATTAAATTAAAAATAATTTCGTTAAGAGATGATTTTGTTGATGCCAATATTAATAATTTGGTAGTTATTTCTCCAACAGTGGTGGTGCCGGCTAACTTTTCTGCAAAGTTTCAGCATATATATAAAGAACCAATAAAAATAGGCTTTTTTGGACACTATCGTAAGGGTGAGAAAGATATAGAAAGCGTTTTACGTGCCTTTGCAGCTGCTAAACTTGAAGGAAAAGCTCAGCTAATAGTACAAATAGCTCCAACAAGAGAAAGAGATGCAGCTTACCTAGACAAAATAATTAAACCCTATAAAGGAGAGCCTGTAATTTCTTTTCTAAAAGGAACGCTGCTGGGTGCGAAGTGGTACGAAGTCCTGCAAAGCGTAGATGTTATTTTTTTGCCTTACACAGACCAACGTTATCTTTATAACTGGAGTGCTGTATATTTTAATGCTATCGGATTTTATAAACCTGTTTTAGTAACACCAATATTAAATCCGGAAATATTAAAAGGGTATGACATAGGGATGGAAATAAATTTGCAAGATATGGAGATTTTCAAGCGACAACTTAGTGAGTTCATTTATAATTATAAGGGGAAATTACCGATTTATGAACGTGAACTAAAACGAGCAAATAAAGATTTTGGACATACTGAATTTATTCGGCAGTTATTGGGGTGATAATATCAATATTTTAAGTGCAAAACCCATAATCAGCATTATTATGCCAATATATAATGGGGCAAAATGGTTGCCAACATCCTTGCGAAGTTTATTGGCGCAAACTTTTGCAAATTTTGAGTTACTGCTGATTAATGATGGGTCAATTGATGCTAGCGAAAAAATTTGTCAGGAATTTCTTGAACGGGATAAACGTATTAGGTATTTTTATAAAAAAAATGACGGAGTTAGTTCAGCAAGGAATTTGGGCTTAGAGAAAGCTCAAGGTGAGCTTATTTATTTTTTTGATTGCGATGATATAATTGCTCCGGATGCATTAGAATTTCTTGTTAATTTGCACAAAGATACAGAAGCGGATATTGTTTCCTGTGCATGTATGAATGTATACAAACAAGCAGTTTCAGTTAATCTTAAGGTAAATGAAAAGATAAAGACTATAGTTGCTACAAGAGATAAATGGAAATATAGAGAAATATTTACAGGTGCTATTATATGTAAGCTGTTTTCTAGACATGTTATAGGTGACACGCGTTTTAAAAAGGAGATTTTTTATGCAGAAGATGATATTTTTTTTATGGAAGTATTTATTAAAGCAAGTAAAATAGCTTACTGTCCGATAATAAAAACTTTCTACTACATACACAGTGATAGTTCTACTCATAGGTTACAGCCTTACAGTTTTTTTCAAAGTTTTGTTTTAGCAAAGTATCTCATTAAAGAAAAAGTATACACAGCGACAATGGACACAAATGTACGTGCTATGGCTTATTGTGATTATTGTACCAGTATATTTTCACTATTTCGTTACGTAGTACGAGCTGGTGATAGACAAGAGTATGAGAGACTACATGAAAAATATTCTGAATTGCTAGAGAATTTTTTACGTGAAGAAAAAATGGCAATGGTGAAAAAATTGGAATATAAAACTTATATTAAATCCTATAAGCTGGCAAGGCTCATACATGTTAGGAAAATTTAGAACCATGGGGCGTGCTATAAGGTGTACATAACAGAAATGGAACCAATATTAAAAAGAAAACTAAAAACCTTGTTATTGCTGCCTGTTTTTATCTTAATACTTGCCTGTACCTTGAGCATTGGCAAATTACTGGTAATTGCAGTGGTAATGCGTATTTTTTTGTGTTGGAAATACAAGAGAAGTTATAGCAAAAGGGTTTTTAGAGGTAAATTATTTAAACATTCTGTATTTTTTATAGTAATGTATTTAGTGCTTTTACTTATACCTACAGTTATCATGCACGGGGCTATAGGCGAGATAGGACACTATGTTGAACGCATGCTGCCTTTTTTCTTGCTGCTTTTTGTAGCTGATGAAGACACAAATATTTGGAACACAGTTTGGGTAGGAATTGCTTGTGCATTGTTGCTTATTGCTTTAGATACTCTACCATACGCCTTGGTGGGACAGGTTCCTCTACGGGGCAATTTCGGCTGGCATAATACCTTAGGTGGAACGCTGGCTGTATTTTTGCCAGTATTTTATTTTGGTATATATAAAAGAATTGAGAACCATATCCTGGTTAGTTGTGGTTTGTTGTTAATAGCAGTGACATTTATTCTAATGGTTTTAACTGAGTCCAGGGGTGCGCTACTGGGACTTTTTTCTTCAGTTGTTGTATTTTTAGGAGCAATTGCCCTAAAAAAAAATTGGAGGATAAAAAAAATATGCAGTTTGATTATCATAGCTGTTGTATTAGTAGGGTCCTTTGTTGTCACCACAACGTTTATGGGATTGAATTTAAATAGAAATATTGCCAAAGATGGTAGGGTGGCACTAATAGAATCCAGCTGGCATATGTTCTTGAATCATCCTTTATTAGGGGTCGGCGTAGGTAATTGGCGAGAACAATATGATACCGTCTATGGTGTAGACAATATAGAAAAGCATATGGACTCGCCTCATAATATATTTTTGCAGGAGCTTAATGAAGCAGGGATTATTGGATTAAGCGGCTTTTTAGCTTTGTTAGGTTTTCAGTATTGCCATTTGCTAAAATCAGCTCATGCCGACATAAAATCAAGTCTGCCTAAATTACAGTGGCCTTTTGCCATACTAATTACTTATATGGTAACTTTAGTTCATGGACAGGTAGACTATATCTTTTTTCAAAGAACCTATCAGATGTTCTATTGGCTCTTATGGGGTGTATACTGCTGGAGCGTGACCTATGAAAAAAGATTTCGGCAATGAAGCCTTTTTATAATAAATAACATACAAGGAGAGTGCTATTGTGAAAGGAATTATTTTAGCAGGTGGCTCAGGTACGCGTTTGTACCCCTTAACTATGGTAACTTCCAAACAGTTGTTGCCTATTTATGATAAACCTATGATTTATTATCCCTTATCTACACTGATGTTAGCAGGAATCGTGGATATTCTGATTATATCTACACCGCAAGATTTGCCTAATTTCGAAAAATTGTTGGGAAATGGTTCTCGTTATGGGTTACACCTAAGCTATAAAGTTCAACCATCACCGGATGGGTTAGCTCAGGCGTTTATTTTAGGAGAAAAATTTATTGACGGTGATTCTTGCGCCATGATATTAGGAGACAATATCTTCTATGGCGCAGGTTTCACTGAGCATCTAAAGGTTGCAGCTGCTAATACTAAGGGCGCCACAGTCTTTGGCTATTACGTAGAAGACCCAGCACGTTTTGGCGTAGTAGAATTCAGTAAGGAAGGTAAAGCTGTCTCACTAGAAGAAAAGCCCTTACAACCTAAAAGTAACTATGCTGTTACCGGTTTATATTTTTATGATAATAAAGTCTGCGAATATGCTAAAGCACTTAAACCCTCTGCAAGAGGAGAACTAGAAATAACGGATTTAAATAAAGTCTATTTGGAACAAGAAAAATTACAAGTAGTTACCCTAGGACGGGGTTATGCTTGGTTGGATACAGGCACTATTGCCTCCTTAAATGCAGCCTCAGAATTCGTGCGTGTCGTGCAAGAAAGAGCAGGAATCGAAGTAGCTGCTTTAGAAGAAATATCCTACCTTAACGGCTGGATTACCAAAGAACAACTGCTAAAAAGTGCAAACTTCTATGGTAAATCACCCTATGGACTGCATCTAAAAAAAGTAGCGGCAGGGAAGTACAAATATTAATTTCACATAGTGAAATTAATAAGTGAAGTTGTGCTTTCAGCACAAGTTAAGTTATGCTATCGCATAAGTGAAGTGCGACTAACGTCGCAGTGAAGTGTTCGCAAGCGAACAGTTAATGAACGTTTTTTCCCAAAAACGTGAACTTATAATTATA
>Ga0183100_1000479_pt1 | contig 32047 bp, 29 predicted proteins | sample Biomet2_FD_127789 | JGI IMG/M metagenome (GOLD analysis project Ga0183100, IMG submission 127789) | Microbial communities from bioreactor (seeded with anoxic lake sediment) at LBNL, California, USA - Biofuel metagenome 2 | ecosystem: Engineered > Bioreactor > Anaerobic > Unclassified ... | reverse complement strand
TATAGAAAAAGATGAAAATGCAATAGAAAATTTTATAAGTGAAAACTTATGGAATGTTATAAATAAGAAGATAAGCTCCTTTTTTAATTCTATAACTTTAGAAGATTTAGCTACTGATTATAAGAATAATAATAAGGAAGATATGTATTATATATAATTTAGTTATGCATATGACATAAAATAGACTATATAAGTTGCGATAATAACGGTACAATACTTAAAAGGGGCTAGGGAAGTGATTCTCTAGCCTAATTACCTGATTTTAAAATTTATTACACTTATGACACCCAGTTAATTTACCACTGTTATCTATAGAACCGCTATTAATTACTTTACTTCTTAATAAAGTTCCACAATTCTGTATTTTATGATAGTGTTTCCCTTGTGGAGTCCAATATACAATATCTTCACCTTGTATATTATTTTCTTTTTTAAAATCATTTTCTACATTTTCATTATTGCATTTCATTGGATTATTTTCATTGCTTTTATAATCTTCTTGAATATACGTTTCTACTGTTTCTTCTTGGATTTGTGTATTATTATCTTTGAATATTCCTATTGGCAAATTCTCAATTGTTGTTACTAATACTCTACGTTTTAAAATACCTGTTGCATAAAGTAAACATATCAATCCAAGTATTACTGTTAGTAAAAGTAATATTATTAAATACTCTTTCATCATTTGCTTTTCTCCTCGTATCAAAACACTGTTACTTAATAAATGAAATATAATTATATCCAATTCTATATTATATTTCATTTATATAAAAAAACAAAGAAAATAATTTATTTTAAAAAAATAGTAACTTTTATTGATAAAGATGGATATATTGTTGAAGAACATTGTAAGTTAATAACTAAAAAATAATTAGAAAATTAAATGAAATTATACTTAAGTGATTAAGTCGTAGAGAAAGCACATGAATGAAGTTATAATTAAAGTATAATAAGTATTGAAAATTAAAAAAATATTAATTGGAGGAATTAAGTATGGCTAAAATAATAAATAGCAATGAATTTGTTGAAAATGTTGAAAATACTAAGGGAGTAGTAGTAGTTGATTTTTTTGCAACTTGGTGTGGACCATGTAAAATGTTAGCTCCAGTGTTTGAGGGGGTTAGTAGTAAGATGAGAAATAAAGCTAAATTCTTTAAAGTAGACATAGATGAAAATGGCAATATAGCTCAAAAGTATAGAATATCGGCGGTTCCAACTATGATTATATTTAAGGATGGGATTCCTGTAGAAAATTTAGCAGGTTTTATGCCAGAACAAAATATAACAAATAAGGTAAATGCATATTTATAAAAAATAATAGTTCAATAATATTAAATATAAAATGAAAGCATATCTAAGTATAAATTGACGATATGCAATATTCATGATAACATTATTGATAATAACATTAAAAAGCCTTGATTTGGGGAAATATACTCAGTCAAAGCTTTTTTATTATATAGGAAACAGCTTACTGAACTGGCTGTGGATAATAGTTAGACTCTACAGTAGCGAGATTTTGTTCTTTGTGTATAGGAACTTATAGGATTCATGAATAAATTACGATATATTTAAAAATAAAAAAAGAAAGAAGGAATTATATGAAAGAAATTAGACAAGAGTGGTTTGGAAATATTAAAGGAGATTTACTAGCAGGAATAGTTGTTTGTATGGCATTAATACCAGAGGCAATAGGATTTTCTATAGTAGCTGGAGTTGACCCTATGATTGGAGTATATGCATCTTTCTGTATGTCTTTAATTATATCAATTTTTGGTGGAAGAACAGGAATGATTTCGGCTGCAGCTGGTGCGATGGCATTAGTTTTGGCAAGTTTAGTAAGAGAACATGGAATAGAGTATATGCTTGCTGCAACAATACTTACAGGAGTATTCCAAGTTATACTAGGATTTTTAAAGATAGGAAATCTATTAAAGTTTATACCTAGACCAGTTATGATAGGATTTGTAAATGCACTAGGAATAATGATGTTTAAGTCACAATTACCTTATTTTAAAAGATCATTTATTTTAATAATTTTAGGTGCAATAGGTGTTTCAATAATTTATTTATTACCTAAGTTAACGAGAGCAGTACCCTCTCCAATAATATCAATAATAATTGTTGCATTAATAGTTGTTATATTTAAGATTGATGTAACTACTTTAGGGGATATGGGAAAAATAAATAGTGATTTACCAAGATTTTTAATACCTAACATATCATTTAATATGGAAACATTAAAAATAATATTACCATATTCTATATCACTTTCATTAGTTGGTCTTGTAGAATCGTTATTAACGGCTCAGTTAATTGATGATTTAACAGATACTCCAAGTGATAAGAATAGAGAATGCGTAGGTCAAGGAATGGCTAATATAACATGTGGATTTTTTGGCGGAATAGCAGGGTGTGGAATGATAGGGCAAACACTTATAAATCATAATTATGGTGGACGAGGTAGATTATCAACATTTACATCTGGAACAGCTATGTTGATTTCAGTAATAGTATTAAATAAATTTGTTGTGCAAATTCCAGTAGTTGCTTTAGGTGCAGTTATGGTAGTTGTATCAATAACTACATTTAATTGGGGATCAATAAAGAGAATAAGAAAAGTACCCAAAACAGATACAATTGTAATGATTTCAACAGTTATAGTAGTTTTATTAACTCATAACTTAGCTTATGGAGTTATTCTTGGGATAATATTAAGTGCACTATTTTTTGCATCTAAGATATCTGAAATTAAGGTTAAGAAAATTAAAGAAGATACAAAAACTATATATGTAGCTAATGGGCAATTATTTTTTGCATCTACATTAAAGTTTATTGACAGTTTTGATTTTACAGAAAAGATTCAATTTGTAAATATAGATTTGTCTAAGATAAAAATTTGGGATGAGTCAGCAGTTGATGCTATAGATAAAGTGGTAATTAAATTTCATAAAAATGGAGTAAAAGCTAACTTGATAGGGATGAGTAATCAGTGTTTAGAATTAGTTGATAGAATGGCTGTGCATAATAAACCAGGTGGATTAGAGGAAGCTAGCAGTCATTAAATTAAAAGAAAAATTACATAGATAAATAAAAAGACAAACTGCTTAGTATTTGGTAGTTTGTTTTTTGTTTAGAGAATTTTAAAATCATATATAGTTATTAGGAAATTTTCATAATACTATTTTGTGACAATAATTAAATTCTTACAAAAAATAAGTATATAGATAGATAAATATATATATACTAATAACAAAAACTGTTTTAAAATACAAATAATATTGACAACATATAGATGATGTTTTATATTATATATAGATATATGTCTATATAAGGAGGCTCTGAATGAAGATGAATTATGAAGAAAATGCAAAGTCAAGTAATGAAATTTAATGAATTAATAAAGTTGATGAAATTCTAAATGAGAATTTTGAACTTATTGAATAGAAAACTGATGAAGTTAAATATTTCACTACAATTTGTTAACGTTCAGTAAAGTTATAATTAGATTTACATTTGGATAGTATAATTATCTTATAAGAAATGAGGAGGATGAAAAAATGAAATTAATAGTTATAGGAGCAGTAGCAGCAGGAACATCTGCTGCAGCTAAGGCAAGAAGAAATGATGATAATGCAAAAATTGTAATTTATGAAAAAGACAGAGATATATCTTATTCAGGGTGTGGGTTACCTTATTATATAGGTAAAGAAATAGAAGTTATTGAAGAGCTAACTCCTAGAGATTCTGCATTTTTTAAGAAAAAATATAATATTGATGTATTTACAGGATATGAAGTATTAAATATAAATTCAGATTCAAAAGAAGTAGAAGTAAAAAACCTTAATACAAATGAAATATTTAAAGATAACTATGATAAATTAATTATAGCAACTGGAGCTTCACCATTTGTTCCACAAATAGAAGGTATAGATAATAGCAATGTATTCTTTTTAAGAAATGTTCAAAGTGCAAGGAATATAAGAAATTTTATAGATACTAAAAAACCCAAACATGCAGTAATAGCAGGTACAGGATTTATTGGATTTGAAATGTTAGAAAATTTAATGAGTGATGATATCAATGTGACTATAGTTGAAATGCAAAATAAGATAACACCAAATCTTGATGAAGATATGGCTAAGTTTTTAGAAAATGCACTTATAAAAAAGAAAATAAACATTATTAAGAATTCAACTATTATAAAAATAGTTGATGAAAGTGTAACCTTAAATGATAATACTGTACTTAAAAGTGATATGGTAATCATGGCAACAGGAGTTAGACCAAATACTGAAATAGCTAGAGAAGCAGGAATTGAGATTGGTGTAACTAAAGCAATTAAAGTTAATAACAAGATGGAAACAAATATATCAGATATTTATGCTTGTGGTGATTGCATAGAAACCTTTTCTATTATAACAGGAAAGCCAGTATATAGACCACTAGGTTCTACTGCTAATAAAACTGGTAGAATTGCTGGAGATAATATATCAGGTGGAAATCTTGAGTATAGAGGAAATTTAAGTACAGGAATATTCAAGCTATTTGATATGACTATTGCAAACACAGGATTATCTGAAAAAGAAGCAATAGAAGAAGGCTATGAAATTCAAATATGCCATAATATAAAACCAGATAAGCCATCATATTTCCACGGAAAAGAAATGGTCATAAAAGCTATTGCAGATAAAAATACAGAAAAAATATTAGGAGTTCAAATAGTAGGTTATGAAGGAGTAGATAAAAGAATAGATGTGTTTGCTACTTTAATAACTTATGGAGCTAAGGTAGATGAATTATTTCACTTAGATCTTGCATATGCACCACCATTTTCAACTACTAAAGATCCAGTTCATTATACAGGAATGATATTAGATAATGCATTAAATAATAATAGACCTATCATAACATCAAAAGAACTTAAGAACCTTGTAGAAAGTGATGAAAAAGTTCAAATAGTAGATGCAAGAGTGAGCAAACAATATGACGAAGCTCATGTAGATAATGCAGTAAATGTGCCTCATAAAAATCTAAGAGATGCTATGGAAACTTTAGATAAAGATGAAGTAGTAGTAACTTATTGTAATAAAGGTGTTACAGGTAATGCAGCTCAAAATATATTTATAAATAATGGGTATAAAAAGGTGTATAACCTTTCAGGAGGACACAAATTTTATAGTTCAACAAAAAATATTTAAAACAATTTTTATGACAAGTGTTTTAAGATTAATTGAACTTTAGATATTATATTTTAATTAATAGCTATTATTAATAAATACAAGGAGGAATTAACAGTGTCTAATGATACTATATCGAAACTCTCTTTTTTTGATAGATTTTTAACATTATGGATATTTGCTGCAATGGCAATTGGAGTAGGTATAGGTTACTTTTTTCCACAATTATCGAATTCGTTATCAAAAATTTCAATAGGTACAACTTCAATTCCTATAGCAATTGGTCTTATTGTTATGATGTACCCACCTTTTGCAAAAGTAGATTATAAAAAATTAGGAAAAGCTTTTAAAAATAAAAAAGCTATTTTTACATCTATTATAGCAAGTTGGTTTGTTGGACCAATATGCATGTTCATATTATCAGTTATATTTTTAAGAAATTACCCTCATTATATGGTTGGATTAACAATTATTGGCATATCAACTTGCGTAGCTATGGTAGTTATGTGGAATACTTTAGCTGGTGGAGATAACGAATTTGCAGCAGCAGTAATTGCAGTTAATGCACTTTTTCAAGTATTCTTTTACTCGATATATATGTATATATTTATAACTATTTTACCAAATTTAATAGGATTAAAGGGTATAGAAGTTAATGTGTCTATGAAACAAGTTGCCGTCTCTGTAGCAATCTACTTAGGAATACCTTTTATTTTAGGAATGCTTACAAAAGTATTACTTGAAAAGAAAAAAGGTGAAACTTGGTACAAAGAAGTTTTTGTTCCTAAAATTAGTCCTGTTGCACTAATTGCATTATTATTTACTATTATTTTAATGTTCTCATTCAAAGGTAAATATATTGTAGAACTTCCAATGGACGTTCTACGTATATCAATTCCAATGGTTTTATATTTTCTTATTGTATTTTGTATTCTATTTTTCACTTGTTATAAAATGGGGTTTGATTATAAAAAAACAGTTTCAATATCTATGATTGCTTCTAGCAATAACTTCGAACTTGCTATTGCAGTAGCTGTAGGAGCTTTTGGCATTGAATCAAAAGAAGCCTTCACAGCCGTAATTGGGCCGCTAATTGAAGTTCCAGTTATGATTGCTCTTGTAAATGTAGCATTGTATTGGGGCAGAAAGTATTTTTCATACTCCAAAGATAACAATATTTAAATTGCAAAAAATTTTAAGGAAAATAAATGAGAGAAAACAGGCTAATGTATTTTTATAATATGAGCCTGTTTTTTATAGTGTAATTATTTATTTTAAGTCTAGTTATGGGCTACTTCAAATTTGCTTAAATGTTTAGAATAGTATGTTGACAGTATATAAGTTATTGAATATAATTTAAAAAATAGAGTATAACATGCAATAGGGAATGAAGTGAAATTCTTTGGCTACCCCAGTAACCGTGAAACTGACGAAATCTAAAAATGCCACTGAGAAATTGGGAAGGCTTGAAAGTAGGATGAAGTTAAGTCGGGATACCTTAGTGTTATATGAAATTATTATCCTCTGAGGGTGGGATAATAGAAAAAATAGTATATTTCTATTTAATAAAGATTTAGGCAATTACGTTAGTTTGATTTTTATGGATTTATACAACTATGTATTTTAGGCGTACTCTCAAAATGGGTATGCCTTTTTAGTTGCCCTTGAATTTTGAAACTTTTAGGAGGACATTATGAAATTAAAAAACAAATTTTTATTATTAATTTTAGTAGTTACATTGATTATGACTATGCTAGTTGGATGCACAGAAAAAACTACAGAAATGACAGATCGAGCAGGAAATCAATTTAATTTACCTAAAAAAGTAAATACTATAATATCTACAGCACCAGCCAATACAGAAATATTATCAGAATTAGGTCTTGTAGATAAATTGGTAGCTATAGATAAGTACTCAGCAAATGTTAAAGGGGTAAGTACAGACTTACCTAAAATTGATTTTAAAAATCCAGATGCTGAAACTCTTGTTGGTTTGAATCCAGATATAATAATTGCTTCAGGTCATAATAAAACAGGTAATGAAGATCCATTTGCAGTTGTAAAAGAAGCTGGAATAGAAGTTGTATATATACCAAGTAGTTCTAGTATAGAAGGTATTTATGAAGATATTAATTTTATAGCTAAAATTACAGGTACTGAGAAAAAAGGTACAGAAATGGTAGATAATATGGAAAAAGAGATAACTTCTATTAAAGAAATCGGAGATACGATAACTGATAAGAAGAGTGTCTATTTTGAAATAGGATCAACTTCATCATTATATAGTTTTGGTAATAGTACATTTTTAAATGAAATGATAGAATTAATTGGAGCAAAGAATATATTAGCAAATGAAACTTCATGGATATCACCAAGTGAAGAAATTATAGTAAAAGCTAATCCAGATGTAATACTTACTAATGAACCAACAGAAAATATTGCTGAGGCTATTAAAACTCGTGATGGGTGGAAAGCTGTTACAGCAGTTAAGGAAAATAATATATTTGTTATTGATAAGGATTCATCATCTAGACCATCTCAAAACATATTAAAATCACTTAAAGAAATGGCTAAAGCTGTTTACCCAGAAATATATGCATCAATATAAAAAATTACCAAAATCAATACACATATACAAAAGAGCACTAAGAATTACACACAGAAATAAGAGGTGATAAATTATGCACCAATATAAAAAATCACTAAGAACTATACAAAATAATAAAAGAGCAATAATACTATTAATTTCATTAATGTTTTTAATTTTATGTATTGGAGCATCTACTGGAAGTTCTAATACTAGTATTAAGGATATTTTATCTATAATTGGATATAAAATATTTGCAATTCCATTAGCTAAAGGTATCAATAATAATGATGTAGCAATAATTTGGAATTTAAGATTACCAAGAGTTTTATTAGCTTTTATAGTAGGTGGTTCATTAGCAGTAAGTGGTGCTGTAGTTCAATCGGTACTTAAAAACCCACTAGCTTCTCCATATACGTTAGGAGTATCATCTGGTGCCTCTCTTGGAGTTGGATTACTTATAGTATCAGGATTTTCAATACCATTTATAGGAAAGTTAACAATGCCATTAGTAGGTTTCTTATGTGGAATTACAACTGTATTTGCTATTGTGAAGTTTTCCTCTATAGTTGATAAGGGTATGTCCAATACAACTATAATTTTATCTGGTATGGTATTTTCTTTGTTTTTTAATGCAATACTTACAACTATAGCAGCATTATATAGTGAGGATATAAAAAGCATAGCACTTTGGCAAATGGGATCTTTTTCTATGAAGGGATGGTCATATGTGAAAATTGGGTTACCATTCTTTGCAATAGGAACTATAGGGGTTATGCTTTACTGCAAAGAAATGGACATATTATCTTTTGGAGAAGAGCAAGCAAAATCAGTAGGAGTAGATACAAGTATAATAAAGAGAAAATTACTTATTCTTTCAGCAGTATTAACAGGAAGTGCTGTAGCAATAAGCGGAACTATTGGCTTTGTGGATTTAATTGTTCCTCATCTTGTAAGAAGAATATTTGGAGCAAAACATAAAAATGTAATTCCAATTTGCATAATTTTCGGAGGATGTTTTATGGTGTTTACTGATTTAGTTGCAAGAACCATAGTAGTACCATCAGAATTACCAGTTGGAGCTATAACAGCACTAATTGGAGCTCCATTCTTTGCATACATATATTTAAAAAAATCGAAGTAGGTGATTTTTTGTTAGAAATTAAGAATCTTAGCTGTGGATATGATAAGGTGGATGTTGTAAGAGATATTACATTTGAAGCTAAAAGAGGAGAGTTAATTTGTATAGTTGGACCAAATGGTTGTGGAAAAAGTACACTTTTAAAAGCCATAGGTAAGCTAATTGAATATAAGGGACATATAATCTTAGACTCTACTAATATAGAAAATTTGAATAGAAAAGAGTTAGCTAAAAATATTGCATTAATGACTCAAACAAATAATATATATTTTCCTTATACTGTTTATGAAACAGTATCTTTAGGAAGGTATGCTTATTTAAAAGGTTCCTTATCTTCTTTAAGCAAAGAAGATGTAGATATTGTAATAGAAGCTATAAAAAGTGTTGATCTTATTGAATTAAAGGATAAGCTTATAAGTGAATTATCTGGTGGACAGCTTCAAAGAGTATTCTTAGCAAGAGCCTTTGCTCAAAATCCTCAGGTTATTTTATTAGATGAACCAACGAATCACCTAGACTTAAAGTGTCAAGTTGAAATTTTAGAATATTTGAGCTTGTGGGCAAAAAAGAATAACAAAATTGTAATAGGTGTATTACATGATTTAAACTTAGTTAATTTATTTAGTGAAAAGATTGTAATGTTAAGCCAAGGAGAAGTCATTGGAAAAGGAACACCTGAAGAAGTGTTTTTAGAAGATAACCTAAAGAAGGTTTATAATATAAATGTAAGAGGTTTCATGCTTAAAGCATTAAAAAAATGGCAATAAAAAAGAGAGTTAATTTATAACCGTTTAGATTGGTTGAAAGAGAGGATTAGAAAATAGCTTATCCTCTTTTTTAGTGCACTATTAATTGTACATTGGAAAGTGTGACTAAGTCACATATGTTTGTAAAAAATTAATATATAATAAAATCAAGAAAAGACGCAAATAAATGATTATGGTGAAAAAATAAATTAGAATCAGGTGAAGTGTTAAATTAATACAAATAGTTATTAGGAGGGTATGAATTATGAAGAAAAAAGTATTAATAGTAGGAGGTGTTGCAGGGGGAGCATCTGCTGCAGCAAGACTTAGAAGAAATAGTGAAGAAGATGAAATAATAATGTTTGAAAAGGGACCTCATGTATCTTTTTCAAATTGTTCACTTCCATACCATTTAAGTGGAGTAATAAACGAAGCTGATAAATTAGTTTTAATGAGTCCAGAAAAATTTATAACTCAATATAAAATTGAAGCAAGAGTAAATAACGAAGTTTTATCAATAGATAGAGACAATAAATATGTAAATGTTAAAAACACACTAACTGGTGAAATTTATAAAGAACAATATGACAAACTTATTTTATCACCAGGAGCAAAGCCAATTGTTCCAAGTATTCCAGGAATTGAAGAAGTAAATGTTTTTACAATAAGAAACGTTGTTGATATAGATAAGTTAAGTAAGTTTGTAAAATCAATAGATATAAAGGATATAGCTGTTATTGGTGGAGGATATATAGGTGTTGAGGCTGCGGAAAATTTAAGAGAAGCAGGATATAATGTAGCACTCATTGAAGCAACTGATCAAATATTAAAACCATTTGACTATGACATGGTTCAAATACTTCATAAAGAGATTTATGATAGTGGAATAAACTTAATAGTTGGTGATAAAGTTGAGAATTTTGAAAAAGATACAGTAGTTTTATCTTCTGGTAAAAGAATAAATGCAAAGGTTGTTGTTATGGCTATAGGAGTGTCACCAGAAACTAGTTTAGCTAAAGAGGCTCATTTAGAAATTGGTGAAACTGGAGCAATAAAGGTAGATAAAAATTATAAGACAAATGACGATGATATATATGCAGTAGGAGATGCAATAGAAGTTTATAATGCACTTACTCATTCTATGACAAAATTATCATTAGCAGGTCCAGCTCAAAAAGCAGCGAGAGCAGTTGCAGATAATATAAATAATAGGAGCACAATAAATAAAGGATATATAGGTTCATCAGCTATAAAAGTCTTTAATTATAATGGAGCATCAACAGGATTAAATGAATCACTTATAAAAGTTCTTAATATGAAAATTAACTATGATATAGTGCGAGTTATACTTACAGATAAAGTTGGAATTATGCCAACTTCAGCACCTGTGCATTTTAAATTACTTTATGAAGTTCCAACCGGTAAGATTCTAGGAGCTCAGGCTATAGGTAAAGGGGATTCTACTAAACGCATAGATGTAATTGCTACAGCTATAAAGTTTGGAGGAACCTTAGAGGATTTAAAAGATTTAGAATTATGCTATGCACCACCTTTTTCAACAGCAAAAGATGTAGTTAATTACGCTGGATATGTTGGTTCAAACCTTTTAAATGGAGAGTTTAAACAAATAAATGTAGATAAGGTTAGAGATCTTGTAGAAAATAATTCTTATATTATAGATGTTAGAGAAAGAGGAGAATATGCTAATGGTCATATTAAAGGGTCAATTAATATTCCTTTAAGTGAACTTAGAAAAAGAACAAATGAAATTCCACAGGATAAGCCAGTATATCTTCATTGTAGAACTGGTCAAAGAAGCTATAATGCTGTTTTAGCTCTTCAAAATTTAGGATTTGATAATATTTATAATATAACAGGAAGCTTTTTAGGAATATCATTATATGAATATTTTAATGATAAAACTCAAAATAGAGAAAGTATTGTTACGGAATATAATTTTAGATAAATTGACATCTTAAAGCAAACATTAATTAGATATTACTTAGTATTTGCTTAACCACCAATTAGTTTATTAATTTAACTAATTGGTGGTTTTTAATTTTGTTTAAATGTTAAATTAGTGAATTTGCATATTATTAACCAGTGAGTTATAGAAATATTCCTGTTGTTTTAGCAACTTTAACACTATAAGTATCCTAGTATGAAAAATTTCTAGGTACAAGTTGATGAAATTATTAGAATGTTAACATCTTGCAGAATATTATCAAAATATGATAATATATTAATTGCTTTGTTGTATTTTTAAAATTTCTCGGAAAATATATTAATTTTTTCAAAAAATCAGCATATTAAAACGAGATTTTTGACGAATAGATTAACTAAATAGGAGGACGTTATGAACATTTTTAAGAAAAAATCAGTAGATCAAATACTGGAAGGTATACAGAAGACGGCTTTAAAGAAAAATCTTAAAGCTAAAGACATAGCTGCATTTGGCATTGGAGCAGTAGTAGGAGTAGGTATATTTGTTGCCACAGGAGAAGGGGCACATTTAGCAGGACCAGCAGTAATCATTTCATTCATAATAGCAGCTATAATAGCTTGTATTTGTGGATTATGTTACTGTGAACTTTCAACTATGTTCCCAGTAGCAGGAAGTACATATTCTTATTCATACATAGTGTTTGGTGAAATAGTTGCAATGATAATTGGATGGTGCCTTACTGCAGAATACGTAGTTGCTTGTAGTGCTGTTGCATCAGGATGGTCAGGCACATTTGTTGGTATATTAAAGTCAATAGGAATAGAACTACCAACAGCCTTTATTGCATCACCAACTAAAGGTGGAATAGTAGATTTACCAGCTATACTAATAATTACATTAATAACTTCTCTCTTATGTTATGGTATGCAGGAAAGTGCGAAAATCAATAATATAATTGTAGGAATAAAAATAGCTATAATTATTATATTTGTAGCTCTTGGAGTATCACATATAAATCCATCTAACTATCATCCTTTTGCTCCACTTGGATTTAATGGTATTTTTGCAGGAGCAGCTACTATATTTTTCTCTTATATAGGTTTTGATGCCATATCCACAGCAGCAGAAGAAGCTGAAAATCCTAGAAGAGATATTCCATTAGGACTTATAATTTGTTTAATAATAGTTACAATCCTTTATGTTTCTGTTGCCATTGTCCTTACAGGAATGGTTCCTTATAAAGAAATAATTTCGGAAAATGCAGTGCCAGGGGCTTTAGCAAGAGTAGGTATAAGCTGGGGAGCAGCGCTAGTAGGAACAGGAGCCATACTTGGAATGATGTCTACCCTAATGGTAATGCTTTATGGACAAGTTAGAATATTCATGGTTATGTCAAGGGATGGACTTTTACCAAAATTATTTTCAAAGGTACATCCTACACATAAAACACCGTATATTTCAACCGTAATAACTGGAATTATATCAGCAATAATAGCTGGATTTTTACCCCTAGACTTTATTACACAATTTTTAAGTATAGGAACATTATTAAGTTTCATAGCAGTATCCGTTGCGGTTATAGTACTTAGAAAAACTATGCCAAATTTTAATAGACTATTCAAAACTCCTGGAGTACCATACACTCCAATAATATCCATAATATGTTGTGTAGCTTTATTAAGTAGATTAAAAATAAGAACGTGGATAGGTTTTTTAGTTTGGCTTATTATAGGATTTTTACTATACTTTTTTTATGGGAGAAAACACAGTGTGCTTCAAAACGAAGAAACCTCAGAGGATTCGGATAAGGCTGTATAAATGTAAGATAACTATAAAATAGTTATCTAAAATAACAACCTTATAATTGTATAGTTCATCAAAACTATACTTTGGATAGGAAAATAAATTAGGCAAATATATAAATATTTATATAAAGTTATATTATAATTACATAGTTATTTAAGGGGGATACATATGAAAACAATAGAAGTAGTTGCAGCAATAATAAAACATAATAATAAAATATTTATTACTCGTCGTGGTTATGGTGAATTTGAAAATATGTGGGAATTTCCTGGTGGAAAAATGGAATTGGGAGAAACGCAAGAAGAAGCGCTTACTCGTGAAATCAAAGAAGAATTAGAGTTGGATATTGATATTTCTAATTATTTAACAACCGTTGATTATGATTATCCCAATTTTCATCTTACAATGCATTGTTTTATATGCACCATAGTTGGTGGAGAATTACATTTAAATGCTCATAATGACGTTAAATGGACAACGTTAGAAGAACTAGACAAACTTAATTGGATACCAGCAGATATATTAGTTATTGAAAAACTTAAAGAACTATAAAAGTGAAAGTGATATTTTCTAAATTTACAGTGCTCAGCGCACATGTATATATAGGAAATATCACTTTACTATATGAATTTGTGAAATAATGTAATCAAAAAGATCTTCCATCGCAATTTAATTTCCACAGCAGTATAAATGGGATTTAGAGTGCCTACAGCTTTATTTTTTCTTACAAGCAAACTCATTTCAACAACATCATTTTCAGCATTATATATTTCTACAATATCAGGAGAATTTTCTGTTCTAGGTTGTTTAGATAATGCAATTAATTGTGAATAGAACTCAAATCTATTTTCATATTGTACTTATTTCTAATTGAGTGATATAATACCATTTATTAACAAATATTTCAAAAATATGTTTTGAGAATTTTCTAAAAATAATGTATAATAGCGACAAGAAAATGTTTACAAGGATAATTATATTAGAAAGTATCTTTGTTATTTGTAAGGCATGAAAAAATCATGCGGAGAGGAGTAAAAATGAGTAGACTTGATATTGCAACCCCAAACAGAGCTCAAACTGTAGTCGAAGGTCTTTATAAAGATCTAGAACGACGAATTATTGCCAGTCCTCCAGGACTTTGCCCCGTTGATATGGCGGCTTCTTTTTTAAAATTGTGCCATGCACAGACTTGCGGAAAATGTGTTCCATGTAGAGTAGGACTCGCACAATTAGAAAATTTACTTAATGATGTTTTAGATGGTAATGCAACACTAGATACCATTGATTTAATAGAAAAAACAGCAAGAGTAATTTCAAATTCTGCTGATTGTGCAATTGGATATGAAGCAGCTAATATGGTGTTAAAAGGTGTTATAGGTTTTAAAAATGATTATGTAGAACATATTATAAATGACAGATGTATTTGTAATTTAGATCAGCCTGTTCCATGTGTGGCTTTATGTCCAGCTGGTGTAGATATTCCAGGTTATATTGCTTTGATATCAGAGGAAAAATATGCTGATGCAGTTCGCCTAATTAGAAAAGATAATCCTTTCCCAACTGCCTGTGCACTTATTTGTGAACATCCATGTGAGGCTAGATGTAGACGTAATATGATAGATGATTCAGTAAATATTCGCGGTCTTAAACGTTATGCTGTTGATCATGCAGGAAAAGTACCAGTACCAGTCTGTGCTCCATCTACTGGAAAGAATATTGCAATAGTTGGTGGGGGGCCTGGAGGGTTAAGTGCAGCATATTTTCTTTCCCTCATGGGTCATCATGTAGTAATTTATGAGAAACGTTCTAAATTAGGTGGTATGCTTCGCTATGGTATTCCAAATTATCGTCTTCCAAGAGAACGACTAGATGAAGATATTGAAGCTATTATTTCTACAGGTGTAGAAGTAAAAACAGGTATTACTATTGGCAGTGACATTTCTATGATAGATCTTAAAAATAAATATGATGCACTTTATATTGCAATTGGTGCACATATTCATAAAAAAATAGGTATAAAGGGAGAAGAGAGCAATGGTGTCATTTCTGCTGTAGAGATGTTACGTGCTATTGGTGATAATAAACCACCTAATTTTATCGGAAAAACAGTTGTAGTAATTGGTGGTGGAAATGTGGCAATGGATGTTACAAGATCTGCCATGCGTCTTGGTGCAAAAAAAGTATGTAATGTATATAGACGTAGAAAAGTTGATATGACAGCATTACCTGATGAAGTAGAAGGTGCTATTGCAGAAGGGTGTGAAATATTAACACTTAAAGCACCAATAAGAATTGAAAATGATAAGGACGGCAATGTTACAGCCTTATGGGTAAAGCCTCAAATAATTGGGAAAATTGATGCTACTGGACGTTCCACAATAGTAGATTCAGAAGAAGAAGAAAATAAAATTTCTTGTGATGTACTTATTATAGCAATTGGACAGGGTATAGAATCTAAGCACTTTGCTGAATATGGTGTACCTGTTAAAAGAGGTATTATTGAGGCACTGAGCTCTAGTGGCATTGAGAATACTCCTGGCATATTTGCAGGTGGTGATTGTGTAACTGGTCCAGCTACTGTTATTCGAGCAATTGCAGCAGGTAAAGTAGCTGCTGCAAATATTGATAATTATCTAGGATATAATCATATTATTAGTACAGATGTAGAAATTCCAACTGCAAGATTAGATGATAGGCCAGCATGCGGTAGGGTTAATATGCTAGAACGAGATGCTATGGAGCGTAAAAATGATTTTGAACTTATAGAATATGGAATGACGTGTGCAGAAGCACATCAAGAATCATTGAGATGTCTTAGATGCGATCATTTTGGATATGGAGTGTTTAAAGGGGGGAGGGTTAAAAAATGGTAAATTTAAAAATTGATAATATTCTAGTAGAAGTAAAAGAAGGTACTACCATTTTAGATGCAGCAGTACTTACAGGCATTCCTATCCCAAGTCTTTGCTATTTAAGAGGAATAAATGAAATAGGTGCATGCCGTGTTTGTGTTGTTGAAGTAAAAGGAAAAGATAAATTGCTTACAGCTTGTAATAACATGGCAGAAGATGGTATGGAGATATTCACAAATAGTCCTAGGACTCGAGAAACTCGAAGAACAAATGTGGAACTTATTCTTTCTCAGCATGACTGTAATTGTGCAACTTGCATAAGAAGTGGTAATTGTAATTTACAAAAGATTGCAAATGATTTAGGTATAATAAACTTGCATTATAAAAAGAATGTTGAACCATGTATATGGAATGAGAGTTTCCCATTAATACGTGATGCTGGAAAATGTATTAAGTGTATGCGTTGCATTCAAGTTTGCGATAAAATACAAAGTCTTAATATTTGGGATGTTGCAAATACTGGTTCTAGAACAACAGTAGATGTTTCGTATAATAGAAAAATAAAGAATTCAGATTGTTCTTTATGCGGACAATGCATCACCCATTGTCCTACAGGGGCATTAAGAGAAAGAGATGATACAGAAAAGGCTTTTTCAGCACTTGCAAATCCAGATAAGATTACAGTAGTACAAATAGCACCTGCTGTTAGAGCTGCGTGGGGTGAGTCTCTTGGCCTTTCAAGGGAAGAAGCAACAGTAGAACGTCTTATTGCAGCACTAAGAAGAATGGGTTTTGACTATATATTTGATACAAATTTCAGTGCAGATCTTACTATTATGGAAGAGGGTAGTGAGTTTTTAGAAAAACTAAAAGACAGGGAAAATAATATATTTCCTATGTTTACATCATGCTGTCCAGGTTGGGTACGTTTCTTAAAATCACAATATCCAGACATGGTAAATCAGCTTTCAACAGCAAAATCACCACAACAGATGTTTGGTGCAGTAGCAAAGAGTTATTATGCTAAGATTTTAAATGTAGATCCATCAAAGATTTATTGCATTTCAATTATGCCATGCATTGCTAAAAAGCATGAAAGTGAAATTCCTGGAATGAATGATGCAGGAGCAGGCCCTGATGTTGACTTGGTTCTTACAACACGTGAAGTTGATAGAATGATAAGAGCAGAGCATATTATTCCTAAGGATTTAAAAGGAGAAGCATTTGATATGCCTCTTGGAGTTGGTTCAGGTGCAGGTGTGATTTTTGGTGCTACAGGTGGAGTTATGGAAGCAGCCCTTAGATCAGCATATTTCTTGGTTACAGGCACAAATCCAGAACCAGATGCATTTAAGGAAGTAAGAGGCATGAATGGCTGGAAGGAAAAAACTTTTGAAATCGCAGGAATACCTATAAAAGTTGCAATAGTAAGTGGACTTGGAAACACAAGAAAGCTAATTAAAGCAATAAGAACAGGAAAAGTTCATTATGATTTTGTAGAAGTAATGGCATGTCCAGGAGGATGCTCAGGTGGTGGTGGACAGCCAATTTCAGAGGGATTAGAACTTGCAAAGGTACGTGCAGATAATTTATATGGTCTTGATAAAAAGTCTACACTTAGATTTTCACATGAGAATCCTTCTATTATAAAGCTTTATGCTGATTATATGGAAAAACCACTATCACATAAGTCACATAAATTACTCCACACTGATCATAATGCATGGAATATGCCTACATCTCCAAGAAGAGAAATAAATGATGAAGAAGAATAGTATAGATATAAAAAGCATATTTACACATTATAATTATTGATAAATAATATATATTTAATAATCCCCCAAGATTTTAGGATCTTGGGGGATTTTATTATCTACTGTGCTTTTACATATTAAATTATAACTAAGCATTTGTATATTCAGTATGCGAATATATTTGATTTTCTACTTTAGTTCATGTGCTTAAATCTAATTAAAGCAATAATAAATTCTCTTAGAAAAAAAATGATGCTAAAAACATCATTTTTTTTCTTGCATTTTTTAAATAACAATGATATTCTTAATTATATGATAAGTATTTTCATTTAGAGGAGGGGCGCAATTATGAGTATTTGTAATTTAAAACAAGGAGAAAAAGGAATAATTTCATCAATTAAAGGAGATTCAAAATTAATAAAAAGATTATTTGCATTAGGATGTATAGAAGGAACACAAGTAGAGCTTAGAAGAACAGCACCTCTAGGAGATCCAATAATTATAAATTTTAGAGGATTTGATTTGGCTATTAGAAAAAAAGATGCCAAGCATATCTTATTAGAAAAATAAGTCATTTAAAAATTAAATCACTTATATATAAATGTAACCAATAATAAATTAACTAAAGCTAATTAAAGCGAGAATTATTAGCAGAATAGAGGAGACTTGAATTTATGATAAATGTAGCTTTACTAGGTAATCCGAATGTAGGAAAGACCACATTATATAATGCACTTACAGGTTCAAATCAATATGTTGGTAATTGGCCAGGTGTAACTGTAGATAAAAAGGAAGGATTTCTTTCTGGAGATATTAAAATTGTAGACTTACCAGGAATATATGCTATGGATACTTTCTCAAATGAAGAAAAGGTATCTAAAAAGTTTTTAGAAGAAGGAAATGTAGATTTAATATTAAACATTGTAGATGCATCAAATCTTAATAGAAATTTATATCTTACAACTCAACTCAAACAATTTAATATACCAATAATATTAGCTTTAAATATGATTGATATTTCCGAAAGTAAAGGAATCCTTATAAATTATAAAAAATTATCAGAAGAATTAAATGTAGAAGTTATTCCTATTATTGCAGGAAAAAATGAAGGTATTGATAAAATTGAAGAAAGACTACAAAAAAGAAAATTTCATTCACCTTTAGATTGTGATAAGTACAATTTTTCTTCTGAAAAAGAGGCTTATAAATTTATTGAAAAAGCATTAAGTATAAGTATTACAAAACAGGAGAAAATGGAAGCAACTATAACTGAAAAAATGGACAAGTGGGTATTACATCCGATTTTTGCTTATCCAATTTTTATATTGCTAATGGCCTTAATGTTTGAGCTAACATTTTCTTGGGTTGGACAACCTCTTTCAGATTTAATGGATGGATTTTTAAATGATATCTTAATACCATATGTGGGGAATATACTTTCATCAACTTCTCCTTGGTTTAATTCTCTTATTGTAAATGGGATAATTTCTGGCGTTGGGGGAATAATAGTACTATTACCAATAATTTTGGTATTGTTCATATGTATAACCATATTAGAAGACAGTGGTTACATGGCAAGAGTAGCCTTTATGATGGATAAATTAATGAGAAAGATGGGTCTATCTGGTAAGGCATTTATACCTATGATAATAGGTTTTGGATGCACAGTTCCAGCAATAATGACTGCTAGAACTTTAGAAAGTGAAAAGGATAGGAAACTTACAGCACTACTTGTACCATTTATGTCTTGTAATGCAAGATTACCTGTTTATACAGTTTTTGCAGCAGTATTTTTTGAAACACATAGAGGACTTGTAGTATCTTCACTATATTTACTTGGAATAATAGTTGCATTTTTACTTGGGATATTATTTAAAAATACATATTTTAAAAAGGATGAAGAACCGTTTATAATTGAAATTCCTGAATATAAAATGCCAAAGGTTTCTTCAATATATAAACAAACAAAAGATAAAGCTATGAGCTTTTTAAAGAAAGCTGCAACTATTATATTTGCAATGAGCGTGGTAGTATGGTTTTTATCAAACTTTAATATTCATGGTATGGTAAATGAAGTTAATGATAGTATATTAGCATCTATAGGTAGCGTAATAGCACCATTATTTGCACCACTAGGTTTTGGTAATTGGCAATCAGCAGTGTCACTTCTTTCTGGCTTACTTGCTAAAGAATCGGTTTTAGCCTCAATGCAAGTAATATTTTCTGGAGATTTATCAGTTATTTTACCAGAACATTTTACAACTATTTCAGCTTATGCTTTCTTAGTATTCATATTACTTTATACTCCATGTATATCTGTAATTGGAACTATGAAAAAGGAATATGGAACAAAACTAACTTTATTTTCAGTATTTTTTCAATTAATAATAGCATGGATTGCTGCATTCTTAGTATTTAATATAGGTAGTTTAATATTTTAATAAATAAATTAAGTACAAATAACTTAATTTTTAGTATTTGCCTTAAAAATTCAATATTATAGGTAGGTGAAGCTTAAATGATAGAAATAATAATTACAATGATAATAGTCTTTTTTGCTGGTTTTGTAATAGTTAAGTCTTTAAAAAATTCTTCAAAAGGAAAATGTAGTTCTGGTTGTAGTGGTTGCAAAGCTGAAAAGGCTTGCTCTGGGAAAAATAATAATACTATAAAATAGTATTTAATTGTGGATATATATGCTTATGGATTAAAAATTCTACAATTTTTTAAATTAATTTGTAAAATTGGAGTTAATGAAAGATCTCATTAAAAACGTTGTTTTTTTAATGAGATCTTTCTAATTTATACATAAATCAGAAGAGTTGTATCTATATTAATAATTTATTATTTTTGACAGTTGATAAATCTATAGTATAATAAGTCATATTCGGAAAAAATATCATGTAACAATGAAAAAATTCAAACAAAAGATAAAATAATAATAATAATAGGAGTATATAAAATGAATTACAAAACACATATAAATGGTGGAATATTAGTAGGACTATATGTGAGCTTACAAATGACAAATACAGCTATAATATCTACAGGGGTACTTTTAAGCGGAGCACTAGTTGGAAGCATATTTCCTGATATTGATCATAAAAATAGTTATATTGGACATAAAGTAAAAACAGTTTCTAAAGTAATAAATAAATTTGCAGGGCATAGAAAATTATTTCATGCACCACTTGTGTATTTACTTTTGTATTCAATAAGTCTTGGAATGATTACACATAAATTACTTATAATTAGTGTAGAGGGATTGTTTTTAGGCATATTATCACATTTGATTTTGGATAGTTTTACTATTGGAGGATTGCCTTGGTTTTATCCTTTGAGTAAAAAAAGATTTTCTTTGGGTAAGATAAAGACAAATAGCACGTTGGAATATGTATTATGTGGAATTTTAACTTGTATAAATACAGTTATAGTTCTTGATATACTTCATATTACTTCAATATTTACATTTACTCAAAAATAAAAGACGGATATTAATTCGTGTGTGTAAAGAAAATAATAATCAAGGTGGTAATAATAAGTTTATTTTAAATAAGCAAGTTTTTTAATTATAGATACCAAAAGAGATGAGATTTTATAAAATCTCATCTCTTTTAATGTCTAGTAAAATAATAAAATTAACCTCATTCTTAAAAGTAAAATTAAATTTTTCCTAATTGAATTCTATTTCATAAAATTCAAAGTAGATTTATCAATATTTTTAATTTTGTTAATAGCTAATCCACAGTAAATTAAAGCTACTATATAGAAAATAACAAAAAATTCTGGTAAATCAATTCCGGATATTTCTAATAAGGATTTTAGTAATAGTGGTAATGTCATTGCATAAAAGCTTAATATGCAGGCTTTAGAATACTTTAATTTCACACCTATTATAGAACTAATATTTAAACTTAGTGGTGCTAGTATTAAAAATCCAGAAATTAAATTTATCAAAAATGAAAGTATTGGACCAAAGATTAAGAGTATTATTGGAAAAATAATTTTCAATATAGATAAGGAACTTTGTAAAGTTTTGTTTGTTAAATTGAATTCACTAAAATCTATAAACTTTAGCGTTTGTAGTGTACTATAATTTTGTCTAATAGTAATTTCATCTGAATTTATATAGACACCATCACTGTAAGAGTCTAAAAGTGATTTACTCGTTTTGCCACTTGTATCAACGATAAGTTGTTCTCCATCATGTTTATAGTAAATAGGCTCCTCTGAATCTACAGATAATAGACCATTTTTAAGTTCAAAGTTTGGTGCACTATATATAAAAGTTGCTTGTATACTAGATATTTCAGAGTTGAATTTAGCTATTACATTTATATTAGTTATAGTAGAAAAAATTAAAGTGACAAGAAAAAGATATAAAATTGATGTTCCCAATCCTTGTACTAAAAATTCTTTATAGGCTGCAAAATCGAAAAAACTATATGCAAATTTATGCCTAAATCTCATTTTGGTTTTCAAAGAAAGACCTCCTCAAAGTAAATGTATAATTGCCTGTTTAATGATAATTATAACACATTGAATAAGAATACGACAGAGGTTTGCATATTTAAATGAAATATGTTATCATTACCATAATAAATTTAATATGGACAGTTCGTTAGACCATCCTGTCGTTAAACAAAACTAGGCAATTTAATTTTAAATTAAGTAAAAAAATTTAAGGTTAATTTTGTTGTGCTAGTTTTAGTTATAATAAAATTAACCTTTTTTAGTGCATAAAAACAATTATCACATAAAAAAGTACGCACATATATACAAAGTGTGAGAAGCATAACAAAGAACTATTATAGTAATTAAGTAAGGAGAAAAATATGTTTAAGATAAAGAGCGAAATCCAATTTGATATGGCACACTATTTAAGTGGATATAAAGGGAAATGTGCTAATATTCATGGACACAGATATAAGTTAATTGCACAGCTAAAATCAGAAGCCTTACATGAAGAAGGTCAACTTCGAGGTATGGTTGATGACTTCTCAAATTTTAAAGATGCTTTAAAAGAAATTGCAGATATCTTTGATCATAAGTTAATTATTGAAGACAACGAAGAAGGAAAAGCTTTAGGAAAGAAACTAGAAGAACTACCAAATAATTTTGATATATATTTTGTGAGTTATAGATCAACCGCTGAAGAAATGTCTAGAGATATTTTTAATAGATTAAAGAAAAAGGGCTTACCAGTATGTGAAGTGGAACTATTCGAAACTCCTAATAATAGTTGCATATATACAGAAGACTAATTGGAGGATTTGATATGTTTAATATAGTAGAAAAATTTTTATCAGTAGATGGAGAAGGTCCTAGTTCTGGTGAGCTTGCGACTTTTATAAGATTTCAAGGTTGTAATTTAAGATGTTCTTGGTGTGATACTACTTATTCATGGAATAAGGATAGTACATCTGAATTGTTAACGGCTAAAGAAATTTATAATTATATAAAAGAAAATAGAGTAACAAATGTTACGCTGACGGGTGGAGAACCACTTATTCAAGAAAATATACATGAACTTTTAGAGCTTTTGAATTTAGATGATAATTTAAAGATTCACATAGAAACTAATGGAGCTGTAGATATAGAACCATTTAAGGGAAGACATACGAAAAACAATATTGGTTACATAGTAGATTTCAAATTACCAAGTAGTAATATGACAAATAAAATGAATTTAAACAATTTAAAGGTTGTAGAAAATAGTGATGTTTATAAGTTTGTTGTAGGAAGTAATGAAGATTTACAAATGGCATATGAGCTCATACTAAAATATGATTTAACTTCTAAATGCTTGGTTTATTTAAGTCCTGTTTCGGGAAATATAAGCATGCAAGAAATTGTAGAATTTATGAAAGATAAAAAATTAAATAAAGTGAGATTGCAAGCACAACTTCATAAGATTATTTGGGATAAAAATGCAAGAGGCGTTTAAAAAATAATTAAATTATTTAATAAGTTTTAAGAAGGATATATGGTTAGAAAAAAACTTAAAAATGTTGGGAGGATTGGATATGCCAAAGAAGATAAATACTAAAAAGATAGAAGAATGTATAAGAGAAATTATAATAGCTTTAGGTGATGATCCAAATAGAGAAGGATTATTAGATACACCTAAAAGAGTATCTAAAATGTATGAAGAGGTTTTTGAAGGAATGACCATTTCAAATGAGGAAATAGCAAAAATGTTTGGAACCACATTTGAAAATGAAGAATTTATGTCAGAATCTCATAAGAATATGGTTGTTGTTAGAGATATAACAATTCATAGTTATTGTGAACATCATCTAGCACTTATGTATAATATGAAGGTTACAGTTGTATATATACCAAAAGAAAAAATAATAGGCCTTAGTAAGATTTCAAGAATAGCTGATATGGTAGGAAGAAGACTTCAGCTTCAAGAAAGAATCGGTAGCGATATTGCAGAAATAGTTTCTATGGCGACAGAAAGTAGTGATGTTGGTGTTCTTATTACTGGAGAACATGGTTGTATGACTTCAAGGGGGATAAAGAAACCTGGAACACTTACTACAACAACGACTTTTACTGGACAATTTCAAACTAATGATATGTTAAGACAAGAAGCGTTGTTAATTATGAAATAATTAACTCAGTTAATATAGAACAATTAATAATTAACTGTTAAGGAGCAATCATTAAATTATTGGGAGGAATTAAATATGAATAAAAAAGCAGTAGTTGTATTTAGTGGTGGTCAAGACTCTACTACATGTTTGTTTTGGGCACTTAGAGAATTCGATGAAGTTATAGCAGTTACTTTTGATTATAATCAAAAACATAGAAAAGAAATAGAATGTGCAACTGAAATAGCAAAGGAATTAGGGGTAGAACACCATATATTAGATATGGAATTACTTAATCAATTAGCACCCAATGCACTTACTAGAGATGATATAGAAATAAAATCAGGTGAAAACGGTGCACTTCCATCAACTTTTGTAGAGGGACGTAATATGCTGTTTTTAACTTTTGCAGGAGTATTAGCTAAGGTTAAAGATGCAAAACATATTGTAACTGGAGTATGTGAAACAGATTTTAGTGGATATCCTGATTGTAGAGATGTATTTATAAAATCTCTTAATGTTACTTTGAATTTAGCAATGGATTATGATTTTATTGTTCACACTCCACTTATGTGGATAAATAAAGCTGATACTTGGAAGATGGCTGATAGCTTTGGTAGATTAGATTATATAAGAGAAAAAACTCTTACTTGTTATAATGGAATAATTGGAGATGGATGCGAAACATGTCCAGCTTGTAAACTTAGAAAAAGAGGATTAGATAATTATTTATTGAGTAGGAATGGTAATAATGAACAATGATTTTGCACTGTGAATTGAAAAATGTGGATTAGCCACATTTATTATTTATTTTGAAGGAGAAAAACAATGAGCGAAAGTGGAAGAAAGTCAAAAGAGCTTGAAGGAATTACACTACTTGGAAATCAAGGAACAAAGTATGATTATGGATATAACCCTGAAGTATTAGAAGTTTTCGATAATAAGCATCCGGATAATGATTATTTTGTGAAATTTAACTGTCCAGAATTCACTAGTCTTTGTCCTATTACAGGTCAACCTGACTTTGCTACAATTTATATAAGCTATATTCCAAATATAAAAATGGTAGAAAGCAAATCTTTAAAGCTATATTTATTTAGCTTTAGGAATCATGGAGATTTTCATGAAGATTGCATGAATATAATAATGAAAGATTTAATCAAACTTATGGATCCAAAATATATAGAAGTATGGGGAAAGTTTACTCCAAGAGGTGGAATAAGTATAGATCCATATTGTAACTATGGAATTAAAAATTCAAAGTTTGAAGAAATGGCAAACTACAGAATGATGAATCATGATATGTATCCAGAAAAAGTTGATAATAGATAAGGTTAAGGAGCTGATTTTAAAAGTTGAGTAAAGTTGTTGTTATAGGAGCAGGCCCAGCAGGTATGATGGCTGCTATTCAAGCTGCGAAAAAACATGAGGTAATATTATTAGATGGTAATGAAAGAATTGGAAAAAAACTTTTTATTACTGGTAAGGGAAGATGTAATGTTACTAATGCAAAAGATATATCTGAGTTTTTTGAGTACATACCAGGTAATCCCCATTTTCTATATAGTTCATTGTATAGTTTTACTAATAATGATACTATGAATTTTTTTGAAGATGAAGGAATTAAACTAAAGGTTGAAAGGGGAGATAGAGTTTTCCCAGAGTCTGATAAATCTTCAGATATAATAAGAGGTTTATCTAATGCACTAAGTAGAACTAAGGTGAAAATAAGATTAAATTCTAAAGTTACTAATGTTAAATTTAAAAATAAAAAAATAGCAGCTCTTGAAATAAATAATGAAGAAATTTTAAGTGGAGATTATTTTATTATAGCAACTGGTGGTGCAACATATCCTCTTACTGGTTCAAAAGGAGAAGGTCAAAAATTTGCAAATATACTAGGTCATAATATAATTCCTTTAACGCCAGCACTTGTCCCAATAGAAGTTAAAGATGCAAAAACAAAAGAACTTATGGGCTTATCTCTAAAAAATGTAGAAGTTACAATTAAAGAAAATAATAAAAAAGTAGTTTATAAGAATTTTGGAGAAATGTTATTTACACATTTTGGAGTTTCAGGACCACTTATATTAAGCGGTAGTAGGTTTATTGAAAAAGGGAAAAGCTATAGATTGCATATAGATTTAAAACCTGCATTAAATTTAGGTGAATTAGATAAGCGTATTCAAAAGGATTTTAGCAAATACTTAAATAAAGATTTTAAAAATTCTTTAGATGAATTGTTACCACAAAAATTAATTCCTATGGTTATTGAGATGTCTGGAATTTCAGAAAATAAAAAGGTAAATGAAATAACAAAAGAAGAAAGAAAAACTTTAGTTAATGTACTTAAAAATTTAACTTTTGATATTAAGGGTTTAAGACCATTAGATGAAGGTATTGTGACAGCAGGAGGAGTAGACATTAAAGAAATTGATCCCTCTACAATGAAATCAAGAATAATAGATAATCTTTCTTTTGCAGGAGAGGTAATGGATATAGACGCCTTTACTGGAGGATATAATGTACAAATTGCATTTTCAACAGGCTTTATAGCTGGAAGTAATATTTAATAAGGCGTAATTTCTTTCATATGCCTAAATAAATATTTTCTTGTTTGAATTAATAAAAAATTATATAATCGTAAAGAAGGCATAAATTAATGGAGACAAGAAATGAGGAGAATATTTTGAGAATTTCAGTAGCAATAGATGGACCAGCAGGAGCTGGTAAAAGTACAATAGCAAAATTAGTCGGAGAAAAATATAACCTTATGTATATAAATACAGGGGCAATGTATAGAGCAGTAGCATTAAAAGCTAAGGAAAATAATTTATTACCAGAAAAAGTTGATCAAATTTGTAGTCTGATAAGTAATATGGAAATGCACTTTGAAAATGATGACTTGATTTTAAATAATGAAAATATTCAAGAAAAAATAACTATGCCTGATATAAGCAGTATTGTATCTGGCTATGCTAGTATTCCAGAGGTTAGAACTATACTTGTAAAACTTCAAAGAGATATGTCAAGTAAGTTTGATGTAATTATGGATGGTAGAGATATTGGAACTGTTGTTCTTAAAGATGCAAAATTTAAATTCTTCCTAACAGCTAGTCCAGAAGAAAGAGCAAATAGAAGGTTTAAGGAATTGCAAGAAAGAAATTTAGAGTGTTCATATGACCAAATACTAAAAGATATAATAGATAGAGATTACAAAGATACTCATAGAGCTACAGATCCATTGAGTAAGGCAGATGATGCTATTGAAATTGATACTACTAATTTAGATATTAATGGAGTAGTAAATACAATTAATGAGTACATAGAAAAGGAAAATAAGGCATATTGACCTGTTGTTTTTTGAATATGCCTAAAAAGGAGAACATAATGAGTGAAGTTATTTTAGCAAATAATGCAGGTTTTTGTTTTGGAGTTCAAAGAGCTGTAAATGAAGCTCTTAAAATTCAAAAAGAACATAATGCAAGAATTTATACTTTAGGACCTTTAATACATAATAATGATGTGGTAAAATTTTTAGAAGAAAATAATATTTTTTCTATAGAATTAGAGAATATAGATAAATTAAACAAAGGCGACGTAATTGTTATACGATCTCATGGTGTTTCTGAAGCAATTTTAGATATACTTAAAAAAAAGCAATTAACAGTTTTAAATGCAACATGTCCTTTTGTAACTATTATTCAAAAAAAAGTTAAGAAATATTCAAAAGAAGGATATCATATAGTAATATTAGGAGATGAAAATCATCCAGAGGTAATAGGTATTAATGGGTGGTGTGAAAATAAAGCTATTATTACTAAAGATGGTACTTTTAAAGAAGGAATACCACAAAAGGTATGTGTAGTAGCTCAAACAACCGAAAAAATGAAAAATTGGGAAAATACATTGAAAAACTTAAGTTCTGTAAAAGAGGTATTAGCTTTTAATACAATTTGTTCAGCTACTGATGCTAGACAGAAAAGTACAAATAAAATATCTAAAGATGCAGATGCTATGATAGTTATTGGTGGAAAAAATAGTTCAAATACCACTAAGTTATATCAAATTGCTAAAGAAAATTGCACTAATACAATTCATATAGAAAATATTACAGAACTGTCAATGAATTTTATAAAAAATAATAATATGAAAAAAATAGGAGTAACAGCTGGTGCATCTACACCAGATTGGATTATAAGGGAGGTACTTGATATTATGAATACAGATAATAATAATTTTGAAGATCAATTATCATTAATGAATGAACTAGATAAGAAGTTTGCCATTGGTGATGAAGTGCAAGGAGAAATACTTTCAAAAACAAGAGATTCTATTTTAGTTTCCCTTGTAGGATATAAATCTGATGGAGTTATTCCGTATACAGAATTATCAGCTAAAGAAGATCCAATAGAATTTTCAGAAAAAATCAATATAGGGGATTCTATTAAAGCTAAGGTTATAAAATTACAAAATAGTGATGGATATGTAGTTTTATCAAGATTAGAATATGAAAGAGAAGAAGCTTTTAAGGAACTTGAACAATTTTTTTCTGAGGGAAAGACTTTTGAAATAACTATTAAAGAAGCTAAAGAAAAAGGATTAGTTGCAGATTATAAAGGTGTTAGAGTTTTTATACCAGGCTCACAAATCGATACTAGGTTCACTGACGATAAAAGTGAATATGTAGGAAAAAATTTAGACGTTAAATTAATAGATTTTTCTTTAAGAAAGCCTGTAAAAATAGTAGCATCAAGAAGAATATTATTAGAAGATGTTAAAAATGTAGAAGATGCAAAAGCTTGGGAAGATTTTAACCTTGGAGATGTTGTAAAAGGTCAAGTAAAGAGATTTACAAGCTTTGGGGCTTTTGTTGAAATTAATGGCATAGATGGCTTATTACATTTATCACAAATTTCATGGAATCATGTTAAAAATGTAGGTGATGTATTAAAGGAAGGTCAACTTGTTGATGTTAAAATCATAGCACTTGATAAAGATGCTAAGAAATTATCTTTAAGCATTAAAGAACTTACTGATAAACCTTGGGATAATGTTAAGAAAAAATATCCGGAAGAATCTATAGTTCTTGGCAAAGTTGTAAGACTTAATGATTTTGGTGCTTTTGTTGAATTAGAACCAGGAGTAGATGGACTAGTACACATTTCAAAGATATCACATAATAGGATAGAACATCCATCAGAAGTCTTAAAAGTTGGAGAAGAAATTAAAGCTAAAATTTTAAGTGTTGATGAAGAAAATAAAAGAATAAGCTTAAGCATAAAAGATATTTAAATTAATATAGATATCCAATATGAAAGTTAGACTTATGCGTATGAACCACTGAAATAAAGGATACTCTTATGTAATACTATACAAAAGAGTATCCTTTATTTCTAGTTTTGGATATACATTTAAAGTATAAGGTTAATTTATAAGGTGAGTATCTATATATGGTTAAAAACTGAAATGATGATTATAGATTATTTAAAATTGTACATTGTGCATTAATTTTTTTGTTCCTTGATAAATTTTTGATATAGGTGCATAAAATGTAAATTTGAAGTATAATTTTATTATAAATGAAAATTAATAAAAAAATTAGAAAAACTAAATTTCAAATTTACTATATATTTTAATATATACAGGAGGAATACGTACGTATGAAACAAAATAAAGTTACTAAATTAAAAGCCTTAGTAGAAACTAAATTTTTAAGCTTGTATGAAGCGGAGTATGAAAATAAAGTTGGAAATATAAGAACATGGACTATAGCTTCTAGAAAAGATAAGGATACTCTTCAAAAGCAATTCTTTGAAAATAAAGAAGATGCTACTGATGGGGTAATAATTGCTGCATATCATAAAGATAAGAAGAAACTTGTTATAATAAAGCAATTTAGAATTCCACTTAATGACTATGTGTACGAATTAACAGCAGGTCTTATTGATCCAGGTGAGGATGCAAAAAGTACAATAGGAAGAGAATTAATGGAAGAGACAGGACTTACAATAGTGGATGTTATTAAAAATAAAGGAACTGATAAGGTATATGTTTCAGCAGGCATGACAGAAGAATCTCTAGCTTTCGTTTATTGTACTTGTGAAGGCGAAATAAGTGATGAACATCTTGAAGAGGATGAATGCATTGAGGCAATTTTAGTGTCTCAAGAAGAAGCAAAGGAGCTTATACAAAGTAATGAAAAATTTGATGTTAAATGTTTTTTAGTTCTTCAAAGTTTTGCACTGCTTGGAGAAAAACTATTTATAGAATAAAAATTTATATAAAGAATTAATAATATAGAAAGAATGATGAAAATGAATATTAAGAATATAGCAGTATTAGGCACTGGAACTATGGGACATGGTATAGCATTACTTTCTGCTAAGGCGGGATTAAATGTAGTTATGTATGGTAGATCAGATGCAAGTTTAGAGAGAGGTTTTAATAGTATAAAGTCTAGTTTAAATCTTTTAAAAGTCGAAGGGAAATTAGAAGATAATAGTTGTAAAGAGATTTTAAATAAAATAAAAGGAGTTAAAACTATTGAAGAAGCTAGTAAAAATGCTGATTTTATAATAGAATCCTTAGCAGAAGATTTAGAACTAAAGCAGAAAATATTTAAGCGATTAGATGAGCTTTGTTCACCAAATGTAATTTTAGCAACTAATACTTCAGGACTTAGTCCAACAGCTATAGCTAAAAATACAAAATACCCAGAGAGGGTAGTAGTTTCACATTTTTGGAATCCACCACAATTAATTCCTTTAGTTGAGATAGTTCCGGGGGAAAAAACATCAGAGGATACAATGGTAACAACTATGGAATGGGTTGATTTTATAGGAAAAAAATCTGTTCGTATGGACAAAGAATGTTTAGGTTTTATAGGAAATCGTCTGCAGTTAGCACTTCTTAGAGAAGCTTTATATATAGTGGAGAATGGTTGGGCAAAGCCTGAAGAAGTAGATAAAGCTATAGAGTATGGACATGGGAGAAGACTACCTGTTACTGGGCCATTATGTAGTACAGATTTAGGAGGAATAGATATATTCAATAATATATCTTCATACTTATTTAAAGATTTATGTAACTATGTTGAGCCATCTAAGTTAATGCAGAGCAAAGTTGAATCGGGAAATATTGGAAGTAAAAGTGGACAAGGATTCTATGGTTGGTCATCAGAAGCTTTAGAAAAAAAACAAAAGGAACGTACAGAAGTGCTTCTATATTTCTTAGAAAGAGATGCACAAAAAAATAAGTTGTTGTAAAATTCATAGTTATCAGATAATGTTGGTAAATTTATTTGGCATACTGATAAACTCGATCTAGTGCCTTAAATTCTTCGAGATGAATAACGGAGGTCTTTGAGCATTTTCTATAAAATTTATGTTATAAGTTTTGAATTAAACATTGAAAGTGGTATAATTATTTTTAATA
>Ga0183100_1000478_pt1 | contig 32076 bp, 25 predicted proteins | sample Biomet2_FD_127789 | JGI IMG/M metagenome (GOLD analysis project Ga0183100, IMG submission 127789) | Microbial communities from bioreactor (seeded with anoxic lake sediment) at LBNL, California, USA - Biofuel metagenome 2 | ecosystem: Engineered > Bioreactor > Anaerobic > Unclassified ... | reverse complement strand
GGAGAAGGGCGACGGCCGCCCTTGCGGAGCGGCCGTCAATGGCGTGGGGCCTGCTTACTCGTGCATGGCCTCGTAGACCTTGCCCACAATCTTTTCCGAAGGCGTCAGGGTCTTGCCGCCCGGAACCCATTTGGCCGGGCAGGCTTCGCTGGGATTGGCGCGCAGGTGGACGTTGGCCTGGCACTTGCGCACCAGCTCGTCGGCGTTGCGGCCGACATTGTAGAAATTGACCTCTTTGGACACCAGCATACCATCAGGATTGATGATAAACGTGCCGCGCAGGGCCAGTCCGGTCTCCTGGTCATAGACGCCGAAATAACGGGCGATCTGGCCGGTCGGGTCGGAAGCCATTTTAAATTTCACGTTTTCGAGCAGTTTTTCGCTTTGCCGCCAGGCCAGGTGGGCGAACTCGGTGTCCGTGGACACGGAGAAGACCTCAACGCCGAGCTGCGTCAGCGCGTCATGCTTGGTGGCCAGATCGGCCAGCTCGGTCGGGCACACAAAGGTGAAATCGGCCGGATAGAAAAACAGCACGGTCCAGTGACCGGCCTTTTTAATGTCTTCCATGGCCATTTCACCGAAAAAGCCTTCGACCGGGTCGAAAACCTTCATGGAAAAATCCACGACTTCCTGGCCGACAGCGGCTTCAGGCACTTCGACGCAGCAATCTTCTTCGTATTCGTGTTCGTGATCGTGTTCGTGTTCGTGATCGTGCATGGGTAAGACCTCGCGTTGCAGGTTATCGGGAAACCCCGGGGAAACCATGGTCAACTCTATGAACCGCCCGGGGATAAAACGCAATGCGTCCACGTGGCGTCCGTCCGGTCCGGACGCCGCCGCGCCTCGCTGGTTGCGGAAAAGGGATCGCGTGTCAACGTCGCCGCCTTTGCGCCAGCCCGTGCAGAAGTCTGGACAAGGCCGCCGTGACCCGCTAATTTTTTACAAATCAGAATATCCGGGCTCGTTGCCGGGGAGGTGTCATGTCCCATCCGGTTCCGTTTCGCCGCAAGCATTATTTTTGGATGATCCTTGTCGGGTTCGCCATCCTTGCCCCGGTTAAGGCCCAGGCAGACCAGGATAACCCCGTGGGCAATTGTTGCGTGGCCCGGGTGACCATGACCGGGGAAAACGCCTGGAACGTCACCTGTGGCTCCTGTGCGAGCAACCCCGGCGTGTACGCCATCACGCAACCCGATCCGGAAAAACTGACGTTCGTGGGGCCGGGCGGCGTCACAGCCCCCAGCCGTTACGAGGCGGCCCAGGCCATTTGCCAATGTCCTTCCCAAAAGGCCCGGCATAGCTGGGAACAACGAATGCGTTCGTTCGATGGCCGCTAGCGTCGCGGCCGGGGGAACGGAGCCGCCGATCGGCGCGGGGCACGGCCCTCTGTAAACGGTGTGGCCGGGGAACGGGACCGACTGTGCGCCCGCACTCTGCCGCATCTTTTGGAAAATAGCAATACGAATGATTCTTATTTTCAGAGCAGCGTATTGGCCGTGACCAATGCGCTTTTGCTTGTTCTAAGGAGAAAAGTATGTTTTTTAAATATGTTAGGATGATAGCATTTGTGCTGACTGTGGGGATTTGTTGTGCTGTCGGTTGTGCGACGCAGCAGGCGGCAGAAGCTCCCGCGACGGGGCGACAGATGGCGCGGGTGCATACGGCGCTGCTCAATCTGCTGGAATGTCCCAGCCTGAACTGTCCCGTGGTCGAGGATCTGCGCGAGGGCCAGGAAGTTGCCATCCTGACGCCGGTTCTCGCCAACGGCTGGGTGCAGGTCCGGGCGTTGAATTCCGGCCGTGAAGGGTTTGTGTTGGTGCGATTCCTGACGTCAAAATAACCCGCTGCTTGGGGAGGACGTTCCCCCTGGGGCAAGTTTTTTTATTGCTAAAAAGAAATTATTTATGTTGTAACGGCCTGGAGACGCTTTGCAGGAGCGGTCTTTTATCCTACACCGGAATTGAGCTTAAACAGCAAGTGGTTCCTTCAAATCCTCACCACAAGCATTCCGGGGATCCCCCGGTCGGTCTTGGAGGCATCGTTATGCGACTGACCCTCACTGGCAAAATTATTGCTCTGCTCCTTTTCACGGTCGCGCTGCTCACGTTGGCCATTTCCCTGACCGTCCATTATTATTTGGCTAGTGGCCTGAATCGAATGAGCCAGGATGAAATCGACAGCAAGGCTGATGCCGTCGATTTCATGCTGAAGGAAGCCAGCCAGGAAGTCAAAGGCGTCACATATCTGCTGGCGACCCGTCCGGATGTGGCCCGCGGCATTGCGACCAGGGACAAGGCTTCGCTGGTGGAGATTGCCAAGCAGGCCCAACAGGAACTGAAAATTGAATTTGTGACCATCGCGGATGCGACGGGCGTTGTTGTCGCTCGCGGGCATTCCAACCAGACGGGCGATTCTGTCAAAAATCAGATCAACGTCCAGAAGGCGCTGGCTGGCCAGGGTTCGATCGGACTGGAAGAAGGGACGGCCGTCAAATTTTCCTTGCGGGCCGGGTATCCGGTGTATGAGGGGGGCAAGCTGGTCGGCACGGTGACTGCCGGCATCAACTTGTCGTCGAGCAATGCCTTTGTGGATGAAATCAAGAAGGTGCTTGGCACGGAATGCACCATCTTTTACGGGGATACCCGGGTGGCCACGACCCTGGAGAGCGGGGGCAAACGGGCGGTCGGCACCAAAATGGATAACCCCCGGGTGATTGAAACGGTCCTGCGTAAGGGCGGCCGCTTTCTGGACATCAATAAAATTCTCGGCTTGGAATACAATACGGCCTATTGGCCCCTGGTCGGCGCTAACGGCAATGTCGCCGGAATGCTCTTTATCGGGCGGGACCGGGCTTCCATCGCTGCCACTGAGCGTACCATCCTTTTTTCCGCTTTGACCGCTTCAAGTCTGGTGGCCCTGGTTGTCCTTATTGTGGGGCTCTTCACGGCGCGTGGCATGACATTGCCGCTGCGTCGGGTGATGGAGCTGGCCCACAAGGTTTCCCGGGGCGACCTTGAGGCCAGGGCCGAGGGGTGTTTTAGCGGTGAGATGGCCGAATTGAAGGGGACCATTGAAAAAATGGTTGCCGGGCTGAAGGATAAGATCGCTGAGGCGGAAAACATGAGTCAGGAGGCCGGTGAAGAGGCCGCGCGTGCCCAGACGGCCCGGCAGGAGGCTGAAAAAGCCCGGGGCATGGCCGAAACGGCCAAGCGGGAAGGGATGCTCGAGGCTGCGGAAAATCTTGGCTATGTGGTCGAAAGTATTGTCGCCGCTTCGGAGCAGCTGGAACACCAAGTGGAGCACGTGCGCACGGATTCGGATCTCCAGCGTGACCGACTGCGGGAAGTGGTGGAGTCCATCGGCCAGATGACGTCCACGGTCCTTGAAGTGGCTAAAAACGCTTCCCGGGCCGCCCAATCCGCCGGGGACACCAAGTCCAAGGCGTCGACCGGGACGAACGTGGTCGAGGAATCCATGCGGGCCATTGACCGGGTCAACAGCATTTCGGCGGAATTGAAGGCGGCCATGAATGCCCTTGGCGAGCAGACCCAGGCGATTGGCCGGGTCATGTCCGTTATTTCCGATATCGCTGATCAGACCAATTTGCTGGCCTTAAACGCGGCCATTGAAGCGGCCCGGGCCGGCGAGGCCGGACGCGGGTTCGCCGTCGTGGCCGACGAGGTCAGAAAGCTGGCCGAAAAAACCATGACTGCCACCAAGGAGGTGGGGCAGGCCGTGGTCAGCATTCAGGAGTCCGTGGCCGGCAACATCCAAAGTGTGGACAAGGCGGCCGAGGCCGTGGCCGATGCGACGGAACTGGCTGGAAAGTCCGGGGTGGTGTTGCGGGAAATTTTGGAACTGGCCGAGGCGAGCGCCCGTGAGGTTGCCGGCATCGCTGCCGCTGCCGAAGAGCAATCGGCTTCCGCCGAGGAGATCAACCGGGCCATGAACGAGATCAGCGGCGTGGTGGAAACCACGAGCAATGGCATGCATGAGTCCGCTCTGGCCGTTCACGCCCTGGCTGATTTGTCCGGGGATATGGATAAGATCATCGTCAAGCTGCGCGCCGCGTAGCGGGGAGATGGTTGGGTGGAGAAAGAGGCGGGGCGCTGCCCCGGACCCTGCCAGGGCGTTGCCCTGGACCCACTGGGGGAAATGATTTCCCCCAGGCCCCCTCGATAGCTTGCAGTCCTGGGGAAGAAAAGAAAGAGGGCCTGTCCATGGACAGGCCCTTTCTTGTGAGGGAGGGCTATTCAGGGAAAAGTCGTCGGGCCGCTTCCCAATCTTCGGCAAAGTCCACCTCAATGCAACGATGGGCGGAAATGTCGAGGGGAAAAATCACCCCGCCATCCTGGAGCAGCAGCTCAAGCCCCATTTCGAAATAATCCAGATCGTCACAGCGTTCGAGCATGGAGACGAAATGGCGCAGGCTTTTTTGTCGCATCAAATTGATGCCTACGGCCTCGCCCTGGGGCTCTCGGACGATTTTGGAAATCTCCCGGATACGGCCGGCTTCGTCGAGCGCGTATTTCACTTCTTCAACGCCACAGCGCTTCTTGTCCACGCACACGAGATTCTCCGGCGGACCGGCCAGCAGATCTGCAAGAAGCGGCGCTTCGAAGACCACATCGCCATTGAGCCACACTACGTCGTCGTCGAGCATCCGGAGGGCGCACAGGAGGCTTTTTGACGTGTTGGTGAGGTAATAGGCCGGGTTGTAGCAATAAAAGACGTCCGGGAATTGCTCCATGATAAGGGTCATTTTAAAGCCTACGACCACATGGATGCTTTGGATGCCGGCTTCTTTGAGCAACCGGATCTGGCGGCCGAGGATGCGTTCGCCATTGGGCAGTTGGGAAAGGCTTTTGGGAAAGGGGCAGCCCAACCGGCTGCCGATACCGGCGGCGAGAATTACTGCTTGCATGACGGGTCTCCCTTGTCGGTGAATCGTCGTACGATGTATTCGCCCAGGCGTTTGGCCGCTTGGCCGTCGCGATACCGGAAGGACAAGTCGGCCAGGGCGCGTCGCCTGCGGGCGTAGGCGTCCTCATCCTGGACCAATACGGCGGAAAGCGCGGCAAAAAGCGTCTCGGGATCTTTGGCCATTGGCCCCGGGGCCATGTCGCCATAGTCAAAAAGCAGCTCCCGGTCGCGGGAGACATAGCGTTCGAAATCGTAAGGATAAAAGAGAATCGGTCGGTCGGTGAGCAAAAAGTCGAAATAGACCGAGGAATAGTCGGTCAAAAGCGCATCGGCCAGCCGCAGCAGTGGATAGGCGTCGGACGCGGCTTCGGCCACCTGCATGGTTTCCGGTAGATGGCCCGAAAAACGCAGGCCCACATACGGATGCAGTTTGAGGATGGTAAAGACCTTGTGGCGCGCGCCGAATTCGTGCAGCCGGCCAAGGTCGAGCATGCCCTCCTCGATGGGGCCGCCGCCACCATCCCGGAAGGTTGGCATGACCATTAGGATCTTCCAGCCATTTTTTTTGAGTCGGGCCACATGGCCGTACAACGTGGCGTCCGCGCCGATCATATCGTCGCGGGTGGGCTGGCGTAGCAGCACGTCGTTTCGGGGGTAGCCCGCCTCTTCGAACCGCTCGGCCCGAAAGGCCCGGCCAAAGGCCATTTCCGTGAAAAACGGCGAAGTGGACAGCACCGTGTCGTAGCCGGAATACATGGCCTGTAAAAAAGCCGCTTTTTCAGGCGTCATGTTGACGGTCGAGGTCAGCTCCGGGAAGCCGATGGCTTTCAGCGGAATCCCGTGCCACAACTGCACGACTTTGGCCGGGTGGAGCAGGGTACTGATGACCGGGTCCATCTTCCAATGAAAATCGTCGCAGACGACTACGCCGGCTTCAAGCATCGCGGCGGAGGCCCGGGGATCGTCGCAGGCGAGGACCGGCAGGCCATGGCTGCGCAACAGCGTCACCACGTCCCGGGACTCGCTTATATAGGTGCAGGACAATTCCGGACAATGCCGGACGCAGTGCAGATAGGCGTATTTGCAGTTATCGTTGAATTGACTGTTTTGGCGGCCCATGAACACCACCCGCCCTGGGGAGCGTTGCGACTGGGCGGCTTGGCGCACGAGAGCCTTCAGGCTGGCTTCGTCCATTTCTCGTCCTTTGGCGGAGCCGCCGGCGTGCCGGGAGGGACTCCAGCTCCTTCGTGGCGCGTTCCAACCTCAACGTCGCCTTGAAGAAATCAGTTTTTCGACCCTACCTCTATCGGGCTTGCCTTGACAAGCAACCCCGGCGGTTTCCTCGAAAAGTTTGCGGGCGGGAAATACGGTGGAGGAGGAAAGAAAAAGCCCCTCTCAAGTTGACAATGATTTTCAATACCAATAAAGCTATCTGCATCGCCCGGACATTCCGGCGGCTTTGTGGCCTGCGCCGCGCGGAAAGAACAAATCGTCCTGGTGGGAAGGAGCGTTTCCCTATGCATGCACAGTCTTCGATTGCCTCGCGTCGGGGTTTATTGGGTTGGGGGAAAAGTTTTTTCGGACCGCACAGCGCCCCGAAAAGCGACGTTGCCCCGCGGACCACGGCGTCCGACGACGTCCAATCGTCTGCATCCACGAAAGCCGGCGGGACGCGGTAACGCCGTTTCCGTGCCCTGGAGCGCCTCATGACCAATGGTGTTTTCCCGTTCGGCGATGCCGCCTCGCTCGTGGCCAGCCTGTTGGCCACGTACCATTATGCAGCCGTGAGCAATCATCGGGGGCAATGCTATTATCAGAAAAAGATGGTGTGGAAGGGACAGCTTGTCACTTGCCGCGTGGGGGTGGTTGGGCTTTCCCATTTCCCCGACGATCCGTACTGCGAGATATGGAGCGGGTATTACGATTTTTTCGAACCGGATTCGATGCTTTTTGATGCCGTGTACGTCAATATTTTTGACTACGTCAAAAAAAATCATGTGGATGTCGTCGCCTGATGGCAGTCCTTCGGGGACATGGCTGCGGCCGGTGCCGCGTACGGCGCGCGATTGGATGGTTTGAGCCGGTCTATAGCCTCGTCTCCGGTTTGCGCAACGGAAGCTCCACCGTAAACGTCGTGCCATGGGGCGCGGTCATAAACCGAATGTCGCCGTGATGGTCCTCGACGATGCGCTGACACACGGCCAGACCGAGTCCCGTGCCTGATTCCTTGGTTGTGCAAAACGGATCGAACACCCGTTCCCGGACCTCTTCAGGAATGCCGCCGCCGGTATCCGCCACCGTCAGCCGCACCCGGTCCGCACTGATGACCTGGGTGGCAATGGACACTTTGCCGCCGCCTTCCATGGCCTCGGCCGAATTTTTCAGAAGATTGAGCATCACCTGCTTGATGCGGGCCGCATCATGCGGGACCGGCGGCAGGGTCGCATCCAGGGATGTTTCGACGGTAATGCCCTGCGTTTCCATGGCTTCGGCCATGATCGCCAGGGATGCCGTCACGGTTTCGTTAAAATCACGGGGTTCGATCTGGGGCGGGGCCGGACGCGTAAAGTCGCGCACTTCGTTTAAAAGCGTTTCCAGCCGTTTGGCTTCGGATTCGATGATGCCGAGTTTTTCGTAGTCCCGGCCTTCCTTGGCCAGGTGCCGGCGGACCTGATTGGCGAAGCCGCCCATGAGCATGAGCGGATTTTTGATCTCGTGGGAAAGCCGGGCCGCCGCTTCGCCTATGGCCGCAAACCGCTCGGAACGAATGAGTTTTTCCTGGGCTCCGAGAAGTTCCCGGGCGGTTTTGTCCCGTTCGCGTTCGAGCCCTTTGGACCAGCGCAGGGCGAAATGCATGGCCATGACGAAGCCGACAAAGACCACCAGTTCGAACAGGCCGACAATGATCCACTCCCGGATCAGCAGCCGGCCAATCAGCCCCTGGACTTCGTCTTCCGGGGCGGCCAGGGCCACGGCCCAACGGTTGCCGGGGTCCTCGGCTCCGGACAGGGACACCGGGCAAAAGGCCACGAATTTTTTTATCAGCCCAAGCCGGCCGCGATGCCAGCCTGAAAGATACCAGTCCATGCCGCGCTCGCCGGGCATCACCCGGGATTTGATCAGCCAGGTCAGCCGGCTCCAATCGATGCTCGGGTCGCGTTTGCGCCGCACTTCCAACGATTCCTGGCCAACAAAGCCCTCTTCGTAATGGTCGAGAAAGACGCCGGCGTCGTCGAGCACCCAGGCATAGCCGGTCTGTCCTGACCGAACGTTGTGGGCGTAGCGTCCGGCCACGGCCGTGGCGTCGACCAAAAGGACAAGGCCGCCCCGAAGGCCGGCGTCATCGGTCAGGGGCATGGCCAGGGATACCAGCCGGCGCCCGGCCAAGGGTCCAGTGTCCGGGACAAACACCCGGCTGGTGACGGGGTGCCCCACGGGGGCGGATTTATCCAGGATGTCGCGACAAAATGCCTCGCACAGACTGTTGTCCTGCAAAAAAGCCCCTGTGGCGTCGTAAAAGGCCGGGGCGTCCTGGCCGGGTCGCCAGACGCCGAGCGCCGCCACATTCCATTGGGCAAAAATCGTGTAATAGGCCGGCATGGCCAGCCAGGGTTTGCTGTCGGCGGTGGTTTCCTGCCGCCACATAATGGAGAGGCTTTCCAGGCAGGTGCGCAAAAAAGCGAAATGATCCGTGATGTCTTCCGCGATTTTTTGCGCCAAGAGCAGTTGCTGCCGGTTGAACTGGTCGGTGACGACCGCCTCGATATCGGTTTTGGCCCGAGACCCCAGGCCGGCGATGGCCAGGGTCAGGAACACAAACACCAGGCAGGCGGCGATAATATGTTTGCGCGTCATCGACCTCCTCCAGCCTGTTTCCGAGTATCCGATTTTTACCGGCCATGCAATGAGTTAGCGCAGCAGTCGAAAACTCCCGGTCCATCCCGGCAAATCCAGGTCTTGCGCCATTTGCCTGGTACGCGCATAACACCGAGATGGATATATGCGAAGGAATGGAACTGGAGCTGACCGTGGAACGGTTGGCCCTCGGCGGCAGGGGTGTGGCCCATGTGGACGGGCTTGTGGTCTTTGTGGATGGGGGACTGCCCGGGGCGCAGGTCCGGGCCAGGGTGGAACGGGTCAAAAAGGGATTTGCCGAAGCGTTTACCCTGGAAACCCTGTCGCCCTCGCCTAAGTCGGTTCCTCCCGTCTGTCCGCATTTCGGCGTTTGCGGCGGGTGCGTCTGGCAGGATCTGGATTACGATAGCCAGCTTTTTTGGAAACGCGAACTGGTGGCCGAAACGCTGTCCCGGTTGGGCGGTTTTTCCGATGTGGTCGTCTCCCCGACGCTCCCTTCGCCGAACATCTTGGAATATCGAAATAAGCTGGAATTCGCCTTTATTGGCAATCTCCATCTGGGGTTGCACGAGCGCCGCCGTCCGGGGCGGGTGTTCGACCTGACCACCTGCCGGCTGATGGCCCCGTGGGCGGCGGAAGTCGTCACCTTCGTCCGCGAGCAGTGCCAGCAAACGGGTCTGGCGGCCTATGATTCCCGCACGAGCAAGGGGGTTTGGCGGCATCTGGTTCTGCGCGAGTCGGCGGCCACCGGCGCCCGACTGGTCCATTGCATCACCGGTCCGGCCCGTGGAGCCGGGGACGCGGCCCACCAGCTTGGCGAGGCCGTACTGCGTAAATTTCCCGAAGTGACCCGGTTTGTCCATTCCGTGCGCCGGGCTTCCTCGGCGGTGGCGCTTGGGGAGCGGCAGGTGCTTTCCCTGGGTTCCGGCCAGTTGGAGGAACATGTCGGCTGGGTGCGGCTGCGGGTCTCGCCGGATGCCTTCATTCAGACCAACACCGGAGCGGCCAAGGCCCTGTATGCCGCCGTGGCCGAGGCGGCCGGCAGCGCCCCCGAGGGGACGGCCTGGGATCTGTATTGCGGCTGCGGCGGTATCGCCCTGCATCTGGCACCGGCTTTCGGCACGGTCTATGGGCTGGAAATCGACCCCCGGGCCGTGGACGACGCAACCTCTTCGGCCGAGCTTTCCGGCATTGAAAACTGTGTGTTTTTAGCTGGTGACGCTGCGACGGAAATGACCAAACTGGTTCATGCCAAGCCTGCCGTGGTCACGCTTGACCCGCCCCGCTCCGGTGCGGCTCCGGAAACCCTGACTGCCATCATGCAGGCCGCGCCGGCCAAGGTCATCTATGTCTCCTGCAACCCGGCGACGCTGGCCCGCGATCTGAAAATACTCAGTGAAATGTACGACATCACCTCGGTCACCCCGGTGGACCTGTTCCCCCATACAGCCCACATCGAGACCGTGGTGGCGCTTTCCCTGCGCGTCTGACCTGTTTTTCCCATTGAGGGGGCCTGGGGGAAATCATTTCCCCCAGCGGTTCGAGGCTCTCGCCACAACCCGCCTCCCGCCAAGCACAAGGGGCCTGTCCGTCACATGTACGGACAGGCCCCTTCTCTCTTTTTACTTCTCTTACTTCTCTTACTTGCCGCAGGAACAACCGCACGCGGGACTCGTGCCGGCCGTCGGGGGCAGGGGATTGCGCAGATGGCGATCCAGGGCGACCAGGACCGACTCCAGGGTGGAGTGGGTCAGGACTTCGCCGTTGATGGTGACGGTGGGGCCGTTGGCGCACTGCTCGTGGCAAAACGAGGCCCGGACGTCCACGACGTTTTCCAGACCCTGCTCGACGATATGTCCCAGCAGGCCGTTTAAAATGTCCTGGGCCCCGCGCAAATGGCAGCTCGTCCCGAGGCACACCTGGACGCGCAGCCTGGTTTCGGCGGCGTTGCCGCTTAACAGCACCAGCGTTTCATCGGTGATGCGCCGCCGGCTCTGATAGGCCGTGTGGAGCAGCTCGTGGGCCTTGTGCCCGCCGATATCGCCGAGGAATTTCGAGTAGCACTGGTTGACAAAGATGTTGTCCTGGGCCTTGTGCAACTGCCGGGTCTTGTCGCTCTGGTAGAGCCGCTGGGCCCGGAGTTTGCGGGCAGCCAGACTGGGGGCCACGGGCTGGCCCGCGCCGCCGACACAGCCGCCGGGGCAGGCCATGACCTCGATCAAGTCATAGTTGCACTCGCCGGTCTTGACCTTGTCGGCCACCACGCGGGCGTTGGCCAGACCATAGACCACGGCCAGACGCAGGGTGACGCCGCCGACATCCAGATTGATCTCGCGCAGGCCCGAATCGCCGCGGACGTCCGTGAAGTCGGTGGCGTGCAGGGTCTTGCCGGTGATTTTTTCCGCCGCATAGCGCAGGACGGCCTCGGTGACGCCGCCGGACGCGCCGAAGATGACGCCGGCTCCGGTCCCGAAGCCAAAGGGCATATCGCGGGACTGGGGCTCCAGATCGTTAAAGCGCAGACCGGCCTGATCGATCATGCGGGCCAGTTCCTGGGTGGTCAGCACGCAGTCGACATCGGGCGTGCCGTCCTTGGCGAATTCAGGCCGTCTGGCCTCGAATTTTTTGGCCGTGCAGGGCATGATCGAGACAATGGCCAATTTTTTTCGCGTGATGCCGAGCTGCTCGGGCAGCATTTCCTTGACCAGGGAGCCGAACATCTGCTGCGGCGAACGGCAGGAGGACAGGTGTGGCAGCAGTTCGGGATAATACTGCTCGGCGAACTGGACCCAACCCGGACAGCAGGAAGTGAACTGGGGGATCTTTTTCCCGGCGGCCTTGCGGGACAGGAATTCCTCGGCCTCCTCGACCACGGTCAGGTCGGCGGCGAAGGTGGTGTCGTAGACCTGATCGAAACCGATGGTCTTCAGCGCCGTCACCATGCGGCCCATGATCGGATCGCCCGGCGCGGCTGCGAAACACTCGCCGAGGCCCACGCGCACGGCCGGAGCGATCTGGGCCACGACCGTCATCTCGGGATCGGCCAGCAGATTCCAGACATCCTCGATTTCGGATTTGGGGGTCAATGCACCGGTCGGGCATACGCTCGAACACTGGCCGCAGTTGACGCATTCGACGTCGGCCAGCCCCTTGCCAAAGGCCGGCTGGACGGCGGTCTTATGGCCCCGGTAGGCAAAGCCGATGGCTCCGATGCCCTGGATTTCCGAGCACATGCGTACGCAGTCGCCGCACAGCACGCACTTATTAGGGTCGCGCACCAGGGACGGGGAGGAGAGGTCAAGGGCCATGGGCTCCTGGATGGGCTTGAAGCGCACCTGGGAAACGCCGAGTTTGCGGGCGATTTCCTGGAGCTTGCACGCGCCGTTGCGAAAGCAGGTGGGGCAGCTCTGGTCGTGGTTGGCCAGCAGGAGTTCCACGGCGATCTTACGGATTTCGCGCAGTTCCTTGGTATTGATGCGGATCACCATGCCCGGTTCCGGCGGAGTCGAGCAGGCGCCCATGATGCCGCGCTTTTCCACCTCGACCAGACACAGACGACAGGCGCCGTACACCGACAATTCGGAGTGGTAGCAAAACGTCGGCAGGTCGATGCCGGCCTTGCGGATCAGTTCGAGCAGGTTGCGTTCGCCCTCGATGGGGACGGGGCGGCCGTCGATGGTGACGCAGTTTTCCGTATTTTTGGTCATGGCTAGATTCCCTCCACCGCGTCGAACTTACAGGCCGCCGCGCACGCGCCGCATTTGACGCAAAGCCCCTCGTCGATACGGTGGGGCTGCTTTTTCTCACCCATAATGGCTCCGACCGGACAGGCTTTGACACACAGCCGACAGCCCTTGCACTTGGCGACGTTGATGCTCGGACGGGCCAGGGCCTTGCAACGGCCGGCCCGGCAGCGTTTTTCGAAGACGTGTTCCTCGTACTCCTTGCGGAAGTGCTTCATCGTCGACAGCACCGGGTTGGGAGCCGTCTTGCCGAGGCCGCACAGGGAACCGATCTGCACGGCCCGACCGAGGGTTTCGAGCAGTTCGAGGGTCTTGGCCGTGCCGCGCCCCTCAATGACGTCGTCGAGCAGGGCCAGCAGCTGCTTGGTGCCCTCGCGGCACAGCACGCATTTGCCGCAGGACTCGCGCTGGGTGAATTCCATAAAGAACCGGGCCACGCTGACCATGCAGGTCTTCTGGTTCATAACGACCAGACCGCCGGAGCCGACCATGGCCCCGACCGAGCGCAGGGAGTCGAAATCAAGGGGCAGGTCGAGCAGGTCCGGGGTCAGGCAGCCGCCGGACGGACCGCCGATCTGCACGGCCTTGAAGCCGGCCTTTTCGATATTGCCCGCGTCGTCGGTGACGCCGCCGCCGATATTGAGCACGACCTCCCGCAGGGTCGCGCCAAAGGGCACTTCGATAAGCCCCGTGTTGCAGACGTGGCCGGTCAGGGCAAAGGTCTTGGTGCCGGGCGAGGTTGCGGTGCCAAGGGCACGGTAGGCCGCTGCGCCGCCGGAAATGATGCGGGCCACCTGGGCCAGAGTCTCGACGTTGTTAATGATGGTCGGTTTGCGCCACAGGCCTTTCTGGGCCGGGAAGGGCGGCTTGGGGGCGGGCATGCCGCGGCGGCCTTCGATGGAGGCCATAAGCGCCGTTTCCTCGCCGCAGACGAAGGCCCCGGCCCCTTCCATGACTTCCAGACGGAAGGACTGGCTCGAACCGAACAGGTCGTCGCCGAGAAAACCGGCGGCGCAGGCGTCGGTGACGGCCTTGCGCATGCGCTTGACGGCCAGGGGATATTCCGCGCGCACGTAGATATAGCCTTCATCCGCGCCGATGCCCCGGGCCGCAATCATCATGCCTTCGATGACGCAGTGGGGATTGCCTTCCATGACACTGCGGTCCATGAACGCGCCCGGATCGCCCTCGTCACCGTTACAGATAACGTACTTTTTCGGGGAATCCTGCACGCGGGCCGCCTCCCACTTGCGGCCGGTGGGGAAACCGCCGCCGCCACGGCCCCGCAAACCGGATTCCGCGATGACGTCGCACACGGCCTTGCCGTCCATCTGGCTGAAGGCCTTGCGGGCGGCGGCATAACCGCCGTGGGCCACGTATTCGCGGATTTCGTCGGGGTCGATAAAGCCGCATTCTTTGAGGACGTTGCGGCTTTGGCGCTGATAGAAGGGAATCTCGGCCGGTCCGAGACATTTTTCCTTGGAGCGGGGCTCGACGTAGAGCAGGCGTTCGACCGGTTTGCCCTTGACCAGGGTCAGGTTGACGATGTCGGGCACATCTTCGGCCGTGACTTTGGTGTAGAGGATGTTCTCGGGCAAAATGGTGACCAGCGGTCCCATCTGACAGAAGCCCTGGCAGCCGCTGTGGGACAGGCGCACGCCGTCGCCGTGCCCTTCGGGGCGAAATTCCAGCACCACGTCCAGGCCGGCTTCGGCCATCTGCGTTTCCAGGGCAGCCAGCACCCGTTTCGAACCATTGGCCACACAGCCGGTGCCGGCGCAGACAATGACCCGGCGGGCTTTGGTGTCGATGGCGGCATGGTCCGCCGCCGAGGGGGTTTCCTGAATGGGGCCTTCCATTATTGGAGCTCCTTTGCGCGGATACCATCAATCAGGGTCACGGCGCGGGCGGGGGTGATCTGTCCGTAGACGTCCTCGTTTATGACCATGACCGGGGCCAGACCGCAGGCGCCGAGGCAGGCCACGGTCTCCAGGGTGAAGAGCATGTCCGGGGTGGTGTTTTTGGTTTCGGACAGGTTGAGGCGTTCGCGCAGGGCTTCCAGAATGGGAATGGAGTGTTTGACGTGACAGGCCGTGCCATCGCAAAGGCGCACAATGTACTTGCCTTTGGGCTCCAGCGCGAAGTGGGCGTAGAAGGTGGCGACGCCGAAGACGTTGGCCGCCGGTATGCGCAGCGAGGTGGCGACGTAGGAGAGCACCTCTTCCGGGAGGTAGCGATACTCTTCCTGGACCGCCTGCAAAATGGGCACGAGTCGCGCCGGATGGCGTCCGAAATGGTCAAGTATCCCGCACAATTTTTCGAACTTGTTGGTTTCCGCCAACGACGTTGCCTGGTTTGGCTCCATCAAGGATCTCCTTTTTGACCGAAAGCGTTATTCGGCGTGCATCCCCCTCGGGTTTTTCCACGACACGCACCGCGCCTGCCGTCTTTCGCGGTGTGGATCACCGCGAGCGTGACGGGACCGCCGCGCCAAACCCGACAAGCGCGGCCTTGTATTGCTGGGCTGCGCGAAAGCACTCGAGACAACTGAGGACAGGAGATCGAGCAAGATACATGCTACGTTTGCGGTATTTGTATGCTTATTTTGATAACCTACTTGAATAATAGATTGTATTATCTCAACGGGGTTGAGGGGTGCCGGGTGCGGCCGGCTGGAAGTGGCTTCGATGATGTTTTGTGTTGCAAAAATGCATCAAAAAAGATGCGAAAAGTGAGATGTTTCGGGGAAATTGAAAATATGTGACAAAATTGTTTCGTTGCGAATTTGCATCTATGTTGCGAATCAGCAACAATGTTGTAATTTTGCATCGGACAACGCGCACTCCCGTCCGGACTCCTGGCGCATCCCGTATTTTCCCATAGACAGCCGTCGGGAATTCGGGCTTATACAGAAGTGTAGAGCTTCTTCCGTCATGCTCGTGCGTGGATCGCCCCCCGTACGGCTTCACACTGGTCAGGACACACAGCGCCCCTGGTTTTGGGCCGGGAAATGGTGCCAACCTCCATGCCCAAACACGTCTCCCCCTTCTCCCGACGCTCCGTCCGCCGTGGCTTGGCCGGTTTGGTCGCGGCTTGCGTCTTGCCGGTCTGGATCTGCGCCGGCTATCTCGTCTATTTTGCCTATACCGGCAAAAAAACGCTCATTGAAAGCCACATGGCCGAAACCGCCCGAGGGCTGGCTCTGGCCGTGGATCGGGAACTGACCATCGTCCAGGCTGCAACGGAAGGGCTTACCACCTCACCGGCGCTGGTCCATGACGACTTCGCGGCCTTTCGTCTCCAGGTACGGCAGTTGCAGCAGAGCTATCCCCACTCCGATATTGTTGTGGCCGACCGTTCCGGCCAGCAGATTTTTAATTCCTACAAACCCGAAGGCGCGCCGCTGCCCAAACGCAATGACTTGGAGCTCGTGTGGCGGATTTTCGAAACCGGCCGACCGGTGATCAGCAATTATTTTCGGGGCGCGGTCACCGGTCGGGGCCTGGTCAGCCTTGATCTGCCCGTTTTTCGGGACGGACAGGTTTACTATGACCTCGGCGTCACCGTGCCGGCCGTCCGTTTTGCCGGAATCCTGGAGAAGCAACCGTTGCCGCCGGAATGGGTGGCCACCATCCTTGACGCCAAAAATACCGTGGTGGCCCGAACGCGACGCGCGGAACAGCTGATGGGACAACCGGCCGACATTGCCCTGCCGCATCTGGCGGAAGGAGTTCTTGAGAGCGAACCCTTCGAGACGGTCAATCTGGAAGGCGTGCCCATTCTGGCCATCCTGGCCCAGGCCGATGTGTCCGATTGGTCCGTGTTGGTCAGCGTGCCGCGGCGCGTATTGATGGCCGAACTGTGGCAATGGCTGCTGTGGACGGCTGGGGGAACGGCCACGTTGTCCCTGCTTGGCATCGGTCTGGCTGTTGCCTTGGGCAACGGCATCGCCCGGTCCATCCAGGCCCTGGGGCCGCCGGCTCAGGCTCTGGGCGAGGGGCGACCCGTCGTGCTCGGCGCATTTACCCTGGTTGAAACCGACGCCGTGGCCCGCGCCCTGGAAAGCGCCTCGCGGTTGTTGCAGACCCGTGCGACCGAACGCGAGGCGGCTGAGGCCCGGCGTATCGAAGCCGAAGAACGGCTGGCCGAACGCGAACAGATCTTTCGTATTGTGGCCGACAACTCGCACAACTGGGAATATTGGAATGGTCCCGACGGGGTGTGCCGCTGGGTCTCGCCAGCCTGCCATCGCATCACCGGCTATGACCCGGAGGATTTTCAGGGACCGGGCGGCATTGACTTGCGCGAGATCATCCATCCGGCCGACCGTCCCCTCTGGGATGCGCACAACGCCCAATTGGCCGAGGATGCAACGGCCCATGAGGAAATTTATTTTCGGATCTTCAGCCGGGATGGGGCCATTATCCACATTGGCCATGTGTGTAGCCCGATTCCGACCCTCGATGGCCCGCCGCTTGGCCGACGCTGCTGCAACCGCGACGTCACCGCGCAATACCGTTATGAACAGGCCCTGCGCGAGGCCAAAGATATGGCCGATACGGCCAATCGGGCCAAAAGCGAATTTTTGGCCAATATGAGCCACGAGATCCGCACGCCGCTTAATGGCGTCCTCAGTATGCTCCAACTCCTCGACACCACGTCCCTTGACCTGGAGCAGGCCGAATACGTCCGCATGGCCGTGGGCGCTTCCAAACGCCTGAGTCGTCTCCTGGCCGATATCCTCGACCTCAGCAAAGTGGAGTCCGGCAAAATGACCTTGCGGGAGACGACGTTTCCGCTGGAGGACATTCGACAAGCCGTGCTGGACATCTTTGCGCCGATGGCCAGGAAAAAGGGCCTTGATCTGGTGATTGAGCTGGACCCGCGCCTGCCGGCCCAACTGGTTGGCGACGACATCCGGCTGCGTCAGATTTTATTGAATCTGGTCGGCAATGCGGTCAAATACACTGAACATGGCGGCATTCGCGTCCAGGTCGCTCCGGGGCTCCAGGGCCTGGCTGCCGGCGGGGCTCCGGACGCACAGCGTGTTCCTCCGGTGGTGTTTTCCGTCGCCGATACCGGGCCCGGCATTCCCGCCGATCAGCGCGAGGCTATTTTTGAACCGTTTGTCCAGACCGAGGCCTCCTATACCAGACGCAGCGGCGGCGTGGGGCTCGGACTGGCCATCGTCAAGCGTCTTGTGGCCCTGATGGGCGGCGTCATCGAATTGGCGAGCGTCGAGGGGCGGGGGACCACCATGCGCGTGAGTCTGCCGCTGGCTCCGGCCGTGGCCCAAACGGCTCCGGACGATCCGGCCGTCCCGGCGGCAACGCCTGCCCGGGCCTTGGCCGTGCTGGTGGTGGAGGATGACGCGCTAAACCGGCTGGCCATCCAACGGCTTCTGGAAAAAGGCGGCTACCGGCCGACCTCCTGCCAGAACGGGGCCGAGGCGTTGGAGCTGCTGGCGCGGGAATCCTTCGATTTGGTCCTTATGGATGTGCAGATGCCGGTTATGGACGGGCTGGAGGCTATCCGGCGCATCCGGGCCGATACCTCGGGCCGTTTTGATCCCGCCATAGCCGTTATCGCCATGACCGCCTACGCCATGGACGGCGACCGGGAACGCATCCTGGCCGCCGGCATGGACGATTATGTGGCCAAACCCGTCGATTTTGATCAACTGGTTCTGGTGCTTGAGCGGGTGGTGGCCGCCCGTGGCCGGACGGAGGGTGGGGCTGGGACGCGGCGCGCTGTCGCCGAATTCGAAAAAAGGGCTTGACGCCGGAGCCGCACGGCGGTTCAAGCGGTCGTGCGCTGGCGTCCACAGGCGACGCCAAATTTGCGCCTAAAGGTCCACCTCCGTGCATTGCGACGCATCCTGTCCGATTGGCATTTTTGATTCCGGTGTTGGCGGTCTCACCGTCACCCGAGCGGTCATGGACCGACTGCCACACGAAAATATCGTCTATTTCGGCGACACCGCCCGCGTTCCCTACGGCGTCAAATCTCCGGAAACCGTGGCCCGGTACGCCGCCCAGATCACGGATTTCTTGCTGGCCCGCAACGTCAAGCTGCTTATTGTCGCCTGTAACACCATGGCGGCCGTGGCTCTGCCGGCGATCACCTCGCGTTCCCCCGTACCGGTGATCGAGGTGATCGACGCCGGAGCCCGCAGCGCCCTGGCCATCACGCAGACCAAGCGCATCGGCATTATCGCCACCCCCTCGACCATTGCCAGCCATGCCTACGAACGGGCCCTGGTCACCCTGGGCGGACCGGATGTGCATACCGTCAGCAAAGCCTGTCCGCTCTTTGTGCCGTTGGTCGAGGAGGGCTGGCTCAACCATCCGGCCACCCGGCTCGTGGCCGAGGAATATTTGCAGCCTCTGCGGGCCGAAAATCTCGACACCTTGATTCTCGGTTGCACGCACTATCCGCTGCTGGCCCCGCTTTTGGCCGAGGTGGTCGGTCCGGCCATCCGGTTGCAGGATTCGGCCTCGGCCGTGGCCGAGCGGGCAGCCGCCATTTTGGCCGAACTGCATTTGCAAAATGCCGCGGCCGCGCCGCGCTATGATTTTCACGTCACCGACGTGCCCTTGCGGTTTTGTGAAATCGGCGGCCGCTTCCTGGGTCGTCCCATGGACAACATCCATTTGGAAAAGATGTAGGGACGTCGGGGCCGCAGGGGCGTCTTTGCAGGCTGCCAATGTCTGGCGTCGGGCTGGCGCTGCTCCCGGCGGGGATTGACAGGGGTTCCCGGTCGCGGTACTTTCCAGGTAAGTATCTGATACCGCTGAAGATGGTCTGGGCCTTGCTTGGCGTGGACCATTTTTGAGGCGTGGGAGGCGCAGGCATGTCCCGAGGTTCCATGGTTTGGACGGTGGTTTTGCTGTTGGCCTTGTCCCTGATGGGGTGCCAGAAAAAAGTGGCGGTGCAGCCATCCCCCGTCGCGCCCGCTCCCACGCCGGCCGAACGTCTGGAAGCCGGAAAGAAGGCGTTTGTCGCCGGGGATTGCGCCAAGGCCATGCCCGCCTTGGAAGAAGCGACCCGCCTTTTGCCGGATGCGGCGGACGGCTTTCTGTATTTGGGACTGTGCGCCGCCTTGCAAAAGCATTCGGAGCAGGCCGAAACGGCCCTTGGCCGGGCGGCCTCGCTTGACCCCCAAAATCCCCGCCCCGTCGAAGCGCTTGGCATCCTGCATTATGCCGATGGAAAACGCGACGCCGCCAAGGCCAGCCTGAATCAGGCCGTCGCGCTTAATTCCGTCAATCCCCAGGTTTTTTATTATCTGGGCAATCTGGCCATGTTCGCCGGTGACTGCCCGTCCGCGTTGGTCGATTACCGCCGGGCCTTGCTGCTTGATGCGTCCTTTGCTCCGGCCATTGCCGAATATAAGGCCGCCATCGCTGCGTGCGCCAAGGCGCACAAAATGCCCCACCCCGCGCCGTAGCGCCGCCGCGTCGGGGCGCTCCCGGTTCCCCTTGCCACGCTTTGATACGGGACGCCGCAGACGGTTGCGTCTCCCTGTCCGCGCTTCGGCCCCACCGTCTGGCGTTTGCCCCGGAGAACGTCCAACAGGGCGGAAGACATGGCGGCATCGGAGGTTGCCACTTCTCTCACGCTGCTATGCCGCCAAGAAGTGACGCGGTTTGGGGTGTTGTCAAAGTCCGACTCCTTGGGTAAGAGCGATGACCCGCGATATGAGATCGGACGCGGCGAATGTTCGCCGTCTCCTGCGCCGGCGCCGGGGCGAATTGGCCGCGCCGGGAACCCCTACCCGACAATCACCATGGTATTTAGCTCCGCATCATTCCTTTTTTATTTTCTGCCGGTCGTCCTGGCGCTCTATTTTTCGTGCGTGTCCTTCGGACGCGTCCGCAATTGGATCCTCCTGGCGGCCAGCCTGTTCTTTTATACCTGGGGCGAGGGCGAGTATGTCCTCGTCATGTTGCTGTCCATCCTGGCCAACTATCTGTTTGGCCTTTGGGTGTACAAGGCGCATGAACGCAACGACGCCAAAGTCCAGATGGGCGTGGCCATCGCCTTTAATCTGCTTTTGCTGGTTATCTTCAAATATACGAACTTTCTGGTGGCCAACGCCAATATCCTGCTTGGCGATGTCGGCCTGCCGACAATGACTATCGGGCAGGTGCACCTGCCGATCGGCATTTCCTTCTTCACGTTCCACTGTATTTCGTACTTGATGGATATCTATCGGCGTCAGACGCCGGCCCAGAAGTCGCTGGCCTCCACGGCGCTGTATATTTCGCTGTTTCCCCAACTCGTGGCCGGTCCGATCATTCGGTATAAAGATATCGCCGCCCAGTTGACCCGCCGGACCGTTGGTCTGGAACGGTTTGCCAAGGGATCGCATCGCTTTATCATCGGCTTGGGGAAAAAGGTGTTGATTGCCAATGTGGTGGGGCTGCCGGCGGATAAGATTTTCGCCATCCCGTCAGAGGGGTTGACCACGCCGGTGGCTTGGTTTGGCATTGTCTGTTACACCCTCCAGATTTATTTCGATTTTTCCGGCTACTCGGATATGGCCATCGGCCTTGGCCATATGTTCGGGTTCAAGTTCATGGAGAATTTCAATTATCCCTACGTATCCCGCTCCATTCAGGAATTCTGGCGCCGGTGGCATATTTCCCTTTCGACCTGGTTTCGAGACTATCTGTATATTCCGATGGGCGGCAACCGCGTCGGACAGGCCCGGTTGTATTTCAACCTGGTGATGGTCTTTTTCCTGTGCGGTCTGTGGCACGGCGCAAGCTGGAATTTTGTCATCTGGGGCATGTTCCACGGATTCTTTTCCGTCCTTGAGCGCTTTTCCCTGGGCAAGCGCCTGACGCAGGGCTCGCCTTTTGTGGCCCACTGCTACACCCTGCTGGTGGTGATGGTGGCCTGGGTCTTTTTCCGGGCGGAGTCCTTGCCGGTGGCGCTGGCCTATTTGAAGGCCATGGCCGGATTTGCCCACGGCTCCGGCGTGGAGTGGCATCTGGGACTTTTCCTCAATGCCAAGGTCGGCATTGCCCTGTGTCTGGGCGTGCTGGGGGCCATGCCCCTGTTGCCCTGGGCCACGGGGCTTCGTGAGCGTGTCCTTGCCACTTGGCGTCTGGGCCCTGTGGCCGCAGATGATGGGGTGGAGCTGCTGGTGAGCTTGGTCTTTATGCCCGCCATCTTTGTTCTGTGCGCCATGTCGTTGGCCAGCGGAACCCACAATCCCTTTATTTATTTCCAATTCTAGGACTTTCTATGGCCGTTGCCGCCACGTTTTTCCATAAGGCCGTCACCTTGGCCGGCGTTATCGTCTTTCTGGCGTTTTTGTGCCTGCCTGTTGCCGATCATTTCTTTGATTTGGCGCCAACAGTGAATCTGATGGAGCCCACGCCGGATCCGTTGCCGCCATTTTCGTTGCGGGAGGCCTTCAAGTTTTTCAATGTGCTGCAACGCGGCTATCTTGAAAAAACCTTTGGTTTCCGGAAGCTCCTCGTTCGCGAACAGAATTTTCTCGATGTCTGTGGGCTGGGCTCCGCCTCCCTGTATCAGAACGTCATCAAGGGGAAGGGCGACTGGCTGTTTCTGGCCCAGGAAAATACGACCCTCAATGTTGTGGAAGACTACCGGGGCAGCCGGCTTTTCACGCCGGAGCAACTGGCCCGGTGGGTGGATATTTACCGGGATCGGCGGGACTGGCTGGCGGCCCAGGGCATCCCGTATCTGATTGTTGTCGCGCCCAACAAGCATACTGTCTATCCCGAACGCCTTCCCGAACAGTACAATCGGGTTAACCCCAAAAATCGGACCGACCAGCTCCTTACGGCCTTACAGGACGCCGGTATCGAAGTCCTTGACCTGCGCTCCGCCATGGCCCGGGTCAAAGCCGACGCGCCGGTCTATTACCGGACGGATACGCATTGGACCACCTTTGGCGCTTTTGCCGCCTATGTGGAGATCATGCAGCGGCTTTCCAAATGGTTTCCTGATTTTGCCAAGGAAATCCGGACGGATTTTGCGATTACGCTGACGCCGGGCTTTGAAGGCGGACTGGCCAGCATGTTGGCCCTGAGCGATAAGTTTTCCGAGAATCGGGTGACCTTTACGCCCAAAACGCCTCGCCGGGCCGTTGCCGGGGAAAATCCCGGCACCCCGAAAGTGTTGTTTCAACCGACGGAAGTCATGGCGGTCGGGGATCCCAACCTGCCCACGGCCGTCGTCATTCGCGATTCGTTTGCCCATGAGCTTGTGCCGTTTTTGGCCGAGCACTTCAGGCAGTCTGTGTACCTCTGGCCCTATCCTTCCTCGCCCCGGGCGGTGCGCGACTTTGACCGCGACGTCATCGCCGCGTTGCAGCCGAATGTGGTCATTGATGAATTTGTGGAACGGTATTTTACCGAATTCCCGGCTGCGGCAAAATAATTCCAGGTTGATTCGCCTCCAACCGGTCGGCGACTGTTCAAAAAGCCAGGGTACACGCCTGGCTTTTTGTCTTGGACCGCCGTGGCGGGAAGGACTGGGTGAGGGGAGCAGGCCAGGGGCAATGTTACTGATCGTCTGTTTCTTTGGGGGTTTGGGAAAGCCAGTGCCTGCGGTAAAAGTAGGCGGTCATGCCGGCAACAGTGAGCAGCATGACGCCGAGAAGGGCGTAGACGCCCCATTCCGAGGATTTAAACGGCAGATTGTCGAAGTTCATGCCGTAAAAGCCGACCAGAAAGTTGAGCGGCAGAAAAATGGTGGCGATGAGGGTCAGATACTGGCCCACGGCGTTCATGCGCAGTTCTGCCTTGGTCATGGACAGACCGACCATTTCCGAGAGCATCTCCCGTAAGGTTTCCACCGCGTCGAGCACCTGATAGACATCCTGATGGATGTCGTTCCACAAGAGGGTCGCGGTCTCATCCAGGCCCGTCGCTTCGTTCTTGATGAATCGTCCGAGCACTTCCCGCAGCGGCCAGAGAGACCGGTGCAAAAAGAGCACTTCGCGCTTGAGCCGATAGATTTCCGTCAGGATGTCGCCTCCTGTGCCGGCCAGCAGCGCCTGTTCAATCTCTTCGATATCTTCGGCCAACCGGCCAAGGGTCAGGATGTATTCGTCGAGGATGGCGGAAATCAGGGCATGGAGCAGATGTTCCTGGCCGCGCCGGACGGCCTTGCTGATGCCTTTTTCCAGACGCGCGCCAACGGCGTCCCATAAATTGGCCTCCCGTTCCTGAAACGTCAGGACGAAGCCGTCCCCCGAAATCAGACTGACCTGTTCGGCCAGCACCCGCTTTTGGGCCTCATCGTAATCGAGCAGCCGCAGCAGGATAAAGACGCAGGTGTCATAGTCTTCAAGGACCGGTCGATGCCCGGTGGACAGGACGTCATCGACCAAAAGCGGATGCAGGCCAAAGCGCGTGCCAATCTCCCGCACCAGCGTTGCGTCATGCACACCGATGACCCGGACCCAGTTGATGCGTTCTGGCGTGAGCTCCGGTTCGTTTGCCTCCAGATGCTCGTAGCGCCGGATCGTCACGCCCGTGGCGTCCATGGCGTACACCAAAACGGAGGGCGTGAAGGTGGGGGCGACGGGAAAGGCGGAGTCGGCCTGGGTCAGCCCTTTGGCCCCGAGTGAACGTTTTTTGAAACGTTCCAGCATGGCTGGCTCCTTGGCGGTGAGGGTTTCGGAACGTGTCGCATCCGACCGTATTCGAGCCTGGACATGGTTTCGACGTGTTTCGCCCGCCAGGCGGTCTTTAAAGCACGGCTGCCCTGTCTTGGCGTGACAGCCGTGCGATTTGCTTATCGGGAGGCGTACCGGGCCGCCGCCTCCAGGATGCGGGCGACCACCGCGTCCTCGGTCAGCGCCGACGTGTCGAGGACAAGGGCGTCCGACGCCGGAATAAGCGGCGCTTCGGCCCGCGTGCGGTCCTGGGTGTCGCGGCGGCGGATGGCGGCTAAGATGGCCTCGTAATCCGCCGGTTTGCCCAAGGCTTCCAGTTGGAGCGCCCGCCGTCTGGCCCGGACTTCGGGTGAGGCGTCGAGGAAAAACTTCAATGGGGCTTCGGGAAAGACGACCGTGCCCATATCGCGGCCTTCGGCCAACAGATCGGTTGTCCGGCCCAGGGCCTGCTGGGCCAGCCGCAGACGGTGGCGCACCACCGGCAGGACCGCCAGATTCGAGGCCCAATTGCCGACCTGTTCGGTGCGGGCCGCTGCGGGCAGGGGCTCGCCGTCCACCAGCAGCCGGGTGTCTTCGCCCGATCCGTCCAGGGAAAAGACCATGGCCGCCAGCCGTGCGTCGAGTTCGACTTCGGGCAAAAGATGCCCACCTTCGCCCAGGCGGTAGGCCAGGGCCCGGAACATGGCCCCGGTGTCGAGATAGGCAAGCCCAAGGGCCCCGGCCACCCGGCGCGAGACGGACGTTTTGCCCGCCCCGGCCGGGCCGTCGAGAGTGATGATGCGGCGGGAATTAGCGGGCATGGTCGCAAATCTCCCGGAAGGCCGCCAGGAACAGGCTGTTTTCCTCGTCGTTGCCAATGCTGATGCGCAGCAGTTCCGGCAGACCGTAGCTTTTCAGCGCCCGGACGATGATGCCACGCGACAGGAGCGCCTCGAAGATCGAAAGCGCCTCAAGCGGCGGCCGGATCATGAGGAAGTTGGCGTGGGACGGGTAGACCCGGCAGCCGAGCGCGGTCAGTTGTTCGGTGAGCCGGGCCCGGCCGCGCAGGACGGTTTCCCGGCTGGCGGTAAGAAACGGCGTATCTTCCAGGGCGGCCAGCCCGGCGGCTTCGGCCATCAGGTTGACGCTGAAGGGCAGCCGGACCCGCAACAGGTAATCGGCCAGCCAGGAGGGCATGACGCCAAAGCCGAGGCGCAGGCCGGCCAGCCCGTAGAGTTTGGAAAAGGTGCGCAGCACCACGATGTTGTCGCACTCCCCAAACCGGGGCAGCATGGAGTAGTCCGCCTCGGGCGTGGCGAAATCCACATAGGCCTCATCGACCACAAGCAGGGCTTTTTTCGGTAACGCCTTGGCCAGCTTTATGACTGCGTCGGCCTTGACGGCGTAGCCTGAAGGATTATCCGGGTTAGTAAGGAAGACGAGTGCCGTGTTTTCATCGGCGGCATTGGCCAGGGCGGACAGGTCAAAGGCAAAATCCGGGCCGAGTGGCGGCTGGCGCAGGGTGACGCCGCACAGGCGCGTCTGCTGGACGTAGATGGAAAAACACGGGGCAAAGGCCACCACGTTGTCACGACCCGGGCGGCAGGTGACGCGAACGAGCAGGTCGATGATCTCATCGGAGCCGTTGCCAGCCACCACGCATTCCTTGGGGACGCCATGGGCGGCGGCCAGGGCCGCGACCAGGGCGGGATTACCGGCCCGGGGATAACGGAAGGCCTCGGCGGCCTTATGGGCAATGGCCCGCTGCACCAAGGGGGATGCGCCGAGGGGGTTTTCATTGCTGGCCAGCTTGACCACGCGGGTCAGGCCGTAGCGTTCTTTGATCTCTTCCATGGAGAGTCCCGGAGAATAGGGCGTGAACTCCCGCACATCCTCCCGGATCCGATCGTTAGGCTGCATGAACGGTTACTCCGAATGCTTGTATCCGCGCCGGTTAGACGGCTTCGCGGGGTTTGACGGTTAATACGGGGCAATCAGCGGATTTAACGACATTTTCGGCAACGGAACCGAAAATGATACGATCAATGCCGGTGCGTCCATGGGTGCCCATGACGATCAGATCGATATGTTGTTCCTCGGCGGCTTTGAGGATTTCTTCGGCCGGATAGCCGGCCAGCACCAGTCCCCGGACGGGCAGACCCTTGAGATGGTTTTCGATAAATTCGGTCATGGTCGTTTCGGCCGAGGTGACCACATCCCCGACAAAGGTGTCGAGAGAGGCCTGGGGCACATTGAAGCCGACATATTCGGCCAGGGACGGGGCAATGTAGAGGCACAGGATTTCGGCTTTGACGGCCGTGGCCAACGAGGCGGCATATTCAGCCACCCGGGGGGAGCCCTCGGAGAAATCCACCGCACAGAGGATCTTTTTTACGGTAGGCATGACTGCTGCTCCTTTTTTTTGGGCGTGGACCTTCCAGCGCTCAAGTTTTTGCCGAATTGTCCGAAAGGAAGAAACGGCACTGTTTGGCCAGGATGCCAAAGTGATTGGCAATAGACAAGGCGTTTCCCGGTCCGTATGTAGTGACTGGGCGACGCAGGGATCAGGGCAAAAATTTCCTGGTAAGCAGATTTAAATTGTCCTGTAAAAATAATGTGTTGTTTGTTTTTTAATGCTTGGCAAGTTCCTTGCATTAAAGAAACAAACCTCAACGGAGGGGAAGGCCGATGAAGATCCAGACAGACCAACTGACTGCTCTGCAGCAGACCACCGAACAGTCAAAGGGAACCTGGGATACGTCGGATGCCTTCGCCGCTCTTCTGTCCAAGGAGGTCGGCGGAGACCAATCCGCGCAGACATCCCAGACGGCGGGCCTGACGGCCCCGCCACTTTCGAGCCTGGCTGGCCTGACGATGGCCACTGTCCAGGAGACGGGCACAGCAGGGACTGAAAGCCAGTTTTCCGATCAGGAACGCTCGGCAATGCAAGATGTGGATAGTTTGTTGGCCAAGTGGGAAAACTATGCCGACAAGCTGGCTACAGGCGAGGGAGATTCCCTCAAGCAGGCCTATGGTGTCCTTCAGAACATTGAAAGTGGCGTGAAGCAGCTCAAGGAAGAACTGCCAAGCGATGCCAAGAATACTGGTCTCGGTTCTCTGGTCAACGAACTGGAAGTCATGACCGTAACTGAGAAAATTAAGTTTAACCGGGGTGATTATCTGTAGCCCCGGGGCTTTTTCCAAGACTTTCGTTGTGGGCCGGGCCGCCATACCGGCCCGCAACGGGAGCCTGGGTTGAAACCGGTGACGTACCGCTAAACGCCGTTTCGCAAGAAACGGCGTTTTCTTTTTTCCCCGCCGTCGACCGTTTCCTAAAGTGGGTCTTTCCCAACCTTCCCGCCGGCGTCCGGGAGGAGTTCCCGGCCTTCGCCAGGATAGACGCGGCGTTGGTCCGGCGGCGTCGGGTGGTCGGGCGTCGGCCATTTTCCCGGTTGCGGTTCGCTGCCCTCGCGGGTCACGGCCGAGGGCTGTGTGTCGGCCATGACCGGATGGGCGCGCAGATCGACGCCTGGAACCGGGGCGCTGAATTCAATGGCGATGTTGTTGGGATCGAAGGCGTATAGGGAGTGGATAAAGCCGTGGTCAATGATTTCGGACACCCAAAATCCAGCCGCATCCAGCCGGTCCTTGAGTTCCCATAATGTGTCGTCGGACGGCACGCCAATGGAGACGTGGTCGAAGGCAAACGGCCCGTTGACCGGCACGCCGTGGTCTTTCGGCGCTATCGGCGTCACCTGGGGCCATTCGAAAAAGGCGATGGTGTCGTTGGCGGAGATTTCGAAAAAATAATGTCGGTAGCCGGGGCGGCCAAGTCCGGCCACCAGCCGCATGCCGAGCAGATCGCGCCAAAAGCGGATCGTTGCATCCATGTCGCCGGTGGCCATGGCCAGGTGGTTGATGCCGGTATAGCGCATAGGCGGGCTCCGGTTGGCCGGCAGGCTCTCCGAAACTGGCAATGCGCGGCCGAGGGGGAAGTTACAGGTCGATATCCATGTTTTGCGGGTAAAACTCGCCACGGAAAACCAATGTCGCCGCACCGCGCAGGTAGGTTTTGCCGTCGCGCAAAATGACGCCGAGTTCTTCGCCGCCGGTCGTGGTGATGCTGGTTTCCTCGCCCTTGGTCAGGCCCAGTTGTCTGGCGATGATGGCCGAAGCCACGGCGCCGGTGCCGCAGGCGTAGGTTTCGCCTTCGACGCCGCGTTCGTAGGTGCGAAGCGACAACTGGTCGGGGCCGTCAACGGCGATAAAATTGACGTTGGTGCCGGCCGGCGAAAAGAGGGGATGCGTACGAATGGCCCGGCCCAGTTTCCAGACGTCCACGGCTTCCAGGTGTTCCATGACGGCGACGACATGGGGTACGCCGGTGTTGACGAATCCCAGGGAGAACGGCTGATGCTCAATCTCGATTTCGATATCCAGGCGCAGGTCCTTGGGCGGGGTCAAAAGCACGGTCACCTGATCGGAATCGGGGTCCACCACGGCCTCAATGGGGCCGGCGTCGGTGCCGAAGACATGGGTGGCCGGGGCCATGCCGAGCATCCAGGCCAGACGGGCGGCGCAACGCGAACCGTTGCCGCACATCTCGGCCCGGGAACCATCGGCATTGAAAAAGTGCCAAAGATAATGGAGCCCTGAGTCGGCCGGCGCGTTGTCGAGAAACATCATGCCGTCGGCCCCGATGCCGAAAGCCCTGCGGCACACCGACACCACCATGTCCGCCATGACTGTCGGAGTAAATCCCAGGTCGCGGTTGTCCACGAACACAAAATCATTGCCGCAGCCCTGCATCTTGAAAAACGGAACGGATTTGCCGCAAAAGGCCTCGATTTCCATGCTGCTCTCCTTACGCAAAACGTCGCCGGACGGTAGCAGATCACCCCGGCGTCGTCGAGCGCTGGGGCGGGCTAGCCGGCGACCGGTCCCGGTGCGGTCAAAACGGCCGGGGTCCACAGCCGGACGGAATTGATGAGCCACAGGCAGGAGGCCGCCGCCAGATTCTTCGGAGTGAGCGTGGCCTCGGTGAGGACGCCGTGGGTCAGCAGGCGTTGCCGGTAGGTGCCGGGGAGCAGGCCGCAGCCAAGTTGCGGCGTGACCAGTCTGCCGCCAAGGGCGACAACGAGGTTGGCCCGACAGCTTTCCGTCACCTGCCGGGCGGCGTTGTAGAGCAGCACGTCGTCACAATCGGGGTGGGCGGTCAGGGTCTGGTCATACAGGGCGCGGCGGGTGGTCTTGTGAAACAGGGCCGGGTCGGCGGCGTCGACCGGTTGATCGGCCCAACCGAGGCGTAGCGGCGTTTTCGGCCGGGGCGACAGGGGATAGGTTTCAACGCGCACCGCGCCGTCGCGGGCCAGCAACAGCCGGACCCGACGCGTGCCCCGGGCATGAACGCCCCGGACGGCTTCAAGGGCTTTTTGAACGGACGTGGGGAGATAGGGAAATCCGTAATAGGCGGCGGACCGGGCCAATCGGGCCAGATGTTCAGGCAGGAAGGCATAGCGGCCGCCGGCAAGGCGCATGGTTTCCAGAAGCTCGAAAGGTTCCGTTTTTTCGTGCAGAAACCGGGCTTTGGCCCGGCATTCCGCGTATTCGTCCGCCGTATCGGAATAGTGGGTCACTCCGCCACCGACGCCGAACCGGCATTGGCCGGTCTGGGTGTCGAGGCTCACCGTGCGGATGGCCACCGAAAAGGTGCAATCCCCGTCGGGCGCGACATGGCCGATGGCTCCGGTGTACAGGCCACGAGCGTCGGGTTCCAATTCGTGGATGATGCGCATGGCGCTTCGTTTCGGCGCGCCGGTGATGGAGCCGCACGGGAAAAGGGCGGTCAGCAGGGTTTCCAGACCTTTTTCCCGGGGCACCTGGGCCGAGACGGTCGAGGTCATCTGCCAGACGGCTCCCAGGCGCTCCACGGCGAACAGACCGGTCACGGCCACGCTTCCCGGCCGGGCTATGCGCCCAAGGTCATTGCGCAGGAGATCCGTAATCATCCGGTTTTCCGCTTGGTTTTTGGAAGAGGCGGCCAGGGCGGCGGCCTGCTTCATATCTTCTTCAGGCGTGCGACCCCGGGGCAGGGTGCCTTTCATGGGGCGGGTGAGGACCGTTTCGCCGCGACGGGCGAAAAAAAGTTCCGGCGAAAAGGACAAGGCCTGATGGCGTCCCATGTCCAGGTGGCAACAGTATCCGGCTGCCTGTTCCCTGGCCAGGGCGGCGAACCAGACCGCCGGATCGCCTGTGAACCGGCTGACCAGGGGAATGGTGTAGTTGACCTGATAGACCTCGCCTTGTCGGATATATTCCCGAAGGACACCCATGGCCCGGCCGTAGGCCTGCCGGGAAACCAACGGACGCCAGGGCGTGCCCATGGGGGCGGAGCCTGCCGTACTTCGCGGACGTTGGGACGTCGGGGCTTGGTTATAGGCTGCGGCGAATATGAGCGGAGTTTGTGGGGGCGTATGGACGGTCAGGGTTGGATCAAAGGCCGCCGCGGCCTCATAGCCGAGGGCCAGCACCAGCCAGGCGCCATTGCGGCTTTCGGCCAGAGCCTTTTCCAGCACCGGCAGGACATCCGGCAGGGCATAGGCCGCCCGTACCCAAAAGGGATTGGAAAAAAAACAGGGCCACTGGGGATTGGCGTCGGTCAGGGAAAGGAAATGGGCATCGCCGAGCATGAAGCACCACAAAAAGCGGGCGGACGGTCAACGCCGGGCGTCCGGACGGAATTTTGCCGGGTCCGCGTGCGCCGCAGGGCCGGACCAGACACGGATGGGCTTCGTTTGGCACGGGCGGTGGCCTTTTGCAAGGAATGCGGGTAATCCTGTCATGCCTTGACCGGTCTGGTCGGGGATTTTTCTTTCAGCCGTATGCAACGCCGGCGGCAGGGCCGGCTGGTTTGGGAGGCCGTTATGCGCGGACGTGTACTCAAGGTGCTCATGGTGGTTTTGGTCCTTATCCCCGTGGGCCTGACCGCATATCTGGCCAATAATCTTTACCACCGCAAGGGCGTCCCCGAGGCTCTGGAGAATCTGACCAAGCAACTCTTCCAGTCCAAAGAGGAAGAGCGGAAGGCGGAGCACCGGACCGTGGAACTGGAGCATAAGACTGCGGAATTGCAGGCTGCCTATGATGCGTTGGTGGCGGGGTTGCAGGGCGAAGTGGACAGTCGGGAGATCCGGGTGCGGCAGTTTCAGGAAAAGCTCGAAATCAATTTTGTGGACAAAATCCTGTTCGCTTCGGGCAGCTCCGAAATTACGCCGCGTGGCCGGGAGATCCTGCTGAAGGTGGCCGGCGTTTTGGTCAAGGTAAAGGACAAGAGTATCTACGTCGTCGGGCATACCGACAACGTGCCCATCCATTCCGGGTTGTACCCGTCCAACTGGGAGCTTTCCACGGCCCGTTCCTCCTCGGTCATCCGCTTTTTATCGGAAAGCGGCGGACTGACGCCGGAGCGCTTTACGGCCATGGGGCGGGCCTTTTACCAGCCTGTGGCCAGCAATGCCACGCCCGAAGGCCGTCAGGAGAACCGGCGGGTGGATATCATTGTGGCCGATGTGCCGCTTTTGTCCGGAGAAACCGGCTCCGAAGCCACACGAAAGACTACGCCGGGCGGGGAGGCTCCCTCCGTTCCTCCAAGCGACGACGGCAGCGCCCCGGCGACATCTGCCGGAGAGCCGGGGACGGCCCCCGCGCCGCTTCGCGAGACGGCGCCGGCTCCGGCCAATCCTCCCCAGCCTGCTGATACCGAACCGGCTCCGGCCGTTGCGTCCCCGTCGGGCGATATCGAGGAACCGGCCGTGACGGCTCCGAGCCCGGCGGTTTTGTTCCAGGCGCCGACCAAGGGCCAGCCAGGGGCCAAGATCCAAAGCATCATTGCCGGTGCAATGGTCCTTGGAGGCC
>Ga0183100_1000477_pt1 | contig 32083 bp, 42 predicted proteins | sample Biomet2_FD_127789 | JGI IMG/M metagenome (GOLD analysis project Ga0183100, IMG submission 127789) | Microbial communities from bioreactor (seeded with anoxic lake sediment) at LBNL, California, USA - Biofuel metagenome 2 | ecosystem: Engineered > Bioreactor > Anaerobic > Unclassified ... | reverse complement strand
CTATGTATTTTAGTTGTGGTCGGCAAACCTACTACTATCTTACATCGGAGGTATTGTTTTTTCTACTCATAGCTAAAAGCTTTCCGGAACCACCGGTCTAACCGGTGGTATTCTAAATACAATTAAAAGGTACTGGAAATATATCCAATACCTTTTAGATTGTCTATTTAGTATCCATTTTAACAATCGAACATTTAGGTAATGCCTCCATCAATGATCGTATATCTGTATCACTTATTGGATTATTACTTAAATTAAGACTTATTAGATTAGTTAATCCTTTTAATCCGCTTATATCACTTATTTGATTATTTCCTAAATCAAGACCGTATAACTTAGTTAATCCACTTAATGCACTTATATCACTGATTTGAGTACTACTTAAATAAAGAACTTGTAAATTAATCAATCCTTTTAATGCACTTATATCACTTATTTGATTGTTAACTAAATCAAGAGTTTGTAAATTAGTTAACCCCTTTAATGCACTTATATCACTTATTTGAGTACCAGATAAATGAAGTTCTTGCAATTTAGTTAACCCACTCAATGCACTTACATCACTTATTTGATTACCACCTACAAAAAGTTGTTTTAAGTTAGTTAATTCCTTTAATGCACTTATATCATTTATTTGATCACCTAAAGAAAGATATTCTAACTTAGTTAATCCCTTTAATGCACTTATATCACTTATTTTATTAGTATCTAAACGAAGAGTTTTTAAATTAGTTAATCCATCTAATGCACTTATATCACTTATTTGATTATCCCATAAAGAAAGAGATTCTAAATTAGTTAACCCATTTAATACACTTATATCACTGATTTGATTATAATCTAAAGTAAGAGATTTTAAATTAGTTAATCCCTTTACTGCACTTATATCACTTATCCTACCCCTACGTAAAGCAAGCTCTTGTAAATTAGTTAATCCCTTTATTGGACTTAAATCACTTACTGAACCTTCTATTACAAGTCTTTGTAAATTCACAAGATTTTCAATTCCACTAAGGCTATTTTTAGGAATATCGGGTCCGATTGATAGCGTTGTTATTTGTGCAACATCATCTTTATATAATGTTCCTGTAGGTTTATTTAATGTATTTCTTACTATCTGTTCTAAATTTCCATCTGCAAAAGTTACTATTTGTTCATTACCATTTCCACTAGATGAAGTCTGACTCCATGCTCCACTTGAATTTATATAATACCCTTCTATAGTTGTATTAGAAGCCATTTTTCCATCAGAATAGAAGTAATACCAGTTTGCACCTATTTGCTGCCATCCTTTTTTCATCATTCCAGTAATACCGGAATCATTGCTAGTATTGAAGTAAAACCAATAACCATCTATCTTTTTCCAGCCTGTTTTCATAATTCCAATACTGCTTGTATTACTTTCATCTAAATAGTAATAATAATCTCCACCAAGATTTATAAATCCTGTTGCCATTTGTCCATTACCATAAAAATAATACCAGCTTCCATTATCATAAAACCAACCTGTTTGCATAAAGCCTTTTTCTCTTATACCTTTAGCTTCTTTATTAAAATAATACCAGTGTCCATCAATTTTCTTCCATCCAGTAACTAAATTACCCTGAGCTGGATTTAGATAATAAACTGAATCATCTCCTAAATTTATAAATCCTGTTGCCATTTCTCCAGAACTATATAAATAATATTTAGCCCTACCATCATCTATCCAACCTGTTTGCATTCTTCCAGAAAGATCTAAGTAATACCAGTTTTCATTATCATAAAGCCAACCTTTTTTCATTTGTCCATTACTATTATTATAGTACCAAGAACCATTAGACTGATACCAACCTCTTGTAGAATTTTGTGTACTTCCACCTACTGCCTTTTCATAATATATAGTTGTAGATATTTCTTTAACTGGTTCATATTGTTTAGCCGGTCCACCTTTATCCACAAGCACGTAAGGCACTTCTGCCATCCAAATTGGATCTCCTAAATAATCTTTATGTTCTACCAAAACATTATAGCCATCTACATAAGGTGTTTCTCCTGAACAATTAAACAAGCCGTTCCTATCATTCGGAGAAGTGTGCACATCTTCTAAATGAACATCATCTGCTATCTTTTCTCCTGTAAGCTTGTCTACTAAATGTAGAGTAACTCCTACAAGTGGAAAGTTGTCCGTATAAGCATATGCTGGTGTTGCTGTTCCTACTATTGCAGTTGCTACTGCTAATCCTAAAATTAATTTACTTGATTTCATATCATTTTTCCTCCTCTGGTTATCTTTAGTTAAATTTGCTTTCAAATCAAATATGTATATATTATATCATAAATTTACAGTTGATTAATATACACTAATATTTTACACATTTAACTCCATGCTCCATTTGAATTTAAGTAATACCCATCTATAGTTGTATTAGAAGCCATTTTTCCATCACCATAATTGAAGTAATACCAAACTCCCCCTATTTTCTGCCATCCTTTTTTCATCATTCCAGTAATACCGGAATCATTGCTAGTATTGAAGTAATACCAATAACCATTTATCTTTTTCCAGCCTGTTTTCATAATTCCAACACTGCTTGTATTACTTTCATCTAAATAGTAATAATAATCTCCATCAAGATTTATAAATCCTGTTGCCATATAACCATGAGAATAGAAATAATACGATTTCCCATCAATTACTCTCCAACCTGTAGCCCATGAATTGCTTTCTGTATACCACCAGCCTGTACTATTTTGTTTCCATGTTGCACTTGCTCCTATTGGATTTAATGCAAATGCTGAAGCTACTATTAATGAAGCCACTATTACTTTTGTTAGTTTCAACTTTTTCATTATTTATTCCCCCTAATTATCTATTTACCTTATTTCATCATGTTTTCTATATAATTTATCTATGCAATTAATGGCTATATTTTTTAATCGTTAATTGATTATAAGATATAACACCAGTTCGAGTTGATCCAATACATAAACCTATTTAACTATCTAATCTTATAAGTTATGACACCGACAAAACACAAAAGAAGCCATCTTTAAAACAGCTTCTTAATTCGTCATAATTTACCATTGTCCATTCATGTAATATTCTAATCTTATATAAAAAAATAAATGTAACAACGATAATTTTATTTTACTTTTCTTAAATTTCTATAATAATGTACTTTTCAATTTTTCTCCTAGTTCCTTATTTTTCATTTATTTAAATTCTTGTACTACTGAAAAGATAAATAATTTTCAACTATTTATGTAATAATTCATTACTACACATATATCCTCTATGAAAACAATTTGAAAGGATGTGAAAACATGGCTGTAACAAAAGTTATTAGTACAACTTCTCTTAGTATTGAGGTTCAAAGTGGAACTGATTTAGCCGGAGATCCAACGTTCACTAAGAAGACGTTCTCTAATTTAAAAACAGATACTGCTACTCAAAATGTCTTTGATGTTGCTGAAGCTATCAAAGGTGTTTTAGCTGCTTCAACTAGAGATTACTTTGTAAATGAATCTTCTAGTTTAGTAAATGCTTAAACAGTTGAGAGTTGAGAGTTATGGAACAAATTCAAAAATATATATTTTAGAGATTACTTAGTAATCTCATCCTAAACTTTCAACTCTCCACTATCTACTCTCAACTAAAAATGAAAGGAGGTAAATTAAATGGAATATTCTTTATCTATGACTTTTTTAACTGCTGCTGGTTTAAAGAGTACTTTAAGTATTAGTGGTGTTAAACCTACTCTTACAGAAGCTGAAACAAATGCTCTTATGGATACTATTATTGCCAAGAATATCTTTAAGACAGCTTCTGGAGATTTTGTTACTAAATCTAGTGCTCAGTTAACTCAAAGACAAGTCACTAAATATGAAGTGGCTTAGTTGAATTTAGAAGATAGAAGATTGTCCTATTAAAAGAACGAGCTTCTATTTTTTTATATTTCACATTGTTAATTTAATACTTGTATTAAATTAACATTAACTTCTTCCCTAATACGTTCTAGTATCAAAAGTTTCTATCATATGAACATATTTTTCAATGATTTAAAGTACTCATAACTATATTAGCTTCTTGATAAATTGTGCAGTATTTTTAAAACATACTGCATTTTCCATCTATTTCTTTTCTTTGAATTTCACATTCACCAGTCCACCATCTATAAACATCTTCATAATATCTACATAATTTTGTATTATTATTAAAATATAATTTGTAGGAGGTGTTGTAATGATAGGTCAAACTTTAGCTCAATGCATTCATGCATGTAGTTTACAGGGGCAAGAATTAGCAAATTGTATTTTAATGATGTTAGGTAAATAGAATTATTTAAATTCATCACTCATAAAGGCTTGTGGTCTAACCGCAGTCTTTTATATTTATCTATATTCGAACTAATTACATAGCATTTTCTATAAAATTTAGAATTACGTAGAAAAAAATCGCAAATTCATTTCTGAATAATGCAATATTTTGAATATTTTATTTAGCTTTATTAATACATAATGTAAAAAGATTGTAAAATAGTGGTGTAGAAATTTTAAAAAGTAAAAGATCAAATATAATCTTAATGTATTATAGATATTTCTCCATCACCAGTTATAATTAAAGTCTCTCCTATTTCTATAGGACCAACTTTTAATTCTTCTTTTTCATTCCTAAGTCTTGCAAACAATATCTGATCACCGTTAGAGTCAAGTAATATAATAGTAACAGGTTTATCTGGAGTTATAAGTTTAATATTACGATAATGCCCCTTATGTTCATTAGAGATATTATAAATACCTTGTTTTAAAGTAGTTGATATTGGATTTTGTTGCGCTTGCGGAAGTTCGCCAAACATAAATATAGATACTATAAACACTACTAAAAATTTCTTTATTTGCATACCATTCACCTCTTGTTATTAGTATTTTGTTTTATTAATAACAATATACACTTTAATGTAAGTTATATCAGTATGAAATATTTTATTGGGAGTCTTACCATCAAAAACTGTATTCAATAAATTTGGATATGTATTTTCTGCTCTATTTACAACATAAGAATTTTTATATGATTTAGTTTTTCTTATTTTACAAGTAAGATTATACTTACGCATTATGCGTATAACTTTCTTATGATTCATGCAAATATTATAATCATCTTTTAACTTCATAACAATTACTTCTAAAACCAACAGTCATGTTATATTGCTGAAATATTTTATTAATCGTAATATAATCATTTAATTAGACTTGATTCACCCGATAACATATATGAATCTCTCCACCTATAGATACAACGTTTAGGATTATAATAACCGATTATGTTTAAATCAAATCCAGCTTCTCTGAAAATCCTAGCAGGTTCTTTTCCAAGAGCATACTCCTTAATTGCTTTAAGCCTAAAAGCATCTGTATATGTAATTGATTTTGACGTAACCTTAACTATATTCTCATTTTTACTTAATATCGATTGTTGTATTTGATCAAATCTAACTCCAGCCATATAAATTCTCCTAACTATATTAATTAAAATTATCATAAGATATTTTATTATTTTTTCATAGAACATAAATAAGGTAGAGTCCTTCTTTATTGGACTCTACCTTCTTGGGTACACTTTCTATACCTTGTAGTACAGCTTTTTTTATTTAGTTTGCAACAACTTTTGCAACAACTGGACTTTATTTTATTTTTTTGCATCAAAGCACCAATTTTTCTATGGTTCTTAAGTAATATTTGATTTATATTAGTTGTTAATTAAATTCCACTATTCTATCTTTAAGCTCCTATAAATATTTAAAATTCCATATAAAAAAATTGATAAAAAAACTATTTTTATTAGGGTGTGTCTGAAAACAATATTGATTTATATTATTTGCACAAAATAAAAATGGACGCAATATAAACAAAAGCAAGAAAGGAAGACGCAAGCTTGTCATAGCGAGTTGAAACTCTGCGAAAATGCTTGATTTTATTAAAGAAACATTCCATATTTGAAAGAACATCTACTGTAAGTGTACTGTCATGTAAATTACCAGAAGACAATTGAAAATAGACTGGATTACCAAGGCCATCAACAACCGCATGGATTTTTGTTGTATGACCACCGTGGTATAATTCTACCTCTGAAGTTTTAGCTATTTCATTAGCTGAATTTGCTCTATTATAGCAATCCTCACAATTATATCTATTACTTTCATCAATCCTAAGTAAATTCACACCATGCCCTTTCTCCTTTAAACTCAAAAATCACATTAAAATAACTAACTTTTCTATACCCATTATTCCTTAACCCGCATTTTTAGCGCATATTCTTAAGAATATATATGGTTCAGAATAAATATGGAGAACAATATTTATGGCTAAGAGAAAAACACCTAAACCACCTTTAAATCTTAATAAGAGATTAAGGTCTCTTTTGCAACTTTTTTAAAAAAGTTACTTAATTTATTCCAATTTGAAAAGTACAATTTTTCAATGAAAATTAGGGTTTGCTGAGCAAACCCTAATTAGATTAATAAATCTTATATTGAACATTCTTGAAAATTATTCACATAATAAAAATGTAAGTATGCTTATATTTTAGTAATTATATATACGATAAATAAACTTCACTCTATTATTTTTACTCTAAATTCATCAAGAAATTACTATATATGTTTGAGTATAAGCTACCAGTTGATCACCTTGTGTAATGTAGTAATATATTGGTATCATATAAGTTGAATAAAATAGCGTAGATGTTGCTTCTACATTGTTTTCTATTGATCTTAATAAGAGTTGTTGATGTTTTAAACTTATAATATAGCAATCAGCTATAGCCACAATTTGTTCTGAAAAGAATACATCAGAAATTGAATTCTCATATTTATCAGCATGTTTTACTAAATTTGCTCTAATAATTCGAAGTTGCTCAATATATCTCTCTAAATTAGTATCTATGGTTTTCAATTCTTCAGCTGGTGTGTTAGGTTTTACATTAATTACAGTTAAATTTGCTCGTATCGTTTTAATTTGTTCTAAGCTATTAAGAATGTCTTCTTTATTCTGTAACTCTGATACTTTAGGTCCATAAGGTTGAGATTTAGTCGATATTTGTGCATATGCTACATTACTCATAGATACTGTTATAAATATTACAAATATTATTAAACGAATTACTTTTCTTGGCATTATTATTCCTCCATATTATTTTAATAGAATTGCATGATTAACAAAAATTACTTTATAACTTATCCTTTGATATTTTAAAGATTTTATTCATTAAAATATTAATCAGATTTAAACTTCTATTATAACTTAGTAGCAGCATTTATTATAAATAAGAGGAATTATTTAATAATCAAAAAATGAGTATAATCTACGCCATATCTACAAACTAAGTATTAGTATAATAGAATGTTATTTAGTAATATTACTCCAAAACTGGTGCAAAACCTCAAAGTATTAATCGCAAAATATAAAAGCTTATCATAGTATTTTAGTTTAATGCTAAATAAGATAGCCATTACCAAAAACATTATTGCAAATATCAGTAGAGTTATACCAACCCCTATAGTGCTATACATTAAAGAAATTATTAATATTAGTAATGCACAAATGCCAACTGACTTTAGATTCATTTAAATTCATCCCAAATACTTTTAAATTTTCTTTTTATACCTATACCACTATTAAGCAAAAATAGAATACTGCGTACTACATAGATATATAAAATCTATATCCATTCTGTGACTATAATCTTCTTCGAAATTAGAAAATGCATTAAATACTAAAACTACTGCCGATGCTTCATTAATTGAATTGGTGCTTAAGTCAAAACTTCCAATAGACTTATTCTGTTTCTTATGTTGACTTGATACATTCTCCATAATATTTACCAATTCATCTTTCTTCCTGTTTTGAAGAACAACAAATCTCCACGGTTGACGATTTTTACCTGAAGGTGCTTTAGTTGCTAATTCTAATAATCTTTCTATTATTTCTTTTGGTACTATTTTATTTTGAAACTTTCTTATACTTCTCCGTTCTTCTATTGCCTTTATTGTATCCATATTAGTTCTCCTAAAATATGATTTATCTTTATCTCATCTTTAACTTGTTATTTTCTTTAATATACCTAAATTATAAGATGTTCTGCAAAATCTTTGGCTTTTTTTAAATCATTATCATTAGGTCTCCCCTTTGCAATTCCTCCTAATAATTTAAATGGTCCAAAAGTATCATAGCCTTTACATGCAAAACTACCAATAACATCAAAATTCTTTTCTCTCAATTTTTTTTCAACCAATTTATTATATTTCACCTTTCCTTGTCCACTTGTAGAAAAAACAAAAACTTTTTTATTTAATAATGTTGATATACTGTCAACTAAATTAAGAATATTTTTGTGTAATTTACTATAATATATCCCTGAGCCAAAACCTATTAAATCATATTTGTTTAAAGTATTTATATCTATATCTTTTGTTCTAATTATGTCCGCATTTAATGATTCTGCCATAATTTTTCCTATCTTTTCAGTATTGCCATGATGTATTGATTCATAAATTATTAAAGTTTTCAAATTTATCTCCCCTAACATAAATGTTTAATATCTAATACTTATTAATTATCCTAATAATATCTACTTCATGCTTTTCACATTTTGAATTTCTAAAATCTCTTATTGCTTTAAGCTCTTCATTATTATATGAAATTGACTATTTCGAAATAACTTTCACATATATTTTCTTTATTAAAGTTTAGATGTTAATGTTCCTTGATGAAAAAACATTTTCCACTTTCCATCATAACATTTCCATATGGAACTACGAAGTGAATATTTCTTATTTTCATTTGATTCATTATGTTTTATTACCTTATACATTGCTAATATACAGTCATCTGATAATTGTTTTATTTTAAAATTCATAATTTGCCAAAATAATTCCTGGTTATTATTTTGTTCTTGAAATACATCACCGTTTTTATAATTATATTTATTTCCTGAACTGCTAAATTCAATAAAGTCATCTGCTAATATTTCATTTATTTTTTGTGGTGATTTTCTTATTTCTGACTTCAATAAATCATTTTCAAGTTGTAATATATGTTTTTCAATTGATTCTATTTTCATTATTCCACCTTTTAATTTGTTAAAATTTACTATTATATATAATTCTATACACCTATTATATTATAATTGTATTTTTTTACAAGTTTTTCATATACCTTTATTGATACTATTGTCTAACAAATCCATATTTTTAAAATGATAATATTAAGATAGTTTAAGCAAAGTGAATTCTTCAAAGGCAAGCAAAAAAAAAGTACAACCTTTATCATGCCTCATAAAGTCCATGAGAGAGGTATTAAAGGTAGCAAAAGCACTAAAACTAAAAAGAAAAAAATTTGTTGGTACAATCTCATGCTTATCATTCTGACACAAAATTAAAGGACTTTAGATTTAAGGAAATAATTTATATATAATTATGCTAAATATTTGAATATTTATAGTTTTGTAGTATATAATTAAACAAATGGACAATTGTATTAAATATAATTTGAAAGAAGGGATATAGGTGAGGAAAAATAATTGGTTATTCTATTTCATATATTCCTTAATATTGGTATCATATAGTATATTTATTAGCAATATTTTAATATTTGAAAAAGAACAATCTCAGAGGACATATAGTAGTTTGTCTTTAATTATATGGTCAATGATATTATTTGTAGTGTTAGGATTATTACTTGGATTGGAGAAATTCTTATATGAAATGAAAAAAGAAGGAAAGTGGAAAATTAATTTGCCTAAATTGATTTTATTGGGAGTTCCATCTCTTTATTTTTCATTAGGAATATTTGTATTATGTATTCCAATAACTCCTATTAGACAAACTTTATCCTATCCAATTTTTTACCTTTTAAAATATGATAATATTATATCAATTTTTCAAGTAATTTTAGGCTATATAATAATTACAAGTTTTATTAAGGTGAAGAAATAATTATTGGGGTTAATAATATTCTTAAAGCATGGAATAATGCAACTCTTTAAAAGGAGTTCCATTATTCTATACAATATTATCAACACTATTCAATAACATAGCCAAAATTTAAGTAAAGACACACTACGTTCTACGATCTTGACTTAAATTTCAAATAAATATGTCTGCTCAATATGAAAAAATCTATGTAGTATTATGGTGCTTGCTTGGACAGGCTATTTTTCTAAAGTTTATAATGGTGTTGAAGTTTGTCCAATTTTAATCTGCAGGTGAGTTTGTTCTTGTTTTTCTTTTAGAGGATTTCTCCACATATGTATGTAAGACAGCAATTTATTTTCTCCATTTTTTACAACCTTCCTTTCATTCCCTCCCTACTTTATTAATATTTTGCCCATCTTTAAGAATTCCATACATTTTTCTATACAAAAAAGTACCTGTTTTCAGATACTTTAAACATATTCTTTATTCACCGACGCACATTTTCATATATGCCCTTAATGAAGCACTTACGCTCTTTCCATTGCCATAGCAATATGTTTCAAACTTCTTATATAATGCCATATCACATTCTAAATGCACTTGCTTAGTTGGTGGTTTTATAATTCTTGGTTTTTGTTTATCTGCCATGCTTTCCTCACTCCTCTTCTGTCAAATATTGTGCCCAACAATTGAAGTTTTATACATTTTCCTTGTATTAAAAATTATACATTTCAGTACAAGCAATATCGAATATTTGTTCTTATATTTGGGTATAATCATAGTATAGATATTTGTAAAGAACTATAGAGAGGATTTGACAGACACATTATAAAATTTACATTTACTAGATGGCTTACTACAAAAGAAACTTTTAATTCATTTACTCACTACAAAGAATGGTTATCATTTTTAACCAAAGAAGAGGCAAGAAAGACTGACTTATATTATCATGAAAAATATCAATATTTTTTTAAATACTTACAAACTGAATGAGATTAGATAGGGCTATATTTCTCCATTCTCTCATTGTCCAATTTCCTAAACAACTTGAATTTAAATAATCCTGGAGAGGTCTTTCCTCTCCAATCACATATAATTACTTCAATTCAAATACAATCATGATATTAATAAATCAATCTATAATTTATTATTTACCTAAACCAAATATGAAAATTCCAGATCTAGAAAACCTACAGAATTAACTACTAAAATTATAGGACAAGTCACTGGTGTTTTTTTGGGGCAAAGAATTATGATTGTATTTTTTCTCCTGTAATTGCTATAATCTGTGTTTTATTTAAAAACGCAATGTTCTTGTTAGCGTTTTCAAAGCAATATCCTGATACTTCACCTGTTATTCCGCTTTTTGATATTTCATATTGTTCACATTTAAAATCAATTATTACCCCATTTGTAAGATATATTTTTATTAAATACATTTTTTTACTTCCTTCATCAAATTTTAGTATTAAACTTATAAACCTTATATTCCTCTTACAATATTTTATTTGATGTATCATATAATTGTGTATTTTAATTTCCGTAGCATCCCAAGTTTTCCCTTATACATTAAATATACATATTTGGTACTATTGTTTTTCATCCAAGATGTAATATTTCCTATCTTTATATTTTGCCTTTAGTTTGCATAAGTTGAAAGTGACTTTTCAATAAAAAATTTCACATAATTAAAGACACACAACTTTAATTAAACTGCATGTCTTAATTGTAAATATATTTCAATTCTTTTATTCTATTATAAATACTTCACTAATATGTTGTTCTATAAAATCATTAATTTTATCTTTATGCAACATCATCAATCTAAATGATATCTTTATTTTTATATTTTTCTTTTATAATAATCATTAATAGCGTTTGTTAAAGCCGCAACTCCAAGATTAGAACAATGCTTTTTATTTTCTGGTAATCCACCTAGAGCATTTATTATATGATCTTCAGTAATTTTCAATGCTTCTTCTAAAGTTTTTTTCTTTGAAAGATCTGTTGTCATACTACTTGTAGCAATTGATGCTGGACATCCGAAAACTAAAAAACTAATATCTTCTATTATATTATTTTCTACTCTTATATATATAGTTAAGTAGTCCCCACAAGCCGCATCCCCATTGGTTCCTTCTCCATTTGAATTATTTATTACTCCCATATTTCTTGGACACATAAAATGATCCATAACAATATCTGAATATTCTTCTATATCCATGTAATTCACTTCCTGTCTTTAGAAATGTTCAAAAAAATAACAAGTTAGTCTTATAGTCTATTTGACTAACTTGTTATTTTGTTTGAATCTACCTTAAACTATTAAGTATTAATATTTGTGTTATTACCTTTACACCAGTTTTTGCAAAACTGTGCTTTTTTACTACACATAACTTTTTCAGAACCACAACTAGGACAAATCGATCTATCTTGATCATAATTTATTTCATAAACTGTTCCACATTCTAAACATTTAAAGTTACAAAGCTTTGTGGTATAATGACCACCGTTTATTCTTATTGCTTTACCTTCTGTTAATGCAATAGCTATCTGTTTTCTTGCATTATCTATAATATTTTGAAAGGTCTGTCTTGATACGTGCATCTTTTCAGCACATTCTTCTTGATTTAAATCCTCAATGTCTTTTAATCTCATTGCTTCAAGTTCTTCTACTTTTAAAACTATTTCTTCAATTTCACATTTTGGTTTTCCCCATGGTACAAAATAATTATCTTCTGGGAAAAACTCCACTCTTCTAAATTTTGTCGGTCTTGCCATTATTTATCCTCCTTGCATTTACTGCATACTCCAATTAGCATAATATTTACATCATATACGTCTAAATTGTTTTCTTCTTCAACTTTTTTATTTAACTTAATATATTCTAAGTTTAAATCTTTATTGTCAATATCTATTATACTATCACATTTGGAACATTTAAAATGAATGTTAAGAGGCTTTCCACTAAAAATTTTCATTTCATAATAACTTACAGTATCAATATTAATTTGTTTTATTATGTCTAATTCATTAAAAAGCTTCAAACTTCTATATACTGTAGCAAGACCTATATTTTTTTGTCTGATTTTATCATAAATTTCATTTACAGATAAATGAGTATTAGCATTAATTATTTCTAAAAGTATTATTCTCTTTTGTGCAGTGAACTTATATCCATTTTTCTCAAATAATTTCTTATACCAAGAAAGATTTTTATCCATTAAAATTTTTCCCTGTATTACTCTCCACAATTACCTTCATGTGCATGTTCACTACATATACTACCAGTTGATTTTAGTTCACCTTTTATAAATTGTTGAATAACATCATCACATAAACCTTGCGCACCTACTACTACTTCTATTTGATTTTCTATAAATAAATCTTGAGCTGTACCTCCCATTCCTCCTGCAATTATAACATTTGTATCTTTTTCCTTTAAAAATACAGGTAAATATCCTGGTTTATGTCCTGGATTTGGTATAAATTCCTTTTTCAAAGATTTTCCTTCTTCTACTTCATACATTGTAAACCCTTCACAGTGTCCAAAATGTCCACTTACCTTATTACCATCACTTGCAATTGCTATTTTCATTTTAATTTCCTCCTCATATTTTACATATTATTATATTAATTATTTTGCTATTAAAATCTTTTATATTGCTATAAAATTTAATAACAAAATTATTTAACAATCTCTATAATTTTATTTTATATAGTCTTTTAAAAAATATGTTTTTTTATATTCTCCCACATACTTTTAATAGCACTACATGCTTCACTATCTTCATAATATATAATTGGCTTTAGCTCATTTATAGATTTCATGACAGTATCATCGTATGGGATTTTACCTACTAAAACTAATTCTTTTTCTTTAATAAATTCTTCTATTTTATCACTCATATTCTCATTTATATCAAATTTATTAATGCAAACCATAGTAAATACACCAAAATGTTCACATAATGCTACTACTCTCATTAAATCTTCAAGACCAGATTTTGTAGGTTCTGTAACAACTAAAACGGCATCGCTTCCAGTAATAGAAGCTATTACTGAACATCCAATTCCAGGTGAACCATCACTTATAATTAATTTTTCCTCAGGATTAAATTTTCTGCCATTTTTTCTTAAATAACTTATTAATTTTCCTGAACCATCACTTCCTATTTCCATTTCAGCTCTTGAAATTATGCCTTTATCTAATTCAGTAATGAATGTATCTGCTGTTTTTTCATCTTTTAACTTTATTGCATCTTGTGGACATACTAGCATACAAGTTCCACAACCTTCACAAGCAAAAGCATTAATCTTACAATTTTCTATTGCATCGAATCTACATACGGTCTCACATTTACCACATTTAACGCAAAGAGATTCATCTATAATGGCTTTTTTTCCACCTGTGAATTCCTTTTTTTCAATGTCATGTCCTTTATAAAACATATAAAAATTTGGTGCGTCTACATCACAATCTATTCTCACTACATCTTCCGCAAGCTCTGATAGTGATATTGCAATTGTAGTTTTGCCAGTTCCGCCTTTTCCGCTTAAAACTACTAATTCCACTTTAGCACCTCCTTAACGTCCTTAGATAATTCATCAAATAAATTTTTATGGTCTAAATCATCATATAATACTTCTCCATTAGAATATAAAATTGCAGTAGTTCTGTTATAAGGTATAACACCCATTAACTTTATTTCTTCATCTCTGCAATACTTTTTTATTATATTATCTTTTCCATCATCTTTATTTATTACTATTCCAAAAGGAATGTTATACATTTTTACAAGTTCCACTGCCATTTTTAAATCATGAAGTCCAAATTCTGAAGGTTCTGTAACAAGCATTGCTCCATGTGCATACTTTAAAGCAGTTACTACATTGCAAGATGTTCCCGGAGGGCAATCAATTAAATTAGTACCTTTGGGTAAACTTTCAAGAAGGTCACGTATAACTGGAACTGCCATAGGTTCACTTATATTTAAGATCCCCCTACTGCAACTTATATCTCTTACTGTTCCACTTTCAATCTTACCTAGTTCTCTTTTCTTATAAGTTAATGCATCAAATTCGCATGCAATTTCACAAGCACCACATCCATGACATAACTTTTCAAAAAGCATTATATTGTTTTTAACTTTTGCAAGAGCATTAAATTGACATACACTTACGCACTTTCCACATGAAGTACATTTCTCATCATCTATAAATGGATATTCCACCATAACTTGCTCTGTTTTATCTATTTTAGGTTTTAAAAATATGAATCCATTTGGTTCTTCTACATCACAATCAATATAATTTGACTTTAATGCAAAAGCAAGATTTGTAGAAACTGTAGTTTTGCCTGTTCCACCTTTCCCACTAAGAACTGCTATATTCATAGTCTATATTCCTCCAATCTAATTATGCATTCCATGATGTGCATTACCTGCAATTTTTATTTCTTCAAGCTTATTATTGTTGTATTTATCTAATGCAGCTTTTATAGACTTGCTATCACACTTATATGCTTTAATTTCTGATGCATCAATAATTTTAAAAGCATTAGGTCCAAGATTTCCAGTAATAATGACATCTACATTTTCATCAATTAATTTGTTAGCTGCAACAATGCCTGCACCACCGCTTGCTAGTTCTCCTTTGTTTTCCAAAATCTTAGTTACCTTAAGTTCTGTATCATGAATTTGAAAGTATTCACATCTTCCAAATCTCATATCAATTAAATCGTCAGTAATTTTTCCTTTTGCTGAAATTGCTATTTTCATTTTAATTTCCTCCAATTTAATGTTTAGCAGAACCTGAAATTTTTATTTCTTGAAGCTCATTATTATTATATTTCTCAAGTACAGATGCTATAGAAATGTTTTCACACTTATATGCTTTAATTTCTGCCTTTTCAATAAGCTCAAAAGCATTAGGTCCAAGATCTCCTGTAATAATAACATCTACATTTTCATCAATTAATTGGTTAGATGCTGCAATACCTGCACCACCATTTGCTTCTAGACCTTTATTTTTTAAGATTTTAAAATTTTTATTTTCTATATCGTGAATTTGAAAATATTCACATCTTCCAAATCTTACATCAAGTTTACTTTCATTGGTTTCTCCATTTGCTGAAATTGCTATTTTCATTAAATCATCTCCTATAACCTTATTGGCATTTGCTAATTATTATATTACTCTTATTTTTTATTATTGTCAAATGCCAATTAAATCTTATTTATTTAAGACTTATTAATTCATATGTTTTCTATAAATTGTTATATGTTTTTATTTTTAATATTGATTTTAAATCATATTTAAGTATATTAAAAAAATAACAAGTCAGTATGTTTACCTAATAACTAAACACATCTCCTTGCTATCTTGCATGATATACATCAAATTTTTGACTTTTATTTCATTGTCTTATTCTAAATAATCTCTATAACATTACCAGTATTGTTATATACAAATTTATTCTCAAATTCATATTTAAGTTCTCTTATAGCATTTTCTCCTGTACAATGGGATAGTCTTAAAATAGAGATATAATTTTCTTTTAAAAATTTAATTGTATTATTTAACCTTAGCTCATCTGCTTCAATTAAATGGCTTCCTCCAACAACACAATAAATCGGCATGCCTGTTCTTTTTGTTATTGTTTTTAAAATATTTACAACTCCAACATGTGAACATCCGAGTATAACAACTAAACCTTTTTCAACTTTTACAGCTAATACTATTTCATCACAAAAATCATCAAGCACATATTGTTTATTTTGCTTTATATAAAATTTTTCATTAAGAATTTCAAAATCAGTTTTTCTTTCAAAATTAGAAAACAAAATCACATCTTTAGTAATATTAAATGAATCTTGATTAATATATTTTGTAGAAATATTATTCATATTAATAAATTTTTCATCAAAAGAATTGCCATTAAATTTATATTTATTTGTTTCTAGTAACTTATATTTTTCATTAAAAAATCCATTTCCTACTATGAGCTTAAATGAATTTTCTGTATTTTCTACAAGCTTTCTAAACCCACCACTATGATCATAATGACCGTGGCTTAATATTACATAATCTAAATTATTCAAATCAATTTTTAGTTTTTCTGCATTTCTAATAAAATCACCACTTTGACCTGTATCAAACAAAATCTTAATTTCATCAATTTCTATATACAAAGAAAGTCCATGTTCACTAAGTAAAATATTATTTTCATCAGAATTGTTTTCAATAAGAGTTGTTATTTTTAAACTCATTCCTTTTTCTCCTTACGATTAAAAAACTAATATCTTCAATCACATTATTTTCATTTTATTTAACTTTTATATTAAAAATAAAGCATTCCTTTCATTTTTGTTTTAAAACTTATAAACGAATGCTTTTAAAAAGGAGTGTTTTGTCACCCCTTTTTTACTATTTTAAAGAATATCTTTTCATTCTATAAAGAGATTTAAATAAATTCAATATTAGAAAAATCAATATCCCCTTTATAATCAACTAATTCATTATTTGCATGTACATATTCAACCTTACCTATAAACATTTCATGTGAACCTGTCATTATAGAATCCACTACTTTACATTCAATATTTACAGGACAATTTGCTAATAAAGGAGAATTCACCTTTATTCCTTCTTCAACTTTAATATTAAGTTTTTTAAATTTATCTTCATCTCTACCACTGTGACTTCCTAAATAATCAAACATCTCTTGTTGTTCTTTTGTCACAAGATTTACTACAAAAACACCTGTTTCTTTTATGATATTATAAGAATATCTTGAAGGAACTATTCCTACCATAACCATTGGAGGATCATAACTACAATTTCCGCAATATCCTACTGCCAATGCATTGTTTTTACCATTCTTATCTCTACAAGATACCAATATTTTAGCTGTTGGTTGAAGACATGATTTCTTATTTCCTTGAATTTTTTCCATAATAACACTCCTTCTATTTTTTATTGAAAACCCTAAAAATGTATTATATTGTAAATCATAAACTTTATATTGAAATATATATTATTCTAACTCACTAATAATATTTTTAACTATAGGGGCAAATATAAGTTCTAAACTTTCATCTATATGTACATTGTTATATTGTCCTAAGTTATTTATACTATTAAGCATAGGAAGCTCTCCTAAAAGCTTTAAATTCATATCTTTTAAAAACTTTTCTGTATTATCTCCGCTAAAAAGTTTCATTTTATCTCCACATTTAGCACAAGTTATATAGCTCATATTTTCAATAACACCTAAGAGATTAATATCCATCTTATTTACCATATTTACAGCTTTTGATACTATCATTGAAACTAAATCTTGTGGAACAGAAACCATAACAACTCCATCTATTGGAATAGATTGCATAACTGTTAATGCCACATCTCCTGTTCCTGGTGGCATATCGATCACCAAATAATCAAGATCTTCCCAAAGTACATCAGTCCAAAATTGATTAACCATACCTGATATTATAGGTCCTCTCCAAAGGACAGGGTCTTCTTCATTTTCCATTAATAAATTTATAGACATAACTTTAATTCCATCACTAGTTATTACAGGGTACATCATATTTTCAGACATAGTGACTTTTTTATTCTCTACCCCAAGAAGCCTTGGAACACTTGGCCCAGTTATATCAGCATCTAAAACACCAACGCTATATCCAAGTCCTCTTAAATATTTTGCAATAATAACAGAAATTGAAGATTTACCTACACCTCCCTTACCACTCATAACACCAATAATTTTCTTTACATTATTCAAAGGATTATTTTTAATCATACAACTTTCCTTATCTTTATTACATCCATCCTTTGATGAGCAAGAATTACAATCTGACATAAAATCATCTCCCTATTTTTAATAGCATTTGCCAATATTATATTATTCCCATTTTTTATTATTGTCAAATGCTATTAATGTCTCAAATTAAAATTTCTATGCTTATGAAGCAAACATACTTCCTTGTATGATGCAAAATCTTTAATAAATTATACATAAAAAACAGGTAGTCTAATTTTAACTTAGACTACCTGCTAAACACGTAACTCCATTATAATATTGCTTTCTATAAATGTGCATTGACCTTATTTGTTATATTTTGTTCTGGCATAAAGCCTGCTAAATTTTCTACCGGAACTCCATCCTTAAATATAATCATAGTTGGAACTGCAGATATTCTATACTTTTGAGCTATATTACTATTTTCATCTATATCTACCTTAAAGAATTTAGCTTTGTCTCCCAATTTATTACTAACTCCCTCAAATACTGGACCTAACATCTTACATGGTCCACACCAAGTTGCAGAGAAATCAACAACAACTACCCCTTTAGTATTTTCAACATTTTCAACAAATTCATTACCTTTTAATACTTTAACCATACTTAATTCCTCCAATTCATATTTTCTAATTTTTGTACTTCTTATGCTTTAATTATAACTTTATTTTTTTACTATTTCTGTGACTTAGTCACTTTATTAAATTATCACTAATCATGTTTATTTTAAAGTAATTTTACCATATCCTATCGATTTCTTAGGACATGCCGTTACGCATTTGCCACATTGTATACAATCTGGATGACTTAATATATCACCTTTATATTCATAAGGAACTAGTCCTAATGGACATTTTTTTTCACACGCTTTACATGAAACACATGAAGATGATACTTGTAATACTTTTTCGCTTTTTCTAAATTTTGATACAACTGATGCCATAGTTCCCATAGGACAAAAATTACACCAAGTTCTATGATTATAGAACAAAGATAATATTATACCAATTATAGTTGTTACAACAATTAGTCTATAAAATACCATTCCTATTCCATAAAGATTTCCCCAATTTTTGTTTACTCCTGAAATAAAAACCGTCATCATAATTGCTAATATTATAGCTCTAAAATAATAAGACTTAAAAAATTTAGGTGGCTTTCTTTTATTACTAAATTTAGAAACTACATTATCATAAAAGCTTCCTCTTGGACATAAATTTCCACACCAAAATCTGCCCTTAAAAAATGAAACAATTATAGGTGCTACCATACAAATAGCTGCTACTACAGCAAATCTTAAATCAAACAAGCCTAATACTATAAAAGCAATTAATAGTACAAACGAATACTTTTTCCATAATTTTAAAAATTTTTCCACAAAAATACCTCCGAATTATTATTCTATCATAAATAAAGATGACCTAATTAATTTTTAATATTGTTTAATCAGTTCTTTTTTATTTTATCTAAAATATCTATTATTCTCTGTGACTTAATCACTCACACAAAAAAATTTCCCCATAGTTCTAATCCTTGTGCAAGAATAATAGACTGTGCTGCTGCATCTGCAAATTTAATAAAATTCTGTTTATTTTTGTATAACCATAGCACAAGCTCCTACTGCTATAGATTTATTTTTATAATATCCGCCTCTACTAAACTTAATATTATTATTTTTAACATGGCACTTTTCTAATGCTATCTCTTTGCATATGTCATAAAACAATTTAGAATTATCTATTAATGGTCCACTCAATATTATTAATTCTGGATTAAATAGTTTTATATAATTTGAAAGCCCTATTCCAAAATATAAAGCTGAATTCTTTATGATATTCACAGCATCTTCATTTTTTCTTTCTGCCAAACTACAAACATATTTGTAATCAATGCTATCTAATTCTTTGTTTATATCTAACACTTTATTTTCTTTTATTTTATGTACAAATTTTTTTGTTATATTTAATATTGATGCATAACTTTCTATACATCCGTAATTACCACATGAACATACTTCTCCATTTAAATCAACAATCATATGTCCAAATGCATCCTCTAAATTATTGATTGTGCGAATTAAAACACCTTCTGATATAATTCCAGTTCTTATTCCTACACCACAGTTAACATAAGCAATATTCTTTTTATCCTTTCCAATCCCAAAAAAATATTCTCCAATAACTGCTGCATTAGCACCATTATCAATAAATATAGGTACATTTAATTCTTTTCTTAAAGTTTCATATAAAAGTTTAGTATTAAATCCTCCTACTATTCCTATTCCAACTCCAACAATCATGGATTTCTCAATCTGTAATTTCACACATAGATTTTTCACATAATCAGGTATGATATCATTTATATTTTCAATCTTATATTCATAGTTTAATAACTCTTCTGAAATTATTTTAAGTTTCAAATTTGTTATAACTATTCGTGTGTATGTTCGTGAAATATCAATCCCAATAATATAAAATCCACTGCAATTCACATCATATAAACTAGGTTTTCTTCCCCCTGTAGATTCTCCAATATCTGTTTCTACAATTATTTTTTTATCAATTAAAATTTGAATATCTCTATTTAGTGTCGTCAATTTTATTTTAGTTATATCCATCAATTCGCTTTTAGTTATAGGACCTTTTTTTTGTACAATATGAACTATGTATTTACGTCTGTCATTTAAACATTCAAAACTTTTATAAGCTTCCAAAAACTTCACTTTCCTTTCTTAAATATTAAGAATATCATCTTTTAACCATTATAGAAATAAGTTTTTAGAATTTTTAACTTAATTGTAACTTATATTATTAAGACTCACCTACGGATAGTTAAATTCTACCTTACATTGTTTAACAACTTTAGTTTTAGAAATTAGTAATCAAAAAGGTATAATACAGTTTTCTCCAAGACAGAATGCTGTTTTTTTCATTTTTTGGTATATATAGGTTTTATTTTAGTATTTCTCTAACTTCTTGTCCTAAAAATCAGCACGTTTTTGTATATTAAAATTGATTTCTTCTTATAAGATAACCCATAGAAATAAATTTAGAAATGAGGAGAAAGAAAAAAATGAAAAGAATGAAATTAATACTAGCATTAACTATGACTATTGCAATGAGCTTAGGTGTAACTGCATATGGAAATACAGAATCGACTATAGTTATTCATCAAAAAGCTGAACTTGGAAAAATTACAGGCATGACAGGTTATGATTATATAAAATTAGTATTAAAAAATAAATTTGACATGACAGATGCTGAAATAACAGCTGGGCTTAATTTAGGAAAAACTCTATTTGATATAGCACAAGAAAAAGGAATGACATTAAATGAATTTAAAACAGCTATACTTGAAGAGAAAAATAAAGCAGTTGCAGATGGCAAGATAACACCTGAAGAGGGCGATTCACAATTTTTCAATCTACTACCTAACGTCTACAATTCAGGGTCTTTTACTGGATCTACATGAATTACAATGGAGATATTTAGTTTTTTAGAAATTTCTTTTTCCGCTTTATCTATTGTTTCGTTAACATCTATTAATGAAAGGTTACAAGGAACTTCAGCATGTATTGATGCTAGTATTTTCCTTGGGCCATAATTGTGAATTATCAAATCATGAACACCAATTATATACTTATATGTTGCAATTTCACTCATTATTTTTTTCACAAATTTTGTATCTGGTGCTTCTCCAAGTAATGGATCTAAGGTTTCTTTTATTAAGGAAATACCTGAATATAAAACAAACAAAGAAATTAATATGCCCATATATCCATCTATTGGCAAAGTAGTATATTTTGATAAAATTAAAGATATGGCAACAGAACTAGAAACAAAAACATCACCTAAAGCTTCTACTGCCGATGCTTGAAGAGCAGATGAGTCTATAGATTTCCCTATAAATCTAGTAAACCTACTCAACCATATCTTTACTACTATAGAAATAACTAAAATAACAAAATAAGTCCATTGAAAAATAACATTAGTAGGGTTAGTTATTCTTCCATAAGAAGATTTTATAAATTCTACTCCAACTAACAAAACCATAAAAGAAACTATTAAGCCAGATATGTATTCAACTCTTCCATGGCCAAAGGGATGTTCCTTGTCAGCTGGCTTTGAAGCCATTTTAAATCCAATTATAGCTATTATTGAAGAAATAGCATCTGATAAATTATTAAATCCATCTGCTGTAACGGAAATACTATTAGCTATAATTCCTATAATAAATTTAACTATAAACAAAATAATGTTTATCACAATTCCTACTATTCCACCTAAGTAACCATATGCATCTCTTACTTTATCATTTCCTATATTAATATAATCCTTTATAAATTTTCGAACCAAAAATTTTGATAACATATAACAACACCTCGTAAATAATTGAATATCTAAATTTACTATTTAATTAAATATAATTAAATCACTCAATTATTATTTTGGTATTAGCTTTCCCATTATCTCAATAAACATATACATAAATTATTACATATTAATTTTCCAAATCACTTTAGAGCTTTTCTGTAAGTTTTAAACTTAATAAATATCTCAGGATTATCCTTAATGAATTGTACAAAATCTTGAAAACATTTTGTTGTTTGCTTACTTATAGTATGTTCAATTTTTTCAGTTTCTTCTAATACCTCAGACTCTGAAACATCAAGTATTCTTAAAAAACTTTCAATAACATTATGGCGATTAAGCAATACCTCTCCAAGTATTTTCCCATCCTCTTCAAGTACTAAAATTCCATATTTCTCATATTTTAAAAGCTTTATTTCCGCTAACTTCTGTACCATTTTTGTAGCAGAAGGTGGTTGGACATTAAGTGCATTAGAAAGTTCATGAATCCTTGTAAAACCTGTATGTAAAGATAATCTATATATCATTTCAAGGTAATCCTCCATAGAAGCAGTAAGGGAATTTTCTTCTTTTTTCATATATTCATTAAAAGTATGGAAGTCATTTTTAGTCATATTATCACCTACTTTAAGCTATAGTCTCTTAAATAAATTATATGCTTGAATAAATAAAATAATTACTTTACTGTATCATTTTTTTAAACTATTATATAGCTTATATTAGAAAAATAAAGACTCTTCTTATGTATAATTTTTAACATTAGAAGAGTTTTATATGTTTATAGTAATCCTAATTAGATGAATTTAGATCTATGGGATTTTATTATGAAAAATTATTATTTAAAAAGAAGGGAAAAAGTTGTAATATGTAGAATATATTACTTGTAATCGTAATCATTGAAAGGATGTGTTCTATATGAAAAAAACAAAAATCTTAGTTCCATTAGATGGTACGGAAAGAAGCATGCACTCTCTTAATTGGTTGAAAAATTTTTTTAATAAGGATGATATTGAAATTACACTAATACATGTACGAGAATTACTTTTAACTAACGATATTGTATTTTCAAATCAATTTGAGTATTTAGCAGATGAAAGTGAATTAATTTTAGATACTGCAATAAAGGAATTAGATGGATATATTGTTAAAAAGTTTAGTATTTGTGGATACGCAGGAACTGAAATATTAAAAAAAACTGAAGAAGAAAACTATGACATAATAATTATGACAAAATCTAGTAGAAAAGGGTTACCTAGAATAGTGGTTGGCTCTGTAACAAGTAAGGTTATTAAACATGCTCTAATACCAGTATTAATTATTCCTGAATAGTATTTAATTCAATAATATAATTTAATTTGTATGAATTGAATTATATCTATTGAAATATAACTGGGAATTTTATTTCCAGTTATAACTCTATAGTTGTTAGCTCCCTTTCTCTTTAGATTATAATTTTATATCTTAATTTCTATATAGATTCTACTCTAATTTATTTTTCATTAATTTATTATTCACTCTAGTAATAATCCCTTTAGAATATGATTGAATAAAATCACCTTTATATTTTATTGATTTATTACTTGTTAATTCTAAAACACTACCTTCAGATTTATTATTCACATAAACCTTACCAGAATAATCAATTGTAATATCTTCTTTATCAACTGGTTTTGTAAGCTTTAGTTCATTCCATTTTCTATTCTTATCTGATAAAACTGTATAATATATTTTTTTAATCTTATTATCTGCAACTTCACCAAAATATACATTATCATTAACATCTGCGCCTAATATTTTAGCTGCTTTAACATTAGGTATTGATAAATTTCCCTTAGTATTTAATACAGTTATAGTTGATCCTTCTTCCATTACTGCATTAGTGCTAGTAGTGGGAACTACAACACTACCTATAACTTTATCACTCTTAACCTTCTTCAATTGATTCATTACATTTGCATAATATAAGTCATATTTTCCACTGCTTTTTTTAACTTTTATATATAAACTATGAGTGGATGTTGAAAATACTACATTTTCCACCTCATCTTTTGAGCTTTCAAGCTTAATTCTCACCTTATTTAAATCAAAATCTGCAAGATCCCTTGCTTCTCCCTTTTTGGCATCAAAAGATATTGGTTCAAAATAATATACTCCTTTATCCTTTATTTTCTGAATAACAATCATATTTCCTTCATTGTTTAGCCATTTATAAAATACAACTTCTGAGCCCTTATCAATAACACATTCTTTTTCTTTGTTATCATTACTATCTAATATTTTAAGTTTACTATTTTGTAAATAAGAAATAAATCTTCCATCTGAAGATAACTTAACTTCATTTAAATCTTTTTTTATATCAATTTCTGTTTTCTTATCCACTAAATTTTCTTCTTCTTGAACTTGTTCAGCTTTTATATTTAAATCTGTAGATAAATATATGTTTTCCACATATAAAAATATGGCTTGTTGCAATATTAAAGCAATAATAAACCACATTAATCTTCTTTTAATTTTTTTCATTAATCCTCTCTCCTAATTATAAAGTAATTCTAAGGTTAAGGCACATTTAAAAAAATAACAAGTCCGTATGCTAGTCTACATAAAATGCTGTAGCTACAGATCTTTCACCATCCCAAGCATTAGGAGAATTTATTAAGTCACCTTTGTAATACATTGTTGATGAATATCCTCCATCAAGAGCACCCGCATTAACAGCTCCTCTATTCATCATAATTTCTTGAACATCATATAAACTTGCTCCAGGTGATGTTATTTTTCTTCCGTCAATAACTAAAAATATAACTGTTCCATCTTCTTTTTGTCCAACTGCAGTTCTAGGATTGAGTCCATCTTCCATTTTATTCTTTATCTGTCTGACTCCATTAATAATAATATTAGGTTTTCTAAAGCACATAGCTTCTTGTACATTCATTTTCTTAAGTTGTGCTAGTGTATGGTCTCCAACTATGAGTTCCCCACCATTTGTAAATGCAATAACATTTTCAACATTATTTTCATTTATACTAGATTTAGGATATACAACCTTACCATGTGAAATTACAAATCCACCTGGCTCAGATCCAGTCCCCGCATAAAGGGTTCCATCAGAAGATTTATCAACAAATGATCCTCCATTAATAGCAGCAACAGCATTATTATCCGTTGCCATTTCACTTGTCTTTTCTCCCATTTTCCCTAAATATTTAGTCATTGCAACCTTAACCTTTAATGGATTTTTTATTTCTAATACATATCCGTCAAATCTCTGAGTATGTATATCATATCTATTAATTTCATTCCCCACTTTATATTTAACATTTATCTTTTTCATATCTTGAGAAACTTCTTCACTACCTTGAGTGTTATCTATTCCAAGGATTTTATTTAATGTCGCTTGTGGTATTAAATCATTTATTAAATATGCATGTCTTGTTGCAAGTACAGTTGAAATCACTGTTTTTCTTGTATTATCATAGGGACCAAAAAACAATACAAGAGGTGTAGTTATTACTAAAAAAATAAATATATCAAATATTCCACTTAAAAACACTGCTGAGTTAGATTTCTTTTTCCTTTTCCTCTTTCTTGGTCTATATTTTGTTTTACGTTCCATATATCCCTCCAATATCTATATTACCTAACATTTATATTGTTTCCCATTATATAGTAAATTAACTACATAGATGTTACAAAAAAATTAAGAAAAAATTTTAAAATTAGAATTTGCTTTCTATATTTAATAATATTTCCTTTATTTACTATTTTAAACTAAATTTTTAAGCCATACTTTCTTTTTATAGCGTCCAAAACCTAAAATAAATTTATATACCTCTTCTAATGTAACCATTCCATAAACAAAGTAAATAGGCAGTCTAAGGAATATTCCGCCTAAATAAGCTAAAGGTATACCAACACACCAGACTCCTGTAATATCTAGCATTAATGCTGCCTTAGTATCTCCACCACTTCTAAGAATCCCCACAATATTAACCCAATTAAATACTTTAAATGGTAAGTAAAGTATGAAAACAATTAAACATTTACTTATATCTGAGCCTACAAAATCTGTTACATTAAATAATCTAATCAATGGAATTCTAATAAAGAAACATATTATAGCCATTATTAAAGCAAAAATAAATTGCAGTATAATAAAATATTTCGCATGATTTTCAGCATCTTTTAATTTATTTGCTCCTAGTTCATTTCCTAAAATAACTGCTGCTGCTGCACTAGTCCCTTGAAAAATAACTGTAATTATTTGTTCAACAGTTTGAGTTATTGTAATAGATGCAACAGCTCCCTCACCCATTCTTCCATATACTAATGAATACATTGTAATACCTAACCCCCACATAAATTCATTAATAATAACTGGGGATACAGTTGAGAAATAAAGTTTTACAAATTCCTTATTAAAAGATAGAAGTTCTTTAAATTTTGCTGCTGCTGGTCCTTTTTCAAAATATACTATAAATAAGATACATGTACATTCAATTGTCCTAGCAATTAAAGTTGCAATAGCTTCACCTTCAACTCCAAGAGCTGGTATTCCAAAATGTCCAAATATTAAAATATAATTTAATATTACTTTTATGAAAATACAAATTAAAGTTATTAAAACAGGTGCTTTCACTTGATTTACTCCTCTTAAAAGAGCTACATAAACATTAGTAATTGCTGTTAGTGGGTAGCTAATTGCTGCAATAGCTAAGTAGGATGCTCCTATTTTTATTGTATTTTCATTTGGGGTAAAAATACTTATAACTATTTTTGGACATATTAAACTTGGAACAACAAAAATAACTGATCCTATTAATCCAATGATCAAGGACAGTCCCAAAACCTTTCTTATATTCTTTATATCATTTTTACCAAAGTATTGAGCTGTTAAAATAGACGATCCACTTACAACACCAAATAACAATAGTGTAAAAACAAAGAAAACTTTGTTTGCAAGTCCAACTGCTGCAATAGAACTTTGTCCTAAGCTTCCAATCATTACAGTATCTACAAGATTCAAACTTGTATTTAATAAAGCTTGTAGTGCTATTGGAATCGTAATAGCTATAGCCTTACGTATAAATTTTTTATCTTCTGCAATGTTCTTTAAATTCTTTGTAATTATCATAATGTTTGATACCTCATATTTTTCATCTAAAAAGTTTGCTTTACTATTTCTTTTATATTAATTTCTATTCTACTTAGTTCAAGCTATTGTGTCCACTAGTTTTTACTATAATCAAATTAGATTTGAATTTATAAATGTAATTATTCTTATTATGCTTCATACTTTTTTCATATGTGAAATCTTCTTAATTGTGCTTAATAAGTTCTTATTTATGTTTCGCACTTTTTTCAGTGGTGCGTACTTTTTTCATCTGTGAAATGATTTTTGTTGTGCTTCGCACTTTTTTCATCTGTGTATATCTTTTATGTTTTAAATTTGGTATAATGATATAATGTTTAAATCAACTATATATGAGTCATAATAAAGAAAATAACTTGTAACATAATTTATTTTATCTGATGTCTAGCGTTTCTAACACTCTTATATATATTTATCTAGGAGCTAAAGGAACCGCACGACCCTAGACTAGGTGTTCCCTGTGGGTACATTGTGACCCTTGAGGGTATAAGTTCAACTAAATTCAACTGGAGTATATAAATCCACTTGAAAAGTTTCACTTTATGTTATTTTTTAGAATTTGCCTAAATAGCAATTTAATATACCTTATATATTATTGAAACATCAAAATCATGAAAGAGGTGTTTAACCATAAATACAAATTATAAAAATCAAGAAAATAAATACACTACAAAAGATACTCTTACTGAAATCACTATTTTAAAAAAAGACGGAACTGAACTTATTTGCAAAATAGATACATTTGATGCAGAAAGAGTTCAACAGGCAGGAACTTGGTTTGCTGAATGGCATAAAGATTTCAATAATTATCTAGTTCAAACCTTAACTACTAATAAAGTTAATGGAAAAACAATATCTACTAAACAAACTATTCAATCAGTAATTTTAGGTGTTAATTCTAAAGCTCCAATAAAACATTTAAATGGAAATACTTTAGATAATAGAAAAGAAAACTTAGAATTATATAATAGAAACTTAAAAAATGATTGTACAAAAATTGACCATGAAACTATGGGAATAATTTTAAGAGATAAATTTGGTAACCCTAAGGAAACTGCTTTGATTTCTACAGAAGATGTAAATAACGTAATAAAAGATGAATATAATTGGGTTTTTTATAAAAAAGGTTCTGAACTTATGGTTGTAGCTAATACTACAAATGGTAGAATTCGTTTAGATGAACTAATTATGGAACCTGATGAAGAAATGAAAGTTCATCATATAAATTTAAATCCTTTAGATAATAGAAGAAAAAATTTAGAAAACAAACCTATTTAATAAATACTTAGGCACATGGAATAAAATAACAAGTAAATAGTTTGCAATTTACTAAGCCAAAGAGAATACATATATGCAACTTCCGCATATATGTATTCTCTTTTTTTTTGTTACTTTTATAATTTATTTCTGGTTATTATAACTAAATATATATGTTAATTAACATTATTAGTAAATTTAGTATTTTTATTTAAGTTAATTAGGTGTAAACTATTAGATAAGAGAATTTATACAACTAATACGAGGTGATTTATTTGACAAAATTTAAAATACTATTAGATGAGATAACTAAACTTAAATTTGATGCAATTGTAAATACCGCAAATTCATCATTGCTTGGAGGTGGTGGAGTTGATGGTGCAATTCATAGGGCTTGCGGAGACAGATTATTAGATGAATGTAGACATTTAAATGGTTGTTTGACTGGTAAAGCCAAAATAACAAAAGCTTATAACTTAAATGATCTTGGTGTATATTGGATAATACACACGGTTGGTCCTATTTATAGAAATAATGGTTTTGAGGAAAAATATTTAAGAAGTGCTTATCGCTCTGTTCTTGATGTTGCAACTAATTATTCAGATTATTATTCTAAGCAAAGCAGTGAAATTTTAAATAGAAACCTTTATCGTTTTAATACAAATGGATCAATTGGAATTAGACATAAAGAATCTCTAATCAGAGACTTTCAGGAATATATAAAAGATCATCCAATTAAAACCATTGCTTTTCCCTCAATAAGTACAGGAGCCTATTCTTATCCTTTAAAAGAAGCCTGTAACATAGCTTTAGATGAAATTTTAACCTTCATTAAAAATTCACCAGATATTTTTGATGAAATTGCTATGATTTGTTTAGATGAGAAAACTTATAATATGTTCCAATCTGTATATGAAGAAAGATTATAACAAAATTAGCTATGCCACTTTTTCAATTGCTCATTGTCAATTCCCGCTAATTTCTATAGATTAAAAAGGCAGATACCATTTTATCTTGGTATCTGCCTTTTTATAGTTTATATTAAATTCATAGATTTAATCTTATGCAAAATATCTATCTAATAATCCTTTGAATGCTTTTCCATGTCTAGCTTCATCTTTACACATTTCATGTACTGTGTCATGTATTGCATCTAAATTTAATTTCTTAGCAAGTGTTGCTAAATCCTTCTTACCTTGACATGCACCATGTTCTGCATCAACTCTAACTTGTAAGTTTGCTTTTGTATCTGCTGCTACTACTTCTCCTAGTAATTCAGCAAATTTTGCAGCATGTTCTGCTTCTTCAAATGCTATTCTCTTATAAGCTTCTGCAACTTCTGGGTATCCTTCTCTATCAGCTTGTCTTGACATAGCTAAATACATTCCTACTTCTGTACATTCTCCAGCAAAGTTTGCTTGTAATGCTTCGATTACTTCTTTATCAACACCTTTAGCTACTCCAATTACATGTTCATCAGCAAAAGTTAAGTTATCACTTTTTTCAATGAATTTATCTGCTCCTACTCCACACACTGGACATTTTTCTGGAGCTGTTTCTCCTTCATAAATATAACCACACACTGTACAAACGAATTTTTTCATAATTTGTTCCTCCTAGAATTTTAATTTAATTTTTTTACTTTATTTATTATTTCTTTTTGTTTAATTTATTAATGTTTTGTTTTCTACATTCCCTATTATATAATAATTATTATCCATTGTAAATAGTTTTTAATAACTTTTTTAATTTATCATAAAATTATCTAATTATTCTATTTATATATATATTATACCTTATATTAACACAACCTATCGGTTTATATTTATATAAAAATGTACCTATTTAACATTCTGACTTTTCTATTTTTACAACAACTCTACGTTCCTTATCCCGAGAACTGGATTTATAGGTGATTTCATCATATATAACTCTATTAACTTTATAATATGCTCGTATTTTATTGTAAATGTGAATTTTATCTGAAATTTTTATTATATATCTCTAAACTCTATTGTTTGAATATTGAAATTTACTGTATAATAAATATATACTTAATTTTATCCCATAGCTAACTAGCACTTATCCCCATCTTTAGACCGGTCATAAATGCTAGTTAATTCCTACACATTGTGCCCCTTGTGGGTATAATGTCAGCTAAGATTCAGATTGGAATCAACCCCCACCTGAATTAAGTTTCACTTGATAAGGAGTGTTTTTATTGTTTGGATATGTTACTCCATTAAAGGCAGAAATGAAAGTAAAAGATTTTGCTAGATTTAAATGCTATTATTGTGGATTATGTTGTCACATAAAAAAAGAATTTGGTAATATCCCACGAATGTCTCTAAATTATGATATGACTTTTTTAGGATTATTATTAGATGCATTAAATCCAGAAGAGTTAGAAGTCTCTATACATAGATGTTCACTTCACCCTACCGAAAAAAAGACTGTAATAGCTAATAATAAAGCTTTGTCTTACGCAGCTGCTATGAATGTATCCTTATTTTATTATAAATTATTAGATGATGTACATGATGATAAA
>Ga0183100_1000476_pt1 | contig 32217 bp, 34 predicted proteins | sample Biomet2_FD_127789 | JGI IMG/M metagenome (GOLD analysis project Ga0183100, IMG submission 127789) | Microbial communities from bioreactor (seeded with anoxic lake sediment) at LBNL, California, USA - Biofuel metagenome 2 | ecosystem: Engineered > Bioreactor > Anaerobic > Unclassified ... | reverse complement strand
ACCATGCTGGGCGGCAGGGGGAAGTCCACCTCGGCCATCATCTGGTCCAGCAGCTTCTTCTGCGCCACGGAGCGGTTGAGCTGCTCGCGGCTCTGCATGTAGGACTGGTGGATCGCCTCGCGCATCTTCTCCACGCTCTCGAACCCGCCGGCGCGCTTGGCGACCTCGTCGGTGAGCTCGGGCAGGATCTTTTCCTTAATGGCGTGCAGAGTGGCGCGCATGGTCAGCGTTTGACCGGCCATGGCGGGATTGATGAAGTCCTCGGGGAAGGTGATTTCACACTCGCCCTTCTCGCCCGTCTTCAACGTCTTGAGCATGGCCTCGAACTCGGGCAGGGCCTGGCGGTCGCCAAGGGTCAGCTCAAAGTTCTCGGCCTGGATGCCCTGGAAAACCGCGTCGTCCTTGTAGGCGCCGAAGGTGATGACGACGATGTCGCCGTCAACGGCGGGGCGCACCTCGGTAATCGGCTTCACGGTGGCGGCGTTGTTCAGGATGCGCTTCTCGACTTCCTGAATCTCCTCATCCTTCACCACGGCCTTCTCAACATCGACGGCAAGGCCTTCGTAGTTGGGCAGGTCGAAGTCCGGGGCGACTTCGAAGCTGATGGAGTAGTGGAATTCCTCGTCGCGCACCAGTTCCTTGCCGTCCATGTCGATGCGGGACAGGGGCATGACGCCGAGGGTGGAGAGGGCCTCGTTGATCTGGTAGTTCACAAGGTCCGTGGTGGCCTCGGGGTAGATCTGGCTGCGGTACTTGCCCTCAACCACGGAGGAAGGGGCCTTGCCGCGGCGGAAGCCCTTGATCTCGTAACGGTTGCGGTACAGGGCCACGGCGGCGGAAAGGGCCGCATTGACCTCCTCCACGGGCACGGTGATGTTGATTTTGCGTTTGACCGGAGAAAGTTCTTCGACCTTGTAATCCATTGGCTTGCCGTCCTCCTGAAGATGTCAGCCCGCGCAAGCGCGGGTCGCGTTGTCGTTTAATGGTGCGAGAGGGGAGACTCGAACTCCCACGGACGCGGCCGCTGGATCCTAAGTCCAGTGCGTCTACCAATTCCGCCACTCTCGCGTCTGTCAAACCGTCATGCGCGCCGCGCGGTACGCCCGGCGCCAGCGCTGTCAAAAGTCCTGTTAGATAAGCGGGGGGCGGCGAACTGTCAACCGGGACCAGCCCAAGCCAGCCGCTGGCGCTACAGCATGTCCAAAATGCGGCGCACCTTGAGAAGCAATTCCGCCGGGTCGCGCGCAAGCAGGCGTATCATCGGTTCCTTCCCGGGGCCGCCCAAGTCGAACACGACGTCGATATTGCGCGGGGTGTTCGAAGCCTCAATGGCGGAGAGCGTGCCCCAGTCCATGGTGCCGCCGCCGCGCCCCAGGCCGTCGGCGGGTTCGTCGGCGCGATCGAAGCTCGCGGCGGTGAGTCCGCTGCGCTTCAGCGCCGCAAGCGTCTGCTCGTCGCAAAGAATGTTGAGGGCGCAGGAAAGGCTCGAGTTGTGCCGCCGCGCGGCCAGCAGCACGCGCGCCATGTGTGAGGAAGCCCCGAACTCCGGCCCGCCCGCCAGAATGACCTCGCCGCGCCGCGTGCAGGTGATGCGCCCGGAGTACCCGGCCACGTCCTTGGCGTCGTTGGCGTAGGGCAGCGCCAGCACCAGGTTGGAGCGCACCTCCGGAATGAGCCGGGCGAAACGCGGCAGTTGCGCAAGCGCCCTGCCCGCCTCGGCCAGTTCGTCCAGCAGGCCAAGCCTGCCCTGCTCCTTCAAAAGCGGCACCGCGTGGTTGGGCGAGCCGCCGCCAGCGCCGACGGAATAGCTGGCGCGCAGGGCGGCGTGCAGGTACGCCTGGGCCTTGCGCACGCTGGCGAGCATGTCGTGCCCGAGCCCGAGGTGTGCGGCGATGGCGGCGGAAAGCGTGCAGCCTGTGCCGTGCAGGTTGCGGGTATCCACGCGCGGCTGCATAAGCGGCAGCGCTTTCTGTCCCGGGGTGGCGTACCAATCCGTGGATGCGGGCGAGTCCATGTGCCCGCCCTTGATGAGCACGGCTTTGGGGCCCATGGCCAGAATGCGCTCGGCAGCCTCGCAGATGTCCTGGGCGCTTTTGATGGAGAGCCCGGTCAAAAGCTCCGCCTCGGGGATGTTCGGGGTCACGAGATCCGCATGCGGAAAGAGGCTGCGCACCATTTCGGTGACGGCGGAGGCCTCCAGCAAGCGCGCGCCGGACTGGGCCACGCACACGGGGTCGATGACCAACGGGAAGTTCCGTCGGCTGAGCGGCCCGGCAATGGCGCGGACAATTTCCGCCGAGAAAAGCATACCGGTCTTGGCCGCGCGCACGGTGAGGTCGGAGGTCACGGCCTCGTATTGCTGGGCCACAAACTCCGGCGGCGCGGGATGGATGCCGGTGACGGCCGTGGTGTTCTGCGCGGTGAGGGCGGTGATGACCGACGCGCCGAAGCCGCCGAGCATGGCGATGGTCTTGAGATCGGCCTGAATGCCGGCGCCGCCGCCGGAATCAGACCCGGCAATGGTCAGGATGGTTGGATTCGCTTGCATGGGACGTCATACCTCGAGGCTGTTCGCCCTTGGCGCTGGCGTCCGGCGCGGGCCGTCAACACGCGCCATATGGGCCGGATTCGGTGCGAAAAATTGCAGGCGGAGCTAGCTTCCCGTGCAGGTCATCTTCACGTAATCCTCTATGGAAACCCCGTTCCAGGCCTTGCTGGTCCAGTAGGCCGTGGCCCAAATCATCAGCGCGGTGGCCTGCAGGTCGTTCAAGCGGCGCAGCTTGATTTCAAGGTTGCTGCGGCTGGCCCCATGGGTGATGTGCGCCTCATGCTCGTCGCAGGCGCTCTCCACGCGAAGCATCAAATACGCCTGTTTGGACTGGTTGGGCAACAGCCGCACGTCGCGGTGCGACTCAAGGATGGTTTTGAGCTCCGCCGTGGTGAATTCCACAGACACGCCGCGGATCATCTTGAAGAATACGTCCACGGCCCAGGGGAGGATGAATTCAGCACCGGCGCTCTTGGTCTTAAAGAAGTCCTTGAGCCACTTTTCGTGATCGGTGCTTATCCTGGCGGCGACTTGCGGCATGTCTGGTCCTCCGGGTACTCGCGGCGGGTGGCTCGGTGATGGTCACCTCGCGCGCGCACAACTTTCGGGAGATGCTATTCCTCTATCGCATATGGACGCTATCTATCAAGAGTAAATCTAGAGCAAATCCTCACGATTCCTGAAAAGCCTCGCGCAGCTGCCGAAACATCCGCGCCACGAACTCATGGGGCACCGGCTGGCCGTCCACGCGCATTTCCAACAGTTGCGTCACCTGGTTGCCGTTTGGCGTCAAAAGCGAACGCGTTTCCATGGCATAGGCGCAAGGACGCTGCCCCATGACGGTGAGAATAAGACACCAACCGCCGCCATCCATACGCTCCCAGCAGGTCGCCACAATGCGCCCGGCGTGGACCCCCAGCGCACCGCCTTCGACCAGGCGAAGCAGCCCGAAAAGATTCAAGGCCTTTCCCTGGTTGTCCGTAACGCCTAGAAATTCTCCCTGCGGCGAACACAGCACAAGCGGTTGTTCCAAATGCGCGGAAGACGGTGCCAGCACCGCCGCGACGGAAGTCTTGCCATCATTGCGGGCCGAGAAAGAACGACGGACCCGTTCTTGCTTCAAGCTCTCGCGCAAGGCGGCCACTTCGGTCTCCAACCCCTGGATGCGCAGCGCCTGAGCTGTCTGAACCGTTTGCACCTGCGACATCTCCGCGCGGGCCTGGGCCAGCTCGCGTCGCAAACGAGCCTGGGCCTCCAGACTCTCGGACACCTTCATGAGCGCGCCGTTCATGCAGCGCAGCACACCATCCGCCGAGGCCTGGGATTCTCCCGGAGCCATTCCGCCAGCCCGCTCGGCCTGGTCCAGCAAGGCAAAGCCCGCGGTGAGGTCACGCTCCAAGAGGTCCATGGACCAGTCGGCGTTGCCCATGCCAGCACCCTCCCCCGCCCGGACCTCGCGGCGCAAGCGCCAAGGCAACCGGACAAGCCTGTAACGGTTTCCGGCTGCATACCTTAACCCAAAAGGAATGTCTAGAGTTTTTATAAATTCCGCATACCGCTTCAGCGGCACAGTGACGAGAAAGGGAGGCGAAGTTCCGGCGAAGAGCTCAGTCGTCCTGAAAGCTGCCTTGGATTTTCAGCACTTCATCGAAATTGGCGATGAACAAGTCGTACAGCTCTGGGTCGAAGTGCGTGCCGCGCCCGGCGGCCATGATCTCCAGGGAGCGCTCGTTGCTCAGCGCGCTTTTATAGGGCCGCTTGGAAGTCAGCGCGTCGAACACGTCGGCCACGGCGCTGATTCGGCCGGAAAGGGGAATGGCTTCCCCGGCCAAACCGTTTGGGTAGCCGGAGCCGTCCCATTTCTCATGGTGCGAAAGGGCGATTTCCGCTCCGGCCTCCAGGTACTTGGAGGAACCGCCACGCAGGATCTTGGCGCCGATGAGGGTGTGTCGACGCATGACGACCCACTCCTCGTCATTCAGTTTGCCGGGCTTGAGCAGAATGGCGTCGGGGATGCCCATCTTGCCGATGTCGTGCATGGGGCTGCTGTTCAAAATAAGATCCACCTCGTCATCCCCCATGCCATGCGCCCTGGCGATGAGCGCGCAGTAGCGGCTCATGCGCATGATGTGGCTGCCGGTGTCCTCGTCCTTGTATTCCGCCGCGGCAGAAAGTTTGTGGATGGTCTCCATATGGGCCTGCACCGTGGCCAGCCGGGCGTGCTCCAGGGCGGAAAGCGCCGAGCGCAACGCGCCGGTTTTTTCGGCAACCATCAACTGGAGATGCTCCTGGTAGTCCTTCAGCTCGTCATGGTATTTCTTCATACGCAAAAGCGAGGTCATGCGCACGCCAAGCTCCGTCGTATCAATAGGCTTGGCCACAAAGTCGTTCGCGCCCGCCTCCACGGCCTTCAGGCGGTCCTCCTTGGCGGAAAGCGCCGTGACCATGACGATGGGCAGGTCCGCATACTCCGGCATTTTGCGAATGGTCCGCGTGACGGTGAAGCCGTCCATGCCGGGCATCATGATGTCCAGCAGAACAAGGTCAATGGATTTGTCGAGCAGCTTGAGCGCAACCGGACCGGATTCGGCAGAAACGCACTCATGACCATATGATTTGAGGAGCCCTTCCAACACCTTGCGGTTGATCAGCTCGTCATCGACGATAAGAATGCGGTCTTGTTTCGTCGCTGCGTTCATGGCTCCCCTGTTTGGCTGGTTCATACCGAATCGCGAGGCTGCTATGCACAGCACACTTGGTTAGTAAAACAAAAAACCTTCGGGGAATCAAGCACCCTACGGACGTATCAGTTTCACTTTGCATCAAATCCGCTGGACGAATAGCTGACTGCTGACATATACCCTCCGAACCATGCCGGAAACGTCTGGCGGATCCGTGGTACCCCTGTTTCGGAGCAGCGATGGCAGCACTTTCCAAAATCGAAGTCACCGATGGTGTCTACTACGTCACGGTTCCCGAGGCGAACCTCGCCTTATTGTGCGGCTGCCCGGCCGACAGCGTGAAACATCTCATGAAGCGCGGGCTCATCCAAAGCCACGAGACGGGAGGGGTACGCTTCGAGACTGGCCCCAACGCCATTTTGCTCTCCGATGTGCTCATCCAGAACGGACGGTTCACCAACCTCTCCGAATTTCCCATCCTGCACATGTTCTACAGGCAGGGACGCATCATCCCTGGGCATCCGAACAACACGGGGGCAAAGCCCCTGCTTGTGGGTTCGCGCCGCCAGGTTGAGGCGCAGATGGAATACATCTACCGCGGCAACTACGGGCTGGTGAGCGAGGAGGAAATCATCGCCACCGGCATAGAGCCTGCCCTTGCCCGTCAGATGATGCGCCTGAAGCTGAAGTTCGCCTTCGGCAAAATACGCCGCATGGACGAGTACCTCGACCTCGTTGTGGTGGAAAATGAGCCGCAGGAGATTCGCGGCGGGGTTTTCGCCACGCGCGTGCGCCCCAACGTGTTCGACATCTCCTACAAGGGCGAAAGCGTGCGCGTTGACCTGAACCTGCCACCACAGGCGCAGGAGCGCCCCCCTTATGTTTTGGGCTACCACCAGATCCGCCGCGACTACTTCGCCGTGCTGCACTCCGGCGAGGGCGACGGCTGGGACCCCAACCGGCCCGCCATGGCCAGCATTCTGATGTTCCAGGGCAAGGTGTACCTCATCGACGCCGGGCCGAACATCATGCACAGCCTCAGCGCCCTTGGCATCAGCGTGAACGAGATCGCAGGGGTGTTCCACACCCACGCCCACGACGACCACTTTTGCGGATTGCCCGACCTCATGCGCGCGGATCACCGCATCCCCTACTACGCCACGCCGCTGGTGCGCGCCTCGGTGATGAAGAAGCTCTCCGCCCTATCCATGATGCACGAGGAGGAGTTTGCGCATTATTTCGAGTTCCACGACCTTGCGTTGAATGAGTGGAACGACATCGACACGCTGGAAGTGAAGCCGGTATACTCGCCGCACCCGGTGGAGACCACGGTGATGTTCTTCCGCACACTGGACCGCTCCGGCTACCGCACGTACGCCCACTTCGCGGACATTGCGAGCCTGCGGCTGCTGCGCGGCATGATAACCACCAATGAGTTCGCGCCAGGCCTCTCCAAAAGCAGTTACGACGCCGTCGCCGCGGACTACCTGACTCCGGTGGACCTGAAGAAGCTCGACATCGGCGGCGGAATGATCCACGGCGACGCCGAGGACTTCGCCGACGACCATTCAGACAAGATCGTGCTGGCGCACACGGCCCTGCCGCTCACCAACCGGCAGAAGGAGATCGGCTCCGGCGCGCCCTTCGGCGCCGTTGACGTGCTCATCCCCTCACACCAGGAATACGTGCGCTCCTACGCATTCCACTCCCTGACCAGTTATTTTCCCAGCGTGCCCAGTTCGCGGTTGCGCGTGCTTTTGAACAACCCCATCGACAAGTTCAACCCCGAATCCATCATCCTCAAAGCCGGGCGCCGCGCGGATTTCGTTTACCTGCTGCTCACTGGGCAAGTGGAAATGATCCACACCAACAAACGGGTGTTCAGCGTGCTTTCCTCCGGAGCGATGTTGGGCGAGGTGACTGCGCTTTCCGGCCGGGCCGTGGCCGAAACCTACCGCGCGGCAAACTTCGTGCAGGCATTGCGCATTCCGATGGACTTGTATTCCGTGTTCGTTAAAAACAACAACCTTTACGAAAAAATGACCCGTCAATTCGACGTGCGCAGCTTCCTGTACTCCAGCAGGCTCTTTGGCGACGCAATGTCTTGCACGCGGCAAAACGCCATCGCCGCGGCGGTGAGTGTGCAGAAATATGAGGCCGGCAGCGCCATCGGCAACGCCATCGGCAACGCCGCGGAGCCACGCTTGTCACTGATCCGCACCGGCCGCGTGGAGCTGGGAATAGGCGAACATACGGTGGAGCGCCTTGGACCAGGCGATTTCTTTTGCGAAAGCACCGTGCTCTTTGACATCCCCTGCCTGTTCAGCGCCACTGCCGCCAAGGATGCAACCCTCTACCATATACCTGCAAAAGCCTTGGCCGATGTGCCCATCATCCGCTGGAAGTTGCTCGAAGTGTACGAGACGCGCCTGGATAAGGCCGTCTCGCTGGACGTGCTGGGCGAGCCCATGGCCTGGCAGGAGGAATACTCCACCGGCATGGCGACAATGGACGAGGAACACCGCGAGCTGTTCCGTGAGTCCAGAATCCTCTATCGGGCGTTGTTCGATCCGGCCGGACCGGAGGTCAAGGCTCCCGAATTGTTCAAGCCCCTGCTCGAGACCACCGAGCGCCACTTCGCCACGGAAGAGGCGTTGATGCGCAGGCACTCCTATCCGAACCGCGAGGAGCACCTGCGTCGGCACGCGCATCTGCGCGCCACCCTGCGTGAATTCGCGGCAAGCTACGCCGCCAGGGGGGCAACGCCGCGCAAAGAGGTCTGCGCGTTCATCAAGGACCGAGTGATGGTGCATGTGCTCACCGACGACCGCCGCCTCGGGACGTTTTTGAAGGAACAGACTGACAGCTAACCGCCAACCCGTTCTGCCGCCTAAGTTTCTGGTCTTTGTCTGCCGACCCGGAAACATTTTTGTCATTCACCGCACACAAAGATCATCGATAATGACATTATCGTCATATTTTTAAATCACGCTGGTTTGCGCAGCACCACAACTATCTGTAAAAAAACATTTTTTTCCTTTGGCCCGATTCTTGATTGATTGAAATCACGGGAAACGACAGCCGTCGCTCCTCCGGGCGCGCGTGCTCCCTCGCAAGGCACGCCCCGACTTGATTGGAAAAGGCAGTTGGCATAAGGTGGGCAGGGCATTGCACCACCACATCGTGAACCGGGTTGGCAATCTCACATAATTGCCAAACTAACACCTAACGCCATACTTACAGGAGTCAGCCACATGAGCGGAATCCAGGCACGTCTCAACGCCATCTCGGCCGTCATCAACTACAAACCGGCGCACGCTCCCCTGAACTTCCACGAAACCAAGCCGACGGAGATTTTCGGTTCCAACGTCTTCAATGAGAAGATCATGAAGGACCGCCTGCCCAAGGCCGTCTTCAAGTCCCTCAAGAAGACCATTGAGCTTGGTGAAAAGCTGGATCCCACCATCGCCGATGTGGTTGCCAACACCATGAAGGATTGGGCCATCGAGAAAGGCGCCACGCACTTCACCCACGTGTTCTTCCCGCTCACCGGCATGACCGCTGAGAAGCACGACGCCTTCCTGGTTCCCGACGGCAAAGGCGGCGCCCTCGCCGAATTCAGTGGCAAGCTGCTGATCCAGGGCGAGCCCGACGCCTCCAGCTTCCCTTCCGGCGGCCTGCGCTCCACCTTTGAAGCCCGCGGCTACACCGCCTGGGACGTGACCAGCCCGGCCTACATCCTCGAGAATCCCAACGGCACCTTCCTGTGCATCCCCACCGCCTTCGTGTCCTGGTCGGGCGAGGCGCTGGACAAGAAAACCCCGCTGCTGCGCTCCAACCAGGCCCTCAATGTGCAGGCCAAGCGCGTGCTGAAGCTCTTCGGCGTGGAGACCAAGCTTCCCGTGACCTCCTTCGCCGGCCCCGAGCAGGAGTACTTCCTGATCGACCGCAACTTCGTGTTCTCCCGCCCGGACCTGCTCATCGCCGGCCGCAGCCTGTTCGGCGCCAAATCCGCCAAGGGCCAGGAGTTCGAGGACCAGTACTTTGGCGTGGTGCCCCGCCGCGTGCTTTCCTTCATGATGGAAGTCGAGCGCGAGCTGTTCAAGCTTGGCGTTCCCGTCAAGACTCGCCACAACGAGGTCGCGCCCAGCCAGTTTGAAATCGCCCCCATTTACGAGCAGGGCAACCTGGCCACCGACCACAACCAGATGGTCATGACCACCCTGCGCGGCGTGGCCAAGCGCTACGGCATGGTCTGCCTGCTGCACGAAAAGCCTTTTGCCGGCATCAACGGCTCGGGCAAGCACCTCAACTACTCCGTGGGCAACGCCGAGCTCGGCAGCCTGTTTGATCCGGGCGACACCCCGCACGAAAACGCCCAGTTCCTGGTGTTCTGCGCCGCCGCCATCCGCGGCCTGCACAAGTACGGCGCCCTGCTGCGCGCCACCGTTGCCACCGCCTCCAATGACCACCGCCTGGGCGCCAACGAGGCTCCCCCGGCCATCATGTCCATGTACCTGGGCGAGCAGCTTGCCGATGTGTTCGACCAGATCAAAAAGGGCAAGCTCAAGGCCTCCAAGCAAAAGGGCATCATGAGCATCGGCGTGGACACCCTGCCCCCGCTGCCCATGGATCCGGGCGACCGCAACCGCACCAGCCCCTTCGCCTTCACCGGCAACCGCTTTGAATTCCGCGCCGTGGGCTCCTCCCAGTCCATTGGCGGCTCGCTGGTGGCGCTCAACACCATCATGTCCGAGTCCCTGGACTTCATCGCCACCGAGCTTGAGAAGGCCACCAAGGGCGATCCCAAGAAGCTCAACGCCGCAGTGCAGACTCTGCTCCAGAAGATCATCAAGGAGCACGACCCCGTGGTGTTCAATGGCGACGGCTACTCCGACGCCTGGCACAAGGAAGCCGAGAAGCGCGGCCTGCCCAACCTGAAGACCACCCCCGACGCCCTGCCCGTGCTCACCACCAAGCCGGTCGTCGAGCTCTTCACCAAGTACGGCGTCCTCACCGAAGCCGAACTGAAGAGCCGTGAGGAGATCTACCTGGAGCAGTACGCCAAGACCATCAACACCGAGGCCAACCTCGTCGTCCGCATGGCCACCACCATCATCTTCCCCGCCGCCATGCGCTACCAGAGCGAACTCGCCGCCGCCTGCGCCAGCCTCAAGGCCATTGGACACGATTACAAGATGGCCGCCCTTGAAGGCGTGACCGACAAGCTGCGCAGCCTGCAAGAGTCGGCCACCAAGCTGGACAAGCTGCTGGAGCACGAGGCCAAGGACACCCACGCCGAGGCCAAGTACATGTGCGAGAAGATCCTGCCCGCCATGGCCGAGATCCGTGGCTATGCGGATGCCCTGGAGGCGGTTGTGGCCGACGACCTCTGGTCCCTGCCCAGCTACCAGGAGATGCTGTTCATCCGCTAGCACGCGGCGAACAGAGAGACGAAACGACAAGGCCGCCCCTTCGGGGGCGGCCTTTTTTGTACGCGTTGGCGGTACCGGAAAATAAAAACGCGGACGATCAGTTATCGGCGGGGAGCGGCAGATCCAAAGGCTTGTAGCGCTCGAAGCCGGGACCATCAAAATGCCACCACTCCGTGGCAAGAGGAATGAAGCCTTGAGCGGTCATGACGCGCTCCAGCAGCTCGGCATTGTTCGCGGCAACACTGCCGGGCTTGGCCGTGCCGCGGTGCGCCGCGCTGGTGAAATCGTCGAAGCCGGTGGGCATGGGCAGTTCGCGCCCCTTCGCATCAACCAGGGTCAAGTCCACGGCGGCGCCGCGATTGTGCTGGGAGCTCTTGATAATGACTCCGTTCTCGCGCAGTGGTCTTCCCACGTAGCGTTCATCGGGCATTATGCGCCAGAAGGCCTCCTGCACGGAAAAAGGCCGGTAGCAGTCGTACAGCTTGAGGCCAAGGCCCTGTTTGCGCAGCTGGGCCTGAACTTTGAGCAGGCGCTCCGCGACATCTTCACGCAAAAAGCAGCGCCCGGAGGGATACACCTTGCGCCCGGTGAAGTTGTTCGTCGTGGCGTAGCGGATGTCGAGCAGGATTGACGGGTCGCTTCGCGTCGGGTCAACCAGCCCCGCTTGATTGAGGTGCTGTTCCACCGGGTCAGCGGCGAACGCCGGTTGTGGAAGCGCAAACGCCAAAATCAAGGCGGCGCACAAAAGCGCCCCTGGCACTCGCCGCCCCCAATGCCCCGGGCTGGGACGCAGCCAATGCCCAGCCATGGCTATTTTTTGGCGCCGCGCTTCTTCCAAAGCTCCATCTCCTTCATTTTCTTGCGACGATCCCGCTGGAGGGACTTGCATACCAGAGGCATTCCCTTCTTGTACCCGAACTTCTCGCGATACTCGACAGGTGTCATGCCATGGGAGGCGAGGTGCTTTTTGGTGATGAGTTTGAACGCCTTCCCGCAGACGCAACAGGTAATGGTCTTCTCGCGGACACACTTGGAAGGATCGCAGGCGACTTCTTCGTCCGCGGACTGCACAGGCGCTTCACCGGCGATGGTCTGAATGCCGCGCACCAGCTTTTTGACCATGGAGGTGATCTCCTCCTCCGTCATGGTCCGCACACTGGCCTGGGCCTTGACGATTTCAAGGGCCTCTTTCAAATAGTCGTCCATTAAGGTCTCCTTTTAAAAGGGGTGTAACGTGGTGGTATAAGCTGCCATTGTGCAGTCATTGATGGTTCTTTAGAATTGTATTTACCACCTGGTGTTCTGTGCGTCAACATGTGGCGTTCTGATATCCCTGCAATTCGCACTGTACCGTGGATGTATAGTCTATTGCTCCACTCCAGTCCCATCCCCCCGAAAAAAAAGGACGGGGCCCCGCGTGATGCGAGACCCCGTCCAACGCGAGAAACGTAGCGGTTATTTCTTCAACCAGCTCATCATGGAGCGCAACTTGCCGCCAACGACCTCAATGGCGTGTTCGGCGGAAATGCGACGCTTGGCATGCAGTGTCGGCTGTCCGGCCTGATTCTCCAAAATGAACTCCCGGGCGAACTCGCCGTTCTGAATCTCGGTCAGAATCTGCTTCATCGCCTTCTTGGATTCTTCGGTCACCACGCGGGGGCCGCGGGTGTAGTCGCCGTATTCAGCGGTGTCACTGATGGAGTAGCGCATCTTGGCCATGCCGCCCTCGTACATCAAGTCCACGATGAGCTTCATCTCATGCATGCACTCGAAGTAGGCCATCTCCGGCTGGTAGCCGGCCTCGACCAGGGTTTCAAAGCCGGCCTTGATGAGCGCGGTGCAGCCGCCGCAAAGCACGGCCTGCTCGCCGAAAAGATCCGTCTCGGTCTCCTCGCGGAATGTGGTCTCGATGACGCCGGAACGCGTGGCGCCAATGCCCTTGGCATAGGCCAGGGCGAGCGCCAGCGCGCCGCCGGTGGCGTCCTGCTCCACAGCCACCAGGGAAGGCACTGCGCCCCCCTCGGTGTAGGTGCGGCGCACCATATGGCCGGGGCCCTTGGGTGCGATCATGATGACGTCCACGTCCGCGGGCGGCTTGATCTGCCCGAAGTGGATGTTGAAACCGTGTCCGAAGGCCAGAGCCTTGCCCTTGGTGAGGGCGGGCTTAACCTCATTGTCGTAGATGACCTTCTGCAGCTGGTCCTGGGCGAGGATCATGATGAGATCGGCCTTTTCGGCGGCCTCGCGCGCGCTGACAGGCACAAAGCCATGCTCCTGGGCCAGCTTGTAGTTGGCGCCGCCCGGGCGCTGTCCAACGATGACGTTGACGCCGGAGTCGCGCAGATTCTGGGCGTGGGCGTGGCCCTGGCTGCCGTAACCGATGATGGCCACGGTCTTGTTCTTCAACAGGCTCAAATCCGCATCATTCTCATAATAAACTTTCATTATCTCTCCCTTTTTTCATACGCCGAGGATATCCCCGGCGAGTAGTGACGTACGTTAGCCCTGTGTGGACCGCTTCATGGCCACCATGCCGGAGCGCGAGATTTCCTTGATGCCGAAGCGGGTGAGAAGCCCGATGATGGCTTCGATCTTCTCGTGGTTGCCCGTGGCCTCAATGGTGATCTCGTCAATGCTTACATCCACGACTTTGCAGCGGAAGATGTCGACGGTGCGCAGAATCTCCGCGCGGTTGGCGTCGCAGGCGTTCACCTTGAGCAAAATCATCTCTCGCAGCACGCTCTTCATCTCCGTCAGGTCCACGACCTTGATGACGGTGATAAGCTTGCGCAGCTGCTTCACTATCTGCTCAATGATCTGCTCGTCGCCCTCGGTGGTCACCGTCATCACGGATGCGCCGGGATCGAGCGTGGGGCCGACGTTCAGGGACTCGATGTTGAAGCCGCGGCCGCTGAACAAACCAGCCACGCGCGAAAGCACGCCGGGCTCGTTCTCCACTGTTACGGATAAGGTGTGTCGCATGGCTCCCTCCTACACCAGCAGCATGTCGGTGAGGGACGCGCCGGCCGGGACCATTGGGTACACGTTCTCCTCACGCTCCACCAGCACATCAACAATGACAGTGCCGGGGGTATCCAGGGCCTCTTGCAGCACGCGGCGCAGGTCCGTTGTTTTGCTGATACGGAAGCCCTTGGCTCCATACGCCTCGGCCAGCTTCACAAAGTCCGGCTGGGCGTCCATGCAGGTTTCGCAGTAGTTGCGCTTGTAGAACAGCTCCTGCCACTGCCTAACCATGCCAAGGAACCCGTTGTTCAAAATGACGATTTTGATGCCAAGGTTGTTGGCGACGCTGGTCGCCAGCTCCTGAATGTTCATCTGAATGGAGCCGTCGCCCGCGACATCGATGACCATGCGGTCCGGGCAGGCGAACTGCGCGCCGATGGCCGCCGGAAACCCGTAGCCCATGGTGCCCAGCCCCCCGGAGGAGAGGAACGCGTTCGGTTTGTTGAATTTGTAAAACTGGGCGGCCCACATCTGGTTCTGTCCCACTTCGGTGGCGATGATGGCGTCGCCATGGGTCAGCTCGTGCAGCACCTCAACCACATGCTGCGGCTTGATGCTCGCTTCGCTTGGCTTGTAGGTAAGGGGGTGCTCCTTGGCCCAGGCCGAAACCTTGCCAAGCCACGGGCGGTGCCCCTCCTCGAAGTCATACTCCGTAAGGCTAGGCTCCAGCTCCTCCTTCAAGGCCTCCAGCGCCAAGCGGCAATCGGCCACCAGGGGCACATGGACGCTGACGTTCTTCTGGATGCTCGTGGGATCGATATCCACATGGACGAGGGTTGCCTTGGGGGCGAAGGTGCTCACCTTGCCGGTCACGCGGTCGTCAAAGCGTGCGCCCACGGCAAGCACAAAGTCGGCGTTGTTCACGGCCATGTTGGCCGCGTAAGTGCCGTGCATGCCCAACATTCCCAACCAAAGCGGGTCATCGCCGGGAAAGCAGCCCAGGCCCATGAGCGTGGCCGTGACCGGTATGTGCAGCTTCTGGGCAAGCCAAGTCAGCGCCTCGTGCGCGTGGCTGGAGATGACGCCGCCGCCGGCGTAGATGAGCGGACGTTCGGCGTCGCGGATGAGCTGGGCGACCTTGCGGATCTGCCCGGCATGGGGTTTATAGTTGGGGTTGTAGCTGCGCATGTGGACATCCTCGGGCCAGGCGAACTCTGTTTTGGCCTGCATGATGTCCTTGGGCAGGTCGACGAGCACAGGGCCGGGGCGGCCTGATCGGGCGATGAAGAAGGCCTGGCGGATAACGTGCGCCAAGCTCTTCACATCTTTCACGAGGTAGTTGTGTTTAGTGCAAGGGCGGGTGATGCCGACGATATCCACTTCCTGAAAGGCGTCGTTGCCGATAAGAGGCGTTGGGACCTGCCCGGTAAGGATCACCACGGGTATGGAATCCATGTACGCCGTGGCGATCCCCGTAACCGTATTGGTGGCGCCCGGGCCGGAGGTCACGAGGCAGCAGCCGACTTTTCCAGAGGCGCGTGCGTATCCGTCCGCCGCGTGGATGGCCGCCTGCTCGTGACGCACCAGCACATGCTTGAAGGAGGCGTTCGGCAGCTCATTGTAGATGTCAATGACGGCTCCCCCTGGGAACCCGAAAACGACCTCCACTCCTTCACGTTTAAGACACTCAAGCAGAATTTGAGCTCCGCTGAGCTCCATAACACTATGCCTCCTGATGACGATACTTATCCAGTAAGGCTTGCAGCTTCGTCTTTCCGGCAAGCTTCTTCTTCTTCAGCTCCTTGATCTCAAGCTCAACTGCGGGGCTTAGGAAAGGCTTGCCTTCTAGCTTCACTATCATCTTTTCGAAGTCCTGGTGCTGCTGCCACAAAGCGCGCAGTTCAGAATCCTCAATAGCGTACGTTTCGATGAGGGCGCGATCCAAATCTTCCATGAGTGGCTCCTTCAAGTTGGAGGTTGCCCGCCAGCCTCGTCCAAATGGACCTCAGGCCAGATCGGCTCTTGCTCGGCCAGGACTCGAAGCGTTTTCTTGCGGGACGTGTGCCCGGCCGTGAGGCTCACTTGGTTGCGTTTGAGGCCGAGAAGCCTGGCCACATACAACACAAGGGCCTGATTGGCCTTGTTGTCCACGGCGGGGGCGCTAAGACGGATTTTGAGGCGGTTGTCGTGCAGGCCGGCCAGTTCATCCTTCTTGGCTCCCGGCTGCACCCAAACCTCAAGCCGCCATTCCCCGCTGCCCGTCAAACGGACAAACAAAGGGGCGCCTGTCCCACGCAAAAATCACTCCGCTTTCCGCAAATACTTCAACTTCGACTCCAAGGACTCCAGTCGCGAGGCGGAGGGGTCCTCACTGTCCAGAACGCGCAAATGCGTTTCCAGCAGCCCGCGCAGCTGAATTTCAAACTGGCTGCGCTGGCGCTTCAAATTTTCTATGTCTTCGTAGAGCTGTGCCAAGCGGTTGTGCCCCTGCTGCACCATGCTCTCGGCCTTGGACTTGGCCTCGTCCAATATGAGCTGCGCCTCGCGCTGGGCGCCGCCCTTGATGTCGTCGACCATCTTCTGCGTGCTCATGAGCGTGTCGCGCAGGGTCTCGTCGCGCTGGCGGAACTCGTCGACGCTGGCTTCCATGCGCTTGACCTTCTTGATGAGGTTTTTGCGCTCCTCGGCCACAACGCCAAGCATTTCGGCAACCTCTCCCAAAAGTTGATCGACTTCCTCGGGGGCGTAGCCCCACACGCGTTTGGTGAACTTGCGGTTCAGCAGGTCGATTTTGGAGATGGTCAAGCCGCTACCCCACGAGGATGGAAGATATTGCGCCCATCATGCGCGGGCCGGCGATGTCCCAGACAAGCTGGTTAAGCACCCGCGAAAGAATCTGGATCGCCACGATGACCAGAATCGGAGACAAATCGAACCCGCCGACAACGACAAAAGGCAGCCACCGGCGAATGCGGTAGAAAAGCGGCTCCGTTGCATTGCGCAGAAAGCGCACTATCGGGTTGTACGGGTCCGGATTCACCCAGGAAACGAGGGCGGAAATGATCACGACCCACATGTAGGCTGAAAGCATCCAACTAACGACCTGCACAAGGGTTGTGAGGATGATCATCAAGTACGACATTAAACCTCCGCATCATGGGCCCCGCCCAAATTCGGCACCCCTGCCTGTGCCTTTCTTTTGGCACACCAAAACCGAAGAATCAAGCCCCCATGGACGAAGAGCAAAGCTCCGGCCAGGCCCGTTTGAAGGCCTCAAGCAAGACGCCGAAATCCGGCACGAAGAGCGACGCGTCCAGATCAGGATTTTTAAAGGCCCAAAAGTCCACACCGGCGTTCTTCGCGGTCTGCTCATCCACACTGGAGTCCCCCAAAAAGGCCACCTCCGAGCGGGAAATGCCCCAGGCCTCCAGAATCTGCCGCACGCCGTCAGGATCCGGTTTGGGCGCCGCAGTGTTCGCCACGGTCATCACGGGGTTGAAATAGCCCTGCAAGTCCAAGGCGTTGAACACAAGGTGCACGGTGTCCATGCGGTTGGTGTCCACGCCGAGCAGGAAGCCCTGCGCCTTGAGCCAACCCAGCAGTCGGCGGATGCCCGGCTCGCGCGTCAAAAACGGCAGCATGTCGCGGTAGTCTATCTGCGAACGGAAGGCCAAAGCCTCCTCGTAACGCTCCGCCGGAACAATGCGCCGGAGCGAGTCGTACACATTCTGGATGTGCGTGTAGATCTCATCTTCCTGATTCATGGGCGGCAGGCCGAAGTGCGTGCGATACTTGTTGTAGTACACGGTGTTGGCCACAAAGGAGTCAATGAGCACTCCGTCGCAGTCGAAGATGAAGCCTTTGTAGCGGCGCAGGGCGGTGGCGTCGAAATCCGCGTCGAGCATTGTCATGGCGCGGACCTAATCCTTGGGAACGTAGACGCCGAGGGTGATGGGCGCGGCCAGCCAGGGTTTGGCCTCCGGCACGCGGTCCAGGCCAAGCATGCGCCAGACCGGAGCGCGGAACACCCTGGCCGCGCCGGGCATGTCGGTCAACGGCGCCTCGGGCGCGCCAGACTCGGCCAGGGCATCGGCGATCTCAGCCTCGGCCGTGGCGAAACAGTCCTCCGGGGCGAGCGTGGCGCAACATTCCAGCAACTTGCGCCATGGCATGGCCGCATCCGCTCCGCCGGGGCCCCCGGAAGCCTCCGGGCCAGTCGGCAGCGTTATGCCGGAAAGCTCGCGCCCGAGATGCATGGATTCATGGTCCGCTTCGTCGTCGGGCTCGCCCTCGCCGGGCGCAACGCTTTCGCCAAGCTTCGACCAGGCCGTCTGAACGCGTACTTCCGCCCCGTGCAGTTCAAGAAGCCGCTCTTCCAGGCTCCAGGCCAGCAACAACACCGTCTGCGCCTGCCGGCGCGCCAAGTCCTGTGGGTCTGGCTCCGCATGTTCCGGGGCGGATTCGCCAAGAAGCCGCCGCGCCACTTCCGCTTGAACGGCGCGGCTGCTCTCAGGATCCAGCGCGCCCGCCTGGCCTTCCAGCCGCTGCGCCAAGCCCATGGCGGCAATGTCGCGCGGGCTGGCGACGGATTCGCCGAAACGCAGCGTATCGGCCAAAATGGCGCGGGCTATACGCGCATCAAAGGGCGCGGCAGTGGGGCGCACGTGAGCTTCGTCGCGCGGGTCGGCCAGGCCAGGATCAAGGAAGCGGGCGGATTTCGGCAACGCCGCGCGCGCGGCGGCAGTCAGCAGGTCCGGGTGCATCTGCGGAAAAATAAAGATCATGCGCGGGCTCCAGTTCAGGCCTTGGTGTGCAGGCGGTAGTTTTTACAGTGGCCGCGGCATTGCGGCAGTCGCAGCAGGCAGATGTCCACGAAGAGGTGGCGGCATTCGGGCATGGTCTCGGCGAGCGCTGGCGTGAATTCTTGGCAATCGACGGCATCCACCGCCAAACGCTCGAAACGCGCGCGCCACAGCTCAGCCAAGTCCTGCTCCGTGAGGTTGAATTGCTCCGCCCGGTTCAGAAAATCCTCGTAAACCGCCTCCCACTTGGCCAGCACCTGGCAACGCAGGCTCTGGTCGTACCCTGGGTTCAACTGCTCTTCATACAAGCAGCGGCCACCATGGTAGGAACGGCAGCCAAAGGCGGGAAGGCGCAGCACATCCGCGCCGGTCGCTTTAGGCATGCGCCCCGTCCGCCAGAGAATAACACTTCATGCCGCCTCCATGAGGATTTGTATCCTTGAGGCGCGCCGCTTGTAAAGCGAACCGCCGCGGACACATTGACCTCCGCCGGGGCAAGAGGTATTGTGGGTAAGTCAGGAGGAATGGCAAATGGGCGGACTTACTGGAATTTTGCTTATCATCATCGTGGTGCTACTCATCACGGGGGTGAACAAGCTGCCGGATATCGGCTCTGGGCTTGGGCGCAGCATTAAAAACTTCAAGCGCAGCTTGAACGAACCGGATGAAATCGATGTCACCCCGCAATCCGAGCGAAAAAAAGACGTAAAATAACTGAGTACTACAATCGCGTTTGACCGTTTTCGCCATGTGGGAACATCCGCAGGCCAATGGTGAGGTAGTAGGCTCCGCTCATCACCGTCAACGCAGCAACAGTCCATACCAGACCGGAATGCAGCACCGGATGCGGCAAATCCATGCTGTGCTCCACCATGACGAGCAACACCAGAGAAATTTGCGCCAACGTGGTGCATTTGCTTATCCACGCTGGTTTTATGCCGCGCTTCACGTCCACGCCGGAATAGTGCAACAACGCAAGCCCTCCCACGATGAACACATCGCGGCTGACCACGAGCACAGACAGCCAGCGCGGCAGCCACCCCTGAAGCGCCAGGCACAGGAAGCTCGTGACGAGCAGCACCTTGTCCGCCAGCGGGTCCAGCATGGCCCCGAAGGTAGAGCGCTGCTTGAGGATGCGCGCCAATGTGCCGTCGAGCGCGTCCGTAAGGCCCGCCACGGCGAACAGCACCCAGGCCAGCCCGAACCGCTGGTCCGCAAAAGCGATGACGAAGCCAGGCGTGAGCATGATGCGCGCCACAGTGAGCAGATTGGGGATGGTCCAGTTGTTTTCGCGCGCGGAGGGCGTCATGGAGCTGGCACCCCCGCCGGACTTTCCGGGGCGGCAGCGGGCTGTGGCGCCAAGGTGAGCTTGCGCTCCGCCAGCGCCGTGCGCAGGTGCGCGTCCAGCATCTGCTCATTGGTGACACGGCAGGTGAAGCGCGCGGTCACACCATCGGCATCAAGATCCAGACCGGCGAGCGAAGGGGCCTGCACGGCCTCGTCCCAACTTGCCAGCAGGCGCACAAAGTCCTGCACGGCGTCAACGCTGGAAAATCCTGAAATAACGAGAAGCTGCGCGCCGGGTCCCGGCTGCATGCGGCTGTCGGCGAAATAGCGGCCCCACACGTCAAGCCACAGGTCGGGCAGCGTGGAGGCATCGGCCGCGATGACGATGTCGCCCTGGCGCAGCACGGCCTTGTAGTAGCCCTGCGGCAGGCGCTCCAGGCTCACTTCGACGCCCTGGCCGGTCTCGGCAAGCAGTTGCGAAGGCGCGGGCTGGGTCTGCCGCACACGCTTCAAGCCCAGGAGCACATCCTGCTGGCCCAGGGCGGCAACGTCCTTCTCCTTTACTCCTTTACCCAGGCGCAGCGTGTACACGCCGGGATGACGCGCCCCGGCGAGCATGCCCAGCCGTTCCAACTGGGCGCGCAGGGCCGCACGGCGCACGTTCACGTCAAACTCAAAGGTGTTGGCCGCGTGCGCGGCGGCCGCGGGGCTGGTGCCCGCCGCAGTGGCGGGAGCCGCGCCAGAATTCGCGCCAGAGGGCGCAGAAAGAGTCGCGGAAGGAGTCACGGAAGGATCGCCCTTGGCTGGAGCGGAATCAGGCTGTGCGGGCGCGGCGGATCCGGCTGCTGTCTGAGTTGGACCTGCTGCCGGCGCGGCGTTCGCGTTTTGATAGCTCTGCACGAAATCTATGGCCCGGGGGGAAAGACTGGCGCGCAGCGCATCGGCGCGGGCGGACGAAAGCGGGGTCGGGACCAGGCGCAGGGCTTCCTTGTAGACAGCATCGGCCAGGGCGCGCCCAAGCGCCTGCTGGCGGGCATGCGTGGCCGACTGTTCTGGATCGGCCGTGGCGCTCACATGAACGTTTTCGGCCAAGGCCGTCTCCGCGGTGGCGGCGAGGCTTAGCGCAAGCAGGCAAAGCACAAGCCGGAGTCCGCGCCGAAGCGCTGTCCTCCCGTGGCCGGTGGTGGCGAAACTGGCCGCCGCTGCTCCTTTTAAGACTGTCATGGCCCGACACGTATACCAATTTGGCGCAGGGCACAACGTCCACGCTCGGAAATCCAGCCCCCGGGCGATGATACGCCCCCTTGCGGGAGCAATGCCAATGGGCTAAAGCAAAGCATCACGCTCGCCAGCCTGGAGGGAGCCATGAATCTGTATCTCATGCAGCACGGCGCATGCCTGCCCCAGGAAGTAAAGGCCAACCAGCCGCTTACCCCCGTAGGACACGATCAAACCGTCAGCGCCGCCCGCGCCATGAAAATCATGGGGCTGTGGTTTGACGCTCTGCTCGCCAGCCCGTTCAATCCGGCCCTGCAAACCGCGTCCATTATCGCGGAGGGACTGGGCTACGCCCTCTCCAGCGTCACCAGCTTCGACGCGCTGCGCGGCAACACCGGCCTCAAGGCCTGCATGGAGGAGCTGCGTCAGGTGCAGCGCTACCAATCCGTGTTCGTCTGCGGCGAAATGCCGTTGCTCGGCTCGCTGGCCTCGCATCTGCTCTCCTCCGGCCCCAAGCTGTCCCTGGCGCTGGAAGGCGGCGCGCTGCTGGCCGTCAGCGTCAGCAACTGGAACGCGTCCAACGCCGTGCTGCGCTGGATGCTCCAGCCCGGCCAGTTGCAGATGATCGCCGCCGGATAATCCGAGCTACAGCGGGGCTACTCCTCCACGCAGAGCAATTCGTAGGCGCCGCCGGTGATGCATTTCGCGCCATCGTCGGTAACCTCGAAGGTGTTTTCCACACCGACCATGCCCAGGCCGGGAATGCCCTGCTTGGGCTCCAGCGCAAACACCATGCCCCGCTCCACCGGCCGGTCAAAGCCCTTGGCGATGGCCGGGTAGCCGTCGATGGCCAGCCCGATGCCGTGGCCGAGGAAGGGCACCTTGTTCGCGCCCAGGCCCATGAAGCCGTCGTAGAAGCCCGCCTTTTTCGACCACTCCAGACAATGCGCCCATATGTCGCTCACAAGCGCGCCGGGCTTGAGGGCCTCGGCCGCCCAGGCCTGCACGTCGATGCAGAAGTCGTGCGCGGCCTGCACCTCCGCTGGCACGCTGGCCGCCGGACCGCCCCAGTACAGCTGGGTCTTGTCCGTGTGGTAGCCCTCCAATTGGAAGCCGATGTCCAGCGCCAGCGGTTCGCCCATTTTCCACACCTTGCCCGCATAGCCCATGAGCGGCACGGCGGGATGCTCGCCCCGAACGCCGAGCGGGCCGTTGAAGCTGCTCGGATAGTTGCCGGAATCTCCCGCCGAGACGTGGCCGAGGAAGCACTCCTCGCCAAAGGCGCTCATGCGCAGGATGCCTTGATGTCCAAGCTCATAGAAGACCGCCCAGGCGGTATGCGCGATTTCGCGCTCGCTCTGCCCTGGTTTGATGAGCCGGGGCATGACGTCATACAGGGCCAGATGGTGGCGCTCGCCGCAGGAGCGCAGCACCGTGAGCTCCCATTCGCTCTTGAGGGACTGGGCGATGGCGAGGACCAAATCGCCGGAGACGAAACGGTGCGCGGACAGCCTCCCGGCAAGCATCTGCCCCAGCTGCCAGGTCAGCCCGCCCATGTCCACGGCGAGAACCTCGCCAAAAGGCGCACCCGCCTCGGCCGCCAGGCCGGGCAAGTCCTTGTAGGACTTGTACTTGGCCGTGCGGATGCCCGGAGCCTCCAGCGCAGCACGCTCCTCGCCCTTGCGCAGCAGCAGCAGGGGCTCGCCCCCGCGCGGGAGCCACAGGCATCCCGTGCCCAGCGTGCCGGAAAGATAGTAGATGGCCGTGCGGGCGAAGACGAGCAACCCGGAGGCCTCGGGCGCAAGCTCGGCCAGCAGGGAGCGGCAACGGGCGTGGCGCAGGGAGAGCTCCTCGGCGGGAATGGTGGCCAATGCTTCAAACATGCGGTACTCCGGGGGCGGAAGGAGTTGCGGGACTAGGCATCCGCCCTGTATTGCGCTAAAGGTTCAATTCTCGGCTGCGGGCGACCGTGGGCGTGACGCCCGGAAGTTTCACCGTTTTGCTCCAGCCATAACGACGCATGACGCCGCCATCATGACAAGGACACCATGCTGCACAGCGACAAAGAGCTAGCCGCCCTGCTCCGGCAGGTCAAGACCATCGCCATCGTCGGCGCCAAGGACAAGCCCGGCCAGCCGGTAGACAGTGTTGGCCGCCACCTCATGGCGGCGGGCTACACCATCATCCCCGTGCACCCCAAGCGGCCCACAGTGTGGGGGCTTGCTGCCTACCCCAGCCTTGCGGAGGTTCCCGCGCCCATCGACATCGTGGACCTGTTCCGCGCGGCCGAGGCCTGCCCGGACCACGCGCGCGAGGCGCTCGCCCTCTCGCCCCGGCCGCGCTGCTTCTGGATGCAGTCCGGCATCGTGAGCGCCGAGGCCCGCAGTATTTTGCAGGGCAGCGGCATCACCCTCGTGGAGGATGCGTGCCTCATGGTCGAACATGAGCGGCTGCTGCGGGGGGACGGCGCATGAGCAAACCCGCGTTCGATTGCAAACGCTGCGGGCACTGCTGTCACGGCGAGGGCGGCATCGTGCTCACAGCGGGAGACCGCGAACGCTTGGCCAAGCACCTTGGCCTTGCCGTTGAGGAAATGCTGGCCCAATACGCCGAGCGCGCGGGCGACAAACTGCGTCTGCGCATCGGCGCGGACGGCTTCTGCGTGTTCTTCCGCGACGGAATCGGCTGCGGCGTGCATCCCGCGCGGCCGGATATTTGCCGCGCCTGGCCTTACTTCCGAGGCAACCTGGTGGACCGCGCCAGTTGGGAAATGATCCAAAGCGACTGCCCCGGCGTGGAGAACGCCGCCGGTCACGAAGCCTTTGTGCAAGAGGGCGTGGACTACCTGTACGACAACGGCCTGGTGCATGAGCCGGGCGCCGAAACGCCCCATGCCCTTGTGCTGACGGAAGCGCTGAAACGCCGCCGCAAATGAACATTCGCGATTGCCAGCGTATTTTGCAGGTTCCGGCAAGCGCCGGGCTGGACGAGGTCAAGGCCGCGTTCCGCAAGCTGGCGTTCACCCTGCACCCGGACCTGAACCCCGCCCCGGACGCAGCGGACAAGTTCCGCGAGCTGAACGAGGCGTATATCCTGCTGACCAGAACCCTCAGCGACGATCCGGCCGAACGCATGGCCCGGGCGCGACGCGAGCGCGAGGGGCGCGACAAAGCCGAGGGGCCGCCGGACGCCAAGGCCAGAAAGGCCCAGGCAGGGCGGGCTTACGCCAAGAACGCCACGCAGCAGCCCGGGGCTTCCACGGCAGCCGGGGCCGGGCAAAAGACCGGCCCAAAGACCGGGCAAACGCCAGGGCAGGCGGCCGGTTCCAAAACGCAGGGCGCATCCTCTTCTTCAGGCTCAACCGGCGCTTCAAACTCAGGCTTCCACATTCGGGAGGAGGAGGTCCTGCGCGATCTGCTCTCCGACCCCTTCGCGCGGCAGGTTTTCGAGGACATCTACAGCCAGCTGAAGCACGGAGCGCCCGGCTCCGGCCAGCAAACGCGCGCCACCCAGCCGCAAGGCCAACGCAGGCAACAGGCTCGCCCAACCGCCCCCAAGCGCCGCAGGCTGGAATTGGCCTGGGGCGACAAGACCATGAGCCTGGATCTCGGCAAGGGGCTGGTTGGCGGGGTCAAGTCGTGGCTGCGCGGCCAGTTGGACGACGAACAGACCGTGAGCTATCCGGCCTTCGCCCTTGGTCCCGGCAAGGTGCTGCGCCTCACGGTCAGCGCGCGTTTCGGCCAAGCGCGCACAGTGGAAATAACCCTCCCCCCCGACTTCGTTGTGGGCCGCCCCGTGCGCCTGCGCGGGCTGGGCCGCAAGCTCGGCCCCTTCACCGGCGACCTGTATCTGCGGGTTCTCGCCAAATAGCACGCGCCGCTCCCCCCTTGTGTTCCGGCGTGAAATTGACTAGTCCGCACAGGAACAAACGCGTCACCCTTGCACAAGGAGCCCGGAATGCTCGCCATCCTCGATTATAAGGCCGGCAATCAAACCAGCGTGCGCCGCGCCCTCACCCACCTGGGCATTGAAAACCAGATCACCGCCGACCCGGACGTGCTGGCCCATGCCGACGGCATCATCTTCCCCGGCGTCGGCGCCGCGGGCCAGGCCATGGACGAACTGACCTCCGGCGGTCTGGACGAGGTGCTCAAGGCGCTTATCTGGCAGGAAAAGCCGCTGCTTGGCATCTGCGTCGGCTGCCAAATTCTGCTCGATTACTGTGAGGAGAACGACACGCGCACACTCGCCATCATCCCCGGCGAATGCCGCCTGTTCAACCCCGCCTGGACCGAAGAGGACGGCACCTCCATTCGCGTGCCGCACATGGGCTGGAACCGCGTGGTCCTCAAAAAAGACTGCCCCCTGTTCAAGGAGATTTCCCCCGAGGCCGAATTCTACTTCGTGCACAGTTACTACCCCGCGCCAAAGGCGGAATTCGTCATCGGTGAAACGAAATACGGCGAAAATTTCTGCTCCGTCCACGGCCGCACCGGGCTGTGGGCCGTGCAGTTCCACCCGGAAAAGAGCGGAACCCCGGGTCTGGCGCTGCTCAAGAATTTCCACGACTACTGCCTGGAGGTCCGCAATGCTTAGCAGGCGCATCATCCCCTGCCTCGACGTGCGCGACGGCAAGCTCACCAAGGGCGTCAAGTTCAAGGGCAACGTGGACATCGGCGATCCGGTCGAAACCGCGCGCATGTACTACGAGCAGGGCGCGGACGAAATCGTGTTCTACGACATCACCGCCTCCTCCGAAGGCCGGGGCATCTTCCTCGACGTGGTGGAGCGCGTGGCCAGCCAGATCTTTATTCCGTTCTCCGTGGGCGGCGGCATCAACACCGTGGCCGACATGCGCGCGGTGCTGCTGGCCGGGGCCGAAAAGTGCTCGGTCAATTCCGGCGCTGTGAAAAATCCCGACATCATCAGCGAGGGGGCGGCGGCCTTCGGTGCGCAGTGCGTGGTGCTGGGCATGGACGTGAAGCGCGTGGGCAAAAGCGAAAAGATTCCGTCCGGGTTCGAGGTGGTCATCCACGGCGGCCGCAAATACACCGGAATGGACGCGCTGGAATGGGCAAAAACAGGCGAGGCGCTGGGCGCGGGCGAAATCTGCCTCAACTCCATTGACGCCGACGGCACCAAGGACGGCTACGACCTGGAGCTCACCCGACTGGTGAGCAAGAGCGTGCGCATCCCGGCCACCGCCTCCGGCGGGGCGGGCAACCCGCAGCACATGGCCGACGCCTTCACCAAGGGCAAGGCCTCGGCCGCGCTGATCGCCTCCATCGTCCACTATGGCGAATACACCATCCGCCAGATCAAGGAGCACATCGCCGCTCAGGGCGTGCCCATGCGCATGGTCTGGTGAGGGCCTTCGGTCCTCGCGAGGAGCCGGTCCTTTCGGGTTCCTCCCGGCCCGCGTGGCATAAAGGCCGCAGAACATGACTGACATTCTGAAACACTACGCCGCCGCCTTGCAGTCCCTGGCGGGGCAGGGTCTTCTGCGCAGCCTGCCTTCCGTCGGCGCGGCAACGCCGCCCCTTCTCGACTTTTCCGGAAACGACTACATGGGCTTGGCCAAGCGCCCGGAACTGGTTGACGCCGCCCTTGCGGCAGGCCGCAAGTATGGCGCGGGCTCCACGGGGTCGCGGCTGCTTTCCGGCAACACGCCGGTTCACGAGGCCTTCGAGACGCGCATAGCCGCAGACAAAGGCGCCGAGTCCGCGCTGATTTTCGCCAGCGGCTACCAGACCAACGCCGCGTGCATTGCCGCCCTGCTTGATAAAAACGTCCTGGGCGCGGAGCCGCTGGTCTTCGCCGACAGGCTGAACCACGCCAGCATGCACCTGGGCTGCGCGTTGGCCGGCGCGCGCCAGATCCGCTACCGCCACCTGGACCTTGAGCATCTTAAGGCGTTACTTGAGAAACATGCGCACGAGGATCGGCCGCGCATCATTCTCAGCGAGTCCGTGTTCGGCATGGACGGCGACCAGGCGGATGTGGCGGCGCTACAAAATTTGGCGCTGGCCCACGGCGCATTGCTGTACATCGACGAGGCCCACGCCACAGGGGTTTTCGGCCCGCGCGGCTTTGGTTTGTGCGAGGCCGTGGCCCTGGCCCCCACCACCGTCGCCATGGGCACAATGAGCAAGGCGCTGGGCGCAAGCGGCGGCTACGTGGCCTGCGCGCGCCTGCTGCGCGACTATCTCATCAACAAGTCCGGCGGATTCATCTTCTCCACCGCCCCCTCGCCCCTTGTCGTCGCGGCGGGGCTGCGCGCCTGGGAGCTGCTGCCCAGCCTCGGCCCCGAGCGCCGCGCCCTGCTCGCCCGCGCGGCGGACCTGCGCCAGGGGTTGCGCCAACTCGGACTTGATCCGGGCGCTTCCACAACGCACATCGTGCCGGTGATTCTGGGCACGCCGGAGCGCACGCTGGCTGTGAAGGAACACCTCGCCAAGCGTGGCATTCTCGTCTCCGCCGTGCGGCCGCCAACTGTGCCGCAGGGGACATCGCGCCTGCGGCTTGGGCTTTCCGCCACGCACACGGATGCGGACATGGCGCGGTTATTGGCCGAATTGGCCCAAGCGACCGAAGGTGGCGGCCAACAATGACCGGCTTGGTGTTCCTGCATGGCTGGGGCTATGGCCCCGATGCGTGGCAGGGCTGGGAGCGCGCCTTCCCCGGCAGACAATCGGTCCTGCTTGATGCGGGCTACTTCGCCAGCGCGCGGCTGGAAATTCCCGCCAATCCCGATGGCTGGATCGGCGTGGGGCATTCGCTGGGCTTCGCCAAGCTGCTCGGCATGGACGTTCCCTGGCGCGGCCTTGTCGGCTTTGGCGCATTCCTGCATTTCTGCCCCACGCCAAGCCACGCGGCGGGCACCGCGCCGGAGCTCATCGACGCCATGCTGGAGCGCTTGCCCGGGCACCCGGTCGAGGTGCTGCGGCGCTTCGCCAAACGCTGCGGGCACCCTGCCGGGCCCAATGCGCCCGCAGCCTCGCCCGCTTCGCAACCGGACCCGGCGGGTTTCGAGCGCCTGGCAGCCGATCTGCGGCTGCTGCGCGCGCTAAACATCGCCAAGCCGCAAACGCCGCCGCCTGTGCTGCTGCTGCACGCACAGGACGACCGCATCGCCCCGGTGGCGCTGGCCCGACACGCCGCGAGCGCGTTGCCCGGCGCACGGATCACGCTTTTCCCCAACGGAGGCCATGCCCTGCCCTTCGTCAAACCGGACGAGTGCTTGCCCGTTCTGAAGGACTTTGTTGATGCCTTGCAGTAAATCGAAAAAATCTGCCTTGGTGACCCACGGCGAGCGCGTGGCGCGGCGTTTTGGCGCACGCGCCGCGGGTTACGACGAACACGCCGTTCTCCAACGGCAAACGGCGGAACGTCTCGCGGACTTTGTGCTTTCACGCAGCGGTTTGCCGGAGGCCATCTCCCCAAAAGAGCCTGCTGAAGAACGCGCTGCGGCGCGGCCTTGGGAAGCGCCAGAGGAGCAGCCCGGCGCGCTCGTGGCCGAAATAGGCTGCGGCACCGGACTGCTGACCACCCTGCTCGCCGGGCGCGCGGCGCGCTACCTCGCCACGGATATCGCCCCGGAGATGCTGGAGTGCTGCCGGGCCAAGCTTTCCACGCAGACGAACATCGAATTCAGCGTGCTCAACGGCGAAGGAGCCTGCTTTGCCGAGGAGCCGACCGCCATCGTCTCCAACCTCGCCGCGCAGTGGTTCCGCGACCCCATCTCCGGCCTGGCGCACTTGGCAGGGCAAACCCCGCGTCTGTTCTTCGCCGTGCCGCTGGCTGGCAGCTTTCCCGAATGGGAGCGCGCCTTCCGCGAGGGAGGGCGCGCCTCTGGCCTATTGCCCCTGCCGGACGAGGCTGCCCTGCGCAGCGTCCTTTCCAGCCTGCCCGGCCGCGAAGCATTCTTTGAGACAGTCGAGCACGTCATCCATTACGCGGACGCCCACGCCTTCGCGGAGAGCTTCCGGCGCATCGGCGCGGACACGCCTCGGCAAGGCTACAGGCCCGGCCCCATCCGCACGGTGCTGCGGCGCTTCGAGTCCGGCATGGACGCAAGCGCGCGCGTGCTCTATGGCTGCGTCACCAAGGAGTCGGCATGAAGGTTTTCGTCACCGGCACGGATACGGACGCGGGCAAGACCGTGGCTTCCGCCTGGCTATGCCTGCACGCGGGGGCTGACTATTGGAAGCCCATACAATCCGGCCACCCGCCGGACCGCGACGCGGACGTGGTGGCGCGGCTTTCCGGCGCGCAAGTGCATCCAGAGCGGCATCTTCTGCGCGCGCCGCTTTCCGGCCACGATGCGGCGAAACTGGAAGGCAAACGCATCGACCTGGACGACTTCCGCCTGCCCGCAACCTCCAGGCCGCTGGTCATCGAAGGCGCTGGCGGGGTGCTTGTGCCCATCAACGAAAGCGCCACCACGCTAGACCTCATCGAACGCTTGGGCGCGCCGGTGATCATCGCCGCACGCAGCACGCTCGGCACCATCAACCACACCTGCCTGACGCTCCTGGCCTTGCGGATGCGACATATTCCGGTTCTTGGCGTGGTGCTCTCAGGCCCGCTCAATCCCGGCAACCGCGAGGGCATAGAGCGTTTTGGCAACGTGAAGATTCTGGCGGAACTGCCGCCCCTTGAACCGCTTACCCGGGAGGCGCTGGCCCGCATAGCCCCGCTGCCGGGCGCACTGGACTGGATACGGTGGAAAGCATGACCAGCCTTGTTGATTTGGACCGCAAGTACGTTTGGCATCCCTTCACCCAGGAGCAAACCGCCCCGCCGCCGCTGCCGGTGAAAAGCGCACGCGGCGCAAGCCTGTTTCTTGAAGACGGCCGCGAGATTCTGGACATGGCCTGCTCCTGGTGGGTCACCGTGCACGGACATAGCCATCCGAAAATCGCCGCGGCCGTGGGCAGGCAGGCGGCCACCCTGGAGCACGTCATCTTCGCCGGGTTCACCCACGAGCCTGCCGTGCGTCTGGCCGAGTCGCTCATAAACGCCCTGCCCCGCCCGCTCTCGCGCGTGTTTTACTCCGACAACGGCTCAACGGCCGTCGAGGTGGCGCTCAAAATGGCCTGGCAGTATTGGCGCAACAAGGGCGTCACCGGGCGGCGGTTGTTTCTGGCCATGCAGGGCGGCTACCACGGCGACACTTTCGGCGCCATGGCCGTGGGCCGCACCAGCGGCTACTACGGCCCGTTCGACGAGCTGCTCTGCGAGGTGGCGCATCTACCCTTCGCCCCCACCTGGGACGGCGACGCGGGCGTGGCGCAACGTGAGGCCCTCGCCCTCAAGCGCATCGACGAAGTGCTGGAGCGCCACGGGCACGAGGCCGCCGCGTTCCTGGCCGAACCGCTCCTGCAAGGCGCTTCCGGCATGAACATGTGCCGACCGGAGTTTCTGCGCGCCGTGTGCGAACGCATGCGCGCCTATGACATCCCGGTGATCCTCGACGAAGTGATGACCGGATTCGGCCGCACGGGCACCATGTTCGCCATGGAGCAAGCGGGCGTGACGCCGGATCTGGTGTGCCTGTCCAAGGGCCTCACCGCCGGCTTTCTGCCCATGGCGGCCACAATCGCCAGCGAACGCATCTACGAGTCGTTTTTGGGCGACACCTTCTACACCGCCTTCGCCCACGGGCACTCCTTCACCGCCAATCCGCTGGGCTGCGCGGCGGGGGTGGCCTCGCTCGAAGTCTTCAAGGAGGAGAACACGCTGGGGCGCATTGCGCGCATCGCCGAGCGCAACCGCGCCTGGCTGGTGGAACTGACGCAACTGCCCGGCGTCGCCCGGCCCCGGGCGCTTGGTTCCATCGCCGCGGTCACCCTGGGCAGCGAGGCGGGCGACTACCACGCGGAGATCGGCGCCACGGTGCGGGCCAAGTGCCTGGCGCGCGGCGTGCTGGTGCGGCCCATGGGAAACGTGGTGTATTTGATGCCCCCGGCCTGCGTCACAGAGGATGAGTTGAAGCGCGCGCAGGAGGTCATCACCGCAGTGTTGCGGGAAACCGCGTCCATGTACGCGAAGTGACCGCCTAGCGGCAATCCCTTCAAAAAGGCCCGCCCCGGCGTTCAACCGGAGCGGGCCATATTATTTTCTGCCACCAGCGGCTAGCGCCGCGGGTCGCCTTCTACTTCGCCTCGAAGAGCCCGCTTTTGCCGCCGCTTTTGTAGACAAGGCGGCAATTGGTGATGCGGATGTCCTTCTGCACGGCCTTGCACATGTCGTAAATGGTGGCTGCGGCCACCTGCGCCGCGATGAGGGCCTCCATCTCCACGCCGGTGCGCGCGCTGGTGCGCGCCTCGGCCTCAACATGCACCACCCCCGCGGCCTCGTCGACCGTGAAGGACACGTCGGCGAAGTCCAGCGGCAGCGGATGGCACAAGGGGATGAGCTCGAAGGTGCGCTTGGCGGCAAGTATGCCCGCGACGCGGGCGGTGCCAAGCACCTCACCCTTGGGCAGGGCCTTTTGCACCAGCAGGCGCATGGTTTCGGCGTTCAAATGCACCTCGGCGCGCACGCGGGCCATGCGCACGGTCGGCTCCTTGCCGGAGACATCGACCATGCGCGCGCGGCCGTTGGCGTCGAGATGCGAGAACTCCTCACCCATGCTAATCTCCCATCACTTTTTCTTTGGCCTTCTTAAAGAAGTTCTTGGCCTTTTTAAGGGGCTTCTCTTCCTCCAGCTTGGCGAATTCGCGCAGAATCTCCTCCTGCCGGGCGGAAAGCCCGGTGGGCGTCTCCACACGCACCTCAATGAGCAGGTCACCACGGCGGCCGCCGCCTGGATGGGGCATGCCCAATCCGCGCAGCTGGAAGATCTCTCCGCCCTGAGTGCCCTTGGGAATATCAACGGTAATGGGATCGTCAAGGGTCGGAATCTCGATCTTGTCGCCCAACGCCGCCTGCACCATGCCGATGGAGCGGCGCAGCACGAGGTTCTGGCCCTGTCGTTCAAAGGTTTTGTCCGGCTCCACACTGATGACCACGAAGAGGTCGCCGTGGGGGCCGCCGTTGACGCCCGGTTCGCCCTCGCCCCGCAGCCGCAGGCGCGAACCGTCGTCCACACCGGCGGGAATGCGCACCTTAAGCTCGCGCACCTCGCTGGTCATGCCCGCCCCATGGCAGGCGGAGCAGAACTTGGTGATGATCTTGCCGCGCCCGTGGCAGCTGGGGCAGGTGACCGAGATGCGGAAGAAGCCCTGCGCCTGCTGCACATGGCCGGTTCCCCGGCACTGGCGGCAGTCGCTCATCTC
>Ga0183100_1000475_pt1 | contig 32233 bp, 35 predicted proteins | sample Biomet2_FD_127789 | JGI IMG/M metagenome (GOLD analysis project Ga0183100, IMG submission 127789) | Microbial communities from bioreactor (seeded with anoxic lake sediment) at LBNL, California, USA - Biofuel metagenome 2 | ecosystem: Engineered > Bioreactor > Anaerobic > Unclassified ... | reverse complement strand
GTATTCTTCATTTTTACAGCGGAGCTACGACATGCTCATTCACGATGTTGCGCTTGAGCAGCTTCATGTGGTGCTGGCAGTGGACCGGGCAGGACTGGTGGGCAACGACGGCGAGACCCACCACGGGGTTTTCGACGCGCTGTTCCTGCCCACTGTACCCGGCATGACGGTTTACTGCCCAGCCAGCTTCTCGGAGCTGCGGCGGATGCTGAGGGACGCGGTTTTCCAGTGCGGCGGCCCGGTGGCGGTCCGGTACCCCAGAGGCGGCGAGGGCCGCTACCGGGAGGACAGCGGGACGGATGCCGCCGTGCGGCTGCGGGATGGAGACGATGTGACCATCCTGACCTACGGTGTGCTGACCAATCAGGCGCTGGACGCCGCGGAGGCGTTGGAAAAGCAAGGTGTGCGCGCAGGCGTTGTCAAGCTGAACCGCATTGCACCTCTGCGTTATGAGGATCTTGCGCCCGTGCTGTCCGGCTGCGGATGCATGGCTGCGGTGGAGGACTGCTGCGGCTCCGGCTGCGTGGGGCAGCGAGTGGGGGGCATTCTGGCAGCACAGGGAGATGCGCCAAAGCAGATCATCTTTAAAAATTTGGGTGGCAGCTTTATCCCGGCGGGTTCCGTGGGGGAGTTGGAACACAGCCTGGGGCTGGATGCCGAAGGCATCGCAAAGTCCATTTTAGAGAGAATTCGGTGAGTACACCGCACTCTTTCAGTCGGGAGAGCGCAGGAGGGTTACCATGAGTGAAAAAAAACGGCTGGACATGCTGCTGGTGGAGCGCGGCTTGCAAGAGAGCAGGCAGAAGGCACAGGCCACCATCATGAGCGGTCTGGTATTTGTAAGGGGCCAGCGGGCGGATAAGCCCGGCACCGCTTATCCTTCCGACGCGGAGATCGAGGTGCGGGGAAACGCGCTGGCCTATGTGAGCCGGGGCGGACTGAAGCTGGAGAAAGCCATGTCGGTCTTCCCCATCGAATTAGACGGTACGGTCTGCGGCGATATCGGAGCCTCCACGGGAGGATTTACCGACTGTATGCTCCAAAACGGCGCTGTGAAGGTCTACGCCGTGGATGTGGGCTATGGACAGCTGGCGTGGAAGCTGCGGTCCGACCCGCGAGTGGTGTGTTTGGAACGGACCAATGCCCGGTATCTCACCCATGAACAGGTGCAGGACGAGCTGGACTTTGCCAGCGTGGATGTGAGCTTCATTTCGCTGAAGCTGATTCTGCCGGCCCTGCGGGGACTGTTGAAGCAGTCGGGCCGCGCGGTCTGCCTCGTCAAGCCCCAATTTGAGGCGGGCAGGGAAAAGGTCGGGAAAAAGGGCGTAGTCCGTGACCCGGCGGTCCATCAGGAGGTGCTGGAGCACTTTTTGATGCATGCAAAGGAATCTGGCTTTACAGTGCTTGGCTTAACTTATTCTCCTATTCGAGGCCCTGAGGGAAATATTGAGTATCTGGGATTTTTGCAATGCGGCGCGTCGGAGGAGGAGACAACTTTTGACCTGCGGGCGCTGGTAGATGAGTCACACGAGGTTCTGCCGGAGCGGGGAGGCACGGAAACATGAAAGAGGGAAAAAAGATTATTCTCTGCCCCAATCCCAGCCGGGATCGGGATATGACCGCCACAAAATTCGCCCAGTCCATTCTGCACGGAAGCGGTTTTCGGACAGTGGTATGTTCTCCCTTCAAGGATCAGCGGGAGGGGACCTTTGCCAATCTGGAGGTGCATCCGCTGACGCAGGAGCTGCGTTCCGCGGATCTGATGATTACCTTCGGCGGGGACGGTACGATTCTGCACCTCGCCAAGCTGGCGGCGCTGAACAAGGTCCCAGTTCTGGGCGTCAACACCGGCAGCCTCGGGTTCATCGCGGAGTTGGAGCTGGGAGAGCTGGAAACACTGCGGCGGCTTGAAACATGGGATTTTGAAATGGAGAGCCGGATGATGCTGGATGTATCTGTCCTGCGGGACGGACGGCCCATTTACACGAATCTCGGGCTGAACGACGCGGTGATACGGGAAGGCCCTATCTCCCATGTGATTCATCTGCGCATTGAGTCCGACGGCCACCATCTGGCGGATATCGCGGGAGACGGCGTCATTATCTCAACCCCCACCGGGTCCACGGCCTATTCCCTCTCCGCCGGAGGGCCTGTGGTGGAGCCGGAGGCCGAGGCCATGGTGGTCTGTCCGATTTGTACGCACAACATGCGATTTTCCTCGTATGTTCTCTCGCCCGGGCATATGCTGTCCATTCGCACGGAGCGAAACGGCCGCAAGCCGGTTTATTTGTTCGTGGATGAGAGCCGGGGCTTTTCTCTCCACGCGGAGGACGAGGTGCAGGTGCGCCGGTCCAAGTACGCACTGAAGCTGGTGCGGTTGACGGAAAAGAGCTTTTGTGAAATTTTTGCAAAAAAAATGCTGCCGGGAGGACAGGAAAATGAAAAATGAGCGTCAGATGATGATTTTGGAAATTATTGGGCAGGAGAATATTGAAACGCAGGAGCAACTTTTGACCCGGTTACAGGAGCGGGGTGTCTCCAGTACACAGGCCACCATTTCCCGGGACATCAAGCAGATGCACCTCATCAAGGAGCCGGTGGGTCGAGGAGTGTATAAATATTCTGTTTCTGGAAATCGGACACGGCTGAATTTTGCAGAGAAGCTGCGTACTATCTTCCGGGAGAGCATCACCAGTATCGACAGTGCGCAGAACATCGTGGTTGTGAAGACTATGCCGGGACTGGCCAGCGCCGCTTGCGCCGCGCTGGACGACATGGACTTGAATTATATGATGGGGAGCCTTGCGGGAGACGACACGGCGTTTCTGGTGATGAAGGACACAGCCTCAGCGGAGACTTTCTGCACGGAAATTCAGGAGACGATTAACGGATAAGATCGAATATTCATACAGAGAGAAGAGGAAGGGAGCCATGCTGGAACTGCTGCACATTGAAAATATTGCGGTCATCGAGCAGGCGGACATTCAGTTTCGCCCGGGCTTCAACGCACTCACAGGTGAGACAGGCGCGGGCAAATCCATCGTGATCGACGCCATGGGCGCGGTGCTGGGGGGCAGGACCTCCCGGGATCTGATCCGCACCGGCAGCAAGAAGGCGGTGGTCAGCGCGGAGTTTTCCGGCGTGACGGGTGATTTGCCCGGTCTTGCAGAGAGCGGCGCGGAGCCGGATGAGGACGGCCTTTTGATGATTCAGCGTGAGATCGACGCGGACGGCAGAAACCTTTGCCGCATTAACGGCCGGCCGGTTACGGTATCCCAGCTGCGCGCGCTGGGCGCGAACCTCTTGAACATTCACGGCCAGCACGACGGACAGCAACTTTTGGACGAGGAGCAGCACGGCGCATATCTGGACCGCTTCGGACGGCTGGACAACTCGCTGGGCGAGTACCGCAGTGTTTATGACGCCATGGCGGAGCTGTGCCGGAAGATGGAAACCCTTCGGATGGACGAGTCGGAAAAAGCCCGGAAGGTGGACAGTCTGCGCTTTCAGGTCGAGGAACTGGAGCGGGCGGAGCTGCGCCCTGGCGAGGAAGAGGAGCTGCTGGAGCGGCGGGATCTTCTGCGCAACGGGGAAAAGTACCTGTCGGCGGTGAGCGGAGCAGACCAGTGCCTCAACGGGGATGACGAGACCGGCGGCGCGGTGTCGCTGATTCAGGAGGCAGAAAATGCACTCGCCCATGTGAAGGGGCGCAATGGACGGCTGGAAGAAATATGGAACCGGCTGGAACAGCTTCACTGTGAAGCCTATGACCTTGCGGAAACGGTGCGGGACATGGCGGGGCAGTTCGACTTTTCGCCTCAGGAACTGGATGCGGTGGAGAGCCGGACCGACCAGCTGTACCGCCTGAAGAAGAAGTACGGCTCCACGGTGGAGGACATGCTGGCCTATCTGGACCGCAGCCGCCGGGAGTTGGATGAGATTGAAACGGCGGACGACACTCTGGCTCGGCTGGAAGGCCAACTTGTCAAAGCTAAAAAAGCGGTGACCTCTGCGGGCGCGGCGCTGTCAAAGGCACGGAAAACCGCCGCCGCGGAGCTTGAGCAGCGCATTTTAAAGGAACTGCGGGACCTGGACATGAATCGGGTCCGGTTCTCCATTGAATTTACATCCAAAGAGCCGGGGCCGGACGGATGCGATACCATCCGGTTTTTGATGTCGGCCAACGCGGGGGAGGATTTAAAACCCATCGCCCGAATTGCCTCCGGGGGCGAACTGGCCCGCATTATGCTGGCGCTGAAAAACGTATTGGCGGAGCAGGAGCGGGTGGGAACGCTGGTGTTCGACGAGGTGGATACCGGCGTGTCCGGCCGGGCGGCCCAGAAGGTGGCGGAGAAGCTGGCGCAGGTCTCCCGGCATAAACAGGTGCTGTGCGTGACCCATCTTCCGCAGCTGGCGGCCATGGCGGATTCCCACTTTTCCGTGGAAAAGGGAGAGCGCCAGGGAAGGACCTTTACGCAGGTGCTTCAACTGGACCGGGCGCAGCGCATGGCGGAGCTGGCGCGTCTCACCGGCGGCAGCAGGGTGACGGACGCATTGCTGCAAAGTGCGGGAGAGCTGCTGGACGAGGCGGAAGCCTATCGCGGAAAACTGTGAGCGGCTTTCCTTTCAGCAAACTCAACCGGGAGAAGTTTTCACGAGAAAGCACTGGCCTGCAAAAAATTTGACGGGAAAGGAGCCGTATCCATTTTAAAATGGATATGGCTCCTTTCCGTCTTCCTTTTGACACAGTGGAATCGAAGAGACAGCAAATCGCTGAAATTTCAGCTCCGGCACGATTCGCTGTGTCGGAACGAAACCGTCCGTGATCAACGGAGAAATTTTAAGTGCTATGTCTTTCAACGGAAGAGGCAGCGTGTCGACGAGTTCGTCTAATTGTACAAAGCAGTATAAAAAAATAGGCTGGAGCATAGTCATCTTTCCTTGCTTTGTCCTATGCGCGGTGTTAAAATACCGATAAGAGTAATCCGCGTAACTACCGGAAAACGATTGAAATGAAGGAGCAAAGTAATGAATCGTACGTTAATCTGTCAGATTCTCAATCACGAGATGATGCTGGCCACAGGGTGTACGGAGCCGGCAGCAATTGCCTTGACTGCTGCTGTCGCCCGGGAGCATTTGATTGGGGAACCCACCCACGTCAAAGTCCTCGCCAGCGTCAACATCATTAAGAATGCGATGGCTGCCGGCATACCGGGGACGGACTGCACCGGCATGAACTACGCGGCAGCGCTGGGTGCCGTCTGCGGCAGGGTGGACCGTCAGTTGCAGGTGGTGGACGGAGCCACGCCGGAGGATGTGACAAAAGCTGTGGAGCTGGTGCGCAGCGGCAATGTGGAAATGGGCCGAACGCCGGAGCCGGATAAGCTCTACGTAGAGGTGGAGCTGACCAATGGGTCACATCAGGCCCGCGCCATCATTCGCGGAGCGCACACCAACGTCACCTTTGTTGAGGAAGATCATCGGGAGCTTGAGACTGCCGCGCAGGAGGCTGCCGCCGATCCCATCACGCCGCGGTTAATCAAGGAGACACTGAGCATACAGACGATTTATGACTTCGTGGAGACACTGGATCGGGAGAAGGACGACGTCCACATGATCGAGCAGGCCATCAAGATCAACAGCGAGATCGCAAAAGTGGGCGCCGAGGGAAGCTACGGGCTGAATATCGGCCGACACATCCGCCAGAGCCAGGAATCCGGCCTAATGGGCAAGGACGTGATGCTGGAGGCGGTGGCCGTCACATCCAGCGCCGCGGACGCCCGTATGGCGGGGGCCAACGCGCCGGTTGTCACCAACTCCGGCTCCGGAAATCAGGGCATCACCGCCACCATGCCCATCGTCTCCGCCGCGCAGTCGCTGGGTGTCGGCGAGGGGCGGATGTTCAGGGCCGTGACGCTCAGCCATCTGATGTCCATTCATATCCACGCCGACTTCGGCCTGCTCTCCGGCCTGTGCGGGGCCACCATCGCCGCGACCGGCGCGGCCTGCGGACTGGTTTACTTACTGGGCGGCAGCGCAAAGCAAATCGGCTATGCTGTCAACAATATGCTGGGCGACGTGACGGGAATGCTGTGCGACGGAGCCAAGGCCGACTGCGCACTGAAAATCTCCACCTGCGTGTTCACTGCATTCCACTGTGCGGCGATGGCCCTGCGGGACGAGACCGTGAAGCCCACAGACGGCATTGTGGAGCAGGACCCCGAAGTCACCATCGCCAACTTCGTGAAGCTGGGCAACGACGGGTCCCCCAAAATGGACGATCTGGTGCTGGATATGCTGCTGCAAAAGGGAAAGTAAGACGCCGACGGGAAAAAGACAGGCAGGGGGCTGTGAGATGCCCCCTGACCTTTTTGTTTCGTGTGTTTTACGCCGCAAATTGGATTTTCCTTGTATTGAAAGGAAGAAACTGCTATAATAATATAATTGATATTTTTAAACATACTTTCATACAAGGAGATTACTTTGCTGCATTATATTCAGGCGCTGCTTGGGCAGCTTGACCTTTCCTCCGCGCTGGACGCGGTGCTACGGGCGGTCTCCGTTTTGCTGTGCCTTACGATTCACGAAACCTGCCACGGCTTGGCGGCACTGTCTCTGGGGGACCCAACCGCTAAATCCATGCACCGGCTGTCCCTGAATCCCCTGCGGCACATAGACTGGCTGGGTCTTCTGATGATGTTTGCGGTGGGGTTCGGCTGGGCAAAGCCTGTGCCGGTGGACCCACGGTACTTCAAGGACCCCAAGAAGGGGATGGCACTAACGGCGCTGGCGGGGCCAGTCTCCAATTTCATGCTGGCCTTTTCTCTGATTTTGATCAGCAAGGGAATTTACCTTTATGCGGATTACAGTCCGGTGTGGAACGGAATTTTCAACTTTTTGCTCTCCACCGCCATCCTCTCCATTGGTCTGGGGCTTTTTAACCTGATACCCATCCCGCCGCTGGACGGGTCCAAGGTGCTGGGGGCACTGCTGCCCGACCGGGCGTATTTCATGCTGATGCGTTATGAGCGGTACGGAATGCTGCTGCTGATCCTGCTCTCCTTTGCCAATGTGGGCGGCGGATTGATCAGCCGCGCCATCACCGCGGTGTACACCGCCATGATCAACCTGCTCTATTGAGGTGAACGATTTTTGGACAGTCCCGTATTCAAACTGGAAAAAGTAGTCCGTGCCAAGTCTCAGGAAGAGATGCAGGACTTTGAAGGACCGCTGGACCTGATTTTGTTTTTGCTGGGCAAGAATAAAATGGAGATTCAGGATATCTCCATCGCCCTGATCTGCGATCAGTATCTCCAATGGCTGGAGTCACGCAAGAAGATGGATCTGGAGGTGGCCAGCGAATTTATTGCAATGGCGTCTCACCTGATTTATCTCAAGACGCGGATGCTGCTGTCCATTGAGGACGAAGAGGCCAAGGGCGAAATGGACGCCCTGATCCAGTCGCTGGAGGAGCGCCGCCGCAGCGAGAGCTACGGAGTGGTGAAGGCCGCGGCCATGCGGCTGGAGCCCATGGAGGAATTTGGCCGCAGCATCGTCATCCGTCAGCCGGAGCCGGTGGAGCGGGGGAAGATCTATGAATATGACCAGGACTCCGGTGATTTGATTCTGGCCATGGCGGACATCCGAGACCGGGTGGAGCGGGCGTTGCCCCCGCCGAGAACGGCCTTTGCGAACATCGTGCAACACGAGCCCTATCCCGTGGAGAGCAAGGCAAGGGAGATCGTCCAGCAGCTGAAGATCGGCGGAATTACCCGATTTTTGCTGTTGTTCAAGGGAAACCGGACTCGCAGCGAGGTGGTCGCAACGTTTTTGGCAATCCTGGAGCTGTGCCGCGCCCATGTCATCCGTCTGGCGGGGTCCGAGACGGACTGCACTGTGAAGCAGGAGCAGGAGCTTCCGGAAAATCTGACGCTGTAAGGAAACATCATGGAAAGTATGGACATGAAGGAGATTGAGTCCGCCGTGGAGGGAATTCTCTTCGCCTCCGGCGAGCCCATCCACATTGACCGCATCTGTCTTGCGTTGGACATTGATCGTCCGGCGGCGGAGCGGGTGCTGCAAAATCTGATGGACCACTACGCCTATGACCGCCGCGGCGTCCGGCTGCTCCATGTGGAGGATACGTGGCAGCTGTGTTCCGCGCCGGACTATGCGGACGTCATCCGCAGGGCGTTTGAGATCCGGAAGCCCGCCAAGCTCAGCCAGCCGGCGCTGGAGGTACTGACCATCGTCGCGTATTATCAGCCCGTTACCCGGGCCTATGTGGACCAGATCCGGGGTGTGGATAGTTCTTATACCTTGGGACTGCTTCTGGAGCGGAAGCTGATCGAGGAGTGCGGGCGGCTGCAGGTGCCGGGTCGTCCCCGGCTGTATCGGACCACGAAAAATTTTCTCCGTGCGTTCCACCTCCACTCACTGGAGGACCTGCCGGAGCTGCCGGATTTCGGCGGCGCGGGTCAGATGCGACTGGGGGACAACGGAGAGATCGTCGATCCGGACGGAGAGAAATGCGAGGCCGCGGTGCCGGACGAACCGGAGAACGGCGAATAAATTTCGCCTTGCGGGAAAGCTAAGGAAGGAGGGAGATCCGTTTGCTCTGGCTGAAAATTTTGGCGGGCATTACGGTTTTATTTGCCCTGTTTTGCCTTACGCGGCTAGGTGTTCGCATTGATCTGGGGGACATCGTGTCGGCGGATGTGACCTTTGGATTCCTGCACTTCCGGGTGGCTCCCTCAAAGGCTGAAAAGAAAAAGCCCAAAGAGGAAACAATGAAAAAGGAGCCGAAGGACCTGACAAAGACGCTGAAAAAAATCCAAAGCCCCACGCTGAAGGACCTGAAAACCGCGTATCAAATACTCTGGCCGCCCTCAGAAAGGGCGCTGCGCCGGTTCGGCCGCGGCATTCGGGTCCACCCGCTGACGATGTCGCTGACCCTTGCCGGGAAAAATGACCCCGCCGGAGCGGCGGAGGCCTACGGCGACATATGCGCCGTGATGTGGGCGGTGATGCCGCCGCTGGAGGAATTGATAGACATTCCGAAGCCGTCCCTCCACGTGGGCGTGGACTTCGACGCGGCAGACCTCCGCGTTCGGGGGCAGGTGGGCGTTTCGCTGCGAATCGGGACGCTGCTGGCGATGGGCTTCGATCTGTTGATCCCCGGTATCCGCTGGTTTATAAAATTTCAAAAGGCCCATAAACAGGACGAACCAAAGCCGGATCAAAAGGCGGAAACGCCGCCGGCCGCCGCGTAGAAAGGAAATCGCTATGGATAACAATGTTCAAAAAAGTCATCCGCTGAACGACCTGATGCGTTCCACCATGGAGAAGATCCATGAGATGGTGGACACAAATACCATCGTCGGACAGCCAATCACCACAGCCGACGGCGTGACGCTCATCCCCATCTCGAAGGTCAGCTTTGGCTTTGCCAACGGCGGCGGGGATTACGGTACCACTCAGCCCCAGAATTTCGGCGGCGGCAGCGGCGCGGGCGTGAAGATCAGCCCCGTGGCGTTTCTCGTGATCAAGGACGGGACGACGAGGGTTCTGCCGGTCTCCGTACCTCCCGTGTCCACCGTTGACCGGGTGGTTGAGATGGTCCCCGATATTCTGGACAAAGTGGAAAAATATTTCGACAAAAAGAAGGAAAAAGAGGACTTGTAACAGGGGTATACTAGGGTCACCTCAGTGGAAAGGTGATCGTAGATGGAAACTCGTTTCAAAAGATTCCTGACTTTGTTTTGCACCGTCTTAATTCTATACAGTGTTTTTCCTTGCCAAGCACACGCTGTTAGCATATCTGCCACGGCTGCTGTGCTGATGGATGTGGACTCCGGGCGGGTGTTATACGCCCAAAACGAAGACACCAAAATGCTGATTGCCAGCACCACGAAAATTATGACCGCACTGGTAGCGCTGGAAAACGGGGACTTGAACAGCACCGTAAAGATCTCCGCGGAGGCCGCGAACACGGAAGGCTCGTCCATGTATCTGAAGGCCGGGGAAAAGCTGAAGCTGGAGACCTTGCTGTACGGACTGATGCTCTGCTCCGGAAACGATGCGGCGGTGGCCGTGGCCCAGGGCGTGGCAGGCAGCACGGACAAGTTTGTGAAACTGATGAACGAAAAGGCGAAGGCGCTGGGTATGACCCATACCTCCTTTGCAAATCCAAACGGTCTGGACGACGACAAGCACTACTCCACCGCCAAGGATATGGCGGTTTTGGCCTGCGCTGCCATGAACAACGAGACCTTTTCCCGCATTGTCTCCACCCGCACTGTCACCGTGGGCGGGCGGACGCTGTCCAATCACAACAAGCTGCTCTCTTACGTGGACGGCTGCATCGGCCTGAAGACCGGCTATACGAAGGCCGCGGGCCGCACACTGGTCTCATGCGTGCGGCGGAACGGGCAGCGGCTGGTGGCTGTGACCCTTCAGGACGGCAACGACTGGGCAGATCACGCTGCGCTGTACGACTACGGTTTTTCCACATATCCGGCCCAGCGGGCCATGACCATCGGCGAGACGGTGGGGACGCTGGCGGTGACCGGCGGGCTGACGACTTCGCTTCCGCTGGTGGCGGCGGACAGCTTTTCCTGGCCGCTGGCGCAGGGGGAGAAGCTGGAGGTTCGATTTGAGCTGCCGAAGAGCCTGTGCGCCCCGGTGACGGCGGGGAATTCTGCGGGACAAGCCGTTTTCAGTCTGAACGGGAAAGAAGTCGGGCGGGTCGAATTGCTGTGCGGCCGCGACATTCTGTCGGCGATCCAGCCGCCCGCGAGTCTGCTGCGCCATCTGCGGCTGCTGATACAGGGCGGATGAACGTGCGGTTTTTGCCAATGCGGAAAGAATATAGCAGGTTGCCAAAAGAAGCGAGGACTTTTTTGGCAGCATGGAGCCGTGCAGGCGGGCGCGGCTTTTTTTTTGAAATGCCGAGAGGAGGGAAACACCATGGAGGAACGTCTGCAAAAGCTTCTGTCGGCCGCGGGGCTTTGTTCCCGCCGGACTGCGGAGATTTGGCTGGCCGCCGGGCGAGTGACGGTTAACGGCCATGCCGTCCGAATTGGGGACAGAGCCGACCCGGACCGGGACGATGTACGGGTGGATGGTGTGCCGCTTGGGAAAAAGGAGAACAAAACCTATATTTTGTTGAATAAGCCCCGGGGATACGTGTCAACTCTTTCCGACGAGAAAGGCCGTCCCACGGTGGCGGAATTGGTTCGGGACGTGGGGACGCGGGTTTTTCCGGTGGGTCGGCTGGACATGGATTCGGAGGGGCTGCTGCTGCTGACCAACGACGGGGAGCTGATGCAGAGGCTGATCCATCCGAGTTTCCAAATTGACAAAACCTATCAGGTGGATGTAACAGGCTTCAAGGCGGGGTTGGATGTGGAGCTATCTTCCGTCACAGAGCTTGACGGAGAACGGATCTGTCCGGCGACAGTGGAGGTGCTCGTTCAGAACAGAGACCACGCGCGGCTGTCCGTCATTATCCATGAGGGGAAGAACCGTCAAATCCGGCGTATGTGCGCGAAGTGCAGTCTGACAGTCCGCCGCCTGCGGCGAGTGCGGGAACACACGCTGGATCTTGGGGACCTGGCGGAAGGGAAGTGGCGGTTCCTGACGGCGGCGGAAACCGCCGCGCTGCTAAGGGAATGCTTGTAAGGTGATTTCTTATAGTTATAAAATCGCCTTTGCTCGGGGAAGCCATTGATGAACTAGTTTTAAATAAGATAGGATTCAGAGACTCCTTATACATTGACGATGCGTACGCGTTTTCCTTGCAGGATTTTTATAAATCCTGCAATTTTTATGCTGCGCGCAAAATAGAAAACTCGCTGTAATGAATCTGTTCGGATCCCTGCTGCGGTAAAAGTGCAGGTTGATATTGAAAAATGCAGGAAATGTGATACACTATTCAAAGTGGGCACTCAGTGCACGGATAGCGCGCTGAAACCGAGAAGAGCAATGGAGGGAAAATATTGTGGCTAAAGGCATCTTATATACATTGGAAAACGGCATGAGCGGTTTTTCCAAAGGGCAAAAGCGCATTGCTTCCTACATCATAGAGAGCTATGACAAGGCGGCGTTCATGACCGCCAGCAAATTAGGGGAGCTGTCGGGCGTCAGCGAATCCACGGTGGTCCGTTTTGCCTATGAACTGGGCTTCGATGGCTATCCCGCCATGCAGAGAACACTGCAGGAGATGATCCGCAGCCGCCTGACCTCCACCCAGCGCATCCAGGCGGCGGACAGTATGCTGAGCGGTCAGGACGTGCTGTCCTCCGTGATGCGGTCCGACTTTGACAAGCTCCGGTTGGTTGCGGACAAGGCCGACCGGAAGGATTTTGAACGTGTGGTGGACGAGCTGGTGCGGGCGCGTCATATTTACATTCTGGGTGTGAGGTCATCCTCCTTTGTGGCGGGATATCTGAACTTTTACATGCATTTGCTGCTGGAAAATGTCACGCTGGTACAGTCCAATGCCGCGGGTGAGATTTTCGAGCAGATGTTTCGCATCGGCACCGGCGACGTGATGCTGGCCATCAGCTTTCCCCGGTATTCCAAGGTTACCATCAACACGGCGAAATTTGCCAAGGACCGGGGCGCGACGATTCTGGCCGTCACAGATAACGAGCTGTCTCCTCTGGCGCAGATGTCCAGTGCGTCGGTCCTGGCGCCCAGCGAGATGATCTCCTTTGTGGACTCCATGGTGGCTCCGATGTCCATGGTAAACGCCCTGCTGGTGGCCCTGGGTTTCCGGCTGGGGAAGGATGTGTCTGCCACGTTCTCCGAGTTGGAGGACATCTGGGATGCCTACGGTGTGTTCGGAAGGTCGGACGATGAGTAAGAAAGTCCTGGTGGTCGGCGGCGGAGCCGCCGGCATGATGGCTGCGATCTCCGCGGCGGAGCGGGGCGCGTCCGTGACGCTGCTGGAGCCTAATGAGCGTCTTGGAAAAAAGCTAAATATCACCGGCAAGGGCCGGTGCAACGTCACCAACGACTCCACGGCGGAAGAACTGTTGGCCAACGTCCCTCACAACGGAAAATTCTTATACAGTGCCTTTTCCCGGTTTGACGGGCGGGACGCCATGACGTTTTTTGAGGAGCTTGGTGTTCCGCTGAAGGTGGAGCGGGGAAAGCGGGTATTTCCCGCGTCTGACCGTTCCTTCGATATCAGCGACGCGCTGGAACGGCGGCTGAAAAAGCTGAACGTCTCCATGCTGTGCAGGCGGGCGACGGGTCTGCTGACCGAGGACGGCGTGGTTCGGGGCGCAGAGACGGAGCAGGGGATGCTTTTTGCTGACGCTGTAATTCTGGCCACCGGCGGCGTGTCCTATCCCGCCACTGGCTCCACCGGGGACGGTCACCGTCTTGCGGCGAAGGCGGGTCACACGGTCACGCCCCTGCGGGGTTCTCTGGTGCCTTTGCAGGAAGAGGGCAACGTCTGCGCGAAATTGCAGGGACTCTCTCTGCGAAACGTGGGGCTGGCGGTCTTTGAAAACGTCAAGAAAATTCATACAGATTTTGGCGAACTGCTGTTCACCCATTTCGGCGTCAGCGGCCCTCTGGTGCTGTCCGCCTCCGCCCACATGCGGCATTTCGATAAGAAGGCGTACCGGCTGGAGATCGACCTGAAGCCTGCGCTGGACGAGGCACAGTTGGACAGGCGTCTGCTGGCGGACTTTGAAAAATACGCCAACAGCGATTTTTGCAACGCGCTGAATGACCTGCTGCCCCAGAAGCTGATCCCGGTCATGGTGGAGTGCTGCGGGATTTTCCCGCACCAGAAGGTCCACGACGTCACAAGGGAGCAGCGGCAGGGTTTGCTGTGCCTTTTGAAGCATTTCCCCATTGATATCGCCGCCCCCCAGCCGGTGGAGGACGCCATCGTCACCTCCGGCGGCGTAAAGGTGTCGGAGATCGATCCACATACGATGGAGTCAAAGCTTGTAAAGGGATTATACTTTGCGGGAGAGCTGATCGATGTGGACGCCTATACCGGCGGATTCAACCTACAGATTGCCTGGTCAACCGGGCGCGCCGCCGGATTTGCGGCAGCTGAAACCAAGGAGTAAGGAGCATCCCAATGAAAAAGGTGAACATCGCCATCGATGGACCATCGGGTGCGGGAAAAAGCACCCTGGCCCGGGCGTTGGCAAAGGAAAAAGAATATTTGTACGTAGATACCGGCGCAATCTACCGCACGCTGGGCTGTTATGTATGGCGCAGGGGAGCGGATCCGAAGGACGAAGCGGCGGTGATGAAGCTGCTGCGGTCGGCAAAGGTGGAGCTGCGTTACGGCGGTGACGGTTCGCAGCGCATGTTCCTGAACGGGGAGGACGTGTCGGAAGAGATCCGCCTGCCGGAGGTCTCCAGGTACGCCTCCGCCGTCTCCGCACATTCCGACGTTCGGGCGTATCTGCTGGACATGCAGAGGGACCTTGCCCGGAAACACAGCGTGGTGATGGACGGACGGGATATCGGCACGGTGGTCCTGCCCGATGCGGACGTAAAGATATTCCTCACCGCCTCGGCGGAGGCCCGGGCGCAGCGCCGGTGTCTGGAACTTCAGCAGCGCGGGACACCGGAGCCGTTCGACCAGGTGCTCAGCGAGATTGTTCAGCGGGACTGGGACGATACCCACCGTGCGGCCGCGCCTTTGCGTCAGGCGGAGGACGCTGTCATGGTGGATACAACCGACCTGGATTTTCAGGGGAGTCTGGCCGCGCTTTTGCGGGTGGTCGGGGAGGAAATGAAATGAAGCCGCTGAACCGTTTTTTTGTGTTTATTTACTATTTTGTTGGCTTAATTGCTGGAATTCTTCACCCGGTCTCCGTAGAGGGGATGGACCGCCTTCCCCACGGCGGCGCGCTTCTTTGTCCCAACCATTCCAGCGACTGGGACCCGGTGCTGGTGGCGCTGAGGTTGCCGGTTAACTATCGGCTGCACATCATGGCGAAGGAGGAGCTGTTCCGCAATCCGGTTCTGGGCTGGATTATGCGCAAGGTGGGCGCGTTTCCCGTCAGTCGTGGCAGCAACGATATTCAATCCGTCAAAACCGCTATGCAGGCCATCAAGGCCGGGGACAATCTGCTGATGTTCCCGGAAGGCACCACCATCCGGGGCGGCGTGGGCTATGCCGACGGTCTGCCCGCTCACGCCCACGGCGGTGTTGCCATGATCGGCATCCGCACCGGGGCCATTCTGGTGCCGGTGTTTGTGGACGGTGAAAAAAAGCTGTTCCACCGGACCCGCATTATTTTCGGTGAACCGTATCAGCCTCAGATTACCGGACGGCACGGCACTGCGGAGGAAGTCCAGCGGGTCGCCGACGGCGTTCTGGCGGCGGCCTATGCCCTAGGCGGCCAGTCTGTGGGAGGGATGTCGCTGTGCGAGTGATTCTGGCCGGCAGCGCCGGCTTTTGCTACGGAGTAAAACGGGCGGTGGAGCTGACAAAGGAGACCGCCGACGAGTGTGGCGGCTGCGTCATGCTGGGTGATCTGATCCATAACGCCCACGTGATTTCAGAGCTGGAGGCTCTGGGCGTCCGGAAGGTCGGTACGCCAGAGGATGTGCGGGACGGAGAGACCGTGGTGCTCCGCTCCCACGGGGAACGGCGCGAGGTGCTGGAGGCGCTTGAAAAGCGCGGCATCCGCTACGTCAGCGCCGCGTGTCCCAACGTGCAGCGAATTCAGACTCTTGCGGCGCAGGCAGAGGAAGCGGGCCGTCAGGTCATTATCATCGGAGAGCAGCACCATCCCGAAATCCTCGGCGTAGCCAGCTATTGCTCCCATCCGCTGATCTTCGGCGGACCGGACGAGATTCGGGCTTGGCTGGAGGCGGAGCCCGGGCGGCGGGACACGCCTGTTACGGTGGTGGCACAGACTACCTGCATCCGTGAACTTTTTGAAACTTCCGCAAAAATCTTAAAAAAAGAGTGTACAAACGCGGAAATATTTGATACAATATGTTTTGCTACGTATAAACGTCAGTCTGAGGCGGCACAGATCGCCGGACAGGTGGACGTGATGGTGGTGGTAGGAGACCGCAGAAGTGCAAACACCAAACATTTGACGGAAATTTGTAATGAGAGATGCCCACGCGTCCTCCAAATTGAGAGGGCGGACGAGCTCTCGCCGGATTTTTTCAATGGTTGCTTTGTTGCAGGTCTGACGGCCGGTGCCTCCACGCCTGCGGGCATCATTAAGGAGGTATATGCAACGATGAGTGAAGAAATCAAGGTCGCCGAAGACGGCGAGGAGTCCTTTGAGGAACTGCTGAATCAATCTTTTAAGACTTTAAATACAGGGGAAAAGGTAACTGGCATTGTCACGGCCATCGGCCCGACGGAGGTTCAGGTGGACGTGGGCGCAAAACAGGCCGCATACATCAAGTCCAGTGAGCTGAGCGATGATCCCAACGTCAAGCCGGAGGAGATTCTGAAGGTTGGAGACGAGATCGAGGCATATATCGTCCGCGTCAACGACGTGGAGGGTTATGCAGAGCTTTCCAAGAAGCGTCTGGATGCCGTCAAGGTCTGGGAGAACATTGAAAAGGCCGTGGATGACAAGACCGTCATGGAAGGCACTGTCACCGAGGTCAACAAGGGCGGCGTTGTGGTATCTGTCAAGGGCGTGCGCGTGTTTGTGCCCGCCTCTCAGAGCGGTATGCCCCGCGGTGCCAATCTGGAGACCATGGTGAAGTCCAAAGCCCAGCTGCGCATCACCGAGGTTAACCGCGCCCGCCGCCGTGTGGTGGGTTCCATCCGCTCCGTGGCGGACGAGTCCCGCAAGGTAGCTCAGGATGAAGTCTGGAACAATATCGAGGTCGGAAAGCACTATACCGGTACTGTGAAGTCCATGACCGCATATGGCGTGTTTGTGGACATCGGCGGTGTGGACGGTATGGTACATATCTCCGAGCTGAGTTGGAGTCGCATCAAGACCCCTTCTGAGGTCTGCAAGGTGGGCGACACGATGGAGGTATATGTCATTTCCTTCGATCCTGAAAAGCATAAGATCTCTCTGGGCGTGAAGGACCGCAGCGTCAACCCCTGGGATATGTTCATAAGCAAGTATCACGTGGGTGATGTAGCCAAGGTCCGCATCGTCAAGCTGATGACCTTCGGTGCGTTTGCCGAGGTTGTCCCCGGTGTGGACGGCCTGATTCACATCTCTCAGATTGCTGACCGGCGCATTGAAAAGCCCGGCGATGTGCTGAGTGAAGGTCAGGAAGTGGATGCCGAGATCATCGCTGTGGACGAGGAGAAGAAGAAGATTTCTCTGTCTATCCGTGCTATGCTGACACCTGCCGCCGAGGAAGGTACCCCTGCCGACGCGGAGTAAGCGGTCTTATTTTTAAATACGCGACTGAGCGCTGGAAATGCAAAAGCATTTCCAGCGCTTTCTTTTGCCCGGATTCCGTTAGAGTTTAAAGAGAGAAGGGCAAAATTTATTCCGCTTTTTTATAAAAAGCAGATACTACGACTCTGAACTTTTGTTTGAGCAAATTGCCGAAAATTTTCTTAATATGCCCCTGAAAAGGCAATGAAGATGGGTACCACCTTGGCTTTACCTCTGCTTTTTTCCTGTAAAATCAAAGATATATTTACCTTTTTGACTTCTCTGATGCCATTTTACGTTGTCTGACAACGTAGGTCGAAAAATGACCACAAATTTCACAGATTTGATTGCATTTTAAAAACGAATATGTTATTATATTGACAATCTTTGAAATTGCATACTGGTGAACAGGGAGGAATATGATCATGAGCTATCAGGAGATATATAAACAGAAGCTGACCACTGCGGACGAGGCCGTCAAGGTTGTCAAGTCCGGCGATTGGGTTGATTACGGCTGGTGCGTGGGTACTCCCGACGCACTGGACAAAGCGCTTGCAAAGCGCGCGGATGAGCTGACCGACGTGAATATCCGCGGCGGCATTCTCACCCACCGTCCCGCCATTGCGGATGTTCCGGATGCGCCGAAGCATTTTACATGGAATTCCTGGCATATGGGCGGAATAGAACGGAAGATGGTCAAACAGGGAATGGCGTTTTACATTCCCATGCGTTACTCCGAAATTCCCCGTTACTGCCGTGAAAATATTGCGCCCATCGATGTTATGATGATACAGGTCACTCCGATGGATTCCCATGGCTGGTTCAACTTTGGCCCCAACGCTACCCATCTGAAGGCTGTTTGCGAGCGCAGCAAGTGCATTATTTTGGAAGTAAACACCGCGATGCCATACTGCCATGGCGGATTTGAAAACCGCATCCATATCGACGATGTGAGCATGATCGTCGAAGGCGACAACAAGCCGATGGATGAATTGGGCGGCTCCGGGGAACCGAGTGAGGTAGACCTGGCGGTGGCCCGTCTCGTCATGGAGGAGATCCCCAGCGGAGCCTGCCTGCAGCTTGGTATCGGCTCCATGCCCGGCGCCGTGGGCAAGATGATTGCCGAGTCCGATCTGAAGGATCTGGGCGTACACAGTGAGATGTATGTGGATGCCTTTGTGGATATGTCCAGGGCCGGGAAGATTACCGGCGCAAACAAGCCCTTCGACAAGGGTCGCCAGACCTATACCTTTGCCGCCGGGACCCGGAAGCTCTATGATTTCCTCGACAACAACCCCGAGTGCATGGCTGCGCCGGTGGATTATGTCAATGACGTGACCCGCGTCTCTCAGATCCCCAACTTCATCTCCATCAACGGTGCGGTGGATATCGACCTGTTCGGTCAGGTGTCCTCCGAGTCCTCTGGTACCAACCATATCTCCGGCGCAGGCGGGCAGATGGACTTTGTCATGGGTGCATACCTCTCCAAGGGCGGAAAGAGCTTCATCTGCTGCTCCTCCTCGTTTAAGGATAAGAAGACCGGCGAGTTGAAGACCCGCATCCGTCCCACCCTGCTGGAGGGTTCCGTAGTCACCGCCACCCGTGCAAATCTGAACTATCTGGTGACGGAGTACGGCAAGGTCAACGTCAAAGGTCTGTCCACCTGGCAGCGGGCAGAGTCCATCATCAACATTGCCCATCCCCAGTTTCGCGAGGAGCTGATCGCCGAGGCGGAGAAAATGCATATCTGGCGTCAGTCCAACAAGAAATAAGCTTCAACTGTTTTCAGAAAACCGCCCTTCACTTATGTGTGAAGGGCGGTTTTCCTGCCGGGGTAACATTTTAGGGGAAATACTTGTAAAATTACTGGAAATATGCTATAATCTATTCGGCTTATTATAAATATCAACAGGTGTGGGGAGATATACAGGGACAGGGAAGGAGCCTGAAATGTTCAGTGTCGGAGATATGGTAGTCCATCCCATGCACGGAGCCGGAGTGATCGACAGCATCGTGAATGAGAAGATCGGCGACACAGCACAGGATTACTATGTTTTCAAGATGCTGGTGGGAGGCCTCCTTCTGAAAATCCCCATAGCCAACAGCGATGTGATCGGTCTGCGCCCCGTGTCTGAACGGGAGACGGTGGAGCAAATGCTCAGCGCGCTCCCTGCTATGGAGACCGACGAGAACACCAACTGGAGCAAGCGCTACCATGAAAATCTTCAGCGGCTGAAAAGCGGAGACCTCTATGAATTGGCCCGGGTGGTCAAGAGCCTGACCCAGCGGGACAGGGAGCGGGGCCTTTCAACAGGGGAACGGAAGATGCTCCACGATGCCAAGCAGATCCTGATTTCGGAAATCGTACTCACCGGCATTGGAAATTATGAACAGGTGGAGCAGCGGCTGGCCGGAGCCATAGAAGCATAAATGCAGACCGGAATGATACCGGCACAGGGAAAGGGGACTGGCATGGGTCGTTTCTTTCATCGATTCAGGGACGCGCAGCGCCCCTTTTGTACGGCGATTGTCGCTGCTGCGGGAAGCTCTACCCGGATGGGGGAGGGCGTTAACAAGCTGCTGGAGCCGCTGGACGGGATTCCCGTTCTGGCGCGGACCCTGTTGGCGCTGCAGCGGGCGCAGAGGGTGGACGCCATCATCGTCGCAGCGCGGGAGGGGGACATTCTGCCGTTTTCCGAGCTGTGCCGTATATACGAAATTTCCAAATGCGCCAAGGTAATCCGGGGCGGCGAGACCCGGGAACACTCCGTCCTTTTGGCGGCGCTGGAGGCCGACGGGAAAACGGAGCTTTTGGCGGTTCAGGACGGTGCGCGTCCGCTGGTGACGCCGGAGCTGATTGATGATGTGGTCGAAAAAGCGGCCAGATGCAACGCTGCCGCCCCGGCAATCCCTGTGAAGGACACCGTGAAGGCCGTCCGGGACGGGCAGGTTGAGGAAACTCTGGACCGCAGCGCGTTGATGGCGGTGCAGACACCCCAGGTGTTCGAGGCGAGCCTTTTAAAGGCGGCGCTACAGTCCGCGCTGGAATCGGGCGCAGCGCTGACGGATGACTGCTCCGCAGTGGAGCGTCTGGGAAAGACCGTGTACCTGATCGAAGGGGACGAGGAGAACCTGAAGATCACCACGCCGCTGGATTTCATTGTGGCTGAGGCGATCCTGAACGCCAGAGAGGACGGACTATGACGAAGCTGCGAATCGGTCAGGGCTACGACGTCCACCGTTTGACGGAGGGACGAAAGCTGATTCTGGGCGGCGTGGAGATCCCATGGAACAAGGGCCTGCTGGGCCACTCCGACGCCGACGTACTGACCCACGCGGTGATGGACGCCCTCTCCGGAGCGGCAAAGCTGGGAGATATCGGCAAGCTGTTCCCCGACACCGACCCGCAGTATGCCGGAGCGGACAGCATCGGGCTTTTGCGGCAGGTGTCGGCACTTTTGAAGGAGCGGGGCTACGCGGTGGTCAATGTGGATGCCGTGCTGATCGCCCAAAAACCCAAGATTGCGCCTTACCGGGAGCGGATGGAGGAAAATCTGGCCGCCGCGCTGGGTGTGGACCGGGATCAAGTGAATGTGAAGGCCACCACGGAGGAGGGGTTGGGCTTCACGGGGGACAGCTCCGGCATGGCGGCGCAGGCTGTGGCGCTGCTGGAAAAAGAATAGATGTTTTACGGGAGGCTCGTCCTTTGGACGGGCCTCCCGTTTATCTCCCGAAAAAGCAGAAAGAGGCTAAACTCCCCGCGGGCTATAGCTTTCCCAAAAGTGCGGCGCAGGTTTCACGCCTTGTAGCGGCCTGCATAAGATGTTGGGAGAGGAGGAGTGTCCGTGGAACAATATTGGATTATCGCCCGTTCTGTGACCTATGCCCAACGGATGGAAAGAGTGTTGGCAGCGGCGGGTATCCGGACGCGCATCTTCCGCGCCCCCCGGGAACTGAGCAACCTGGGCTGCGCGTATGCTGTGGAGTTGACCGGAGGGGTGAACCCCGCGCTGGCAATTCTTCGAAACGCGGGACTTTACCCTGCTAAATTATATCTGCTTCAACAGGGAAAATACGTGGAGCTTTCTCTGTAAACCTTGCCCGGCGGCTCTGCCGCCGGGCCTTGGAGAACGTCGGGACGCGGGGCGGCGGTCTCTTCACTGAGATCTTTGTAAGGAGGTTGACTATGGTCTATCTGGACAGCGCAGCCACCAGTTTCCAAAAGCCGGAAGCGGTGGGTCATGCGATGGAAACGGCCCTGCGGAAGATGAGCTCTCCCGGGCGGGGCGGATATCCTGAGGCCATGCAGGCGGCGGAGACGCTGCTTTCCTGCCGCACGGAGCTGGCTGAACTCTTTCATGTACCTGAACCGGAGCAGGTGGTGTTCACCATGAACGCCACCCACGGATTAAATATTGCTATCAAAAGCCTCGTCCCCTACGGGGGGAGAGTCGTCATCTCCGGGTACGAGCACAACGCCGTCACCCGGCCCCTGGCGGCGCTGGCGGCGGATATCCGCGTGGCGCGCGCCCCCCTGTTTCGGCCGGACCTGATGTCGGAGGCCTTTGAAAAGGCCATCACACCGGATGTGGATGCGGTGATCTGCACCCATGTGTCCAATGTCTTTGGAGCAGTGCAGCCGGTGGAGGCCGTCGCCGCCATTTGTCGGGAAAGGGGTGTACCCTTCATCATCGATGCATCCCAGTCCGCCGGGGTCCTTCCGCTGAATATGGCGGCGCTGGGGGCGGCGTTCATCGCCATGCCGGGCCACAAGGGGCTGTACGGTCCGCAAGGTACCGGCGTTCTGCTCTGCTGCGAGAAGGCGGAGACAAGTCCCCTGATGGAGGGCGGCACCGGCAGCGTATCCATCCAGCAGGAAATGCCGGAGTTTCTGCCGGACCGGCTGGAGGCCGGAACTCACAACGTACCGGGCATCGCGGGGCTGCTGGAGGGCGTTCGTTTTGTCCGCAAGATGGGGGAGGAAGCCATTTGCGTCCATGAGCGGAAGCTGGCCCTGCGGGCGTCAGAAGGGCTGCGGGAACTCTCCGGTGTCACTGTCTGCGCGAGGCGCGACCTGTTTGACCAGACCGGTGTCCTCAGCTTTGTCGCACAGGGACTGGACTCGGAGCTGGTGGGCAACGCTTTGGCGGACGCGGGTTTTGCGGTCCGGGCGGGAATGCACTGCGCGCCTTTGGCCCACCGCACTGCCGGGACCATAGACAGCGGCACCGTTCGCCTGAGCTTCTCCGTGTTCAACCGAGAAGAAGAAGTGGATCTTCTGCTGAAGGCTCTGCCGGAAATTTTGCAGCGTCTTTCCAAGTAATTTCCAAATTTCGCCCGCGCCCTGAAAACCGGGCGCGGGCGAAAAAGCCGCGTTTTGGAGAAAAAACTTGCAAAGCAGTGAACATACTATGAATTTTGGCGTTGTTTACCTTGCAATCTCCATCTGTTTTTTATATAATATAAGCATTCTTGTAATTTGGGCGTTCACCTTGCGGCCCGCGCCGCCGCCGGGATGCCGCCCAGACCCGGGAAGGAAGCTGATGCTACTATGAGCGCAAGGCTCTCGGTCCTGCTGGGCGAGATCGTCCGGTATCTGTTGACGATTGAGATTACGGATATTCTGGATATCCTGCTCATGGCCATCATCTTGTACAAGCTGCTGAACTTTGTCAAGACCTCGCGGGTGGCAAACCTTCTCAAAGGCGTGCTGTTCTTTATGGCGGTACTGTGGCTGTCCTCTATCTTCCATCTCAACGGCATCAGCTATATCATGAGCCGTATGGTGGAGTGGGGCGTTCTGGCTCTCATCATCCTCTTCCAGCCGGAGATCCGCCGGGTACTGGAACAGGTGGGCAGCCGCCGCTGGGCTCTTTTCTTCACGAAGGGGGAGACGGAGAGCACTCTGGAACGTATGATCGGCCAGACCGTTCTGGCCTGTACGGAGATGTCCAAGTCCCGCACCGGTGCGCTGATCGTGTTCGAGAGAGAGATCATGCTGGACGATATGGTCCGCAGCGGAACGGTCCTGAACGCGGATGTTTCAAATGAGCTTTTGAAAAACATTTTTTTTGTCAAAGCCCCTATGCACGACGGTGCGGTCATTGTTCGCAAGGGCCGGGTTTTGGGCGCGGGATGTATGCTGCCTCTGAGCAAAAACGTGAATCTCTCAAGAGATCTTGGAATGCGGCATCGGGCCGGTATTGGCATGAGCGAGAACTCCGATGCCGTGGTGGTGATTGTGTCCGAGGAAACCGGGTCCATATCCGTGGCCATCGGCGGAATGCTGAAGCGGCATCTGATGTCGGAGACGCTGGAAAACATCCTGCGCAATGAGTTGCTGCCCCAGGAGAAGGAGACGCCGGATCAAAAATCGGGCATTTTCGGTCTGCTGCGCGTCCACAGGGAAGGAGGCGGCGACCGTGGAGAACAGTAATCGCAAGTGGAACAAACGTAAGGTTTTGCATATCATACTCTCCGTTTTGATTGCCTGCGCCATCTGGATCTACGTGGACAGCGCGGACAATCCAGAAGGCAGCGAGAAAACGAAGGTCATCAGCAATATTCCCATTGAGTACGCAGGGAAGGACACCACGCTGGCGGACCGGGGACTGATGCTTCTGCCGGACAGCGACCAGACCATCACGCTGGAGATCAAGGCCCGCCGGCGCGTTCTTGCCCGGCTTGACCCAAGCAAGATTCGTATTCAGGCCGACCTAACCGACATTACCTCCACCGGGACCCAAAGCGTTAGCTATACGATCTACTATCCCGACGGCATTACCAGAAACTCCATCACCATTCTCAATGCCAGCTCTTACACGGCGCAGGTGGAGATCGGCGAACTGTACAGCCGGGACGTGGATATTCGCTGTGCGCTTGAGGGCTCCGTTGCCCAGGGCTATATTGCCGGCGAACTCCAGTTCCAGCCCGAAACGCTTGAAATCCGCGGGCCTCAGGAAGACGTCGACAAGGTGTCTTACGCCAAGGTGATGCTCTCGGTTGATAACGCCACGCAGACCGTCTCCCAGACACTTGGATACCAGCTCTATGACGAGGCCGACCAGTTGATTCAGGATACCGGGGATCTTCACGCCACCGCTGACCAGATCCAGGTGACACTGCCGGTAAATGTGGAGAAGGAGCTTCCGCTGAAGGTGAACTTCATTGAGGCGGACGGTGCAAGGGTTGGCAATCTGGAGTACACCATCACACCCGCCAGCGTTATGGTCTCGGGAGCCGCAGAGCTTTTGAAGGACATGGATTCCATTACGCTGGATGACTTTGATCTGGCGGATTTCTCCGGCCCCACCACGTATCGGTATACGATCACTGTCCCGACGGGCTGTGAGAACCTCAGCGGCACCACCCGGGCCACAATGACCGTTAAGTTCAAGGATATGGCTTCATCCACCGTCAGCGCCGTTAAATTCGCGTGTGAAAACGTACCGGCCGGAAAGATTGTAACGGTACTGACTACGGAATTGCCGGTTTCTCTGCGGGGGACCGCAGCGGACGTGGCGTCCGTGACGTCAGAGGACGTTACGGTGATGGCAGATCTGACGGATGTCACCGCGGCAAGCGGGAGCTATACGGTCCCCGCGCAGGTGGTGATCGGAAATGGCGCGGATGTGGGCGTTCGGGGTGAATATCAGGTGCGGGTCACGATTACCGAGGACACCGGACAGACGGGGGAAACTCCGGAGGCCGATACCAATCGTACGAATAACAATACGGATGTCAATCAAGAACCTTAAAAGGACTTAGGAGCATTATTATGACACAAGTTGCAACGATCGAGAAACTGTTGGATGCGGACCATGCGCAAATCGCCGTGGCCCGGAAGTCCGCCTGCGGACACGACTGTGAGGAGTGCGCCGGATGCGGCGTCTCTGGGGCACCGGTCTACGCCCGCGCCAGCAATCCCATTGGGGCCCAGCCTGGACAAAAGGTGGTGGTGGAGAGCAGCACCAAGCATTTGATGGGTATTGTCCTTTTGGTCTATATGGTGCCGGTGGTGCTGTTTTTCCTGGGGTATTTTCTCACCGCTTCCATTTTCTCCACGGCCGTCCAGTACACTACGGCGGCGATCGCCTTTGGACTGGGCCTGATCCCGGCAGTGCTCTATGACCGCCACCTGCGGCGGCAGGGCGGACTGGACTTCACCATCGTCCGATTTTTCTGAGCCGGATCGCCATGTTTGGTTACGTGAGGCCGCCCCTGGAACAGCTTCCCCAAGAGGAACAGGAGCGGTTCCGACGGGCCTACTGCGGACTGTGCCACACCCTGCGTCGCCGCTGCGGGCTACCCGCCCGGTTTATCCTGAATTACGATTTCACGTTTCTGGCCATTCTGCTCTCAGGTGGAGAGGAGCCGGAAACGCGCTGCGCCCGGTGTGTGGCAAGTCCGTTAAAAAAGCAAGCTTACTGCGGGGAAAATCCGGCACTGGATCTGGCTGCGGACGAGAGTGTGATTTTGGCCTATTGGCAGGCGCGGGACGGCGTGGTGGACCACGGACTTTTCAAAGGGCTCAAGTACCGCGCGGCATCCCTGGCCCTTGAGAGCAGTTTTCGGAAAGCCGCCGCCGCCAGACCGGAATTTGACCGTGTGACTCGGGAACAGCTCAAGCGTCTCACGGAGCTGGAACAGTCCAAATCCCCGTCACTGGACGAGCCTGCGGACGCCTTTGCGCAGATTCTGGCCGCGGCCGCGGATGAGGCGGAGGACGGACGCCTGCGCCGCATCCTCCATCAGATGCTGTACCATCTGGGTCGTTGGGTCTATCTGATGGACGCGGCGGACGATCTGAAGGAGGACGCTGCCGACGGGAACTACAATCCGCTCATTTATCGGTACGGCCTGACGGACGGCGTATGGACGCAGGAGAGCCGCGCGTCCTTCACCCAGACCGTCGACCACTCCATCCGCTTACTTGCCACGGCCTACGAGCTGTGGGATTTCGGGTGCTGGACCAGCATTTTGGAACACACCGTCTATGCGGGGTTGTTTCAGATTGGAAAAGCAGTGCTTTCCGGCACGTACCGGGCGGGACGTCCGGAGCAAAAGAAAGATAGAAATGTTGAGGAGACCACATGAACGATCCCTATAAGGTACTCGGCGTTCCCGAATCTGCGACGGACGCGGAAGTGAAAAAAGCATATCTGGAGCTGGCGCGGAAGTACCATCCCGACAACTATCACGACAATCCTCTGGCGGATTTGGCGCAGGAGAAGATGAAGGAGATCAACGCCGCCTACGAGGAGGTCAATAAGCTGCGCGGCAGCAGTCGGGGCGGCGGAAGCCGCAGCACCGCAAGCTACGGCGGATACAGCGGCGGCTATGGGTACGGCTACGGCGGTGGAGGATCTGCGCAGCAGTCCGGAAGCTCCGTTTTGCAGCAGGCGCGTATGTCCATCAATGCCGGCGATCTGAGCCGGGCGGAGGCGCTGCTGTCGAATTACTCCGACCACAACGCGGAGTGGAACTTTCTTAAGGGCGCTGTATGCTACCGCCGGGGCTGGCTGGACGAGGCGAAGCGGTACTATGAGGCCGCTGTGCAGATGGACCCGGGCAACCGGGAGTATCAGCAGGCGCTGGACTTTATGGAAGGCGCCGGCCGCGCGGCCTATAGCCCAAACGGCAGCTTTGGGACGGAGATGTGCGGAGGCAGCAGCCTGTGCCAGCAGCTTTGCTGCACATTGCTTCTGTGCAATGGGTGCGGGGCTGGATTCCGCTGCCTGTGAGGCGGGAACTTTTGTTGGGAGGAAACGAATTTGATTAAAAGTATGACCGGCTATGGACGGGCCAGACAAACGCTTGAAAAACGGGACATCACCGTGGAGGTCCGGTCCGTCAACAACCGGTATCTGGACTGTGCGGTAAAACTGCCAAGAGCTTATGTATTTGCGGAGGATGCGGTGCGTAAGCACGTACAGCAGGCCATCTCGCGGGGTAAAGTGGATGTCCTTTTCACCATTGACTCCACAGGCGCGGACACCGCGAAGGTGGTGGTGGACCACGGTCTTGCGGAGAGTTATGCCACGGCGCTGCGGGAGCTGGCGGAGATCTGCGGCACGGAGCCTAAACTTACACCGGAGACGCTGGCCCGATTCCCGGACGTGCTGAGCGTGACCAAGGCGGAAGAGGATCTGGAGACGCTGGGCGCGGATATCTGCAAGGTGCTGGACGAGGCGCTGGCTGCATATAACACGATGCGGGCTGTGGAGGGCGAAAAGCTGGCTGCGGACATCGGCGGCCGTCTTACCGCAATTGAAGCTTTGACCAGCCGGGTGGAGGAACGCTCTCCAGAAACGGTTTCGGAGTATCGCCAGAAGCTGACGGCCCGGATGGAAGAGGTGCTTCAGAGTACCTCCATTGACCCTCAGCGGATTTTGACCGAAGCCGCGATCTACGCGGACAAGGTGGCGGTGGATGAGGAGACCGTCCGCCTGCGCAGTCACGTAGCCCAGCTGCGGGATATGCTGAAGGCCGACGAGCCCATGGGCCGGAAGATGGACTTCCTGATTCAGGAGGTCAACCGGGAATCCAATACCATTGGCTCCAAGTGCTGCGACGTCTCCATCGCCCAAGTGGTGGTGGACCTGAAGGCGGAGGTGGAGAAGATCCGCGAACAGGTCCAGAACGTGGAGTGAGGCCGTGAAACTCATCAATATCGGCTTTGGAAGCCTGCTATCCGCTGACCGCCTGGTGGCGGTGGTCAGCCCGGATTCCGCGCCGGTGAAGCGCCTTGTTCAGGAATCCCGGGAGCGGGGTATGCTGATCGACGCTACCTATGGGCGGAAAACCGCCTCTATTTTTATCATGGACAGCGACCATGTGGTCCTTTCCGCGCTGCCGGTGGAAAAGCTGGCGGGGCGGCTGGGGACTGAAATCGCGAAGGAAGAGGAAGAATAGAATGCAAAAGGGAAAGACTTTCATCATTTCCGGCCCCTCCGGCGTGGGAAAGAGTACGGTTTTGAAGGCGTTGCTTGAAAAGCGTCCCGATCTTTACTTCTCCGTATCCGCCACCACTCGGGAACCCCGTCCCGGCGAAGTGGACGGCGTCCATTACCGGTTTATGGATGTGGACACGTTCCGCCAGCGAATCGCAGAGGATGCGTTTCTTGAATACGCGGAGTATGTCGGCAACTTTTACGGCACACCCAAAAAGTATGTGGATGAGGCCATGGATGCCGGACGGGACGTGATTTTGGATATAGAGATTCAAGGCGCGCTGCAGGTGTGCAGCAAGCGGACGGAGACCGTCCGGATTTTTATTGCTCCGCCCTCCTGGGCGGAGTTGGAGCGGCGCTTGACGGAGCGGGGCACCGACTCCCCGGAAAAGGTTGAAAAACGTCTCCTGCGGGCCAAGGTGGAGTTTCAGACAGCCCATACCTACGACTATTTCGTTATCAATGACACGGTGGAAACGGCGGTGGCGGAGCTGGACGCCATCCTGACGGCGGAACACTGCAAGCCCAGCGAACGCATGGAGATCATCAACGGAAGGTGACCTTCTGCGAATAGGACCGTTTATTTTAAGCCGAAAGGCAGATAGGAAGATATTTACTATGATGCTATATCCTGCAATGAGCAAGCTGAACAGCTACATTCCCAACCGTTATATGCTGGTGAATGTGGTGGCCCTCCGGGCGCGGCAGATCTCCGAGGCCGCTGAGGAATCCGGCGAACCCCTAACCGAAAAGCCGGTGACCCTCGCCATCCGAGAGGTAGCGGAAGGCAAGCTGGATGCCCGGGGCATGGACCTGACCATTAAAGAGGAAACCGCTATCGTACAGCAGGAGGAACAGCTGTAAGCCGACGACCGGGGAGGGACACGGATGGAGCAGGCAGAGATCGCAAAGGTGGCCGTCAGCGCGGCGACGTATTCCATTGACAAGCCCTACGACTATCTGATTCCCGAACCAATGCTTGAAAAGGCGCTGCCGGGCGTCCGGGTGATGGTGCCCTTCGGCAGGGGAAACCGCAGCTGCGAGGGCGTGATTATGGCGCGGGAAACCGCGCCGAAGCGCTCCAATGTGAAGGCACTGGAATCCGTTCTGGACGACGGGCCGGTGCTGGACAGCTGGGGCATGTCTCTAGCGCTGTGGATGCGTCAGCGGTATTTCTGCACCATGTACGAGGCGGTGAAGACCATCCTGCCCGCAGGACTCTGGTACCAAATGAGGGAGACTTTTACTGCGGCAGAGGAGCTTGACCGCGCCGCTGCCGGAGCGCTTGTCGGGAAGATCAAGGATGCGGATCGCGTGCTGGACATGCTTTTCGCCGCCGGGGGCAGCGCGGAGCTGTCTCAGCTGAAGTCCGCCTGTGGCGACGGCGTGGAGCCGGTACTAAGGACGCTGTGCAAAAAGGGCGTTTTATCCTCGGACATCACAGCCGCCCGGCGTATTGGTGACAAGACGCGCCGTATGGCAGAGCTGACCATGGACGGGGCGGAGGCTCTGGCGCTGGTGGAGCCGCGAAAAAAATCAGCGCCGATGCGCTATGAGGTGGTTTTGCTGCTGTGCGCCACCGGCCGCGCCTCGGTGCAGGACATTTGTTATTTTACCGGAGCTTCCGCCCAGACCCTGAAAGGACTGGAGAAGTCCGGTATTGTGGCGTTTTCAGAGGAAGAAAAGCTCCGTATTCCGGAGCCGAAAGCCATCCGGCCCGGCTTGCCCATCGTCTTAAACGCAGAGCAGCAGTCCGCGTTTGAACACCTCCTGGCCCTGACTGAAACCAAAAAACCGGAAGCGGCGCTTTTACAGGGCATCACCGGCAGCGGAAAGACCCAGGTCTATATCCGTCTGGCGCAGGAGGTTTTGAAACGCGGAAGATCCGTGATCGTGCTGGTGCCGGAGATCGTGCTGACGCCGCAGATGATGGAAAAATTTTCATCCTATTTTGGCTCCCAGGTGGCCATGCTCCATAGCTCCCTGCGCATGACGGAGCGATATGACCAGTGGAAGCGCATTCGACGGGGAGAGGCCCGGTTGGTGCTGGGTACCCGGTCGGCCGTATTCGCGCCGGTGCGGGATCTGGGCCTTGTCATTATGGACGAGGAGCAGGAGGGGAGCTACCTGTCCGAAAACGCGCCCCGGTATCACACACGGGATATTGCCAAATTCCGCTGCGCCCAGTGCGGCGCGGCTCTGGTGCTGGGCTCCGCCACCCCCACGGTGGAAACCGCATGGTGCGCAAAGCAGGGGCAATACCACCATGAATTGCTGCGCAGACGGTACAACGAAAAAAGTCTGCCGGACGTCACGGTGGTGGACCTGCGGCAGGAGATCAAGGCCGGAAATGCGGGCGCGATCAGCGGTCCTCTGCGGCGGGAGCTGCGAGAGAATCTGGATCGGGGTGAGCAGAGCATTTTGTTTTTGAATCGCCGGGGCAACAGCCGTATGCTGGTGTGCGGCGAGTGCGGCAGCGTTCCCACCTGTCCCAGATGCAGCGTTTCCATGACCTATCACTCCGCTAACGGGCGGCTGATGTGCCATTACTGCGGGCATTCCCAGCGCTCCAGCGATACCTGCCCGGAGTGCGGCGGAATCATGAAACACATCGGGGCCGGGACCCAGCGGGTAGAGGAGGAGCTGCGGGATCTGTTTCCCGGAGTTGGCGTCCTGCGGATGGACGCGGACACCGCCGGTGGGGACCACGAAAAACTGCTGAGCCGCTTTATCAACGAACGGATTCCCATCCTTTTGGGGACTCAGATGGTGGCCAAGGGGCTGGATTTTGAAAATGTGACGTTAGTGGGCGTACTCAGCGCCGATTCGTCGCTGTATCTGGACAACTACCGCGCCGCCGAGCGGACCTTCAGTCTGCTGACACAGGTGGTTGGCCGGGCGGGACGCGGCGCAAAGCTTGGTCGGGCGATGATTCAGACCTATACACCCGGAAACGAGGTCATTCAAAGCGCCGCGCAGCAGGATTACGAGCAGTTTTACGAAAGTGAGATCGCCCTGCGGCGCATCCGGCGCTATCCGCCTTTTGCGGACCTTTTTACCCTCACCGTCTCCGGTGGGGACGAGAGCGCGGTGCTCCGGGCGGCGGCATCCCTGCGGGACGAGATGCGGGAGCTGATGGCGGACGAGACGGTGCGCGATACGGAGCCGGAGATCCTCGGCCCGGCCCCCGCGCCGGTGCTGAAGGTCAACAACCGTTTTCGCTACCGGATATTTCTGTCCGGTAAAAACGACAAGCCCACCCGTGAGCGGATGGCATGGCTGCTGCGAGAGTTTGGAAAGCGGCGGGAAAACCGAGGACTGAATCTGTTTGCAGACTGCAACGCAATGGATTGATCGTAATTTTGATTGGGAGGTCAACGCAATGGCTTTGAGAAAGATCGTAGAGGTGGGTGACGAGTGCCTGCTGAAAAAGTGCCGCCCCGTGACGGAGTTCAACAGGCATCTCCGCGAGCTGCTGGACGATATGGCGGAAACGCTGACCGATGCCGGCGGCGCCGGTCTTGCGGCGCCGCAAGTGGGAGTTCTGCGCCGGGTGTGCCTGGTGCTGGACGAGGATTCGGATGAGTATATCGAGCTGATTAACCCGGAGATTATTTCCCGGAGCGGTCAGCAGACCGGACTTGAAGGATGCTTGAGCCTGCCCGGAAAGTGGGGAATTGTCACCCGGCCCAACATGGTGCGGATTCGGGCGCAGGACCGGGACGGCCAGTGGTTCGAGGCGGAGGGTGAGGGTTTGACCGCCCGGGCTTTCTGCCATGAGATCGAGCATCTGGACGGGCATCTGTTCTCCGAACACGTGGACCACTTCCTCTCCGATGAGGAGTTGGAGACGTATATGGAAAATGAGGAATCAGGTAATTCCGGAGAAGACGGAGAGACAAAGGAGTAACGTCCATG
>Ga0183100_1000474_pt1 | contig 32273 bp, 23 predicted proteins | sample Biomet2_FD_127789 | JGI IMG/M metagenome (GOLD analysis project Ga0183100, IMG submission 127789) | Microbial communities from bioreactor (seeded with anoxic lake sediment) at LBNL, California, USA - Biofuel metagenome 2 | ecosystem: Engineered > Bioreactor > Anaerobic > Unclassified ... | reverse complement strand
GGGGGGGGGCCGCCGCCCGCGCTCCGGCGGGGGCGGGCCGGGGCGCGGCGGGGGGGCTCCCCCCCCCGGTCCCCTTTGATGGAGTAATAGCTTGAAGAGAGGCCGAAGGCGTTGGCCTTTGGTTGCCGGAGGCGCCACTGTGGTTTCTGATGATGTGCACCGCCCTGATCCCGATCGCCTTCTGGCCATGGTCCAACGCGAAGAAAACAAGAAGCGCAATGGAAAGTTGCGTATTTTTTTGGGCATGGCCCCGGGCGTTGGCAAAACCTATTCCATGCTGGAAGCCGCCCGGCTCAAAAAATCCGAAGGTGTGGAACTGCTGGTCGGCGTGGTCGAGACCCATGGCCGGGCCGAGACCGAGGCCCTGCTCTATGGTTTGGACATCTTGCCGCGTCGCCATATTGAATACCATAGCCATACGCTGAGTGAATTCGATCTGGACGCAGCCTTGCATCGTCATCCGGAACTGTTGCTGGTGGATGAGCTCGCCCATTCCAATGCCCCGAATTGCCGCCACGACAAACGGTGGAAGGACGTCGAGGAGTTGTTGGATAACGGCGTGGATGTCTGGAGTACGCTCAACGTGCAGCATCTGGAGAGCCTGGGGGACGTGGTGGCCCAGATCACCGGCGTGCGGGTGCGCGAGACCGTCCCGGACACGGTGTTGGAACGAGCGGATTCCGTTGTCCTGGTGGACCTGCCGCCCGACGATCTGCGCCAGCGGCTGAAGGAAGGCAAGGTCTATCTGCCGCAACAGGCAGCCTGGGCCTCCAGCAATTTCTTTCGCCAGGGCAACCTGATGGCCCTGCGCGAACTGGCGTTGCGGGCCACGGCGCTGCGGGCCAACACGGAAGTGCTGGTGTACCGCCATGGCCGCTCCATTCAGACCACGTGGCCCACGTCCGAGCGTATCCTGGTGTGCGTGGGACCAGCCCCCAGTTCGGCCAAGCTGGTCCGGGCGGCCAAACGTCTGGCCTCCGAGCTGCATGCCCCCTGGCTGGCCCTGTCCATCCAGTCGGACCTTCCCCCAAAGGCCCGGGAAAGCGCCCTGCACCATCTCCAACTGGCCGAGGAACTCGGGGCGGAAACCTTCGTCCTGTCCGGGCAGAGCGTGGCTCAGGAAATCGTGTCGTTCGCCCGCCAGCAGAACGTGACCAAGATCGTGGTCGGCAAGCCGGTGCGGCGCAAGTTTCGCGACTATATCTTCGGTAGCCCGGTGGACCGGCTTATCCGCGAATCGGCAGAGATCGACGTGCATGTCATCCGGGGGGACACCGGCGAAGCGACGGCCACGCCCGTAGGGAAAAAAGCCGTTACCGTAATCCGCTGGCGGCAGTACCTGGCCGCCACGCTGATTCTGACCGCCTGTACCGCCCTGGGCTACACCATGTTCCCCTTCCTCGATCTGGCCAATTTGATTATGGTCTACATGCTGGGCGTCATGGCCGTGGCCATCTGGCAGAGTCGCGGGGCGGCCGTGTTCACGTCGGTTTTGAGCGTCGTGGCGTTTGACTTTTTTTTCGTTCCTCCCCGGTACAGCTTTGCCGTGTCGGACGTGCGCCATCTGATCACCTTTGTGGTCATGTTCCTGGTCGCGCTGGTCATGAGTTCCATGGCGGCCAAGCTCAAGCGGCAGGCCGAGACGGCGGGGAACGTGGGCCGGCAAAGCGTGGCCCTGGCCGCGCTCGGACGGGCCCTTGTCGCCACGCGGGGGACGGACAGCGTTTTGGCTGTATCCCTGCGCCATATTGTGGAAGTGTTTGAACGCCACGCTGTCTTCCTGCTGCCGGATGCTTCCGGCGCATTGCAGGTCCGGGCCAAATCCCCCGGCCTCGCGGCCCTCCACGGCAAGACCCTGGGGGTGGCCCAGTGGGTGTTGGCCAATGGGAGACCCGCCGGCCAGGGCACCCAGACCTTGCCGGATACGGACACCATGTTTTTGCCGCTCAAGGGAGCGGGGGGCGTCGTTGGCGTGGTGGGGCTCAAGGCCAGTGAAAACCCGTCGCAGGACTGGTTGCGGCTGACGGATCAGCAACGGCTCTTGGAAGCCTTTTTGGCCCAGATCGCCCAGGCCTTGGAGGTCGATCGGCTGGAAGACGCCGCCAAGGCCACCCTGGTGGAGATGGAGTCGGAAAAGCTCAAGTCGTCGTTGCTCTCGTCGGTGACCCATGATTTCCAAACGCCACTCGCCGCCATTTCCGGGTCGGCCGAAGCCATCCTGGTCCTTGGAAAATCGGCCGGGGGCGGGGAGGCCATCCGGGGGCTGGCGGAAAACATCCACCGGGAATCCGAACGCCTCAGCCGTCTGGTCGGCAATTTGCTGCGCATGGCCAAACTGGAGTCGGGAAAGTTCAAACCCAACCTCCAGCCGGTTCCGCTTGAGGAGGTGATCGGCGCGGCCTTAAACCGGATGGAAACCTTGCTGGCGGAGCATCCGGTTTCGGTGGAGTTGCCGCCCGAGCTGCCGCTCGTGTCCATGGACGACGTGTTGATGGAGCAACTGTTCGTCAATGTCTTGGAAAACGCCGTGAAACATACCCCGGCCGGGACGCCGATAACGCTTTCCGCCCAGGTGCAGGACCAGCGCGTCCATATCCAGGTGGCCGACCAGGGGCCGGGCTTGCCTCCGGAGGAGTTGGAGCGCATTTTTGAGCGCTTTTATCGGGTCAATCGTGGGGCCGGAGCCGATGGGTACGGGCTTGGCCTGGCCATCTGCCGCCTGATCGCCAAGGTGCACGGGGGCGAGATTGCGGCGAAAAATGTTGCCGGGGGCGGGCTGCGTATCGACATCACGCTGCCTGTCTGATCAATGGTGTCTTTCTGTTCTGGATGGCCGGACTATGACTGCAAACGCGCAGGAAATCCTCATTGTGGACGACGAACTGCCCATCCGGCGTTTTTTACGAACGGTGCTGGAAGAGCAGGGCTACCACATTACGGAAGCCGCCACTGGAAAACAGGGGCTTGTCCTGGCTTCCGGGGGACGCTTGGCCCTGATCCTGCTGGATCTGGGGCTGCCCGATCTGGATGGCCTGGATGTGCTGGCGCAACTGCGGGCGGTGACCGATGCGCCCGTCATCGTGCTTTCCGCCCGGGAGGGGCAGGAAGACAAGATCGCCGCTCTGGATGGCGGGGCGGTCGACTATCTCACCAAGCCCTTCGGCGTGGGCGAATTGGCGGCCCGTATCCGGGTGGCCCTGCGTCAGGCGGCGGCCAAGGGCGGCCCGACCGCCCAGGTGGTGGCGTCCGGGGACTTGCGCGTCAATCTGGCCGACCGTCAGGTGCATCTGGCCGGCCTGGAAATCCGTCTGACCCCCATTGAATTCAATTTGTTGGCCTATCTTGCCAAAAATGCCGGGAAAGTGGTGACGCATCGGCAATTGCTGCATGAGGTCTGGGGTCCGAACGCTGTGGATAAAGAGCATTACCTGCGTATCTATATCCATCAATTGCGCCATAAGATTGAGCCCGTGCCTTCCCAGCCGCGGTTCGTGCGGACCGAATCCGGCGTGGGTTATCGGTTTGTGCAAAACGACGAGCGCGACGGGACATGACGCGGCCCTGTTGCGGCGTGCCGGGATGCGGGGGCGCGGGGTGGCTGCGACATTTTTGGGAGACGTTTTTGTCGGTTCAGACGCATTTTTCGACAGAATTGTCTGCTTTTTTTTATAGAAAAGCGTGATCGTAACTTCTTAATATCTTTGCATTATTCTGTAAACTCTCCTGGCATGGGAATCGCAGACGCCGGTCTGTGGGGCTTGCGCCGTGGAATGAGTCCGGCTTCGCCCGTTCGGAAGGCATGGCAGACGGACGTACAGGAGACAGCATGAAGGAAATCGCCGTACATATGGGCGCAGACGGTCAGGCCACGGATTTTCAGAGTCCGGGCCGGGTGGCGCTTTACCGTTTTGGCCTGGAGGGATGGCAGATCGCCAGGGAGATGCCGCTTTGCGTGGAGAGGGAGATGGGGCTTGTCGCCCTGCACCGGGCCGTCGGGGCGATCCTGGAATTTTTGGGGGAGTGCCGGGTGTTTCTGGCCGGAGCCAGGAGCGGTGTGTTGACCCGGGTGCTTGGGCACTATGGGGTCAGTATGTGGGAGTACGAACGCGACCCCGAAGCGTCGCTTGATTACGTATGGAGTCAGGTCGGCGAGGCAGGGGAAACACATCCGGTCGAAGAGATCTGGCCGGGACCTCAGGACAAGGGCGACGGGAATTTCTCCATTTCGCTGTTGGGCAGTCAGGCCAAGACCAGCGGGTTGACTTCCAAACAGTTGTTGCAGGGGTTTCTCAACACGGCCGCGTTTAAGACGTTGGAAGTTTTTTGCAGTCATATGCCGCCGTGGATGGAGGCGGAGTGCGCCAACGGGCGGCTGCGCTGTCGGAAGCAACAGCTGGCGGTCGATGAGTTGCGGCTGGTGTTTCGCCCGGTGCGGTAAGGTTCCGTCCGAACGCTCGCCGGGAGATCGCCTGGACGGGCGGCTCGGAAAAGGCTTGCCAGCGCGGCCCCAACGCGCCAAACCGGGGCCCTATGCCTGCACACGACGCACTGCCCAACGCGCAGCGGCTTATCGCCATTGGCGATATCCACGGACAAAGTGAACTGCTGCGCCGATTGTTGTCCGATCTGCCCTATCGGCCGGGTCAGGATCGGTTGATCTTTCTTGGCGACTACATCAACCGGGGACCGGATACGCGGGGGGTGTTGGAGATTTTGTCGGAACTCGCCCGGCAGGACCCGGATGCCGTCTTTTGCATGGGCAACCATGAAGAGGCGCTGTTGCGCTACGCGGCGGAAGGCGACCCGGAGGATTTACGGTTGCTGCGCCGGCTTGGCATTGAGACGACCCTGGCCAGTTACGGCGATCTGCCGGCGGCGGCCTTGGCCGATCTGGCTTTTCTGCCGCCCGGGCACCGGGAATTTTTACTGGGGCTCGAGTCGTTTAAACGCATTGGCCCGTACGTTTTCGTGCATGCCGGACTGCCCGGCGGCCAGCCCCCCGAATCCTGTCCGCCGGATTGCCTGCTTTCGGTGCGGGGCGCCTTTTTGACCGGCCCGGTGCCGCGCGGGCTGACCGTGGTTTTTGGCCATACCACCGCGCGCACGCCGCTTGTCGCGCCCGGCAAGATCGGTCTGGACACCGGGGCCGCCTGGGGCGGGCCGCTGACGGCTGTGGTTTTGCCGGAAATGGTCTGGTATCACGCACCGGGCGAGCGATTTTTGCCCACGGCGAAGCTTTCCAAACCATAGTCGCCGGCCCAAAAGGCGGCGACGGCCCGTTTGGGGGCGGTATCGTCGGTCATGGCCGCGTCGAGCAGCCGGGTAAAGCCGAGCAGGCGTCCCAACAGGACGAGTCCGGCGGTGGTGGCCTCGGCTGTGGCGTCGGTCAGGCTGGCGGTGAGCAGATCGCCTTGCCGGTTCACGAAAAATCCGCCTGATTGCAGAATTTCCGCCAGACACGCGGCCCGGCGTTCGCGCAGGGGCGTGGCCGCGCCGCCGCCTTTAAAGCGCAACCGGGCGTAATTGCCGCGCGCTCTCGGGCCGCAGACGGCGTCGATCATGGCGAAGTGGAATTCCACCCGGGCATTGACGTTGACGTAGTCCCGGGCGGCCAGGGCGTAGTTGGGCTGACCGATGGGGCGACGGCTGCGGGCGTCGGTCAGGCCCCGGCCCATGACGCCGCGCATGTCGGTTCCGGGCGGCGGCGCGCCAAAGCGCAGTCCCGGCGTGGCCAGTCCCCGCCACAAGGCGGCCAGAGGGGCGCAGGTCAGATCGGCCGGCGTGATGTGACGGCCGGTGGCTTCCTCGCGCAGGCCGCCGCCAAGGTCGATGACCATGACTTCGAACGGCACGTCGCCTTGCAGGATGTGCACCTGGGAAAAGGATTCGTCGAGCAGGGTGTCCCCGGCGTCGAACAGGGCCAGCACGGCCGCTTCATGGGCGTAGCGGATGATGTCGTGCAGCGTCTGGCATTCGATGGCGGAAAAGGTCGGCCCGTAGGCGTCGGTCAGGGTGAGCGGCACGACCAGTTCGCGCACGCGGGCCCGGTCCGGCGACAGTGCGTCAAGGGCCAGTCGTTTGGCGCTCTCCTCGGGAGGCCCAAGCAGCGCGTCGATATCGCCAATGGCTGCCGGGGTGGCGGTTAAAAGCGCCTGTCCGGCGTCGAGCACCGCCAGTCGTCCGTCCGGGAGCGCTTCCATGGCGCCGCCGGCCCGGGTCAGCATGGGCCGGCCGGCTTCGCGGGCCACGGTGGACAGGTGATCGGCCGGATTGCCCCCGGCCACCACCACGCCCCGCCAGCGGGGGAGCCATCGGGCCGCTTCCGGAGCCGCGGCCGGTAAGAGGGCGATGACGGGCCCGGTGATCGGGGCGCGAAGGCCTGCTTCGTCGGCAACATGGCGGATGCGGCCCAGGCACCGGCCGGGCGAGGCCGTCATGCCGCCGCGATAGAGCGTTTCCGGGACCGGTTGGCGATGGACCGCTCCGACCAGCCGGGCCGGTCGGGATTGCAAAAGCCAGATCCGTCCCGTCCCGTCCACGGCATATTCCAGATCCTGGGGCGGCCCGGCCAGGGCTTCGGCGGCCAGGGCCAGCCGGGTCAGCCGGGTCAGGACGGCGGCGTCAAGGACCGGCTGTTCCTGTTGGTCGGGGGCGACGGCCTCCCGGCGGATGCCGCCGGCCGGATCGGCCACGGCGCGTAGGGTTTTCCGGGCCGCCCGCACGACCACATCGGTCGGATCGTCCCGCAGAACGCGGAAAATATCGGTCGGGGCCTCGCCGTCAACCGCCAGAATGCCAAGCCCCGGCACGGCGGAAATGAGCATCCGGCCTGTTTCCGGGCGCACCGGGTCTACCGTGAAAACAACGCCGGCGGCCACGGCCGGGACCATGACCTGGACGAATACGGCCATATCGAGGACGGCCGGGGCAATGCCGGCTTGCAGGCGGTAGGCCACGGCCCGTTCGGCAAAAGCCCCGGCCATGACCGTCAGAAAACCTTGTTCCAGGGTCTCCGGGGAAAGATTGAGTTCCGTGGTGAACTGGCCGGCAAAGGAGTGCTCGGGGCGGTCCTCGGTCAGGGCGCTGCTGCGGGCGGCCAGACGGAGGGAGCCGACGTCGTTTTTGGGGGCTTCGTTGGCCAGCCGGCGCGTGGCCGCGGCCAGATCGGCGCGCAGCCATTCCGGCAGCGGCGTGGCCAGGATGGCGTCGCGGAGGGTGGCGCAGGATACGGCCAGGGCGGCCTCGGTTGTGCCGGCGGGGCCAAGCTCCTGGCGGATGCGGGCGTCAAGGCCGGTTTCGTGCAGGAACGCCCGACAGGCCTGGGCGGTGACGGCGAAGCCATCTGGCGTCGGGAACCCGTTGCGGTGCAGTTGCGACAGGCTTCCCGCCTTGCCGCCCACTTCGCCGGCGTCGAGGGGCTCCGACAGGGGCAGGCACGACGGGGGCCGTCCCGTGTCCGTAACGGCCTCAAGGGCCGTACGCAGACGTTCTTCCAGTCGCAACTGCCGGGCGTAGAGCACGCGCATGCCCTCTCCGGTCAGGCGCGTCAGGCCGTCCACCAATTCAAAGGTCACGGCCTCCAGGTCTTCCACCAGCCCGGTCAGCACCTCGGCCGGCGCCTGTTCCGCCAATGCCGTTTCGACCCTGGTCAGTCGGTCGAGGGCCCGCTCGTTGTTGGCCAGCAGGATCCGGAAGGTGTGATACCGGACTTTGAGCGCGTCCAGTCCGGCCCGGTCGCGGGCTTCCCGGCGATTGCGCCAGGCCTGCCAGAGCCGGCCGATCACAGCGGTTCTCCCGTCGCGCCACCGGGGGCGTCGTCTCTCGCAAAAAAGGCCGCCTCCAGGGCGGCGGCATCGGGTTGCCCCGTGTCGCGCTGGCGGGAAAAGGCGCACAGGCGGCCGACAATCTCCAGCGTCCGGGCGGCGGTGTCCGGTTCGATGCACTTTAGCCGCGCCACAACCAGATCGCCGGCGACCGTCACCTTGAAATCGTATCGGTCGAGCACCCGGCGTAAAAAGGCCGCCCGGGCGGCCCGGCCGGCCGCATTGGCCATGCCGCCGGCAAACCGGAAATAGATGCTGTTTTTTTCCGGATTCTGACCCAGATACGCGTCAATGACCGTGAAATGGTAGCCCAGACGCAGACTGACGTTGCAATAGGAGCGGGCGGCGATGGCCAGATTGCCGCCCGAAAGGCCGCTCCGGCCGGACAGCGCGGCCATGGTCGCTTCCATGCCGCCGAGGATGTCGCCAAGGCCGACTTTGGCCGGCTGGGTGTCCCACATGCCGGGGACGAGCATGCCGGAGAGCAGGGCGTGCAGGGGCTTCGAGCGCACGGCGGCCAGTCCCGTCGCTCCGGAGACCAGCCCGCCGCCAATGTCCAGCACGCGCAGGTCGAGCGGCACGGGCAGGGATAACGGCTTGGCCAGTTGTTCGGAAACTCCGGTCTGGCGCAGGTCGGTCAGGACCGCCACGGCCCGGTCATGGGCGAAATGCAAAATATCGTGCAGCGTGCGGCAGCCCGCCACGGAAAAGTCGGGAGCCTCGGGATCGGTCAGATGCAGCGCGGCGATGCGGCGCAGCAGCCGGCGCAGCGTCAAATACTCCGGATCGTCCGGCGACAGGCCGAGGTCCGAGGCGGGGTGGTGTTCCGTCGCGCCCAGGCGGACTTCGCCGGCTTCGGCGTCCACGGTGACCAGCAGACCTTTGGCCAGGACGGTCAGGGCTCCCGGCAGGCCGAACAGGGCCGGCGTGCGATATTCCCGGGCCACGGCGGCCAGATGTCCGGCCGCATCGCCCACTTCCGCCACGATGCCCCCGGCCCGGCGCAGCAGAGGGGCCAGAGCCGGCGCGGCCGAACGGGCCACGGCAATGGCTCCGAAGGGAAACTCGGCAGGTGGGGTGGTTTCATCCACCGGAACGACCATGCCGGACACGACGCCCAGGCAGGCGGCTTCGCCGCCGCGCAGCAGGATTTCGGTTGGGGCGCTGGCGGCGGCCGGGGCGGCGGCCTCTCGGAGACGCGGGCGGACCGACTCGAACGTCACGGTTCCGGCCGCGTCCTGGCAAAAGGTCAGTTCAACGGGCGCGCCGAGCAGGCGTTCGGCCGCCATGGCCTGTCCGGCCAAAGCGGCGGTCGTTTCGAAGGGAAGCAGGGCGCTGCCGCGTAAAAAGCCGTTGGGGCTTTGCCCAAGCGGGGTCATGCCGTCCGGCAGGCGGTGGGCAAAGGACTTGGCGGACAGTTTGGAGCGACGCGGGGCAAAGGGATGGGAGCGGTTGAGGAAAAAGGCGTCGCGGTTGGCGTCGTCGCCGTCTTCCCAGAGTTCAAGACGTAACAAGGTCTGGCCATCCTCTTCGCGCCACTGGCTTTGCACGCAGCCACGCAGGACGGCCGGCGGTGCAGCCGTGATGCTGGCCGTCAGGCGCGGCGCGCCAGCCGGATCGGGACGTTGGGCCCAAACCGCTTTGCCCAGTCCGGCCAGGGCGGCCAGGACGGGTGCAGCCTGGGCCGGCACGCCCCGGGTTTCCCGCCAACCGGCCGGGTGCTGGTCGCCGTCGAACCCGACCGTGACGGTTACGGTGGCCGTGTCCGGCCCGTCGATCTGGTGCTCCAGCGCGGCCCGGACGGCCGCAACGGCCGCTTCGGTGAGCGCGCCGTCATTCCAGGCGGCGCGGGCCAGGGCCAGACCGCGCGGGACGGGCAGGCCCAGTTGGCCGGCCAGTTCGCCGAGGGCAGCGGCCGACGCCCCGACCTTGGGCCGGTCTTCCAGGCGCAGTCCGGAAAACGGCCGGACAAGGCGGTCGTCGTCGGCCCCCGGTCGACCGGCTAAGATGTCTTCCACCCGGCTGGCGATGGTCATGAAGCGGTCGTAGAGGGCGACATGGCGGTTTTGCGTCATGGCATTGAGGGCGTAGACGGCCTGATGGGCCAGATCCGTCACATCGCGGGCGGAATTTTCCAGAAAGGTCCGGTCGAAAATGTATTCGCCGCCAAGCATCCGCTCCATGTTGGCCATAACGCCCAAGGCGGCGGTATTGGCTTCGAGCAGGGCCCGGAATTTGGAAAAAAGCGACCGGGTCGCCTCCGTGGCCAAGAGCCCCGGGTCAAGGGGGGTGTCCCAGGGATCAGCCGGCATGGCGGGAGGTTGTGAGAAAGGTTTCAAGGCGGCTCACCACATCCAGGATATCGGCCAGTTTAAACGGTTTGGCCACGAAGTCGAAGGCCCCTTTGTGGAAGGATTCCTTGGCGGTTTCCAGGGTGGCGAATCCGGTGATGACGATGACGCCGACATCGGGGGAAAGGGCTTTGATGCGATCGAGAAAGGCAATGCCGTCGAGACCTTCCATCTTGAGGTCGGTAATGACGATATCGGCCGGCGTCTGCTCGAAAGCGGCCAGGGCCGAGGCGCTGTCGGTAAAGATGGCCACCTCGTAGCCGGCCTTTTGAAAGGTGGGCTTTAAGCGTTTGACCACGATGGGTTCGTCGTCGAGGATGAGCATACGCCGTCTGGAAGGGGCGGCGGTTGCGGCGTCAGGCGTTGTCATGTGCGTCCTCCAGCACCGGTTTGATGGCGGTCAGGAATTCTTCGGCGAAACAGCGCGGGTCGTCGGCGCGGCTCATGCGCACGTCGAGCTGCCGGGTAAAGCCGACCAGACCGCCCAACAGACGCAGTTTGGCCCGCATGGCTTCCGCATCGAACTTTTTAAGCCGGCCGACGACCAGATCGTCGTGCAGCTCCACCCGGAAATCGGCCCGTTCCAAAATTTTGCCGATGCAGTGGGCCCGTCTGGCCCGGCGCGAAAAATCCGTTACCCCGCCGAGGAACCGGAAGTATAGGGAATTGTCGTTGATCGCGTCACCGACGTAGGCGTCGATCAGGACGAAGTGATAGCCCAGGTGCAGGTTGAGGTTCATGTATTCTTTGGAAACCACGGCCAGATTGCGGCCGAGTTTTTCCGAACCCGGGCCGCCGACGCCAAGCGTGCGCGTCAGGCTGGACATGAAGCTGCTCATGTCCACGGGCACGGGATCCGTGGCCCACATGCCCGAGGCGGTCAGGCCGATCATCAGTTCCCGCAGGGGCAGGGAGCCGAGGGCGTTGACCTCGATTTCGCGTGTATCGCCCGGGGCCTCGTTGTCGAGGTCGATGATGGAGAGATTGAGCGGCAACGGCGAGCGCAGCTTACGGGCCGAGGCGTCGAGAATGCCCGTCCGGCTTTCGCTCAGTTCGATCAGTTCGGCCACGGCCCGTTCGTGAATATAGCGGGTGATGTCATGGTAGGTCCTGCACGAGGCGGGCGTAAAGTCCGGGGCGTGGGGATCGACCAGATTTAACGGCGTGATCTTTTTGAGCAGCCGGCGCAACAGCCGATATTCGTAGGAGTCTTCATAGACGGCCTCCTCGGTCAGCTCGAAGTAGCGCAGTTCCTTGACGAGTCCCCGGTAGACGACGTTTTGGGTGGCGTCCACGGTGATCTCGTCGCCGGTTTTGAGCTGCTCCGTGGCCACGCCGCACCCGACAATGGTCGGCAGGCGAAATTCCCGGGCCACGGCGGCCATGTGCCCGGCCGGGGAGCCGATGTCGGTCAGGATGCCCTGGGCCCGGGGCATGACCCGGGAGTAGCGCGGCGAGGTGTGGTGGGCGACCAGGATGGCCCCGAAGGGGAAATCGTCGAGGTCCGCATCGACGCGCACCACGTGGACCCGGCCCATGGCCACACCGCGCTGGACCACATCACCGCGTCCGGAGAACAAGACTTCGGCCTTGGCCGTGGCGGCGTCGATGGCCCCGGTGCGGCGTTCGGGTTGGCCGGAAAAGACCAACGGCCGGCTTTGCAGCACAAAAAGCCTCCCCGTCGCATCAAAGGTCCACTCCACGTCCTGGGGGCGCTTGAAATATTTTTCCAGGGAGACCGAGGCTTCCCCCAAAAGACCCAGGGCGTCGTCGGTCAGACAGGGGGCGTCGGCCAGCTCCGGGGCCACGTCGGCATAAGCCGCGCCCGTTTCCCCGGTCAGCAGCATTTGCCGGGGCTTGTGGGCGATTTCCCGGGAGATGACGGGAAAAGGAGCCCGTCGGCCGATCAGGTACGAATCCGTCTCCACCTCGCCGGACATGACCGGGGCGCAAAGGCCCCAGGCGGCGCTGACGAAGATGCCTTCCTCCTTACGGGTCAGCGGCGCGTAGGTGTACAGGCCGCCGCTTGCCACCGAATCGATCATGACCTGACAGCCCACGGCCATGACCGCCTCATGCTCCTTAAAGCCCCTTCGCCGCCGATACAGCCAGGCTTCGGGGGAATAGGCCCCGGCCACCACCCGCTTGAAGGCTTCGGGCACATCCCTGGGCGCGACACCGATGACGCTTTCATATTGTCCGGCGAAACTGGTCTCGCCGTCCTCGTTCCAGGCGCTGCTGCGCACGGCGAGCTGTTGTGGCAGGCCGCCCGTGCGTTTGCCCAGGGCGTCCAGGGCTTCGGCAATGCCCCGGGTCAGGGAGCGGGGCAGCGCCGCTTCCTGAATGCGGCGGCGGACCTCGGCGGAAACGTCGTGTATGGCGCCTTCCTCATCGGCGTCCAGGCGCTCGGTTTGGGCGCGGATGAAGCGGGGCAGGTCGTTTTTGGCCATGAAATCGGCAAACGCCCCGGTGGTGATGACAAAGCCGTCGGGAACCGGCAATTGCAGCACGTTTTTAAGTTCCCCGAGCATGGCGAACTTGCCGCCGGCGGCCTCGCCCATATCGGCGCGCAGGGCGGACAGGGGCAGGGTGGGGGGCGTGTCCGGAAAATGATGGCGTCCGGCCAGTTCGTCGGCGATTTCCTGGCGGACGGCTTCGAAGGCGATAAACAGGGGCACGTTGCGGCAACGGTTCAAAATGGAAAGGTCGGAAACCAGTTTGAAGATCTGGTCGCTTAATTCCTCGCAGGCGGATTCGATGTAGCGCCGGTCAAAGACATATTCGCCGCCGAGTTTGTCGCCCATGTCGGCCATGAGGGTGAGAATGCGGTTGTTGCGTTCGAGGACGCTTTTGAATTTTTTAAAGAGCACCCCGAACGGCACGGCGACTTTGTTCCGTCCGCCCAGGTGCAGGAAGCCGCATATGCCGTCGAATACGCCCATGGTTGTGTCCTGCCGCCGCGCTTGGCGGCGTCGGGGGCCGGGAAACTGCTTTGGGCCGCCAAAGGGTTCCCCGGCCAATCGAGGGTTGGCCGCGCGATTTAGTGCGCGCTGCTTTTCTGGCCGCGAAAGAGCTGGCTGATGACCAGGCCGCCCAAAATGGCGATGACCGAGGCCAAGGTGCCATACAACGCGCCATGGCCGAAAGCGATGTCGGCCAAAAAGGCCGGCCCGCCCACAAAGGAAGCGGTCATGGCCGTTGCGCCCTGGCCGGCGACCACGCCGTTTTTCACGGCAATGGCCTCGATCGTGTAGGCGCCGGGCGACAGGCGCGAGGGAATGTGCAGCACGGCCCGGAAGGTGCGGGTTTCCCCGGCGTCCGCCGTCAGCGTCACTTCGCCGGCCTGTTCCCGGTAGAGGTTTTCGGCTTTTTGGTATTTGAGGAATTCGGCCACGAGGGCGCTCGTCGCGCCGTCCTTGGTCGTCACCTTGATGCGGTCGGCCAGACCGGGCACGCCCAGGTGGGCCAGCGTTTCGCCTGACGTTTCCGGCGAGGCGGCCACCAAAAAGACCTTGGGCGCGTTTTCAAAGGTCACCTTGGCCAGATTCATCCACAACAGGCCAAAGACCTTGCCTTTTTCCTTCATGTGCACGGTCGTCGGTTCGCCGACCAGACGGACCACCACTTGGCTGGCGGCCGGGATTGTGCCGGTGACCGTCAGATCCATGCCGTCATAGAGCGAATCGATGGCAATTGCCTGGGGGCTGGCCGCAAGGGTGACGCCTGCGGCGGTATCGGCCAGGGCCGGGACGGCGGCCAGCAGGCTGCACAGGACAAGGGCAATGCAAAAGCGTGGCATGTTAGTGTCCTCCCACGGCGGCCAGAAGCACGTCCGGGCGCGAAAGCAATTCGTAGAGCATTTTGAACATGACCACGAGCACAAGGCCGGCCAGATAGATCTTGAGTTGGTCGCCCTTGAGTTTGCGGCCGATGCGGGCGCCGAACTGCGCGCCGAAGGATGAGCCGATAAGCAGCACCAGGGCCAGGACGAAGTCCACGGTATGATTTTCCATGGACTGCATGATGGTGACGTTGATGCAGGTGAAAAGCACCTGGAAGAGGCTTGTGCCCACAACCACGTGCATCGGCATGCGCAGCATGTAGACCATGACCGGAACCATGATAAATCCGCCGCCGACGCCCATGATGGCCGAAAGCACGCCGACCAGTCCGCCGAGCAAAAGCGGCGTGATGATGGACTGGCGGATGCCCGAACGGGGGAAATCCATCTGCCAGGGCAGGCTGGCGACGAACCGGGCATAGGCCGACGGTTTGTCCGTGGCGGGTTTGTCCGGGGCCGGATGTTTGGCTTTGCGCATGGAGGTGAGGGCTTCGACGAACATGTAGGAGCCGACGCCGCCGAGCATGAGCACGTAGGTGATGCTGATCAGAAAATCGGCATTGCCCATGGCCCGCAGGATTTTGATGAGCTGGACGCCGAGCGTGCCGCCGAGGACGCCGCCGATCAGCAGCAACAGCCCCATCTTGACGTCCACATTGCCAAGACGCAGGTGGATCAGGGTGCCCGAAGTGGACGCGCCGACGATCTGGTTTGAGTCCGAAGCCGCCGCCACCGTGGCCGGAATGCCCATCATCATAAGCAGCGGCGTCATGAGAAAGCCACCGCCGACGCCGAAGATGCCGGAAAGAAGACCTACCGCGCCACCCAGGCCAAGTACGGCCAGGATGTTCACCGAGTTCCCGGCGATGGGCAGGTACAGGTTCATGGGAATCATGCTGTCGCCTCACCTTTTGCTTACGTTGCCGTTTCATCCTTGCGCGGGGTCACCAGCTCCACGCGGCAGGCGATCCCATGCAGGATCAGCCGCAGGGACTGGGCATCCCGCTCCGACTGCCGCCCTTCCCCGTCGGCCGATTCCGACACCAGGAGCGTGATCTTGCGATCGCGGGCGAACCGGATCACCTCTTCCTCGTAGTTGCCCTCGGTCACGAAATATTCGATCCCCACCCCCTCTTCCTGTGCCTGCTGCACCATAAAACGCAGCCGTTTGCGGTCATCGGCTTCGGCCATAGGCGGCGAGCCGTGGGATTCTCCGCCGGGCGTCCCGGCCACGAACAGCACATGGACCTTGGCGTCGATGCGTTTGGCCAGGGAAATGGCCCGGGTCAGGGCCGCGAAGGCCCCATGTCGGGGCGTCATGCCAACCAGTATGCGTTCCATAAGGGTTCTCGGCCTGGGCTAAAGCAACTCGTGCGCCAAGTCGGAAGTTCCCAATAATCCGCTGCAATTCTTGCACATAGCGAAAGCGTTCGCTGCGGACGGTTGTTTTTTGCGTTTCAAACTGAAAAGATTGGGACGCGTGGAAAAGACCTGCCGTTTCAAGGTGGAACGCGTGCGTCGGCCAGATTTTGCAACAACCTGAAAAATCTGTATGTTCTTAATGGAACGCAGGTTGCTACTTGGGACCGGCGTCCGGTTGCCGGACGTTTCGTTCCAAAAGGATACAACGGGCGGCCTCGGGGGTTGCCGGCAAGGATTCGGGCATGTTGCGCACCATCCGTTCCAAAATGCTTTTTGTTTTCGCGGCCAGCCTGTTTTCGGTCATGACGTTGGCCGTTTTGCATGTCGGCGGCCTGTCGGCCCTGCGGGACCGCTATCTGGTCAGTGAGCGCATTGAGGATTTGCTCAACGATATTTTGGAAGTGCGGCGGTTTGAAAAAAATTACCTGCTCTACCATGACGGGGCGAGTCTGCGGGAGGGGCTGGACTACCTTGACGCTGTGGACCGGCTGGCCGGCGGGTTGACCGACGGGATGGACCAGGAAATCGGGGAGGCGGCCTCGCGGGAGTTTTTAGAGGATTTGTCCACCTACCGGGAGGCGCTGGCCCGGCTTCCGACCGAGGGCGCCCCTGACGCCCTGCAAACCGATGGTGTGCGGGCCAAAGGCAAAGCCCTGACCGATTTCGCCACGCGGCTGCTTTCGGCCAAACGGCAGCGCATTCACGACACCATCCGCCATTCCCTGGCCTTGCCCTTTGCCTTTGCCGGTATTTTCCTGGCCGTCACCATCGCCGTGGTCGCGCTGGTGACCACGCGGGTGTTGCGTCCGTTGGCCCTGTTGCGGGAAACCACCCGGCGGGTCGGGCAGGGGGATTTTCGGCCTGTGCCGCTACGCCCGGATTGCAGTGACGAGATTGCCGGGCTTATGGGCGCGTTCAACCTCATGGCCCATCAGATCGAGGCCAATCAGGACCATTTGCTGCAAGCCCGCAAGATGGCCGCCCTGGGCACGTTTACGGCCGGCGTGGCTCATGAGCTCAATAACCCCATCAACAACATCACCCTGACCGTGGACGCCTTGCGGGAGGATTACGCCGCCCGTCTGGACGATGCAGGACGGGAGCTTTTAAACGACATTGGGGGACAGGCCGACCGGGCGGCGGATATCGTACGCAATCTGCTGGATTTTTCCCGGACCGAGCGTCCGACGCTTGTGCCCCTGACCCCGGATACGGTGGCCGTCAGCAGCGCCGCCCTGGTCAAAAACCAGATGCTGGCCGCCGGCATCGATTTTGTGCTCGACGTGCCGGGCGGGCTGTCTCCCATCCGGGGGGATCTGCGCAGCCTGCAGCAGGTGCTGGTCAATATTCTGCTCAATGCGGCCCAGGCCACACCGCGCGGAGGGCGGGTGCGACTGTCCGTGGCTTCCGGTCCGGGCGGGGAAACCTGTTTTTCCGTGGCTGATACCGGCCTTGGCCTGACGCCGGAGGTGCGCCAACACATCTTCGAGCCGTTTTTTACCACCAAAGGGGTGGGCAAAGGTACGGGTCTTGGTCTGGCCGTGGCCTATTCGCTGGTCAAACGCCATGGCGGGCGTATTGAAGTGGAAACCCCCGAGGCGGGCGGGGCCGTCTTTACCGTCATGCTGCCCGCCCCGGCCCCCGATAACCGGCAACTTTCGGAGCGTCCCGCATGAAGCCCCGCATCGCCGTGGTGGACGACGAAACCATCGTCTGCAACAGACTGAGCCGGGCCCTGACCAAGGATGGGGCCGAGGTGGAAGCCTTTACCGAAGGGCGGACGTTTTTGGCCCGCCATAGCGAAGCCCCGTTCAATCTGGTCCTGCTGGACCTGAAGTTGCCCGATGGCGACGGCATTGACCGTATTCCGGCCATCAAGTCCGTATCGCCGGGGACCGAGATCATTGTCGTCACCGGCTACGGCTCTATTGAAACGGCCATTGCCGCGGTCAAGGAGGGCGCTTTTCACTACGTGCAAAAGCCGGTCAAACTGGCCGAGGTCCGCCAGTTGGCCCGGTCAGCCCTGGAGCGGGCGGCGCTGCGCCGGGAAAATCTGGCTTTGCGTCAGGCCCTGCGCGGTTCGGAGGGGGAAAAGCCCATTATCGGCGTTTCGCCGGCCATCCGGAAGGTTTTCGCCCTGATCGACAAGGTGGCTCCCATCGACTGCAATGTCCTTGTCCTGGGGGCCAGCGGTACGGGCAAGGAATTGGTGGCCCGGGCCATCCACCGGCAAAGCGGCCGCCGGGACCGGCCGTTTGTCTCATTTAACTGCGGCGGGTTTAGCGAGGATCTGATCAGCAGCGAACTTTTTGGCTACGAGAAGGGCGCTTTTACCGGGGCGACCGCCACCAAGCTCGGGCTTTTGGAATCGGCTGCCGGCGGGACGGTTTTTCTGGACGAAATCGGGGAAATGCCGCTTTCCATGCAGGTCAAACTCCTGCGGGCCATCCAGGAACGGCGGATTTTACGGGTGGGCGGCACGCGTCCCATCGATCTCGATATCCGCATTGTCGCAGCCACCAATAAGGATTTGAAGCATGAGGCGGCGACCGGAGCCTTTCGGGAAGATCTGTTTTTTCGTCTCAACGTCGTGACCATCCATCTGCCGCGTCTTGACGAACGGCGCGACGACATTCCCCCCCTGGCCGGGCATTTCCTGGAAAAGTACAGTCTGGCCTTTCGCAAGGCCGTGACGACCATTGATCCCGAGGCCATGCATATCCTTTCGGCCTACAGCTATCCCGGCAATGTTCGGGAACTCGAAAACATCATCGAACGTGGCGTGGCCCTGACCGAGGGCGATACCCTGCGGGTCAAGGATCTGCCTTCGGATCTGCGTCAGCTGTCTTTCGACTCCATAGAAGGGGAAGGGCTGGTCTCCATGGAGGAGATGGAGCGGCGGTATCTCGCCCGGGTGCTCGAACGCACCGGCTACAACAAAGGGTTGACGGCCCAGATCCTCGGCATTCCGCGCACAACGCTTTGGCGTAAGCTCAAACAATACGGTCTGGAATAATCCCTGTCCTTTGGGCTGACGGGGGGAAAGCCCCTTGGCGATGTGCGTGTCGGGCCACGCCGCCAAGGGGCTTTGGGCATTGCCCGCCGGGGCGTCTGAATGCGGCGACGGATCGCCTGGGGGCCCCCGCAGACTGGACAGAAACCATGCGGCCCTGTATGCGCGTTGTCGGTTCCGTCGCTCTGCTGTGGGATGCAGAGGTTCTCTTGTGGCCAAAGAGCATGACTGTTTTTTTATATTACCCAACTGAGTATCATTAGGCATTGGGATGCAGCAAAAACATGTAGTCATACTGGGGGCGGGGCCGGCCGGACTGACGGCGGCCAGGGAACTGTGCGCCACGCCGGGGTGGCACGTGACTCTCGTGGAGTTGGAATCCCAGGTCGGAGGGATTTCCCGGACAATTGTCTATCAGGGCAATCGTATGGACATCGGCGGGCACCGTTTCTTTTCCAAATCCGATGTCGTCATGCGTTGGTGGCAGGCCATTTTACCCTTGCAGGGGGCGCCGGCCTGCGATGAAACCGGACCGCAGCAGCGGGCGCATCTGGCCCGGTGGCCGGGAACGGCCGATCCCGAACGGGAAGAGAACGTACTGCTTATTCGCAGCCGGCTTTCCCGGATTTATTATCTGGGAAAATTTTTCGATTATCCGGTGTCCCTGTGCCGGGCTACGCTGCAGAATTTGGGGGTGACGCGCGTCTGCAAAATGGGGCTTGGGTATCTGCATGCCTGTCTGTTCCCTATCCGTCCGGAAAAGAATCTGGAGGATTTTTTCATCAATCGCTTTGGGCGCGAACTCTATAAGACATTTTTCCGGGATTACACGAAGAAAGTCTGGGGCGTGGCCTGTCATAATATTGCGCCGGATTGGGGGGCGCAACGCGTCAGGGGGCTTTCCATTGTCCGTGTGCTCAGTCATGCGTTGCGGCGTCTCGTTTCCAGAAAAGATGTTTCGTTGGCGCAGGAAAAAACGGAAACCAGCCTGATCGGGCAATTCTTTTATCCCAAATTTGGTCCGGGGCAGTTGTGGGAGCGCGTGGCCGAGCTGGTGACCGCCTCTGGTGCGACGCTCTTGTTGGAGCACGAAGCCTTCGGCCTTGCGTGCGAGGATGGGCGGGTGACCGGGGTGCGCATTCGCAATCGCCAAACCGGCGAGGAACAGACGCTTGACTGTGATGCGGTGATTGCCTCGCTTCCCTTGCGGGAGCTGGCGGCGATGTTGCCCGGAGTTCCCGAGGCGGTGCGTCAGGTGGCCGAGGGGCTTGTGTACCGCGATTTTATCACGGTCGGGCTGCTGGTGGATAAGCTGCAGGTGAACGAACAGGCCGGCGGTCACGGCCCGTTACGCGACAACTGGCTGTACATCCAGGAGCCGGGGGTGGCCCTTGGCCGGGTGCAGTTCTTTCATAACTGGAGCCCGTATCTGGTTGCGGACAGCGGCAACATGTGGCTTGGATTGGAATATTTCGCCAATGAGGGCGATGCGTTGTGGACCATGACGGACGACGCCTTTCTGGCCATGGCCATCCGGGAACTGGATGCGATCGGGATCATTGCTGCGGAAAACGTGCTTGATGGCACGGTGTTGCGCATCAAAAAAGCCTACCCGGCCTATTTTGGGTCCTACAAAGAGATCGACGTCCTGCAACGCTATCTGGATGGCATCCCAAACCTGTATCCTGTCGGCCGCAATGGCATGCATCGTTATAATAACATGGACCATTCGATGCTGTCCGCCATGTATGCCGTGTCCTGCTTAAACGACCCCGCACGGGACAAATCCGGCATATGGTCGGTGAATGCCGACGACACGTATCATGAAACCAAATAAGGCAGTCGCATAAGGGACTTCAGGCGTTTGCCGGCCTGGTAGTCTGTTTGAGCGTTGCCCCCTGGGGCCAGTGTATGGTGACGGTGGACACGGTGTGCAAGCCGCTTTCCGGATGGCTGGTCCGGGCTGAACAGCGGGTCAATCTCGTCTGGCTTTTTTTGTTTTTTTCCATCCCCAGCGTCCTTTTTTTGTCGCTTCAGACGCCGCCTTTTCAGGTCGCTGATGAGGACGCCCATTTTGCCCGGGCGTATCAGGCGTTCGGCGGACAGCGCCTGGATGCCGCGCTTGTTGCTGTCCATGCCGCCTATGCCACGCTGCCCTGGCATCCGGAAAAGAGAGCCACGTTGGCTATGCGCTTTGAAGCGGACGCCCTGCATTGGTCCCAGGACAGGGTTGATAAAGTCCATGAAAATACGGCTGCCTATCCTCCCTTCCTGTATGTCGTTCCGGCGTTGGCCATCCGGGCGGGCATCCTCGCCCATTGGTCTGTGGTCGATACGCTTTTCCTGGCCAGGGTCTGCAACGGCCTTGTCGCTCTTTTGATCGGGGCCATTGCTCTGGCCGTCTGCCGACATGGCCGGTTGGCCATGTTCTCCATTCTCCTGCTGCCGATGTCCCTTGGACTCCTGGCTTCGGTCAGCCAGGACGCGCTGCTGCTTGCCTGTTCGGCATTGCTTCTGGCCTTGTTTTCCCGCGCGCTGGCGGAGAGAAGGGCATTTTCCCTGGTTCTCCTTCTGTTGGTCGTGGCCTTGCTGCTTGTGGTCGCGCTGGGAAGGCCTCCCTATCTTGTCTTTTCGCTTTTGCTTTTTCTCCCGGGCTGCCTGCCCCGGTTGGGCCGCTGCAGGCCTTTTTGTGGGGCGCTGCTTCTTGTCACGATTATAAGTGGCGTCGTTTTGGGGTGGCTTGGGGCCGGCGCCCTTACCATGGCCGCCTATACCAATAGCCATGCTTCCCATGACAACCTGCTTTTCGTCGCGATGCACCCGATTTCTTTTCTTTTGCTGTTGTCGAAGACCTTTGGGTTGTACGGCGCGTTCTATCTTCGCGGATTTATCGGCGTCTTGGGTTGGCTGGATACCTGGTTCCCGTCATGGTATTACGCGTGCGTGCCTCCGGTTCTCGGCGTTGTGGCCCTTGCCGAAATCACGCGCAGCCGACGGCCGTATCCCGTCTTGTTGCTCTTTGCCGGCATTGCCTGCGGTTCCACTTTGGCGCTTATGGTGGCGGAGTATGTGATTTGGACTGCTCCTGGGAAAGCCGCGATTGAAGGGATGCAGGGGCGCTATCTCATCCCGCCGGCTCTGGTTTTGGGGTGCGGGCTGCCGGGGATTCTCAAGGCTCCGGCCGTACGAAGCCTCGCGACGCTTCTGACGGTCTGCTTCCCCTTTGTGACCCTGTGCGTGCTCCATTCGGTCGTGATCGCCCGGTATTATCTTGCCTGACCGGGCGGCTTTCGGTTGCATGGCGGGGTTGCCCTGAGCGGTGATGCCTTGGCTTGGCAGGGATTTTCTCCTAGAGGTCTTGGATGCCTGCGGACCATACTGCCGCCCCTCTGGTGGATCCTCCATGCAAAAAAAAATATCCACGACAACGCTTTTCACGGTGCTGTTCCTGCTGTTTACCGGCCTCGCCCTGGGTGGCGAGCCCAGTGAGCTGCCCGGGATCTTCCGTCCGGTGATTATTGGCGGCGACAGAGACTATCCCCCCTACGAGTTTCTGGACAAGGACGGCCAGCCGGCCGGCTTCAATGTGGACCTTTCCCGGGCCGTGGCCGAAGTCATGGGTATGAAGGTCGAATTTCATCTCGGGGCCTGGGCCGGGAAGCGGGAGTCCCTTATGGACGGTGGCCTGGATATCCTCCAGGGCATGTCCTATTCCGTCGAGCGCAGTCAGGTTCTCGATTTTGCGCCCCATACCATCGTCAACCACGCGATCTTTGCCCGGCGCGATGCCCTGCCGGTCCAGACGCTTGATGAATTGGCCGGTAAAAAGGTCATCGTCCACCGTGGCGGCTTCATGCACGACACCCTGGCCGCCAAGGGCTTCGGCAATGACCTTATCCTGACCGATACGCCGGCCGACGGGCTACGGCTTCTGGCTTCGGGGCAGGGCGATTACGCCGTGGTGGCCATGCTCCCCGGCATTTACATCATGCAGGCATATAAGCTTAATAATATCCAGGCCGTAGCCAAGAGCGTGGCGACCGTCCGCTATGGATATGCCGTCAAAAAAGGTGATGAGGCTCTTTTGGCGAGATTTAGCGAGGGTTTGGCCATCCTGCGTGAGACCGGCCGTTACCAAGCCATCCATGACAAATGGCTCGGCGTGCTGGAAAACGGAAAGCTCAAGTGGGAGACCATTGGCGTCTATGTGGGGGCCGTGGTCGCGCCATTGCTTGCGCTGCTTGGCGGCTCCATGCTGTGGACCCATTCGCTGCGCAAACAGGTCGCCCAGCGGACCGCCTCGCTGACCAAGGCCATGGAAGAGTTGTCCCGCAACCAACGCCAGCTCGTCCAGGCCGATAAAATGGCGGCCCTCGGGACATTGGTTTCCGGTGTGGCGCATGAGATTAATAACCCTAATGCTTTGATATTACTTAATATACCAATACTACGCAAGGTGCAGGGCGATGCCGTCCCCCTGCTTGACGCGCACTACGAGACGGAAGGGGATTTTACCCTGGGGGGCATTGCGTATACGCGTATGCGTCAGGAATTGCCCAGGATACTTGAGGAAATGCAGGAAGGTGCTCTTCGCATCAAACGCATCGTCAACGATCTGAAAGATTTCGCCCGTCGGGAAGAAGGCGTGGGCAAGGCGTTGCTCGATGTGAATGACGCGTCGCGCAAGGCGGTGCGTCTGGTCGAGGCCACCATCCGCAAATGTACGGATAACTTTTCCACCAGCTACGACGAAGACCTCCCGTTCGTCTGGGGCAATTCCCAGCGTATCGAACAGGTGATCGTCAATTTGGTGCTCAATGCCTGTCAGGCCTTGCCCGACAAGAGCCGGGCCATTTCCATCGCGACCCGCTATGATGAGGCGGCCGGAAAGATTATCCTGTGCGTACACGATACGGGAAACGGCATCTCCCCCGAGAATCTGCCGCATCTGACCGATCCTTTTTTTACCACCAAGCGGGACACCGGCGGCACAGGACTTGGTCTTTCGGTTTCGGCCGGCATTCTCAAGGAGCACGGGGGGTGTCTGACCTTTGAATCCACGCCGGAGCAGGGGACCAGGGTCTGCCTGGAATTGCCTGTGGCCAGGGAGGATCACCACGCATGAATACGGCTCCATTTCCTGCCTTTGGGGTTCTGCTGGTCGATGACGAGCCCGCTTGGCTGCGTTCCCTGTCCCTGACGCTTGAGTCGTCGGCCGGCATCACCAATATGTTTTTATGCCAGGACAGCGCCGACGTCCTGCCGTTGCTCGACAAGGGCGGCATTGGTCTGGTGCTGCTCGACCTGACGATGCCGGGCCTGTCCGGGGAAGATTTGTTGCTGCACATTGCGGAAAGCCACCCCGAAGTGGCCTGCATCATCATAAGCGGCGTCAACCAGTTGGATACGGCCGTGCGCTGTATGCGCCTCGGGGCTTTCGATTATTACGTCAAAACAGACGAGGAGGATCGCATTGTCGGCGGGGTGGTCCGAGCCATCCGGATGCTTGAGATGCGTGATGAGAACCGGGCGGTCACAAGCCGTCTTGTGGCCGGAGGGCCGGTCCATCCCGAGGCCTTTGCCGGGATCATCACCCGCTCACGGGCCATGCAGGCTGTGTTCGCCTATATCGAGGCCGTGGCCACAAGCAACCAACCGTTGTTGATTACAGGCGAATCGGGTGTGGGCAAGGAAAGCTTCGTCCGGGCGGCCCATGCCATAAGCGGTCGTTCCGGTCCCTTGGTGGCGGTCAATGTCGCCGGGCTTGACGATGCGGTCTTTGGGGACACGCTTTTCGGCCATGTCCGGGGGGCCTATACCGGTGCGGAGACCTTCCGCAAGGGCATGATTGAGGAGGCGGCCGGGGGGACGCTCTTTCTCGACGAGATCGGGGATCTCTCCATGGCCTCCCAGGTCAAGCTGCTGCGGCTGCTCCAGGAAGGGGAATATTTCCCTCTTGGCAGCGATCAGCCCAAGTGGTTGCGGGCCCGGGTCATCGTGGCCACCCATCGCAACCTGGCGGCCAAGGAGGCGGAGGGGCGGTTTCGGCGTGACCTCTATTACCGTCTGCGCACCCATCACGTGCATATCCCGCCGCTTCGGGACCGTAAGGAAGATATCGAACCGCTTTTGCACCACTTCCTGGCCGAGGCGGCGGAAGCCATGGGGAAAGCCAAGCCCACGCCGCCTCGGGAACTGGTCGCCTGTTTGGCCACCTACGCCTTTCCGGGGAATATCCGCGAGCTGCGGGCCATGGTGTTTGACGCCGTCAGCCTGCACAAGGGCCGGATGCTTTCCATGGAGACCTTTCTGGCGGCGATCGGCCGGCCGGAATGTTGTCAGACGCCGCCGCCGCTGAATCCTTTTGCGCCCTTCGAGCGGCTGCCGACGTTTACCGAAGCGGCCCAGTTCCTGGTCACCGAGGCGCTGTCCCGCTCTGGCGGCAACCAGACCCTGGCCGCCCGTCTGCTCGGTATCTCCCAGCCGGCGCTTAGCAAACGCCTCAAGCATGCCGGTCGGCAAACTCCCATAGCCTAGGGAATGGTCATAACTGTCGGTTATGCCCCCTAATACGCTTCTTTAGTTCTTCTTTTTGGGAAAGACGCTGCTCCGCCATAACTTCGGTTATGGCGGTTTGCTTTTTTGTATGGGGCGTTTTTTCACTATATAGTCAATGAATTAAGTAGAATAGCGCATAGGAAAACCCTTGGCATCTATCCTGCTCTTATCAGGACAACAGGCTGTAGCTGCCAGACGGCCTCGCCGCACCCGGGCGTGGTGGGCATCCTGCCACGCTCGGACTTGCACCCGGCAGGGGCAGGGAGCGGGAAGGCCCAAAGGACGCTGCATCTGTGCCGCCGCAGCCCGGCGGCATGCGAAAACCACGCATATGCCAAAGGAGATTCCATGCAACGCGCGCTCAAAGCCTTAGTCCCGGTGCTGCTCGGTTTGGTCTTATGGCTTCTGCCTGTCCCTCAGGGACTGACGCCGTCCGCCTGGACATTTTTTGCGGTTTTTGCGGCGGTGGTCCTGGCCCTGGTGTTGGAACCCATCCCTCCTGCCCTGGTCGGTTTGGTCGGCGTCACCCTGGCATCGCTCCTGCGTTTGGTTCCTATGACGCCCGGTAAGGCTCCTTCGCCCGGGGATGCCATCAAGTGGTGTCTGTCGGGATTCTCCGATGGTACGGTCTGGCTCATCTTTGCCGCCTTCATGTTCGCCCTGGGCTATGAAAAAACCGGACTCGGCAAGCGTCTGGGGCTGACGCTGATCAAGCTCCTCGGCCGCAAGACCCTGGGACTCGGCTATGCCGTGGCTCTGGCCGATTTGGTCCTCGCCCCGTTTATGCCGTCCAACACGGCCCGCAGCGGCGGCACCATCTTCCCTATTATTAAAAATATTCCGCCACTGTATGGTTCAACACCAGAGAATAATCCCCGGGGCATGGGCGCCTATCTCATGTGGACGGCGCTGGCCACCACCTGCGTCACTTCGTCCATGTTCCTGACGAGCCTTGCCCCCAACGTACTGGCCCAATCCCTGGTGGAAAAGACGGCCCACGTAACTCTTTCCTGGAACCAATGGTTCATCAGTTTCTTGCCGGTCGGCATCATCCTGTTCCTGATCACGCCGCTTTTGACCTATATTATCTATCCGCCGACCCAGAAGACCTCTGAAAACGCCCCGATCTGGGCTGCCGAGGAATTGCGCAAGCTCGGCGCCATCACCGGCCGGGAGATCGCCATGGCGGGTCTGGCGCTGTGCGCCCTGCTCGGTTGGATCTTCCTTAAGGATTACGTCAATGCCACCACTGTGGCCCTGGCCGCCATCTGCGTGATGGTCATGGGCAAGGTGGTCTCCTGGGACGATGTTATCGGCTACAAGCAGGCCTGGAACGTCTTGGCCTGGTTTGCCACCCTGGTGACCATGGCCGACGGCCTGGGCAAGACCGGTTTCCTCAAGTGGTTTGCCGAGTCGGCTTCGGCCCACATGCAGGGGCTTTCTCCTACGGCGACCCTGGTCGGCTTGGTGCTGCTTTTTTTCCTCAGTCACTACATGTTTGCCAGCGTCACGGCCCATACTGCAGCGCTTTTACCGGTGATGCTGGCGGCGGCCATGGGTGTGCCCGGCCTCGATATTTCCCTGGCCGCCATGCTCATGTGCGCTACGCTTGGCATCATGGGTATCATCACCCCCTATGGTACGGGCCCCTCACCGATTTACTTCGGTTCCGGCTACATCAAGGGAAAGGAGTTTTGGCTGCTTGGATTGGTATTTGGAGCTGTTTACCTCGCCGTCTTTCTGGCCGTGGGGTTCCCTTGGAACCTGATGCGGGCCGGATTGTAACACGGCTCGTCCCGAGGCATTCGTTTTCGGGCTGTCCAGAGGGCCGGCCCACAGAGAAGGAGCAAGCATGCGTACTCTGACCAAGGCAACCATCGTCGACGCTGTGTCCGCCATGTGCATCGACGCCAACCAAAATCTGCCCGCCGATGTCCTGGCGGCCCTGCAACAGGCCAAGGACCGCGAAACCGCTCCGGCTGCCAAGGAGATCTTGCGGCAGCTGCTCGAAAATGCCGAGTTGGCCAAAACCACGGGCCTGCCGCTCTGTCAGGACTGCGGTCTGGGCGTCTTTTTCGTCGAACTCGGCGAAGACGTTCACATTGCCGACGGCTCCCTGCGCGAGGCTATCAACGCCGGCATGGTCCAGGGCTACAAGGACGGGTTCCTGCGCAAATCCACCTGTGATCCCTTCACCCGCAAAAACGTCGGCGACAACTCGCCGGCCATCATCCACTTCGACATCGTTCCCGGCGATACGCTTAAAATCTGCATGATGGCCAAGGGTGGCGGTTCGGAAAACATGTCCCGGGTCATGATGCTGACCCCGGCCCAGGGTTTCCCGGGCATTCGCGAGTTCGTCATCCGCCGGGTGGCGGAAGCCGGGTCCAATCCCTGTCCACCCGTGCTCGTCGGCGTCGGCATCGGCGGCAACTTCGAACTGGCCGCCATCAACTCCAAAAAGGCGCTCATGCGCGCGGTCGACGACACCCACCCCGATCCGGCCGTCGCGGCCATGGAAGCGGATTTGCTGACGTCCATCAACCGTCTCGGTATCGGTCCCATGGGCCTTGGCGGGGCGACCACCTGTCTTGGCGTCAAGATCAAGGTTGCGCCGTGCCATCTGGCCAGTCTGCCGCTGGCCGTCAACATCCAGTGCCATAGCGCCCGGCATAAGGAGGTTATACTCTAATGGCCGAATATCATTTGACAACACCGCTGAGCGAAGCCGACGTCCTGCCGCTTCGCGCCGGTGACGTCGTGTACCTGACGGGGAGTATCTATACGGGACGCGATGCGGCCCATAAGCGCCTGATTGACGCCCTCGACGCCGGCCAGCCTCTCCCCTTCGATCTCACGGGCGCAGTCATCTATTATGTCGGACCGTCGCCGGCCAGACCCGGCCGTCCCATCGGCGCGGCCGGGCCCACCACGAGCTACCGCATGGACTCTTTTGCGCCGCGCCTGATCGAACTCGGGCTGCGGGGGATGATCGGTAAGGGCATGCGTTCGTCAGAGGTCAAGGCCTCCATGGTCGCCCACAAGGCCGTCTATTTCGGCGCCACGGGCGGAGCTGGGGCGCTACTTGGACTGCGCATCAAGGCCGCCAAAGTGATCGCCTATGAGGATCTCGGTCCCGAAGCCGTGCGCGAGCTGACCGTCGAGAATTTTCCGGTGCTGGTCATAAACGATTCCCAGGGGGGCGATCTCTATGCCACGCCCGATCTGGAGGCCGCTCTTGGTTAATGGCGCGGCTGCCGCAGCTCCTTCGGGGGCGGGCGGCCGCAAAGCGCTCTATACGTCCCTGTACTTCTGGGTCCTCTTCGGCATTGCCGCAGGCATTTTGCTGGGGCTCCTTCCAGGGACCAAGGGGCTGGCCATGCAGATGCAGCCTTTGGGCGTGGTTTTTATCCGTATGGTCAAGATGCTCATTGCCCCGATCATTTTTTGCACCGTGGTCACGGGCATCGCCAAGATGGGGGATATGGGCAGGGTCGGCCGCGTCGGCGTCAAGTGCATGCTTTATTTCTGGGCCATGACGCTTTGCGCCCTGGCCATCGGCCTGACCGTGGTCAACCTGTACGGTCCGGGCCGGGGCATGGACGACTACGCCGCCAGGATGCAGGCCAATCAGGCCGAAATTGCCAAGATCGAGGATTTTGCCGGGCAGGCGAAGCAGATGTCCACCACGGACTTTCTGATGCACATTGTTCCCTCTTCCATCGTGGATGCGTTTGCCAAGGGCGACATCCTGCAAGTGCTGTTCTTTTCCATCCTTTTCGGCATCGCCCTGGCCAATCTTGGCGAAAAGGCGGCCCATCTCGTCGCCGTCATTGATGCGTTCGCCAAAGGTCTGTTCCGGGTCATTGCCTATGTCATGTATTTCGCGCCGCTTGGCGCGTTCGGAGCCATGGCTTACGTGGTGGCTTCCCAGGGTCACGAGGCGCTTTTCAAGCTCCTGTACCTGATGCTCGGCGTCTACACGACCTGTCTTCTTTTTATCTTCGTGGTGCTCGCGCTGGTGTGCCGGTTGGCCGGATTCTCGCTGTGGCGGTATCTGACCTACATCAAGGAAGAGATTCTGCTCGTGCTTGGCACCTCCTCTTCCGAGGCGGCCCTGCCGCGCATGATGACCAAGCTCGAACGCCTCGGCATCGAAAAGTCCGTGGTCGGCCTGTGTCTGCCCATGGGCTATTCGTTTAATCTCGACGGCACCTGCATTTACCTGACCATGTCGGCGGTGTTCCTGGCCCAGGCCACCAACACGCCGCTGGATCTTTCCCATCAGCTCTATCTGATGGCCATCCTGCTTTTGACCTCCAAGGGCGCGGCCGCCGTCACGGGCGGCGGGTTCATCACCCTGGCCGCCACCCTGCAAACCCTGGGCACCATTCCTGTGGCGTCGCTGACGCTGCTGCTTGGCGTGGACCGTTTCATGTCCGAGGCCCGGGCCATCACCAACCTTATCGGCAACGGCATTGCCACCATCGTTGTGGCCAAGTGGGAACACGCTCTGGATACGCTTCGTCTGGGCGAGGCGCTTGCCGGCGTTGTCTGTGAGGACGACGCCACGGCGGTTCTGGAAAAATCGGCCGAAACCGTGCCGGTTTCAATCCTCAAACGGTAACAAGGACGGGGAAACAACATGTCCGTACCAACCACGGCAACCCACGAGGGACTGCCCATCGGCAGACTCTCGGCGTACTGCGACTGGGGACAGATGCTGACCGGCGCGGCGCTCGTGCTCTTTATGTGGTGCCACCTTATCCTGGTGTCGAGTGTACTCGTTGGTCCCAGGACCATGAATGCCTTGGCCTGGTTTTTTGAGGTCACCTATATGGCCCAGGTCGGCGGCCCGCTGATCTTCCTGGCCTTTCTGGTCCACTTTGTCCTGGCCGCGCGCAAGATTCCCTTTAAGACGAAGGAACAGCGGATCATGTGGGCCAACGCCAAACGCCTGCAGCATCGCGACACCTGGCTTTGGGTCATCCAGGCCGCAACGGCCATGGGCATCCTCATCATGGGCGGCATCCATTTGTGGGTGGTGCTGACCAATCTGCCGATCAGCGCCGAAAAGAGCGCCGCCCGCATTCAGACCGGCTTCTGGTTTGTCTTTTACCTCTTTCTGTTGCCCATGGTGGAACTGCATGTGGGCATCGGGTTCTACCGTATTTTGGTCAAGTGGGGCTTCCTGGATCGTCCCGGCCGGGTCGGCATCAAGAAAAAGGAAAATCTGCTGACCGCTATTTTCATTGTCATCGGCCTGTTGACCCTGCTTCGTTACTACTTCCTGCCGCTCAAATAAGGACGTACGCCATGAGGATCATACAATCCGACCTGCTGTGCATCGGCGCGGGCCTGGCCGGCGAACGCGCGGCCATTGAGGCTGCCGGAGCCGGTTTCTCCGCCATCTGCCTGTCCATCGTTCCGGCCCGTCGTTCCCACTCCTCCGCCGCCCAGGGCGGCATGCAGGCGGCCTTGGGCAATTCGGCCATGGGGGAAGGGGACTCGCCGGACGTCCATTTCAATGATACGGTCAAGGGTTCCGACTGGGGCTGCGACCAGGAAGTGGCCCGGCTTTTTTGCGATAACGCCCCCATTGCCATGCGCCAGATGGCCTTTTGGGGCGTGCCCTGGAACCGGGTCGTCCCCGGCGAGCAGACCTATTACAAGGGCGGCAAGCCGTTTACCGCCGTGGAAAAGCCTGAAAAGGCCGGGCTGATCCATTCGCGCAACTTCGGCGGCACGGCCAAGTGGCGCACCTGCTACACCTCCGACGGCACCGGGCATTGCGTGCTGTATACCCTCGACAACCGGGCCGCCCAGATGGGCGTGACCGTCGTTGACAAGGTCGAGGCCATCGCCCTGATTCATGATGGAACGACTTGTATGGGTGCGGTGGTGCGGTGCCTGAAAACCGGCGAACTGACGGCCTATCTCGCCAAGGCGACCATGATCGCCACCGGCGGCTTCGGCCGGATTTACCGGGAAACCACCAACGCGGTCATCTGCGACGGCGGCGGCCAGAGCTGCGCCCTGGCTACCGGCGTGGTGCCCCTTGGCAACATGGAGGCCGTGCAATTTCACCCGACCGGCATCGTACCGACCGACATTCTGGTCACCGAGGGCTGTCGCGGTGACGGCGGCATCCTGCTTGATAAAAACGAATACCGGTTTATGCCCGATTACGAGCCGGAAAAGGCCGAGCTGGCTTCCCGCGACGTGGTCAGCCGCCGCATGACCGAACACATGCGCAAGGGGCTTGGCGTGCCTTCGCCCTACGGCGACCATCTCTGGCTGGATATCCGGCATTTGGGCGAGCACCACATCCGCACCAAGCTGCGCGAGGTGGACGAAATCTGTCAATCCTTCCTTGGCATCGACCCCGTACATCAGCTGATTCCGGTGCGTCCCACCCAGCACTATTCCATGGGCGGCGTGCGCACCAACAAGGACGGGGCGGTCTATGGGCTGAAGGGGCTGTTTGCGGCCGGCGAGGCGGCGTGCTGGGATATGCACGGCTTTAACCGTCTGGGCGGCAACTCCCTGGCCGAAACGGTCGTCGCCGGCATGATCGTTGGTGACAAGATCGTGGAATTTTTAAAAGGGACCGAGACCACCTTCGCGACCGCTGCCATACGCGACGCCATGGACCGGCAGCAGGCCCGCATCGCCGATCTGATCGCCTGCCGGCATGGTCGGGAAAATCCCTACGACGTCAAAAACGCCATGCACGACGCCATCATGCATGGGGCCGGCATCTTCCGCAATGGTGCCGATCTGACCAAGTCCGTGGCCGATTTGCAGGAAATTCTGGGTCGCGCCCGCAAGGTGGGGCTGCGCAGCAACGGCAAGGGAGCCAACCCGGAACTGACCATGGCCCTTAAAATTGAAGGCATGGTCAAGCTCGCCCTGTGCGTGGCCTACGGGGCGCTCATGCGCACCGAATCGCGCGGCGCGCACACCCGTGAGGATTACCCGGAACGCAATGACCGCGACTGGCTGACGCGCACGCTGGCCACCTGGCAGGAGGGCGCGGATCTGCCGACGCTCAATTATGAGAAGGCCACCAGGGTCTTTGAGATTCCGCCGGGAGAGCGCGGCTATGGCGGCGGCAGGATCATCCCCATGGAAGCGGAGGCAAAGTAGGGAGAGGGGAACAGGGGAAGAGGCCTCCGGCGGCCGGGGGGGGGCGCGACCCCCCCCTCCCCCTCGTGGGGGAGGTAGGGTGGGGGCGGGATGTCGAGGTGGGCCGGGGGCTCCTC
>Ga0183100_1000473_pt1 | contig 32302 bp, 37 predicted proteins | sample Biomet2_FD_127789 | JGI IMG/M metagenome (GOLD analysis project Ga0183100, IMG submission 127789) | Microbial communities from bioreactor (seeded with anoxic lake sediment) at LBNL, California, USA - Biofuel metagenome 2 | ecosystem: Engineered > Bioreactor > Anaerobic > Unclassified ... | reverse complement strand
GCGGGGGCACGCGCCGCCGGCGCATCACAGCGCGGCATGCGCGGAAACGCGGACGCAGCGAAAGGAACAATGTGAGAGATCAGCCCCACATAGCCGAGAGCATGGGAATGATCTGCTTTTTCCGGGACATGACGCCCGGCAGGAACACCGCGTGATCCCGGGCGGTGACGGAGAATGCCTGGTTGATGGTGTCCTCGTCGCCCATGAAAAGGAGCTGTGTGCCTTCCAGCAGCACGTCCGTGAGCATCAGGAGGATCATGTCGTACTGGTTGTCCTCCTTCTTCTTTTCCATCAGGGCCAGGAATTCGGCCTTCCGGTCCATCATGTGGGGGGAGTCCACGCAGGTGATCTGGCTGACGCCGATAAAGTGTTCGGCGATGTGAAACTCCTTGTAGTCGGTGTGGAACAGGTCTTCCGCGGGCTTATCCGCCGTGGAGACGGAGAAGATCAGCTTCCCCAGCTCGTCCAACGACAGGGTGGCGATCCGGGCCAGGCGCTGGGCCATGGCGATGTCCCGCTTGGTGCAGGTGGGGGACTTGAACATGACCGTGTCGGCCAGAATGGCGGCGGCCATCAACCCCGCCAGCTTGGGGGAGGGCATGAGGCCGCGCTCCTGGTACATGCCGGTGACGATGGTGGTGGTGCTGCCCACGGGCTCGTTGCGGAAATAGATGGGCTGGCTGGTCTGAATATCCGCCAGACGGTGGTGGTCGATGATGCCCACGATCTCGGCCTGGCTCAGCCCGGGAACAGACTGGGCGGCTTCGTTGTGGTCCACCAGCACCACGCGCTTGCGCCGGGGACGCAGCAGGTGGAACCGGGAGAGCGTGCCCACCACTTTGTCATCGTCGTCCAAAATGGGGTAGCAGCGGTAGCGGCTTTTCAGCACCACTTCCCGCACGTCGTCAATGTAGTCATCCAGATGGAAGGATACCAGCGTCTGGTTGCGGCAGACGCGGGAGATGGGCACGGCCTGATAGATGAGCCGAGCGGTGCGGCAGGCATCAAAGGGGGTGGAGATGAGGTAGGTGTCGCCGCACTTTTCCAGCCAGTCGTGCTGAGCTTCGGTCTGGCAGAGAATGATGCAGCGCACACCGGCGGAAAGCGCCTGCTGCACCATGTCGGGCTGATTGCCGCAGACGAGGATGGTGTCGGCGCCGGCGGTAAAAAGACAGTCGTAGCTTTGGGGCAGGGCAATGACCACAGAGCCGGAAATGCTGTCCATGCGGTTGTTGTCCTCGTTGAGGATCTTTCCCTCCAGCACGCCCAACAGGTTAAACAGGGGGATGCCGTCCACACGGGTATCGTAGACGGTCTGCATATCGTAGGAGGCGATATCCCCGGAGGAGAGCATGCCGTACAGGCTGCCATCCTCGTTCACAACCGGGACGGAGGTGATCTTTCCATCACTGAGGGCGTGCCAGGCGCAGTCCATGGTGACGGCGGGGTTCAGAATGGGAGGGGTATCATAATCCAGATCCAGCACCTGAGTGTGCATGGTCTTGAGCAGGGGAGGCGCCTTAAAGCCGAAGTGGTCCAGCACCAGTTGGGTCTCGTCACTGATGTGACCCAGACGAGCCGCCTCATACTCTCGCTTTCCCAGCGAGTTCTGCATGGCCGCGAAGGCCATGGCGGAGACAATGGAATCGGTGTCCGGGTTGCGATGCCCGGTCACATAGATCTCATTCATACTGTTTCCTCTTCCCTGGCCGCCGGGCGGCCACATTCTTTTTTGTTCTCTTCTATTATGAGAGTTTGGGGCTCCGTTGTCAATTCCCGGCGGCCATTTCGTCTGAGGAAAGATACCACAAAAAAGCAGGCCGTTTTAGGAAACGACCTGCTCTTTTCCACAAATATGATTACTTTTGACAGCCTTCGCAGCGCTCGCAGTCGGGGAAGAGACTGTGATCGTACGCGATACCGTTTCTGTCGTAATAGTTCTTCACGGCGACCTTGATGGCCTCCTCGGCCAGCACGGAACAGTGCAGCTTGTGGGCGGGCAGACCGCCCAGAGCCTCCGCCACCGCCTTGTTGCTCAGCTCCAGCGCTTGGGAGACTGGCTTTCCCTTGATCATCTCGGTGGCCATGGAGGAGGAGGCGATGGCGCTTCCGCAGCCGAAGGTGTTGAACTTCACGTCGGTGATGATGTCGTTTTCAACCTTGAGATAGATCTTCATGATATCGCCGCAGCGGGCGTTGCCTACTTCGCCCACGCCGTCCGCGTTTTCGATCTCACCCACATTCCGGGGGTGGGTAAAATGATCCATCACTTTTTCACTATACAATGCCATAATAACAGCCTCCTTTTCTCAGAGCATAAATTGTTTCTTGCCGGCGACCAGATCCTTCCACACGGGGGACATACTCCGCAGGTACTCCACCACCCGGGGGATCTCCCGGAGCATATAGTCGATCTCGGCTTCCGTGTTCCACTCGCACAGGCTCAGGCGCAGGGAGCCATGGGCCACATCGTGGGGGCGGCCGATGGCCAGAAGCACATGGCTGGGGTCCAGAGAGCCGGAGGTGCAGGCGGAGCCGGAGGAGGCGCAGATGCCCTTTTGATCCAGCAGCAGCAGGAGAGATTCTCCTTCGATGCCTTCAAAGCAGAAGTTGACGTTGCCGGGCAGGCGGTGCTCCAGATCGCCGTTAACGGCGCTGTGGGGAACTTTCAGCAGTCCCGCGATAAGCTTGTCCCGCAGAGCTGTCATGTGGGCGGCGTTTTCGGCCAGGTGCGTGCAGGCATCGTGGAGAGCGGCGGCCATGCTGACGATGCCGGGAATGTTCTCGGTGCCGGCCCGCTTGCCCCGCTCCTGGGCGCCGCCTTCGATGATGTTGCTCAGCACGATGCCCCATCGGGCGTACAGCACGCCCACGCCCTTGGGCCCGTGGAACTTGTGGGCGGAAAGGGAGAGCATGTCGATGTTCTGCTCCTTCACATCGATATGAAGGTGTCCCGCGGCCTGCACGGCGTCGGTGTGGAACAGCACGCCCTTTTCGTGGCATACCTGCCCGATCTGGGCGATGGGCTGAATGCTGCCGATCTCGTTGTTGGCAAACATCACCGAAACCAGGCAGGTGTCGGGTCGGATGGCGGCCGCCACCTCCTCCGGAGTGACGATGCCGTTTTCATGCACGGGCAGAAGTGTTACTTCAAAGCCTTGAAGAGCCAGCTTTTTCAGCGTGTGCAAAATGGCGTGGTGCTCGAAAGCGGAGGAGATGAGATGCTTCTTCCCCTTTTTGGCGCCCAGCGCGGCGGCGGAGACCAGGGCCTGGTTGTCCGCTTCGCTGCCGCCGGAGGTGAAGGTAATCTCCCGGGGATCCGCCCCCAAGTCGGCAGCCACGGACTCCCGCGCCTTTTGCAGCGCCTCCGCGGCGGCCTGACCAACCGAGTGAAGGCTGGAGGGGTTGCCATAATAGGTCTCCATATAGGGTATCATGGCGTCTATGGCAGTGCGGCTCATTTTGGTGGTAGCCGCGTTGTCAGCGTAAATCTGCATGTTGTCAAACTCCTTTCAAAAAGGCCTTTAAAATCCTATTATATTAGTGGGTAATATGAAGATAACACTAATTACCTATTAAGTCAATAGGTTTTAAAAGAAAATTTTTCCCGCCGGTGAAGGCGGGAAAAAGAAGTGGCGTTAAGCCTGCCTGTCCGGGGGGATCTTGACAAGATCGGCCAGGGTATACTGATCCAGATAGTCGTCGATGACCCGGTCCAGTCCCTCCCACAAAGGCAGGGTGCGGCACTGGCCGGCCCGGGCGCAGGGTGCGTCGCTGTCCAGACAGGATACGGGGGACAAGCTGCCCTCGGCCAGGCGCAGGATGCTGCCGGCGGAATAGGTTCCGGCGGGGCGGGACAGACGGTAGCCGCCGCCTTTGCCGCGCACGGCGTCCACATAGTCGGCCTTGCTGAGAACGGCAATAATACTCTCCAGATATTTTTCGGAGATCTCCTGGCGCTTGGCAATGTCCCGCAGCGGCACCCACTCCTCTCCGGGGTGTTCGGCCAGATCGATCATGATCCGCAGGGCATAGCGGCCTTTGGTAGAAATTCTCATGGGCAGCCCTCCTTTTGTTCGCTTTTTACTATACCCCAACATTTCCTACCTGGCAAGGGGGAAAAGAAAAGACAAAAGGAAGAAAGAGACAGAAGGGAAAGCAAAACGGCATTTTCAAAGCACCCAAGCTGTTTACATAACGGTGTGGAAAAGTCTGTGGATAATGTGCAAAACCCCCATTTTGCAAGGTGTTACAGAAGTTACAAAGCTGTTATTTTTGCGGGGGAAATAAAAACCTTTGGCGGGACATAGGGGACTGTGTCAAAGGAAAGAGGCAGCCGCGCGGCGGCAAAACCGCAAAAAACCGCGAAAAAACGGACGAAGCCCAAAGGGGGATCTGTCATTGCCTTTTGCGGCCCCGCCACACGCCGGTGTGACGGGGAAAGAAAAGGGGCGGCGGTACCATAAAAAAACCCGCAGAGCAAAGCTCTGCGGGGTTTTAAAGGGTGAAACGAAACTTACTTGGTAGCGTTGATCTTGAGAGCGGAACGCCTATTGCCGTACCAAAGCAGAACGGCCACATAAGCGACAGCAGCCACAACACCGACAATGTAAGCGCCGGTCCAGGGGATGTTGAAGCCGATCTTGGCGTTAGCGATATATGTCATCGTAATGAAGGCATAGAACGCGCCGGGAATCAGCGGCACCCAGACAAACTTGCTCTTGCCGTTTTCGAACATCCACACAGTGATGGCCAGGAAAGCAAACAGAGACAGGGTCTGGTTGGACCATGCGAAGTAACGCCACAGGATGGCGAAACCGGAGGGATTGGACTTAGCAAACGCCAGGATGGCAGCCACCAGCGCGAAGATGATGGCGGACAGGCCCAGACGCTTGCCGTTGGTGCTCTGGTCGATGTGGAAAGAATCCGCAATGGTCATACGCAGTGCGCGCAGAGCCGTATCGCCGGAGGTGATGGGCAGAACGATAACGCCCAGCAGAGCGACAATACCGCCGACGCTGCCCAGCAGCTGCTTGCAGACGATACCGATGGTGTCGGTGGCCAGAGCGGCCTTGGCTTCCTGCAGACCCAGGTTGTAAACGCCCATGGCGCCGGCAGCCCAAACCATAGCGATGAAGCCTTCAAGGACCATCATGTTATAGAAGGTGGCACGACCCTGTTTCTCGCTCTTCATGGTACGGGAGATAATCGCCGTCTGAGTGGAGTGGAATCCGGAAAGGATGCCGCAGGCCACGGTGATGAAGAAGATGGGCAGGAAGTGCTGATCATGGAAGTATGTACCGTACTGGATAGCGCCGCCGTTCCAGTTATCCCAGATGTTGGTCAGAGGATAGCCCTTCACCAGCATGCCGATAAACACACCGACAGCGGAGAACAGCAGGATGCCACCAAACACGGGATAGATACGGCCGATGATCTTGTCGATGGGGAACACGGTGGCGATCAGGTAGTAAGCGAAGATCACGCCGTAGATGACCCAGGTGGAAACGGCAGTGGCGGAACCGCTGAAGCCAAAGACCTGCTTGGCAGCGATGTCGCCGGGGGTGTAAATAAACACTGCGCCGACCAGCAGCAGCAGCACGCTCACGAACACCTGATAGACACTGTAAACGCCCTTGTTGCTGTACTTGCGGATCATGTCTGGCATCTGAGTGCCGCCGTCACGCAGGCAGATCATGCCGGAGAAATAATCGTGCATAGCACCGCCGATGATGTTGCCCACAGGGATGGTGATAAACGCGATGGGCCCGAACAAAATGCCCTGAATGGGCCCGATGATGGGGCCGGTACCGGCAATGTTCAGCAGGTTGATCAGGCTGTTCTTCCAGCCCTTCATGGGGACATAGTCGACACCGTCGGCTTTGGTGTACGCCGGCGTCTGCCGGTCGTCAGGCCCAAAGATCTTCTCGCAGAAACGGCCGTACAGGACCGCGCCGCCGATCAGGATCACAAGGCCGATCAGAAAGGTTGCCATAAAACACACACACTCCTTTTTGTACTTTTCCGCAGATGTATTCACCTACGATACATGTATATACAATATCATGTTTCACATTAATTTGCTGACAAGAAAAAATAAATATGTGTTAAGATGTGTTAATAGAATAGTAAAAAGCGTTAAGAAATAGTAAATCAGACAGGAGACGAGCCCAAAAAGAGGGTTGCGTCTCCTGTCGCGAAAAAAATCCGGAGGGTAATCAGCTAGAAAACATTTCCAGAACTGAGGGATTGGACAAAGCGTTCCATATCCTCCCGGGAGTGCATGGCGCGGCTTTGTTCCACCACAGCGGAACGCTGTTGGCGGTCCATAGCTGTAAAGGCTTCCATGGCCCGGGGATCTCTGGCCAGCAGCATACAAAAGCCCAAAGGCATCTCGTTGCCGTCTTCACGTTGGTACTCCATTGATTATACCCCCTGTATCAGACAAAGAATCACACCGTAGAGGACACTGGCCACGGTGCCGAAGACAATGACGGGGCCTGCCACGATAAACATCTTGGCGGCCATGCCGGTGACGATGCCCTCGGTCTTAAAGTCGATGGCGGGCGACACCACGGCGTTGGCAAAGCCGGTGATGGGCACCAGCGTGCCGGCCCCGCCGAAGCGGGCCATTTTGTTGTAAAGATTGAGGCCTGTCAGCAATGCGGAGAGGAAGACCAGAGAAACGGAAGTGGCGGTGGCGGCATCGGTCGTGTCCAGACCCAGCGCCGTAAAACCGTTGGCGATCAGCTGTCCCACCACGCAGATGGCGCCGCCCACCAAAAAGGCCAGGACCGTGTCCTTAACCAGCGGTGATTTTTTTGCCTTCTGCTGCACATATTTCTGATATTCCTCGGGTGTGATATTCAAAGAAAACTCCCCCTTTTCCTCTATTATGCGGTGAATGACAGAAATTATACAAAAATAAACCGCCGGTGACTGTTTCCTTACAAATTAACAATATATGGGGGAGGGCGGTTGCAATTTAAAGACGTTTCTGTATAATAACAAATAGCCCACACTTTGGGCGGGAGAGAGAAGAAAGGCAGGAATTTATTCATGATCGACGCCATTGACAAAGTTGTCAACGCCATCAGCAGTTTTTTATATACCCCTTGGATTATTATACTGTTGCTGTTTGCCGGCACTTATTTCACCATCCGCACCCGGTTTGTGCAGTTCCGCCTGTTTGGTGAGTCCGTCCGTGTGGTGGCGGAAAAGCCGAAGGAGAAAGAAGCGGTGTCGTCTTTCGGCGCGCTGATGGTGTCCACGGCTTCCCGCGTGGGCACGGGCAATATCATCGGCGTGTCTGTGGCCATCTGCTGCGGCGGCTACGGTGCGGTGTTCTGGATGTGGGTCATTGCCATTCTGGGCGGCGCTTCGGCTTTTATTGAGTCCACGCTGGCGCAGATCTATAAAAAGCGTGACAAAGACGGTTCCAGTTACGGCGGCCCCTCCTACTATATTGAAGCGGCCATGAAAAAACGGTGGCTGGGCGTGATCTTTGCCGTGTCGCTGATTCTCACCTATGCCGGCGGCTATAACCTGCTGGCGTCCTACAACCTGCAATCCACCTTTTCCAGTTTTTCCTTCTATTCCGCGGATAAGACCCCCTATGTGATCGGCGTGATTTTGGCGGTGCTGTTCGCGGTGTGCGTGCTGGGTGGCGGCAAGCGGCTGACGAAGATCACCGGCGTGCTGGTACCCGTGATGGGCGCTTTCTATGTGATCGTCTCCTTGATCGTCATTGTCATAAACATCGGGCTGCTACCGGGTGTTTTGGGCAAGATTTTCACCCAGGCCTTTGATTTCAAGGCCATTTTCGGCGGCTTCACGGGCTCTGCCATGATGCACGGCATCAAGCGCGGCCTTTACTCCAACGAAGCCGGCATGGGCTCGGCGCCCAACGCGGCGGCCACGGCGGGCGTGTCCCACCCTGTGAAGCAAGGACTGGTGCAGATGCTTTCTGTGTTTATCGATACGCTGCTCATCTGCTCAGCCACGGCGCTGATGTGCCTTTGCACCGGTGTGGTGCCCACGCCGGAGGCCCAGGGCGCGCCCTATGTGCAGATGGCGCTGCATTCCGTGTTCGGCGCGGCAGGCCCTGTGTTTATTGCCATCGCCATGAGCCTGTTCGCTTTCACCACACTGCTGGGCAACTATTATTATTGTGAAGGCTGCCTGAAGTATATTCTCAAGCGCAGCCCCAGCTTTGCCTTTATGACGGTGTTCCGTCTGGTGGCCACGGTGATTGTGTTTCTGGGTGCCATTGTGTCCATGGGCCTTGCCTGGGACACAGCGGATCTGCTGATGGCGATCCTGGTCATCATCAATATCCCGTCCATTCTGATTCTGGGCAAACCGGCCATCGAGGCGCTGAAGGACTATACCCGGCAGAAGAAAGAGGGCAAGGATCCCCACTTTAAGGCCGCCGATATCGGCGTGCACGGAACAGATTTCTGGAACTGATGGGGTTAATTCTTATTAATAATGTATATGAAGCGGAAACCGGGCCGGGAAAAATTTTCCCGGTTCGGTTTCCGCTTTGGACCACCGCCGGGGTGCCGCTTGAAGGGGAAAAGGACGGTCTCTCTCTTGTCAAGGCAGCAAAAACAGATTATACTGTTGCTATCAATCCAAAAGAAACCAGGTGTGTTATATGGGCGATATTGTGCATCCCTTTGGAAAAAAGAAGCATGATCATGTGGAGATCGACCCTCTGTGGTGTCTTGCCTGCGGGTACTGTTCCATCTTTTGCGTGATGCACTGTATTCATCAGCGCCCGGACGGCATGTATGAGGTGGATCAGGAACAGTGCATCGGCTGCCGTTCCTGCCGCGTCAACTGCTATTTCGACGCGGTGCGCGCCACACCTCCGGAGAGGTAAGTACCATGAAAAAAGAAACCAACACCGTGCGGCCGCTGGGACTGTATCTGCACATCCCCTTTTGCCGTAAAAAATGCGACTACTGCGACTTTTATTCACTGGCCCACAGTGAAGAGAAGATGGACAGCTATACAGCGGCGCTGATCCGCCATTTGGAGGAAGTGGCGCCCCGGGCGGAAAAGCACATGGTGGATACCGTTTATTTCGGCGGCGGGACCCCCAGCTATCTGGGGGAAAAACGGCTGGAAAAGCTCCTGCGTACGGTGGAAAAGCGGTATCATCTGGCCAAAGGGGCGGAGATCACGCTGGAAGCGAATCCGGAAAGCGTGAGAGATGACAAGATGCTGCGCTCTTTGCGGCGGGCGGGCTTCAACCGCTTGTCTCTGGGTGTGCAGTCCACGGACGACGCTCTTTTGCGGGTGGTGGGCCGTCCCCATACCTTTGAGCAGGCCCGCCTGGCGGTGGAAGCCGCGCGAAAGGCCAAGATCGGCAACCTCAGCCTGGATCTGATCTACGGCCTGCCCACCCAGACCATGGAGCAGTGGCGCCAGACGTTGTCGGACGCGGTGGCTCTGTCGCCGGAGCACCTGTCGTGTTATGGTCTCAAGGTGGAGGAGGGGACACCGCTGTACGCCCGGCGTGAAAGGGAATCCCTGCCGGATGACGATGCCCAGACGGATATGTACCTGTACGCGGTGTCGTATCTGGCGGAGCGGGGCTATGCCCAGTATGAGATCTCCAATTTCGCCAAAGAGGGCCGCGAATCCCGGCACAACCTGAAATACTGGACGCTGCAGGAGTACGCGGGCTTTGGGCCCGGCGCTCATTCCGACTTCGGCTCGGTGCGGTTTGCCTATGAAAAGGATCTGGACGCCTATATTCGGGGGGAGTTGCGCCTGTCGGAGCATCAGGATATCCCGCTCCGGGACCGGGATACGGAGTATCTGATGCTGGGTTTGCGTACAGTGCGGGGCGTGGGTGTGAAGGAATTTGAAAACCGTTTCCGCGAGCGTTTTGCGCCCATGGAAACGCTGCTGGAGACGTATGCCGGGCAGGGCTGGTGCCTCAGGGAAGAGGATCGCTGGCGCCTGACGCCCCAAGGCTTTCTGGTGTCCAACCAGATCATTGGCAATGTGCTTGACGCTCTGACCGCCGATAAGGCCAGAAGAGCCGCCGCCGCGGCCAGAGGGGACTATCGCGTCATCTGAAAAGCACCGGCGCTTTGGTGATGCGCTGAATGGCCGCTTTGTCGGATTTTGTAAATTTGACCGATTTGCTGAAAGAAGGCTCCCCGTCATCGTTCGGGGAGCCTTCTTTTGCACCGGGACCGTCTAAAAAAGTATTGATATCTTATGATAGACGTGTTATCATAAGTGGAAGTTAAAAAACAATTTCCCCCAAGGCAAAATGGAGGCAAGTATTATGACATATGATGTATTGATCATCGGAGCGGGCCCCGGCGGCATTTTCGCGGCCTATGAGCTGCTGCAAAAGCGGCCGGAGGCGAAGATCGCTGTTTTTGAAATGGGGAATCCGCTGGAAGAACGGAAGTGCCCCATTGACGGCAAGACGGTCAAATCCTGCCTGAAGTGCAAGAGATGCGCCATTATGAGCGGCTTTGGCGGCGCCGGCGCTTTTTCCGATGGTAAGTATAACATCACCAACCAGTTTGGCGGCACGCTGTATGAGCATATCGGCAAGCAGGAAGCCATCGACCTGATGAATTATGTGGATGCGCTGAACCTGCGCTATGGCGGGGAAGGGACGCATCTCTACTCCACGGCGGACACCCAGATCAAGAAGCTGTGCGTCCAGAATGGGCTGCACCTGCTGGAGGCGTCCGTGCGCCATCTGGGAACGGACATCAACTATGTGGTGCTGGAGAACCTGTATGCGTATCTGGCGGAGCGCGTGGCCTTTTTCTTCCGCACGCCGGTGGAAAAGGTGGAAAAAACGGCAGAGGGCTATGCGGTGACCACGGACAAGGGAACCTTTGAAGGAGCGTCGTGCATCGTTTCGGCGGGGCGCAGCGGCAGCAAGTGGATGGAGACGGTGTGCCGGGATCTGAAGATCCCCACCAAGTCCAACCGGGTGGACATCGGCGTGCGGGTGGAGATGCCCGCGGAGGTGTTTTCCCATCTCACCGACGAGCTTTATGAAAGCAAGATCGTCTACCGCACCTCCAAGTTTGAGGATCTGGTTCGTACCTTCTGCATGAACCCCCACGGCGTGGTGGTGAATGAAAACACCAACGGCATTATCACCGTCAACGGCCACAGCTTTGAAGATCCTGCCCGCCACACGGAAAACACCAACTTTGCCCTTCTGGTGGCCAAGCACTTTTCCGAGCCGTTCCACGATTCCAACGGCTATGGCGAGAGCATTGCCCGCCTTTCCAATATGCTTGGCGGCGGCGTGATGGTGCAGCGGTTCGGCGATCTGATCCGGGGCCGTCGCTCCACCCAGTCCCGCATTGACGAGGGCTTCATCACTCCCACCCTCACCGCCACACCCGGCGATCTGAGTCTGGTGATGCCCAAGCGCATTCTGGACGGCATCATCGAGATGATCTACGCTCTGGACAAAATCGCTCCCGGCACAGCCAACGAAGATACGCTGCTTTACGGTGTGGAGGTCAAGTTCTACAACATGGAAGTGGCCATTGACCAGCATTTGGAAACGCCCTATCCAGGCCTTTTTGTCATCGGCGACTGCTCCGGCGTGACCCACTCCCTGTCCCATGCCTCCGCCAGCGGCGTCTATGTGGCCCGCTATCTGACGGAAAAGTATCTGTAACAGTTTCTTATTGTATGCTAAACGGCACAGCGCGGGCCAGGCCTGCGCTGTGCCGTTTGTTGTTTGAAAACAGGCAGCTGCCAGCGGAAAATTTTCGCCCCGCCCTGGGGAGGGAACGGAGAACGCGGCGGAAGAAAATAAAAAGCGGGGTTAAAAAGCGGGCGTTCAGGTGCCGAAGAAAAGGCGCACAGAGAAGGCGGCGGCCATAAAGCCCGCCAGATCGGCGGTGAGGGCGGCAGGAATGGTGTAGCGGGTCTTGGTAATGCCTGCCGCGCCGAAATACACCGCGATGGTGTAAAAGGTGGTCTCCGTACTGCCCAACATCACGGCGGCCACCCGGCCCAAATAGGAATCCGGCCCGTAGGTCTTGATAAGGTCGGAGCCCACGGCCAGGGCCCCGCTGCCGCTGACGGGCCGCACCAGCAGCAGTGCCGCCGTCTCCGGGGGGATCCCCAGCACCTCCAGCACAGGGGCCAGAAGTTGGGCAAACCAGTCCATGGCGCCGGAGGCCCGGAACATATAGACCGCCGCCAGCAGCCCCACCAGCGCCGGCAGAATGCGGACGGTGACGCTCAGGCCCTCCCCGGCCCCGGCCGTCAGCGCACCGTATACGTCCACTTTTTTGCTCAGCGCGTAAACCGCCGTGGCCGCCAGCAGCACCGGTACGATCAAAGAAGAAAGATCCATGTCACGTCCTCCAAAGCCGGCCCAGCAGCCGGGCCATTAAAAGTCCCGCCGTCACCGACAGCACCGAGGAGAGCCATACGGCGGGCAGTATGTCAAAGGGCGCGGCGCAGCCGCAGGCGGCGCGCACACCGGCCACTGTGGTGGGCAACAGCTGAATGGAGGCGGTGTTCAGGACCACCAGACGGCACAGTTCGTCGGAGGCAATACCCTCCGTGCCCCGTGCCATGCGCCGCGCCGCCCGGATGCCCAGGGGGGTGGCCGCATTGCCAAGCCCCAGCAGATTGGCCGACAGATTGGCCGATACCGCCGCCAGCGTTTCCGTGTCTCCACTGGCCCGGGGCAGCAGACGCCGCAGCAGCGGCCGAAAGCATTTGGCCAGTTTTTCCGTCAGTCCGCAGCGGCTCATGATCTCCATGACGCCCGTCCACAGGCAGATAATACCCGCCATGGAAAGACACAGCTCCACCGCCGCTTCCGCGCCCTGCAGTGCCGCTGTTCCAACAGCCTCTATGCGGCCGGTGCAAAGACCGAACACAAGCGATAGGGCCACCATAATCGTCCATACCCAAGCCATAGCCATTTGAAGATCGCCTCCCGGACAACTATATGCGGGGGATTCCCAAAATATGGAGACAACATTTAGAAAAAAATGTCAAAAAGAGTTGACAGATGTTGGAAATTGCGGTATTGTATGGTAGACATAAGAAATGCCATTTATGAAAACAGAAAGTCAGAGGAGAACAAACGTGAAATCAACTGGAATTGTCAGAAAAGTAGATGAATTGGGCCGGATTGTCCTGCCGATCGAATTGCGCCGCACACTGGATATTTCCGAAAAAGACGCCCTGGAAATCTATGTGGAAGGCTCTTCCGTGGTGCTGAAAAAATACCGGCCCTGCTGTGTGTTCTGCGATGGCACCAAGGATGTGATTACCTTCAAGGGTAAGAATGTCTGCCCCAAGTGCCTGAAAGAACTCAAAGAAGAAAACGCGGAAACAAAGTGAGATAAAGTGAAAAAAGGCTGCCGCAATTTTCATTTGCGGCAGCCTTTTTGACGTTTTTTTCAGTATGCAAACGGCGCTGTTATTCAGACTGTAAAACGGCGTCGTACAAAGCGTTGCGGGGCAGGCCTGTCTCCTCGGCCACCTGCCGGACAGCCTCCTTCATACGAAGGCCGCCTTCTTTTTTGCGCCGCACCAGCTTCACACCCTCTTCCATAGACACGCTGGCATCCTCTCTCTGGGGGGCGCCCGCCACCACCAGCACATACTCGCCTTTGGGCTCCCGCTCCTGATAGGCCGCCACGGCGCCGGAGAGAGTGGTGCGCTGCGTCTCCTCGTGGAGTTTTGTCAGCTCCCGGCACAGTGCCATCGGGCGGTCGCCCAGGATCTCCAGCATGTCAGAGAGCGTGTTGCGCAGCTTGTGGGGCGCCTCGTGAAAAACCAGCGTGTAAGTCTCGCCTGCCACCGCCGTCAGCCGTTCCCGACGCTCCTTGCGGTTGGCGGACAAAAAGCCTTCAAAGGCAAAACGCCCCATGGGAAGCCCCGACACGGCCAGCGCCGTGATGCAGGCGCAGCAGCCGGGAATGCTCTGCACCTCCACGCCGTTTTCGGCACACAGGCGAACCAGATCCTCACCGGGATCGCTGATGGCCGGGGTACCGGCGTCTGTCACCAGCGCGCAGGTTTCGCCCCCCAGCAGGCGCTGTAAAATAACCTGTCCGGCCGAAGCACAGTTGTGGGCGTGGTAACTCACCACCGGTTTTTTGATGGTGAAGTGGTTGAGCAGCTTCATGGAAACACGGGTATCCTCCGCGGCGATAAAATCAGCGGCAAGCAGTGTCTCCACGGCCCGGGGCGAAAAATCCCCCAGATTGCCGATGGGCGTGGCCACCAGATACAGTATACCGGACATGGTTCATTCCTCCTGTCGATCACGAAAATAAATGGCGTCCATCTCCGGGCCGGGGCTTCCGTCCGCCTGGCGCAGCAGCAGAGGCGGCTCTGCAGAAAGACCCGGACGCCCGCCCAAACGCCCCTCCACCAGCACCAGAGAAGGGCCCGTCTCCGGACGGGAGAGAACGAACCGCAGCCGCTTGGGCTCCAGACGGACGCTTCCCATGGCCGCAAACAATTCCGCCAGCCGCTCCGGCCGATAGACCACCGCGAAACGGCCTCCGTAGGTGAGCAGCCGGGCCGCCGCCGCGCAAAGCTCCGGCAGGGTGCACATCTCCTCACTGCGCGCCGTCCGCCGGGCGGTTTCCGCCGCCCGATAACCGCTGTCGGTTTTGAAATAAGGGGGGTTGGAGATCACCAGATCAAAACAGTTGACCTCCGGCATGGCCCGCAGATCGCCGCAGCGACAGGTCATGTGCTCCGAAAGACCGTTGATGGCCGCATTTTTCTCCGCCAGCGCGCAGGCCTGGGGCAGCAGCTCGATGCCGGTCACCTCCACAGATGGCTCCCTGGCCAACAGCAGCAGACCCAAAAGCCCGGTGCCCGCCCCCAGATCCGCCACCCGGCAGCCCCTGGTCAAGCGGGGAAAAGCACCCAGCAGAAAAGAGTCGGTGCCGGGGCGGAACAGGCTTTCCTCCCACAGATAACGGCAGCCGCCGGGCCAGAGCTCTTCTGTCTTTTCCATACAGCCGCCCTCCTTTGCGTTCTTGACGATGGGCTCAGTTGATATGGCCGGGCAGCGGGAAGTGGTGCAGCATCACTCGGCCGAAGCAGGCCAGGCTGCGCCCACCGCTGCTGGAAAGCAGCACATCCGCGTCTGACCGCCTGCGGTTGAGGGAGAACAGGTACACCATGCCCAGCGGGTCCCGGTAATACTGCTTGCACAGCATATCTCCGTCCACGCAGAAGATCCCCACGTCTCCGTTTTGCAGCGGGTCGTGGTTCACATACACCAGGTCGCCGTCGTGGATGTAAGGCTCCATGGAATCACCCTGGATCCGGACGGCCAGCTCCGCCCCGGGCGGAATATCACCGGTGACGGGCAGGTTTTCATAGTCCTCTCCAAACACAGGCGCCGCGTATCCGGCGGCCGCGGGAGAACAGTAAAGCGGGATCACCCGCGTCTCCGTCTCCGGCGCAATTTGCTCCAGCTCCTCCTGATAGTCCCGCAGGGCGCTGAGCATCAAATGCGCCGTCTGACGACCGCCGTGGGAGAGCGCCCGGTATTTTTCCAGCAGTTTCCGCTCTTCCTCCGTAAAGCTGGGGGAAACGGCGTGGAAGCTGTCACGGTACAAATAGTTGGGGTCCACGCGCAGGGCGTCGAACAGCTGCAAAAGAACCTCTTCCTTGGGCGTGCTGACCCCCGTTTCATAGTTGCCTACCGCGGATTTGGATATCCCCAGCTTCTCCGCCAGCTCCGCCCGGGATATGTGCAGTTCCTCCCGCCGGCGGCGCAGCTGATCTCCAAAACTCATGGCCCCCACTCCTTTCCGCTGCCTGTCCGCAGCCCTTTCTTCTATTTCTATCCTATACCCGGCAGTTGGCGTTGTCAAGAAAAATGAACAAGAAACTTGTTAAAAAGGGATTGACAGAACATGAATCTTGTGATAATCTGAGGACATAAACAAGAAACTTGGTAAAACCCGTAGGCCCTATCCAAAAATCAGACCAAACAAAGGAGAAGAGGAGGCAGGCGGGACGGCGGCGCACGGAGAAAGGAAAGGGAGAGAACATGGAGGGAGGCGCCGGAAGGGTGGCTGATACGATCCGCAAGCGGAAAGGGGGGAAAAAGCAGTCATTTTTCACGGAATTTGCACGGGAAAAAGAGCAAAAAAGATAAAAAATTCCGTCTGCAATGGCAGACGGAATTTGGTGGCACTTGACATCAAATGCGTGTAAATGTTTCACCACATTTGGCCATATGCGACATGGTAAAAAGGGCATAAAAAAAGCCTCAAACGCTTTAATATCAGGCGTTTGAGGCTTTGGTGGGGGATGGTGGATTCGAACCACCGAAGGCGGTGCCAGCAGATTTACAGTCTGTCCCCTTTGGCCACTCGGGAAATCCCCCATATGCAGTTGGAGCTGGTGGACGGATTCGAACCCCCGACCTGCTGATTACAAATCAGCTGCTCTACCAGCTGAGCTACACCAGCGCATGAACCAGAACCAGCGAAAATTATAGTAACAGATGTTCACTGTTTTGTCAACCACAAAAATCCGGATTGCGCCAAAATTTTCGTTGTACGGCGCGGAAAAGGAGACACCTATGAATTTGACACAGCTCTCTGAGGCGTACCACGACAGCGCAGTGCATATCACAGAGCGTATGGGCGCCCTGCGCGCCGCGGCACGGACAGCGGAGGACCCGGAGGAGGTACGGCAGCTACGGGCCCGGATCGCCGCCCTGCGCCCGCTTTTGCAGGAAGCCAACGAATTGTCCGTTATGCTTGCACATTACTACGACAGGAGTTATCATAAAAATGAAAAGTACACCGTATGAAAACTGGGATGGTGCCAGCTTTCAGCTTTGGCGCACCGCGCAGGGCGGCGACAACCGCGAGCAGATGGAGCGATTGTTCAACAACCTCCCCCGGGCCATGAAGGAGGAGCTGACGGAGCGCCAACGCCAAATGCTCCGGATGCATTTTGTGCAGGGGATGAGCGTCACCGCCATTGCCAGGAAGCTGGGGCTGAGCAAATCCACCGTTTCCCGCACCATTGCCCGTTCCACGGACAAGCTGTTCCATTCTCTGCGGTACAGTCTTTGAGCTGCTGCCCCTTGACTTTTGCGCCAAATCACCTATAATCGCAGTACTGCTATTTGAAAGGAAGTGGGAGTCTTATGTTTCAAAAAGCCATGAGCCATCAGTGGTCCCGCCTGCTGACAGCCGTTTTCGGCACATTTCTCTGCGCGGCGGCGGTAAACCTGTTTATCGTTCCCCAGAAGCTGTATACAGGGGGCATGCTGGGCACCTGTCAGGTGATCCGAACCGTGCTGTCCACCTACTGCGGGCTGACGGTCACCGCCTTTGACCTGGCCGGCGTGCTGTATTTTGTGTTGAACATTCCTCTCTTCTGGCTGGCTTGGCGGGGCCTTGGCCGACGGTTCGTGGTCAACACGGTGATCTGTACCGCGTGCAGTTCTCTCTTCCTGATGCTCATCACCGCTCCCGCCACACCCATCATTGAAGACACACTTACCAGCTGCCTGGTGGGCGGTATCATCGGCGGCTTCGGCAGCGGCCTGATTCTCACCTGCGGCTGCTCCTCCGGCGGATTGGACGTGGTGGGACTGTATCTGTCCAAAAAGGGCAAGGGTTTTACGGTGGGAAAGTTCAGCATCACCTACAACGCGGTGCTTTTTGCGGCCTGCCTGCTGCTGTTTAACGTATCCACGGTGCTGTATTCCGTGATCTTCATTGTGTTCAGCTCTTTGTTCATGGATCGCTCCCACCAGCAGAACATCACGGTGCAGGTGCTGATCTTCACCAAACACAAGGAACCCGACCTGCCTCACTTCATCATGGAGCAGCTGGAGCGGGGCGTCACCTTCTGGGAAGGCCATGGCGGCTATACCGGCGACGAACTGCGGGTGCTGTGCGTGTGCGTGTCCAAGTACGAGATCGAAACCTTGCAGTCCGCCGTGCATGACCTGGACCCCAACGCTTTCTTTATCGTGCAGGAAGGCGTCCGGGTGGGGGGCAACTTTGACCGGAAGCTCTCCTGAGAAAAGGAAACGGCCCGCCCCCGGAGCAAGGGCCTGCACGGGAAATACACCAAAAGAAAAATCCCGGAACCGCTGCGGTTCCGGGATTTTCCAATATAAAACGGATGTATTGCCTGCCGCGAGGCACTTTGCCGTGTCATAGGTGCAGATAGACGGAGGGCAAAAAAACCTTTCCGTTCACTTCAAACCTTATGTCGCCGCCGTGTTTTCTGGCCATGGCGGTCACGGATTGAAGCCCTGTACCCGCCTCGTGGCGTTTGCCGGAGAAAAACAGTCCCTCTTTCCCGACAGACTTGCCGTCAAAGCTGTTGTTCAACGTGATGGTGAGAACGTCATATTGCAAGCGGCTGTGCAGCCGGATAAATTAATGCCCCGCTGTCATGCGATGGCAGGCCTCCGCGGCGTTTTCCGGAATGTTTCCGAAAACCACACACAGGCCGCTGTCACTGATCTGTCCGGTATGCTTCGGAACAGTAAGCTTGACGGAAAACTCGATCCCCTGACTTGTACCAATGACCGCGTGGTGGGAAGCAATGGCGGTTACCGCCTCGTTTTCACAATACGAACGCGCCGCCTGGGATGGGATCTCCACCATCAGAGAATCGAGGTATTCCAGCAGTTTCGCGTTGCCCGTCTGCTCACAAAAGCTGCGGATGACGGCCAGCTGGCGGCGCAGATCGTGCCGCTGCGCCCTGCCAGCCATTTGATTTTCTATAAGCAGTTTTTGTCGTTTTTTCTGTTCCTCCATGCTGCATTCCGTCATTCGCATCTCAAACTCCAGACGCTGTTCCCTGGCGCGCAGACGCATGGCATCCCGGACGAACATACCGCCGATCAAGCCGGTGATCAAAACAAACAGCAAAACGCCGATCTGGAAAAACAGCCACATGATATAAATCATGTGGCTCCGGTAATGGATAACTTCCGGAAGGGAAAAAGGGCCGGCACCGCCATCGGCACCGAAAAGCGCCGTGCCGGCAAGTTGTAATAGGCTAAGCGGATTAAACCTCATTTTCAACTAAAGGGGTCGTTGTATGGGATAAGTGAAATGCGTACAACTTGACTCCTCCAAACTGTATCAGACCGGGACAGACCCTATCAAAAGGAAAAACCCCGAAAGCCGTATGGCTTCGGGGTTTTTCGGGGTTTTTATCTCTTGGAGAACTGGGGCGCGCGACGGGCGGCTTTGAGGCCGTACTTCTTTCTTTCCTTCATTCTGGGGTCGCGGGTCAGGAACCCGGCCTTCTTCAGAATCAGGCGATAGTCGGGATTCACCAAAAGCAGAGCGCGGGAGATGCCGTGACGCAGAGCGCCGGCCTGACCGGACACGCCGCCGCCTTCCACGGTGGCAACAATGTCCACCTTGCCCAGGGTGTCGGTGGACACCAGGGGCTGACGAACCAGCATCTTCAGCGTTTCAAGGCCGAAATACTCGTCGATGTCGCGGCCGTTAATGGTGATGGAACCGGTGCCGTTGGGGAACAGGTGAACACGGGCCACGGAGGACTTTCTTCTGCCGGTACCGTACATATAGGGCTTCTTGGACTGATACATTCTTCTATTCCTCCTTATTTCACCAGTTCGGGCTTTTGTGCCTGCTGTTCATAATTCCCGTCGGCATAAATATGCAGGCGCTTGAGAGAATCCTTGGTCACGGTATTGCGGGGCATCATGCCGCGGACGGCAACACGCATGGCGACCTCGGGCTGCTCCTGCATCAGAATGCGGTACTTGGTCTCTTTCAGACCGCCGATCCAGCCGGAATGGGTGCGGTAATACTTCTGCTCCATCTTGTTGCCGGTGAGAACAGCCTTGCCGGCGTTGATGACCACCACGTTGTCGCCGCAGTCGGCGTGGGGGGTGTAGGTGGGCTTGCCCTTGCCGCGCAGCAGGTCCGCCACGATCACAGCGGTCTTGCCCAGGGGCTTGCCGGCTGCATCAACGACGTACCACTTGCGGACGATATTGCCCTTGTTAGCCATAAAAGTGGACATTGTGATTTCCTCCAGTTTATCATGATAATGTATATTTGCTTTACTTTTGAGCCGTCCCTTGTTACAATCGGGGGACGGGAGAAAGCGATTCGCCAAACAGCGCAAGGATATTTATAACATATCCTTTTAAACTTGTCAACGTCATTTTAATTTAAGATATAAACATCTCGCGTTTTCTCTTGAAATGTCTTCTTATCTCTTGATTTCGCAAATTGCAAATTTGATTTTATCCGCCGCGCCTGGGCGGAACGGGAGGCTGTATGCAGCAAATACTGGGACTGACACGCCGCTGCGTGGAGGATTATCATATGATCGAAGCGGGCGACCGCATTGCCGTGGGTGTTTCCGGCGGGAAGGACAGCCTGCTGACGCTGACGGCTCTGGCCCATCTGCGGGAATTTTATCCGTTGCCTTTTACGGTGGAGGCCATCACGCTGGAAACCGGAACGCCGGGGATGTGCTTCGACGCCGTGGCGGATCTCTGCCGGGGGCTGGAGGTACCCTACACCCGCATTCAGGTGCCGGTGTATCAGATTGTCTTTGAAGAGCGCAAGGAGAAAAACCCCTGTTCCCTTTGCGCCAAGCTGCGCCGGGGCAGTCTCAACTCCGCCTTGGTGGAGCGGGGCATCCACAAGATCGCCCTGGGCCACCACTTTGATGACGCCATTGAAACGCTGATGATGAACCTGCTTTTTGAAGGCCGCATCGGCTGCTTTCAGCCGGTGACCTATCTGGACCGCACCGGCATCACACAGATCCGCCCCCTGCTTTACTGCCGGGAAGAGCAGATCCGCCGGGCCGTGAAGCGTCTTGCGCTGCCGGTGGTGGAAAATCCCTGCCTCGCCAACGGTTACAGCCGCCGACAGGAGGTCAAGGAACTCATCGAAGGTCTGGAAGAGCGCTATCCCGACCTGAAGCAGAAGCTCTTCGGCGCCGTGCAGCGCTATCCGCTCTACGGCTGGGATCTGGAGCAGGCCCAGCGGTAAAAAAACCATCAAAGGAGGAACGCTCTGTGAAGAAACAAGTGAAAGAGAGCTCGCGCTGTCCCCTGGGGAAACGTACCTGGGCGGCGCTTATGACCTTCGGACTCTTTGGCCAGATCGCCTGGGTCATTGAAAATATGTATTTCAACGTCTTCCTTTACAACACCATTTCCGGCGATACCGCCATGATTGCGGCCATGGTGGCCGCCAGCGCCGTCACCGCCACGGTGACCACCCTCCTCATGGGCGCGCTGTCTGACAAGGTGGGGAAGCGGAAGGCCTTCATCGTGGCGGGGTACCTGCTCTGGGGCCTCTCTGTGGCGGCCTTCGCCGGTGTGTCCACGGCCAACATGGGGCGTTTTGTCCCGGTGGCCCAGGCGGCGCACACCGCCGCTTTGGCAGTGGTGATCCTGGACTGCGTGATGACCTTCTTCGGCTCCACCGCCAATGACGCCGCCTTCAACGCCTGGGTGACAGACGTGACGGAGGTACACAATCGGGGCCGGGTGGAAACGGTGCTGGCGATCATGCCTCTTGTGGCCATGCTGGTGGTGTTCGGCGCACTGGACGGCCTGACCCAAAAGGGGAACTGGAGCCGTTTTTTCCTCATTGTGGGCGGCATCACCATGCTGGGCGGCATACTGGGGTTCTTTTTTATCCGGGAACCGGCGCAGCTCCGGCGGAGCGAGGGAAACTATTTCGGCAACATCCTCTACGGCCTGCGGCCCTCCGTCATCCGGGAAAACCGCGCGCTGTACCTGTCGCTGGCGGCGCTGGGCGTGTACTGCATGTCCCAGCAGGTGTATATGCCTTACCTTATTATTTTTATTCAGCGGTTTCTGGGGATCACCAACTATACGTTTCTTCTGGCAGGCGTGCTGATCGCGGCGTCTGTCATCTCGGTGGCCTTCGGCAGAACCATTGACCGGCGGGGTAAGCTGAAGTGCCTGCTTCCGGCGGGCGCGGCGGCTTTCGCGGGCCTTGTCCTTATGTTTGCCGCCCGGTCTTGCTGGGCGGTGCTGCTGGCAGGCACCGTGATGCTAGGCGGCGGTATGCTGGTGGTGGCTTGCTGCAACGGCCTCATCCGGGACTACACGCCCCGGAACAAGGCGGGACTTTTTCAAGGCATCCGCATCATTTTCCAGGTGCTGCTCCCCATGGTGACAGGCCCTTATATCGGCGTGGCTGTCATTCGCAACACCGGCCGCACCTACGCCGAGCTTGGCGTTGTGCGACAGGTGCCCACTCCTCACATTTTTCTGGCCTCGGCAGCGGTCTTGCTGCTGCTGGCACTGCCTGTCCATTTCCTCAGGAAGGAGCAAGCATGATGAAACCACTTTATACCCCCTGGGGCGAAACGCTTGACCGCACCGATCCCCTGCCGGAATATCCCCGGCCCCAGCTGCGGCGGGAGAGCTATATGAGCCTCAACGGCGTGTGGAACTACACCGTCTGCGACAGCGAGGAATATTCCCGCCGGAACACGGGAAAGATCGTGGTGCCTTTTTCCCCTGAGAGCCTGCTCTCCGGCTGCGACTTTCAGCTCCAACCGGGGGAAACGCTGTGGTACGAGCGCTTCTTTACGCTGCCGGCAGGCTTTGTGAAAGAGCGGGTGCTGCTGCACTTCGGGGCGGTGGATCAGTCCGCCCGCGTGCTGGTGAACGACTGCCCCGTGGGCGGCCACGAAGGCGGCTATCTGCCCTTCACGCTGGACATCACCGCCGCGCTGCGCCAGGGCGTCAACCGTCTGACGGTGGCGGTCACCGACCGCACCGACGATGGTCCTCACACCTATGGCAAGCAGAAGCTCAAGCGCGGCGGCATCTGGTACACGGCGCAAAGCGGCATCTGGCAGACCGTGTGGCTGGAGTCTGTGCCGCAGACCTACATCCGCGGGCTGAAGATCACGCCGCTGTTCGACGGCGGCGCCGTGGAGGTGCGGGCGCACCTGTCCGCTCCGGCGGCGGGAGAGGCCATCGTACACTGCGGAGAAACGGTGGTGGCCCGGGCGATGCTGAGCGCCGCCGGCGTGTGCCGCCTGTCCCTGACGGACTTCCATCCCTGGAGCCCGGAAGACCCCTTTTTGTATGATCTGACGGTGACGGCGGGCGATGACCGGGTGGAGAGCTATTTCGGTATGCGGAAGTTTTCCGTGGTGGAGTGGCAGGGCCACCGGGTGATGGCGCTGAACGGCCACCCCTATTTTCAGCATGGCCTGCTGGATCAGGGCTATTGGTCCGACGGCCTTTATACCCCGCCCTCCGACGAGGCCATGATCTGGGACATCCGGACCGTGAAGGCGCTGGGCTTCAACATGCTTCGCAAGCACATCAAAATAGAGCCGCTGCGGTGGTACTACCACTGCGACCGGTTGGGCATGATCGTGTGGCAGGATCTGGTGTCCGGCGGGGATGAGTTTCACTCTCTCTATACCCAGGCGCTGCCCTTTGCGGGCGTCCATGTAAAGGACCGGCCCTCCCACCGGCTGGGCCGGGGCGATCCCGCCGGGCGGGCGCAATTTGAAAAGGATCTGACAGATACGATGCGATTGCTCTATAACTGCACATCTCTGGCGCTGTGGACGCCCTTCAACGAGGGCTGGGGCCAGTTCGATGCCCTGCGCCTTTCAGACCGTATCCGGGCGCTGGACCCCACCCGGCTCATCGACCACGCCAGCGGCTGGCACGATCAGGGGGGCGGCGATCTCAAAAGCCGTCACATTTACTATCGGCCCGTAAAGCTGAAAAACGACGGCCGCCGGGTGCTGGCGCTGACGGAGTTCGGCGGGTACAGCCTGCCCCTGGCGGGACACTGCGCCACCGACCGGCGCTTTGGCTACCGGATATACGAAAATCAGGACAGCTGGATGGCGGCGGTGGAACAGCTCTATGAAAAAGAGATCATCCCCCTCATCAAAGACCGGGGACTGTCGGCGACAGTCTATACCCAGCTCAGCGATGTGGAGGATGAAGTCAACGGTCTTGTGACATTTGACCGGCGCGGGTGTAAGGCGGACGTGGGACGGTTCCAGGCCATTGCGGAGAAGCTGCGCTTTTGACACGGCACCTATGTATCAGACCACGACCCACTGCAACAGCAGCAGCAGACCGAACCCCGGCACGCCCAGCACCCCGATGACCAGGGCGTTGAAAATGTTCAGGCCCAGCGAGATCCCTGTCAGACCCGCAGTGAGGTTCAGCAGCCACAGCGCGGCGAACCCCAGCAGCGAATTAAACAGCACCCGCATCGCCAGCTTCACCGGCGCGGAGAAGAGCCGGATGCAGGCCACCACCAAAAACAAGATCACCAGACCCAGCGCGACTTTTTCTACAGTTGACACGTACGGCCCCCTCTCTGCACTCCGGCGGCGATATACTCCGGAGAGCATTCTTTGATCTTACGGAAGAGATAGTTGCATTTGGCCTTGAGCGAGTTGATCTCGTAAATGCACGATTCCACCATTTCCGGGTCGGAGACAAAGTTGAACTTGTCGTAGGCCTGCGCCAGCGATTGCCGTGTCTGGTGAAGTTCGGTGATGAGATCTTCCGCGTCCTCGGACGTAAAGGCGGTATCTTTGGTCATGATTTTTTCCATAGCAGTTCCTCCTGGCACATGGTGCTACCTTCTTATATGTACTGACAGTTTGGCCGATTATGCCGTTTTCTAAACAGGCAGAATGGAATATTTTTACAAAACAGGTGTGGAGGATTAGAAAGCAAATGAACCACGAAAGCTATATGCGCCAGGCACTGGAGCTGGCCCGGGAGGCTGCGGCGGCAGGTGAAGTGCCGGTGGGCTGCGTCATTGTAAAGGACGGCGCGGTGATCGGCCGGGGCAGAAACCGCCGGGAGGAAAAGCAGGCCGCTTTTTCCCACGCGGAGATGGAGGCCATCGCCCAGGCCAACGAGGCGCTGGGCTCCTGGCGTCTGGAGGGCGCGGCGCTGTATGTGACGCTGGAGCCCTGTCCCATGTGCGCCGGCGCCATTCTCAACGCCCGTGTGTCCCGGGTTTTTTACGGCGCGCGGGACGAGCGCATGGGCGCCTGCGGCGGCGTGATGAACCTCTTCATGGAGGACTTTCCCCACACGCCGGCGCTGGTGGGCGGCATTCTGGAAACGGAGTGCCGGGCGGCGCTGTCGGCATTTTTTCAGACGTTACGGTGAAAAGCAAAAAATTTAATACTTTTTTAATGACTTTTTACGAACTTTGTTAACAACCTTTTGTTAGCCTATACTTGCAAGAGACAAGAGACTTTTTTCATCCATCTTCCTACCAAACTGAAAGAGGGAAACCGTTGGCGGTTTCCCTCTTTGAGCATTTTTTGGGGAAAACTGTCTCACCGCCCCGGTGAGACGCCTGTAAGGCTTTTTTAAATTGTTTTCAGCGCGGCGATGGCCGCGCTTCTTTTTTTGCCCCGGAGAGGGCCGGGCGCGTCGGGAGAGGCCGGCGGCGGGCGGGTGGCGGTATGTTTCGGACAGGCCGTGCATACAGTAGACAAAACCCGCGACGGCGCGCGCGAAGAAAAAGGACGGCGCGGCGGGCAATGAACGGAGGAAGAAAGGGGAAGACGTATGAAAGAAAGTCTGATGGCGGCGCTTCTGGCGCTGGCACTGCTGTTCGGCATACCCTGGATGACGGCAAAAGAGGTCTCGGCGGAGGACAGCACAACACCCGCGCCCGCAGAGCAGCCGGACAGCACTGGCACCGACACGATCCAGGGGGAAAAAGACAGCGCCATCCGTCTGAAGGTCTGGAACGGCACCGAGGTGCAGGAGATGACCATGGCGGACTATCTGCCGGGCGTGGTGCGGGGCGAGATGCCCGCCTCCTTTGAAGAAGAGGCGCTCAAGGCCCAGGCGGTGGCCGAGCGCAGCTATATCCTCTACCAGGTGGCCCACGGCCCCAAGGAAAACCACCCCACGGCGGACGTATGCATGGATCCCAAGTGCTGCAACGCCTATGTCAGCGCCGAAAAAGCCGCCCAGAACTGGGGCGACGCGGCGGCGGACAACGAAGCCAAGATCCAAAAGGCGGTGCGGGATACCGACGGCTATGTGGCCCTGTACGACAACCAGCCCATCCTGGCGGTGTTCCATTCCTCCTCCGCGGGCAAAACGGAGTCCTCCGGCGACGTGTGGTCTTCCAACCTGCCTTATCTGGTGGGTGTCTCCAGCCCGGAAAACGCCGATACGGTCCCCAATTATTACAGCACGGCCACCTTTGCCGCAGACGACTTCAAGGCCGCGTTCCTGGCTGCCTACCCCGCGGCGGATCTCTCCGGCGCGCCGGATACCTGGTGCAAAGACCTAATCAAAAACGGCTCTGACCGGGTGGAAAAGATCACGGTAGGCGGCGTCACGGTGACGGGCGTGGAGCTGCGGACGGTTTTGAAGCTGCGCTCCGCCAGCTTTACGGTGGAGACTGCGGGGGATACCCTTACCTTTCATGTCACCGGCTATGGCCACGGCGTGGGCATGAGCCAGTACGGCGCCAACGAGCTGGCCAGGGAGGGAAAGACCTGGCAGGAGATTCTCGCCTGGTACTATGCGGGCGTTACCTTCGCGCCTTATCAGCCCAGGGCATGATTTGCGGCTATACAAACGGGGAAAAATATGCTAAAATAATTCATTCCTGCCGGAATTTACAAATTGTTCAGGAAGATCGCGGGAAAGCGGATATGATAGTATCAACAAAAGAATGGGGAGGAACGCCTATGGCTCGCAATATTCTGGTGGTGGAGGACGATCACAACATCTCCGACCTTATTCGTATGTATCTGGAAAAGGAGGGCTTTGAGGTTCGTCTGGCGCTGGATGGCGGCAAGGCGGTGGAAGAGTTTGAAAAGAGAACGCCCGATCTGGTGCTGCTGGACATCATGCTGCCCGTGATGGACGGCTGGGCTGTCTGCGGCAAGATCCGGGAGACTTCCAAAACGCCCATCATTATGCTGACGGCAAAAAGCGAGGTCAGCGACCGTATCACAGGCCTTGAAATGGGCGCCGACGACTATCTGGTCAAGCCCTTTGAGATGAAGGAACTGATGGCCCGCATCAACGCGGTGCTGCGCCGCAGTGAGATCCCCGACGACACCAAAAAGCGCCTGACCTTTGACAAACTGGTCATCAATCTGGACAGCTATGAGCTTTTGGTGGACGGCAAGAAGATCGACACGCCCCCCAAAGAGCTGGAGCTGCTCTATCATCTGGCCTCCACCCCCAACCGGGTCTACACCCGCAACCAACTGCTTGACGAGGTGTGGGGCTTTGACTATTTCGGCGATTCCCGAACGGTGGACGTACACATCAAGCGCCTGCGGGAAAAGGTGGAAAACGTGTCCGATCAGTGGGCGCTGAAGACCGTGTGGGGCGTTGGCTATAAGTTTGAAGTGAAGTAAGGGGCCGCACGGTGGAAAAACTGAAAATAAAATTCCGGGGACTCTACTGGCACCAGTTCTTTCTCAGCACCGGACTGGTGCTGCTGACGCTGGTGCTGCTGGGAGTCTCCTTTTACGGACTGAGCTACAGCTATACAGTGGCCGAAAAGCGCAGCGAGATGCGCAGCAAGGCGGAGCTGGTGGCAAGGCTCTCCGTGTACTATCTGGAAGAGGGCAGCGCCGCCCAGGACGAGAACCTGCGGGATCTGGCGGGCGTGGCCGCCTCCGCTTCCAACGTGAACTTTCTCATCTGCAACGCGGGGGGCAACGTGCTGCTGACCTCCGACAAGAATCTGGTGGGCCGGGTGGTGTTGACCCCCGCGGAGATCGTGCAGGATGTGGTGGAGAAATCCTGTCATTTTTACACAGGCCGAAGCAATCTGGCCGGCAACTATGAAAAAAAGCAGTTCGTCGTGGGCGTTCCGGTGATGGACGAGTCCAACGGCGTGATCATCGGTATGGTGCTGGCCGTTACAGACACCACGGATCTGACGGAGATGTGGCGCTCGTTCATCGCGCTGTTCTGCCTCACCGCCGTCACGGTGCTGCTGATCGCCTCGGTGGCAAGCTCGGTGACCACCATGCGCCAGATCCAGCCCATCCGCGAGATGGTGCGGGCCACCCGCGCTTATGCCGCCGGTAATTTTGAAGTGCGGATGCGGGACGTGGGCCGCGGGGACGAGATCGGGGAGCTGGCTTACTCCTTCAACGCCATGGCGGATTCTCTGGACGAGACGGAGCGGCAGCGGCGGGACTTTATCGCCAACATCTCCCACGAGCTGAAAACCCCTATGACCTCCATCGCCGGCTATACCGACGGCATTCTGGACGGGACCATCCCGCCGGAAAATGAGCGCCACTATCTCCAGATCATCTCCGAGGAGAGCCGGCGCCTGTCCCGGCTGGTGCGAAGGATGCTGGACATCTCCCAGATCCAGTCCCAGGAGATGAAAAAGACTGAGTTCGACATCTGCGAGAGCATGCGTCTGGCGCTTTTGTCCATGGAACAGAAGATCAACGACCGGGCGCTGGACGTGGACGCGGACATTCCCGAGGACTCTATCTTTGTGGAGGGGGACAACGTACTCATTACACAAGTCATTTATAATCTGCTGGAAAACGCCACCAAATTCGCCACGGCCGGCTCTACCCTGTATCTGGGCATGACGGTCAACGGCGAAAAGGCGCAGATCACCGTTCGCAATCAGGGACAGACCATTCCCGCCGAGGAGATCCCCCTGCTGTTTGAACGGTTCCACAAATCAGACAAGTCCCGCAGCGAGGACAAGGACGGCTACGGCCTGGGCCTTTATGTGGTCAAGACCATTCTGGCACAGCACAAGGAGCAGATTACCGTTACCAGCGAAAACGGTGTGACATCCTTTAGCTTTACCATCCAGATCGCGCATCAATCCCAGAGAGAGTAAGGAGTTTGCTTTGGAAGAAAACAGAGAACGGGAGAGCCGGACTCCCACAGAGGATACCGGCAGCGAAATCAGCGAGATCAAGGAAGAGCCCTGCGAGGTGGTTTCCTGGTATATCCCCCATGAGAGAGGTGTCCCGGCCAGCACGCCGGCCCAACCGGAAACGTCCGGCGACCCCTGGCGTGAGGCCGCGGCAGCGGAGAAAAAGCGGAGCCGCAAGTGGGGGTGGATCTTCGCGCTTTGCATGGTGGTGCTGGTGGGTGTCGTGGTGGGCGGCGGCTTTTTGTTTGACGTATTTCCCAATCAGAACAAAAGGGGCGGCAGCACCGACGGCGGAGACGCCAGCAGCATTATTCAGATCTCACCTTCCCATACGGATACCACCATTCCCACCTATGAAGGCGATGCTTCGGTGCGCCTTACCTGCACGGTGGGCCATGGCGACGAGCTGACGATTCAGCAGGTCTATGCCAAGGTGAACCCCTCGGTGGTGACGGTGATGGCGGAGCAGAACACCGGCGCTTCTGTGGGCACCGGCATCATCATGACGGAAGACGGCTATATCATTACCAACGCCCATGTGATCTCCGGCGGCAAATCCTGCATGGTGGCGCTGTCCAACGGCGCCACCTATACGGCGGAGCTGGTGGGTTATGACGAGGAGCAGGACGTGGCGGTGCTCAAAGCCGACGCCAACGGACTGCCTGCCGCCGAGTTTGGCGATTCCGACCAAGCGGTGGTGGGCGACACCGTGTACGCCATCGGCAATCCCCTGGGCGTGGAGCTGCGGGGGACGCTGACCAACGGCATTATCTCCGCCATCAACCGGGATGTGACGGTGGACGGCAAGGTGATGACGCTGATCCAGACCAACGCGGCGCTGAACAACGGCAACTCCGGCGGCCCGCTCATCAACGCCTACGGCCAGGTCATCGGGATCAACACACTGAAAATGAGCTCCCAGACGGGGGAAGAGTCCGCCACGGTGGAGGGTTTGGGCTTCGCCCTGCCCATCAGCAGCGCCTGCTTCGTGGTGAACGACCTCATTGCTTACGGCCAGTTCAAGGGAATGCCCTCGGTGGGCATTACCATCATCACCGTCACCGATGCCAACGGCACCCACGTGGAAGTCTACACCGTGGAAGACGGTTTTGGCGCGGCGGAAGCCGGTATGCAGGAGGGCGACGTGATCGTGGCGGCGGACGGACAGCGTGTTGCCAGCACAGGTGACCTGATGCAGATCCGGCGCACCCATGTGGTGGGCGAGACCATGACGCTTACCGCTTTGCGGGACGGCCGGCAGATGGAATTTTCCGTGGTGCTTAAAGCCAGAAAGTAACAGATCCCACTCTATAAAGAAGAAACCGTTTTTCTGAAAACCCATCAAACCACGTGCGGCTGACAGCCGGGCGTGGTTTTTTGCGCCCACAGGAAAAACTGCAACCGACAGATCCCTAAAAACGTCTTTTTTTGCGAGATTTGGCTGTTATAATAATGGCCGGACAAAAAGACAGCTTATCAATCAAAGAAACACACAGGCGAAGTAACCGTGGGAAGAGAAACGGAAGGGCGACAGATGATCTTGCTATTGGATGACCATCCCCTTACCCGGCAGGGGCTTTGCTGCATTTTGCGGAAAAAGGAGCCGGGGGAGACATTTCTGGAGGCCGCCACTGTGCACGAAGCGATCACAAAGGCACAGGACGTTCCGCTGTCCATGGCGTTTATCGACCCGTATCTGCGGGAAGAGAGCGGCTTTGAGTTTGTCACGTGGCTGCGCCGCACCGGCCGGCCGGCAAAGGTCTTTATCCTCGCCTCTTTCTCCCGGCCGGAAGATTTTTTGCGAGCAAGACGTCTGGGTGCCGACGCCTATGTGCTCAAGGACGCATCCCTTGACGAGATCGAGTACGGCATTGCCACGGTGAAGCGGGGCGACCGGTTTTACTCCGCCGCCATGGTGGATTCGCTGGAAGAACCGACGCTGCCGGGCAGCGGGCTGGATTCCCTTACCCAGCGGGAGCGGCAGGTGCTGGAGCTGCTGGGCAAAGGCTGCGGCAATCAGCAGATCGGGGAAAAATTATATATTGCCGAAGGCACCGTGAAAAAGCATATCAGCAGTATTTTGAGCAAGCTGAGCCTGAAAAACCGGGTGGAGGCCGTGCTGTTTATGGCGGGGCATCAGGAGACGTGGGAGGATGCCGCCGGTATCATTCCGGTGGCTTGCGGTCAAGGAGGAAAACGATGAAAAAGGGACAGCAGATGATCTGGCTTGTGGCTCTGGCGTTGACGCTGGGCAGCGTGGGGGTTGGCTATGCGGCCTGGTCCGACACACTGCGGGTGGACAGCACCGTGACCACCGGCACGCAGGCATATGAGTTTTGCCGGAACAGCACCTACCGGGCCTATTGGTGCGACGGCGCGAAAAAAACGCCTGTGGCGATAACGGCGGAGCCTCAAAAGGTCGGGGACACGGTGGGCCTCTCCGTCACGGATGCGCTTCAGGCTCAAATGCTGCGGACGCAAAGCGGCTATCTGCGGCTGGAGAGTCCCATTGAGCCGGGAGACGGCAACACGCTCAAGGCGTCGGAAAACCCGCCGGAGATTACCGCCGCGCCAGATGGAACGCTACAGGCGCAGGCCATTCCGGAAGAGGTGACGGTGTGCGGCGTCTCCTGCGGGGAAAAGGCGCTCGCCGCCGTTTCCTGCCCGCCGCTGACCTTTGACGTCTGGCGGGGAACGGAGACGGTGGAAGGGCAGCTGTGCGCGGTGGTGCTACTGCGGCCCCGGCAGGGGGCGGTGCCGGAAAAACTGGCGCTTCAGCTGCCCTGGGAGCTGCTGCCGGCGGAGGGGAAGGAAGCTGCGAACAAGGAAAAAGCGGTCACGGCGGACGTCCGGGTGCGCTATGAACTGACAGTGACCTGCGGCGTGGGGCAGTTCAATGAGCCTCATGGGGAAGGAGACTTGTCATGAACAAGACCAAACGAAGAAAGGCCTTGCTGCTGGGACTTTTGTGCGCGGCGGCACTGACCGTCTGCGCGGCGGCCTACTGGGTGCAGCAGTTGAAAACAGAGGTGTCGCTGTCGGTGACGTACCCGTCCCAGGTCACGGTACTGCCACAAAGCAGCGCCGCGGACGGGGCCGCGCCGCAAACGGCGGCGCCCATTCCCTCCGCTGTGCCATGAAGCCGGGCGCCTACCGTGTTTGGTCGCTGTGCGCTCTGGCGGCCGCGGCGGCCATGGGAATACTGGGGGGGCGCATTCGGGGCGCCGGCTGGGCAGGCATTGTGATATACAGCCTGCTGCCGGCGCTTTTGGCGATGGCGCCCCGGCCCGCCATAGGAGACGGCCCCACCCGGCGGCGCCGGGGCGGCGGGGGGGTGGCGGCGGGGCGGGGGGGGCTGCTCGCCGCTGCGG
>Ga0183100_1000472_pt1 | contig 32341 bp, 30 predicted proteins | sample Biomet2_FD_127789 | JGI IMG/M metagenome (GOLD analysis project Ga0183100, IMG submission 127789) | Microbial communities from bioreactor (seeded with anoxic lake sediment) at LBNL, California, USA - Biofuel metagenome 2 | ecosystem: Engineered > Bioreactor > Anaerobic > Unclassified ... | reverse complement strand
AATATAATGGCGGAGAAGGTGGGATTCGAACCCACGGTTCCTTGCGGAATCACTAGTTTTCAAGACTAGCGCCTTAAACCACTCGGCCACCTCTCCGTGTAGACACAGGTCAAAGTATAATATATGCTACTATTCTTGTCAAGTCATTCTGTAACTGCAGAGTAAATTTTATCTAATATCTTTTATCCGATAGACTTGCTAAATACTGTCAATATAGTAGTATATAGGGAAGGGAATACAAAAATTATTTGCATAAATCAACGTTTCCCAAATTATAGCAGAAAGGGGCTATCATTACATGGATTTATCTCCATCAATGCGCAAACGCATCTTAAAATTTCAGCAAGATGAAATTAACGGCAGCATAATCTATCTGGAAATTGCCGGAATGATGAAAAATGAAAGCAATAGAAAAATATTTATAGAAATTTCTCAAGCCGAGCGCCTGCATTATGAACAGTGGAAAAGTTTCACTAGCCAAGAAGTTTCTCCTAATTGGTTCCAAGTACACTGGTATAAATTGTTATACAAAATACTGGGAGAAACTTTTGTAATCAAACTTCTTGAACATTTTGAACAATTCGGCATACAAGAATTAGCCGCCATTATTGAAAAAATTCCCGAAGCCAAAACTATCATAGACCAAGAAAAAGTTCATGAAAATAAACTTATCTCTATGATTGATGAAGAAAAATTGCAATATGTTGGAGCCATGGTGCTTGGGCTAAATGACGCTCTCGTAGAACTAAGCGGAACCATTGCCGGAATGACCTTTGCTCTGGCTAGCACAAAACTAGTAGCTTTAGCAGCCATTATTACCGGGTTTGCCGCAACTCTTTCCATGGCGGCCTCCAATTATTTAGCAGAACGTGCTAATAGAAGTGAGACAGCCGTAAAATCCAGTATTTATACCGGTATGGCCTATTTAATCACAGTTGTACTATTAATTCTGCCCTATCTAATTTTACCAGATGCCTTCTATGTAGCAGCCTTCATCATTATGATTGTTATGGTTGTGCTTATTATCGGCTCTTTTAACTTTTATGTCTCTGTTGTGCAATCCATACCCTTTTGGTCACGCTTTACAGAAATGGCAACTATTACTCTTGGCATTTCCGCCCTCTCTTTTGTTATTGGCATTATTGCCAAAAACATTTTAGGCGTAGACGTGGGTTAAGTACCTGCAAAATACCATAATCTATTATTATCAGCCTCAGCCCATAGCAATATCAGTCTCATATACTACTTTTTCTTCACATTCTAGGGCTTTATGGTTAAGCTTTAGCATATAGCCTTCAGTTTTCGTTACATATTCCTTATCTTTTATAAGGAGCAGATTACTCTGTACATTATAACAAGCACTGCGCAAAGCAGCTCTTGCTAAAAAAGCAGCTACTGTAGCATCTGTTATAGCTGATTTATTACCAATGAGCACTATTTGTGAAGCAATTTCCAAAACTTCCATACATGACTCTGCTATTTTTAGAGGAACCTCCGCGGCATCATAAGCAGCAACTTCAATAGCCCTGTCTCTATCGCTTCGTTCCTGTTCCGTTGTATGTGGCATTTTATACGCCTTCATAAACCCACCAAATACGGCAGCATCAGCTGACACCAGTGCTTCCATACGCGTGCGTAATATTTCAGCCGACAACAAAATTGGCCTTATCTGACCTTCTACATCAGCGTATTTTTTCTTTCCCAAAGTCAAATTAGCAACCATGGACGTTAAAGCGGCAGCAATAGCTCCTGCTAGGGCTGCCGCACCCCCGCCTCCAGGCGTTGGGGCATTAGATGCTAAATCCGCTAAAAATTCCTTGCATGGTCTATCCATTAACTGTTCTGCCATAATACCGCTCCTAACTATTATCAATTTACTTTGCGCAACATACCCAAACATTAGCTGCAAGCTGTAGCTTAAGTTATATTTTCAATGCTATTTAATTCGCCAAAGGACAAACTTTCCCTTCACAACCTATACCAGCACAGTAAAATATAGTATAATGATAACATAAAGTTTGAAATTTTGCCCAAAGAAGGTTTAATCTTATGGATTTAGTTACTAAATTAGCTACAAACCGCATACTTGCCTCTGACGAGTTTCAGGATTTAATGCTTACGGAAGATGCAGCCCTTAGAGCAAAACTTTTTCGCTTTGCCCAGCAGGTGACAGCGCAAAATTTTCACAACAAGGTATATATTCGCGGTCTTATTGAATTTACTACTCACTGTCAACGTGACTGTTTTTATTGCGGTCTTCGTTGTAGTAATAAGCGTGCAGAACGCTATCGCTTAACAAAAAAGGAAATTTTGGAATGTTGCAAGGAAGGTTACGCCCTAGGCTTTCGCACCTTCATACTACAGGGCGGGGAAGACCACTTTTTCACAGACAACGTTATGTGCGATGTTATCTACACCATTAAGAACCTCTACCAAGATTGTGCTGTCACCCTCTCCATTGGTGAACGCTCGTTAAACTCTTATAAAATGTTTTATGACGCAGGTGCAGACCGTTATTTATTGCGGCATGAAACTGCGGACTCCCTGCATTATTCTAGGCTTCATCCACCCTCGGATTCTTTAGAAGCTCGGAAAGAATCTTTATATAACTTGAAAGAACTTGGCTATCAAGTAGGTACTGGCTTTATTGTTGGTTCTCCTTATCAGCTGACAGAGTACTTTGCTGAGGATTTAGCCTTTATTAGGGAGTTAGACCCAGCCATTGTGGACATAGCTCCTTTTATTCCTAACAAAGATACTCCTTTTCGACATCAAACACCGGGATCTTTAGAGGATACCCTAAGGCTGCTTGCTATCTTAAGACTTATGCTGCCTCGAGCACTCATGCCTGCGGCCGCAACCCTCGCAGCGTTGCATCCAAATGGCAGACAGCATGGGATTTTATCCGGGGCCAACGAAGTTCTCCCCAATTTAACCCCTGCTAATGTCCGGGGAAAATATTTTTTGTATAATAACAAAGCCAATACTCAGGCAGAAAAAGCCGAAAATCTAAGGTTTTTAAATGCACAAATGAAAAACATGGGTTATGAATTATGCATAGATCGTGGTGACTATGTAGCGGAAGCCCTTTTTAAAAAATAGTTAAAAGAAATTGGCCCAATTATGGTGTTTAAAATCTCACCATAATTGGGCCAATTTCTATTTTTCTACCAATTCTCTTACTCGCTGACAATTCTCAGTATCAGTTAATACGTATAAGTAGTCCCCAGCAATTATTTTTGTATCACCTGAGGGGACAATATCGTTTTCCCCACGTTTTACATCAACCAATAATGTATGCTCCGGCCAAGGAATATTCTTAATCATTTTGCCCTCAATAAAGCTACCGCTTTCCACAGACAATTCAAGAACATTACGCGTACATTTTTCTTCCATGGCTTGTGCATTAGCTTTGTCTTTAGCCAATGCTTTTTGTAATAGAGAATCATAAATAGGTTTGCTATGGCACAATTCTGCCACTACATAAGAAAATACTGCAACTATAGCCAAGGGCACTAAATGTTTAAAAGAAGCTGTCATTTCCATAATTAAAATAATGCCTGTAATAGGTGCCCTAACAGAAGCTGAGAAAAAACCCGCCATGGCAAAAATAATGACATGTATTCGATAATATGGCTCTAATAAACCAATATTTACAAGCACAGAACCTAATATATTCCCTGCCAATGCACCCACTACCAACATAGGCAAAAAAAATCCACCCGGCACACCGCAGCCATAACTAAGCATAGTAAACGCAAACTTGCAAAGCAAAAGAAGCAATAAAATTTGTAAAGAAAAATCCACGGTAACCAAAGTATCAACTAGTTTGTTCCCACCACCTAAAACCTGTGGCAGGTAAAACCCAAAAGGAATAGTTAACATTAGCGGCAAGGCAATACGCATAAAATTATTTTTAAAAATTGGTAATTTATAAAAATCAGACGACTTTACTAAACAATAGTTAAAAAAAGCCCCCAAAAAGCCTAAGCACGCACCCAGCAAAGCTAAATACGGTAAATATTGTACGGGAAATCTAGATAAATCAGGAAATAAGAATATTGTATTGTGGCCAAAAAAAATGCGTGAAATTATTGTTGACGTAAGTGCTGCCGCCAAGGAAGGCAAAAGCACTACCACCGAAAAGTTTTTGTGCAGCTCTTCCAATGTAAAAATAACCCCGGCCAAGGGCGCATTAAACGCCGCTGCCAGTCCTGCACCGGCACCACTGCTAATTAAATAACGCTCTTCCATACGAGTGCGTCCTAAAAAACGGCTAAATCCCTGCCCCGTCATAGCGCCTAACTGAATTGCCGGTCCCTCACGGCCTAGAGATAAGCCTGCACCGATACCTAATATACCTCCTAAAAGTTTAGACCAGATAATACGCCACCAAACGGTTTTATACAGGCCTAAAATATTACCTTTAACTTGAGGTATACCGCTACCTGCTGATAAAGGCTCATAAGCCACCAACCTAGATAGGACAAAAGCAAGACCAAGGAGCAAGGCAACTATTCCCAACACGTAGATACTCCTCGCACCACTTAAAAAAGTATAGAGTATTTCTCTCAGGGCATCCGCATAGTTTAAGGCAAAACGAAAAAAGCCTACCACGCAGCCGGAAAAAACTCCTACTAAAATTCCTTCTCCCACCAAACGTAAGCGAAAATTCTGCCAGTTATTTAAGTTGTTATAAGTTTCTATTTTTTGTTTATCAGCCATTTATTCCCCCGCCACATCATTCTTTACTTCTAGTATAATACTTTTACTCATGATTACACAATGCAAAAGACATTTGCACAGCAAAAATGCCTGCTATGCAAATGCCCATTGTTATATATTATTTGAATAAACCCGTAAAATCAAAAGTAGCAAAATAATCAGAAGGTTTTTCAGCTCGTCTTATCATTTCTACTCCGCCGTCCTCTTTCAACAGCAATTCTGAACTATGCAGTTTCCCATTGTAATTATATCCCATGGAAAAACCATGAGCACCGGCATCGTGAATAAAGAGTAAATCACCCATGTTAATTTGGGGCAACATTCTATCAATGGCAAACTTATCATTATTTTCGCACAAGCCGCCTGTTACATCATATTTATGATCACAAGGCAAATCCTCTTTACCTATAACGGTAATGTGATGATAAGAACCGTACATGGCTGGGCGCATTAAATTGGCAGCACAAGCATCTACGCCAATATATTCCTTATAAGTATGTTTCTCATGGATAGCTCTGGTTACCAACGCACCATAGGGTCCTGTCATAAAGCGCCCCATTTCCGTATAAATGGCTACATTACCCATACCTGCTGGGACTAAAATCTCCTCATAAACCTTCCTTACGCCTTCACCTATAGCCATAATATCGTTACCATTCTGGTCAGGTTTATAAGGAATACCTACTCCTCCGGAAAGATTAATGAATTCAATAGAGGCTCCGGTTTCTTTTTTCAACTCCACAGCTACTTGAAAAAGTTGTCGTGCTAATTCAGGATAATATTCATTAGTTACAGTATTACTTGCTAAAAAAGCATGCATACCAAAATGTCTTACGCCCTTGCTCAAAAGGATTTTATAGGCTTCTATAATTTGTTCACGAGTCATGCCATACTTTGCATCCCCCGGATTATCCATAATGTTATTGGCAATGGCAAAATTTCCACCCGGATTAAAGCGACAGCTAATCGTCGTAGGAATATCCGCAACCTTTTCCAAAAAAGCAATATGCGTAATATCATCTAGGTTAATGGTAACGTTTAATTTGCGTGCCAATTGGTAATCTTCAGCTGGCGTCACATTAGAAGAAAACATTATTTCATCTTCTTTGAAGCCACAAGCGTCAGACATTAATAATTCTGTATAAGAGGAACAGTCAGCCCCACAGCCCTCTTCTCTTAATATTTGCAAAATTTTTGGCGTAGGAGTTGCTTTTACGGCAAAGAACTCTTTAAATCCCTTATTCCAAGAAAAAGCCTTCATAACTTTACGCGCTGTCTCACGGATACCCTTTTCATCATATAGATAAAAGGGGGTAGCATAATTTTCAGCAATTTTTTCTAATTCTTCTTTACTAATAAATGGTTTTTTCATATTTTTTTGACTCCCCTCAACAGTATATGTAAATAAAAATGTAGTATAAATATAACTTGCACAGCCATATTTGTCAAGATAATGTCCACGATAAAAGTGCTTTTATAAAAATGTCTTACCTATGAAGTATAACATTGGTTGATGCAATAAATATATCATTAATGTGTGTCGCCCGCCAAACTCCAAAATAGCATAAAAATCAGGTGATCTTTTCAGCTTTATATTTTCCAACACTGGGTAAAATTTTCTTCTGCATTTTATCCAAGCCCATCCAAAAGTTCCTATCCAAAAAACGAAAATCCAAGGGAAAATCGGCACATAGTCGGCAGATGTGTAACTTGTTCCATGAATACCCAAAATAAAAAATAACAAATTATCTGGGGGTATTAGCGTTAGTTCGGCAAAATATAAGCCATAAAATCCCCAATACCCACTGTGCCATCCTTCCGTGAGCAAAAATCCGAAAACACACAAAAAAACAGTCTTTACACTTTGAATATATTCTTTAAGTAAGCCTGTTATAATCATCGCCACGCCTAAGAAACTTAAAATACCAAAGACAATCAACTCTTGTGGTACAACGAAATAAGTACAAAACGTCAAGAAAAGTCCACAAAGACATAAAAAGATGCCTCGTTTTTTGGGATTTTTGGCATAATTTAGCACTAGCCCTGAAATTAGGATAAAACTAAAAACAATCCATTGCTGCCAAATATATGCTGTGGTTCCCGCAAACCATTCCAAAGGCATAGAAAAAATATTAACATAATCATAAAACCAATGGTAAGCAATCATATTTATTAGGGCAAATCCGCGATAAGCGTCAATAAACCTCAAGCGTTTCATAGTTGCTCCTTAAATATAGTCCAATATTTCTACAACATTGTTTAAAATTATATCCGGTCTAATATTAGTTCTTTCCACATCTTCTTCTGTAGCTTCCCCTGTTAAAACCAAAACCGACAAAATATTATTATTTAACCCAAAGGCTATATCGGTAGCAAGGCGGTCGCCCACCATAGCAATCTCATTTTTTTCATAGTTTGCCTTTTCACGTACCAAATCTATAATATAATGATTGGGCTTGCCCATAATATTGATAGGCTCTTTTCCTGTAGCACTTTTTATCAAAGCCAACATAGCCCCACAGTCAGGAATAAATTCACCGTCTTCAATTGGGCAGCGTACATCACCATGAGTCGCAATAAATGGTACTCCTCTGTCAATAAGACGGCAAGAGTGTGCCAGAGTCTTATATTCCAAGGACATATCAAACCCTACAATTACAAAATCAGGAATTGTCTGTTCATCTTCCACAATTATGAAACCGGCATTTCTCACAGTTTCTTTTAATTCCTCAGTCCCCAAAATATAAAGTTTAGCATGAGGTCTGATTTTTTGTAAGTAATAATTCAATGCGTCAGAAGAAATAACCACATCCCTAGGTTCCGCATTTATGCCCATTCTAATAAGTTTTTTAGCATAATGAATATGCCCCTTTGAAGAATTATTCGTTACAAAATAATAATCCTTGCCGGCCTCTCGTAGAGTTTTAAAAAAATCTGCCACTCCCGGCAAAAGCGTATTTCCCAAATAAATCGTTCCATCCATATCAAATAAAAAACACTTTATCTCTTTTAGTCGTTCCTTTTCCATTAATTCCTCCGATTAATTATCCTAATAAAACTCTATCATTATCTAATGCTGCTCCTGCAGCCTTTTCAAACAAGGCCAAAAGATCAGGAATTGTCAGTCTATCTTTTTCTATTCCCTCCACATCAACAACAATATGTCCCGCATTCATCATAATAAGGCGATTACCAAACCGCAAAGCATCCCGCATATTATGGGTAATCATAAGAGTTGTTAGATGATGCCTAGTAATAATACTGCGTGTAAGCCTTAGTACTTTATCTGCCGTTTTGGGATCCAATGCGGCCGTATGTTCATCCAAAAGCAACAGTTGAGGTTGCTGCATAGTTGCCATCAGTAAAGTCAAAGCTTGCCGCTGGCCTCCTGACAATAGCCCAACTCTAGCAGTCAGCCTGTCTTCCAACCCTAAATCCAATTCCCTTAGCATTTCTCTGAACTTTTGGCGTTCTTCATCTTTAATGGCCCAAGAAAACCCCGGAGTTTTTCCACGCCTTGCCGCTATAGCCAAATTTTCTTCAATCATCATACCAGCAGCAGTACCTAGCATTGGGTCCTGAAAAACACGCCCAATATATTTAGCTCTCTTATGTTCCGGCATTTTGCTAATATCTGTCCCATCAATAATAATCTTACCACTGTCAATAGGGAAAACACCGGCAATAGAATTTAAGATTGTTGATTTACCTGCCCCGTTACTGCCAATAACTGTAACAAAATCTCCCGGTGCCATATGCAAACTTACATTATCCAGGGCCTTTTTTTCATTAACACTGCCGGGGAAAAAGGTCTTAGAAATACTCTCTATGTCCAGCATCATTCTGCCACCTTTCTTGCATTTATTTTTCCCTTAAACATAGGAAGAGCAAGGGCTAAAGCTACTAATACTGCCGTAAACAATTTTAAATCGTTAGGTGGCATACCCATTTGCAACACAACAGCAATAACAATGCGATAAGCAATCGAACCTAGCACCACGGAAATGAGGCTGTTCTTAAAACTGCGAGTGCCAAATAACACTTCGCCGATAATAACAGAAGCTAACCCAATAACTATAGTTCCTACGCCCATACCCACATCAGCAAAGCCATTATTTTGAGCAATAAAAGCCCCTGAAATAGCAACTAAAGCATTACTTAAAAGCAAACCCAAAACAATTGTAAAGTTAGTATTAACCCCTTGAGCCCTGATCATTTGAGGATTGAAACCTGTGGCACGTATAGCTGCTCCAATTTCTGTCCCGAAAAACCAATAAATTAGCAAGCTAAAGAAAACCGTACTTATGATACCCACTAAAAGTACAGATAGAGTATTATTTAAACCCATTGTTTTTACGAAAGTAAAGGCCGTATCCACCCTAAGGAGAGATAAATTAGCCTTACCCATTACGCGTAGATTAACAGAATATAAAGCTATCATGGTCAAAATACCGGCTAATAATGCAGGTATTTTCAGCTTGGTATGCAAGAGTCCTGTGACAATACCTGCTAACGCCCCTGCAATTCCTGCAACAAGTATAGCCATAACAGGATTAAATCCCTTTACCAACATTTCTGCAGCTACTGCTGCTCCTAAAGGAAACGTTCCTTCTACGGTTAAATCTGCAATATCCAATACCCTGTAAGTTAAATACACACCAAGGGCCATCAAAGACCATAATAGGCCCTGTGATACCGTTGGTAATAGTAAATCTATCATTTCTTCGCACCCTTTACTTGTTCCGCTATTTCGGCAGGAATGGTAATGCCGAGTTTCTTTACTTGTTCTTCATTTATTATAACTTCAAACTCTTTTTGTGCTTGTATAGCCATTATATCAGGCTTAGATTTACCACTCAAAATATCAGCGGCCATAATACCTGTTTGAAATCCCAGTTTATAATAGTCAATGCCAAGAGTAGCGACACCACCCGCCTTGGTCATGCCCCCCTCACCACAAAATACCGGAATCTTAGCTTCATTTGTAACTGTCGCTAAGGTAGGCATGGCAGAAGCCAAAATATTATCCGTTGGAACATATATAGCTTCGCATTTTCCTACCAAACTTTGTGCTGCTTGTTGAATATCATTAACATTAGAAACGGTGGCTTCTACTGTTTTTATTCCTTTGGATTCAGCGTATTTTTTTGCAATAGCAATTTGCAACTGTGAATTAACTTCACTGGAAGTGTAAATAAAACCAACAGTTTTGGTATTAGGCACAATCTTCAGCAACAAGTCAATTTGTTTCTCGACTGGATTCATATCCGTAGTTCCTGTAACGTTAGTTCCTGGTTTATCATTGCTTTTTACTAATTTAGCCTCCGCATAATCAGTTATAGCAGTACCTACAATTGGGATGTCTTTTGTAGCATTAGCCATAGTTTGCGCAGCAGGTGTAGCAATAGCACAAATTAAGTCTACCTTATTATTAACAAAACGTTGGGCTATAGTCTGCAAATTAGACTGATCAGCTTGAGCATTTTGTCTGTCAAATTTAATATTTAGATTTTCTTTATAACCCTTAGACGCTAACCCATCTACAAATCCCTTGTTTGCCGCATCTAAAGCGGCGTGTTCAACCAATTGCACTATACCAACATTAAAAGTTTTCGTAGCAGCAGGCTTCTCATTTTTTTTATTGTCACCACACCCGCCCATTATTACTAAAAGCAATGCTAAAAGCAAATAAACATAAAGTTTGCTTCTTTTCATAAAATCACCCTCTCAAAATAGTTTACCTATCATAATAATGTATTGCCCATATTTATGTGAATCGAGAAAAATTACAAATTCACTTTCATTTGATAATCTCTGCACCTTTTAGTATGTCTGCCGAAATAGTAATGCCTAACTTTTTAGCCGTAGTTTCACTTACCGTTGTTTTCATTTCTTGCAAGGACTCAATGGGCATATTCTCCGGCTTGCTCTCTCCTTTAAGGATCCTAGCAGCCATAGTGCCTGTTTGTAAGCCTAATTTATAGTAATCAATCCCAACTGTAGCCAAAGCTCCATTTTTTACTACTTCTGCCTCTCCACAAATAACCGGTATTTTTGCTTCATTTGTTATACTGGCCAAAACCGGCATTGCCGAAGCCACCACATTATCCGTGGGCACATAAATAGCATCTACTTTAGCCGTAACCAAGCTGCTTGCGGCTTGTTGGATATCGTTAACCGTGGTAACCGTCGCTTCTCTAACAGCAATGTTCTTATTTTCTGCCAACTTTTTTAAAATCCTCACCTGTAGTTGAGAATTGACTTCACTGGAATTATAAATTACGCCTATGGTTTTGGTGTTAGGAATAATTTTTAGCAACAATTCCAACTGTTTATCAATAGGATTCATATCTGTCGTCCCTGTAACATTAGTTCCCGGCTTATCATTGCTTTTTACCAATTTAGCTTCCGTATAATCTGTAATCGCTGTGCCTACGATAGGAATATCTTTTGTCACATTAGCTGCGCTCTGGGCAGCAGGTGTAGCAATAGCACAAATTAAATCGACTTTGTTGTTAACAAAGCGATTGACAATATTTTGCAGGTTAGATTGATCAGCCTGGGCATTTTGTTGATCATATTCCACATTAACCCCAGCCTTAAACCCATTATTCTCCATGCCCTTAATAAAGCCCTTATTAGCGGCATCTAAGGCGGCATGCTCAACTAATTGGACTACGCCAACTTTAACCTTCTTATCAGCATTAGTTTTTTTAACCTCACTACCACCACAACCTGATAATAACCCAATAGACAAAATTAAACCCAGCCCTACCATAAAACCCTTCTTTAGCAGACTTCTCATCTTTCCCATCCTTCCATTCTACATTTTCTCTACTGCCTAAATATTCATACACGTATATTCTACACTAAAGGCGCGTATCCTGCAAAGAAAAGGCTCTTACCATTACGGTAAGAGCCTTTTCTTTATTTATTAACTATTTTATCATACTGTTTTTTTGTTGTTACTAACTTTTCGTAATCCTTAGCGGCTTTTTCATACTCACCATACTTTAAATGGTCAGAAACATCTGTAACAGCCACCAACAAAGGACCTAAACTTAAATTAGCAATCACGCCTTTTAGAGCATGTGCACAATTGAAGGCATCAGCATATTTTTTCCCTTGCAATAAATTACCCAAGTCAGTAAAATTTTTGTCATTATCAAAAATTTCCAAACACTCCAAATAAAGTTCTCTATCCCCATCAAATCTGTCAAGCGCCGTATTTACATCGCATCCCCACTTAGAAAGCTCATCAATAATATCTTTCATCACTTAGTCCTCCCCGTCATAAAATACCATGGTCATAAACTATTTTTACCATGAGCTAAATGGCTAATACCTGCTCTGCGATCTGCTCCGTAACGATTATATGAGTTAACAGACCTGTTTTTAAGGCACCATGCACCGCTTGTGGAGTAGCCCTATCTACAAAACAAATTACCTTTTTGCTGTTATGCAATTTATCCAAGGGAATATGTATTGCGCAATCATTTATCCCCTCAATAATATTTCCCTGGGCATCATAAAAATAAGATAACAAATTTCCTACTGCCCTATGGTCATGCAAGGCAGTGCCAAAACGCTTGATCGTATCTTCATCAGGTACTGATGGATAATCATAAACGGAAACCATTGCCGCATCAATTTCCTCCCACAACTCATTTAAATCATCAAAACTGGAACTACCTATATACAATTTTCTCTCTTCTTCATTATCCGGAAAGGCTGGCGCATATAAAAGCCTCGCCCTGCGTCCCGTATAATTTGCCAACATAGTAACTATTTCATTGGTATGATACCCCTTATTAGCTACATTGGCTTCTCCTATTAGTGGAAATATCGTTCCGTTAACGCTGGGAACGATTTGTCTGCTAAGGGTCCACATCAATTCGTTAATAGCATCTCCCCAGCCAATCCCCAAATTTTCCTGATTGGAACATTCCCCAACTAAATAGTGTCCTGCCTGCTCATATAAATTATGTCGCTGCACCGCCGCTGTCTTAGCACTAGGGACTACCAGACCACCTGCTAAACCAAACTTCGTTTTTAGTGCATACAATAATTCTTTGTTACCGGAAACCACGTTGCGAACTTCAATATGCACAATGCCGCATTCTCTGGCTTCAGAAAGCATCTTACTTACTAAAGGACGCGAAACTCCCACCCTTTCTGCCACTTCTGCCTGAGTTAAATTTTCTTCATAGTACAATTTTGCCACCGTAAATATCCTAGCCAAATCTGCCTGATTACTCATGATTGCACTTCCTTCCGCAGTTTAATGTTTACACTATGGACGCCGTCTAAATAATACTCTGTAACTTTATTTTAACAATTGTTTTGACATTTGTCAAGAAGGCCGTCGGCATTTGCTCTTATTTTGAACTTTGTAAACATAAAAAGCGTGAAAAATAAAAAGAGAGCAACCAAGAGATATGGGTAACCCCATTAACCTCAGTTGCTCCGCCATAAAGCTTAGAAATAAAGGAAAGCTTTACCTTCTTATTTATTCTCGTCGCTATCGTTAGCAAACACCATTACCTTATCAAATTGCAAATAAATTTCTGTTCCATCTGGGTACTGTTCTATATCTGCCCCTTTGACAATAACGCGGACCATATGTACCCCTACCTGTACCCGGAAATCAACGGAATCTCCCATATAGAAACGATGAGTAACTACGCCTTTAACAATACCCTTACTAGTATCCATAGTAATATTTTCCGGACGCACTGCAATAGTTACGGGGCCTTGAGCTCCTTCTACATTAGGATGTGGGAAGGACCCATCAACACCATCAATAGTAACAGTATCTGCTTGTGCTTTACCAGGCAAGAAGTTAACCAGGCCAATAAAATCGGCTACCATCTTATTAGCAGGTTTTGTGTAAATTTCATGAGGTGCACCCACCTGTTGTATTAATCCCCTATTCATTACTACTACTCTATCGCTCATAGCCATTGCCTCACCCTGGTCATGAGTTACATAAATAACTGTAATTCCCAATTTTTTCTGCAAAGCCAAAATTTCAAACCGCATACTTTCACGCAATTTAGCATCTAAATTAGATAAAGGCTCATCCAAAAGTAAAAGACTGGGCTCTGCGACCAATGCTCTAGCCAAAGCTACACGTTGTTGCTGTCCACCTGATAGTTGGTGAGGATAACGATCCGCATATTCATCCAAATGTACCATTTCCAATACTTCCAACACCCGTTTTTTTCTTTCCTCTTTAGGAACCTTTTTTATTTTCAAAGGATAACCCACATTATCCAAAACCGTCATATGCGGCCAAACCGCATATGATTGGAAAACCATGCCTATATCTCGTTTTTCCGGAGGGACAAAACATTTATTATGCGAAGAAGAAACGCATTTGTCACCAATGTAAATCTCTCCCTCAGTAGCAGTCTCAAACCCGGCAACCATTCTTAGTGTGGTTGTCTTGCCGCAACCGGAAGGCCCCAACATTGTAAAAAATTCGCCATCAGCAACAGTCACATTAAAATCTCCCACTGCCGTTACATTACCGAATCTTTTAAATACATGCTCAATTCGTACTTGTGCCATTTTTACACTCCTTATTTAAATTCCGACATTACCCTTACTTACTTTATTAAGAATCAAATTACCGATGAGAACTATGCCCAAAATAATCACGGACAGCACAGACGCATTCTGAGTGTCAGCATAAGTCTGCAATTCATAAAGTAAAACGCCTATAGTCTTAGTTTCACCACTATATAGCAATAAAGACATGGTCAACTCGTAGAAAGACGGCATAAAGATTAAAAACCAAGCAGCGACAACAGAGGGGGCAATCAAAGGCAAAATAATATCCTTGCACGTCCTTAACCAACTGGCTCCTGAATTTAACGCAGCTTCCTCCAAAGAAGTATGAACTTGGCTTAATGAAGCAGCTATAGTGCGCACTGCCATTGTCATATATTTAACCAAATAGGCCACAATCAAAATCCACATAGTAGAATAAAGATTTAGGCCAAAAGTTCCTGAAAAAGTAATTACTAACGCCAAAGCAATAACTATACTAGGTGTGGAGCCACCTATTATAGTAAGCAAATCTGGTAAGGAACGCCCCTTAACCCTAGTCTTAATGGCTAGGTAAGCAATAAATATGGCAAGAACCGTACCAATGGTTGCTGCAATAACTGCATAAATCACCGAGTTCCAGATGCTTTCCATATACTGCGCGCTGGTTAACACCGGCAGCCAGCTATCAAATCCTATATTACTCCAGGTAATATCCTTGGACATACTTTTAAGCAATGATGTTAGCAAAATAGAAAACAGCGGAATAACAACCGCTATGCATGCATATGCACCCACCCCAAAACACGCCGGCCATTTCCATTTACCCAAATCTACCATATTAGGGCGAGTACTTTTACCACTAATAGTTGTATAATCCTTGCGACCTAACATCCAAGTCATGAAGAACAAGAGTGAATTTGCTAAAATCATAAGAGAAGCAGCCAAAGCCGTCGCATCTCTTATTCCCTTATCATCACCCATGTATAAATAAGTTACGATACGAGTAGTCATTACCTCTATATTACCAGGCATACCAACAATGGCAGGAATACCAAAACATGAACCTGCAGCTATAAATACCAATAATCCGCCCGCCAAAATACTTGGTGCCATTAATGGCAAGGTCACATCTCGCAATGTTCTAAGTGGCGAAGCTCCCGAGATACGTGCAGCTTCTTCCAGGGTAGGGTCCATTTTTTCCATGGCGCGAGAAATTGTAATAAATGCAAAAGGTGAATAAAACAAAGTTAAAACCCAAGCTAAACCACCGAAAGTGTAAATATCAAAAGGTGAATTCTGTAAATTAAACATCCATCTTAAAACCAAATTCATGTAACCAACACTAGGATTCAAAAGTTGCACCCAGGCAATAGCCCCTACGTAAGGAGGAATCATATAGCTTGCTACCAATAGCGTACGATAGGTTTTCTTTCCCGGTAAGTTAGTACGCCCTACCAACCACGCTAAGGGAAATGTAATAATGACGCTGGCAATCATAACCAACAAGGACAATTGTACTGTATTGGTCAATGCTTTCCAGTTAATCATAGTGCTATAAACTTGTTTATAGTTACTTAGCTGAAACCCGCCGTCCATATAAACGCTGTCCACCAGGAGCACGCCCATGGGAAAAACAACAAAATACACCAACAACAACACGGAAACGGCAATTACTATAAACTTACTGTTAATCTTGGAGGATAAGCCCACATTGGCTCCTTTCCCTGACAACACAATGTCAGTCCAAAAATCTATTTATAATTCGAAAACAGGAGCCACAATAAGTGGCCCCTGTACATACATACCTGAGGCAAATATTATTCCATAACTCTTACGCGGAAAGCTTCTTTTATCTGAGCATTTTCATCAGCAAGTTTTTGCCAATTTACTTTAACAGCATTACCAATAAAAGTCTTCAACGCAGGAGCCCCTGTAGGCGGCTCAACATCCTCACGTACGGAATGCATCCACCCTTTGACTACAGCCTGTTGCCCTTCTTTTGACAACCACCAATCAACGGCAGCTTTGGCACCGTCAGGATTTTTGGTTGTGCTTAAAATAGCGATAGGACTAGGAATTACAATAACGCCATCTGTAGGATAAACAACTTTTAAATTTTCATGCTTAGTTTCTTGCAATTTCAAAATATTTTCTTCCAAAATAATAGCAGCGGCATATTCACCGGTCAATAATTTGTTCTGAATAGCAGAATTCCCCTGCTCAACACGAATATCATTAGCTTTTAATTGATCAAAATATTCCCAACCATATTTATCAGCCAAAGCACCTACCGCTACAAAAGCAGTACCGGAAAGCAAAGGACTAGGCATAGCAATCTTGCCCTTCCACTTAGGATCAGTTAAATCTTTCCAGGATTTTGGAGCATCTTCCGCTTTCATCTTGTCAGCATTATAAGCAATAATCATATTGCTTATACGCACTGAGGCCCAAGCGCCATCTTTATCTTTCGCAGTTATAACATCTTTTAAATTAGGAGAAACGTAACTTAACAAGCGTTTTTCATTTTGCATCTTCAGATAATAGGAAGGATCAGCAACCATTAATAAATCGGCACCAACCTTATTTGCTTTAATTTCTCCTGTAATCTTAGTAATTACTTGCTCTGTCCCACCCTGGAACCAGTTAACTTTCATATTTGGGAAAGCTTTTTTAAGATTTGGCTTGCACATATTATCAATTATATCAGGATAAATAGAAGTGTAAATCATTACTTCTCCTGAAGCCTTACCTGTACCTGCTTTAGTAGTATCAGCAGCCTTATTATTCCCTCCACAGCCAACCGCTAGGCTCATGGCCAACAAGGTAGCCGCAATTGCCATAATTTTAGTTTTTTTCACTTTACCTTCCCCCTTTTATCACATTCCGCCAGCCCAATAGCTGACAAATTTTCTGGCATCGCCATACATTTGGTTTTTCCCACAAACATCCACTCCTTTGTGTTGTTTTTACCCTTATAAGCTTCGCCTATACTAGCTGAAATCCTGCTTACATAGTTTACAATTTTTTCTGAATTTAATCAATATTATGAAAATAGTAACCCTGCGGGACTTTTTATGTCCATTTGCAATTATCCGCATAAATACTGGCTTTACAGGCTAATTATTTTTTTGCCAAAAAATTTATTTCCCAGCACGGGACGTAGGGATGTCTGCGTAAATAAAGCTTATATGGTGCAATATTCCACAACAATTGTGGTATATTCCATAAATCATCATCTTTATGATAGGCTGCTATAAATAGTTTCGGCATATACTTGGCCAAATGCTCACGCCCACCTATAAGTGCGGCTTCTTCTGCGCCTTCAACATCCATTTTTACATAACTGACAGTTTCTTTGCCTAAAATATCGTCTAAGGAATCTACCTCTATGCTTGCCTTTCCCTTTTCCGACAAGCTAGACATTCTGCCACCCCTTTGAAAAAAATTCTGTTCGCCGGCTTCATACCAAATTCCTCTGTTTAGTAAGGTCACTCTAGGCAACTGTTCCTGTTCTACAAAACGCTTTAATTTAATAAAATTCTTCTTATCCGGTTCCAAAGCAAATATTCTGTTATACTCACCTTCCGTCAGCCGTAAAAACTCCCCTATAGTATCACCATCATAAGCTCCCAAATCAACATAGACTTCACTTTTGCCAAAAGCAAACAACTCCTTTAAATCGTCTTGCCGTTGGCTGGTACTATGTCTCAAATATTTCAACTTACCACTTATTTTATAATTTAATATATCAGCAAAAACTTCTCTGGAAAGTTTATCAGCTAAATGTTCATAAACATTTTGCAATTGTTTTTCATAAGCTTCTAGCCACTCAAAGCTCACAATATCGTCACCGTCAAAAATGGCCACATGTGGAGCATAAGTTTCATGTTTATCAGCTAGCCCATAGAAGCCTTCCAGCACCATAGGCGACTCACTGGCAAAAGCAATAACTACAACAAAATCTTCATATTTTTTTACAATATCCTCGTACTTACATACTGGATAACTGCGAAATGTTTGGCCTCGTACGAAAGCATCACTAGCAAAAACTTCCGAAACTACTATGCCCTCAGCAATGCATCTGTCCAAAATCCTATCTGCACCATTGCCCATGCCATACATTACTATGGGCTTATCAGCAGCTTTTAAATTTTCCCACACAGTTTTATTTTCCACCACAAAATCTAGCATTAAAAACACTCCTTTAGCTGGTAGTATATCATATACGACAAGCTAAAGGAGCGCTGTTCCTAGTATTTTTTTGTAAAATTAATTCTTATTACTCCATTCCCTCCGGCCAGGTAAACCCGGTTGTATTAGCAACGGTAGTATCATAAGTTATGCTGCCGGTGGCAATATAAACGTCGCCATTTGCAATAATCTGTCCCACAAAGTTATAGCAGCTGCTATTTAAGGTGATTGAACCATTAGAAGACAGCAGGCCATATTGCATAGCTCTTCCCAAAATCATATTTCCGTTAGAAGCTACCATTAATCTATCATTGCCGCTGCCATTTACCTCATAGTCCATAGTACCATTTACAAGTATCCTCACATTACCTGTTATAGGACCACCGGAAAGCACAACATTATTGTCAAAAATAATAGTCAAAGGTCCCTTAGTAGTATCCGTAGGCCCTACGATGCCATTGGTAGTATAAAAGGTAATAGGGCTAGCACTATGCACAAAAAGTGTGACATCACTGGTACTATTAAGCAGATATCCCCAATTACTCCATTGATTAACAACCAATGGCCAATTCATCAAATAATTGCCACTTTCCTGTATATTTATTGCAACCCATGCGCTGCTGGGAGTTATAGTAGTTAAATTAGTATAGCTAGATTGGGAAAATACGCTGTCAGGAATTTTAGTTGCAACGGTAGCTGAAGCTGCCCCCTTGTAATTTCCACCTGTGGTAGGTTTTTGATTTCCGGTCTGATCTACGAATTTAGTTCCATAAACATCCCCGGTAATACTGTAATTGGAATTAGCAATAGTTACAGTGCCTCCGGCTTGTACAAGTCCTGGCAGATTAATCACGGTATTACCGGACCCACCGCCGGAAGAGGCCGCTGTAGTAATAGTTTTCTTTAATATTTTTTGTGTATTATTTACCTGCCCCACAGAAGTAATCGTGTATTCTGTAGAGGAAGCAGGAATATCGCTAGTTGATAATTCAGGAGAAATATAGACGGCATATTTAGCCTGTTTAGTACCTGTTAAAATATCATCAGAAATACTTTGTAATGCGGCGTTTAAGTCTGTTTGTCCTGCGCTTTTAGCCAGCCAACTCCACGAGCCACCGTCGGCGCTATTATTTAGTTCAGTTTTTGCCCGCACAAAACCAGCCTCAGCAGCATACCAGGCTTGTTGTTCTTCCCAATCATTCTGAGCAGTTTTATTTTCTTGTGCCAGCATCGGCAGCCAAGCAAAACCAGCTATTAATAAAAACAGCATCATGACTAAAGCTACGGCTGCCATAGAACCACGTTGTGATTTCATTATTTCACCTTTTCCTAAGTAGATGATTTTGTTACCGTAAAGGTATTGCTACCCTCTGTGGTCCAATTACTTCCAAGAATCGTGCTTTTAAGGTTACTCCACAAGGTGTTATTAAAGGAAGAACTACTTGACCTAATATAAAGTTTATGTGTTTCGTGATTGTAAATATATGGGGTATACCATCCTGAATTACCATCAACTTCTTTTAAAAAGATAAAGGTTTCTGCCGGATCACCGCTAGCAACATACCAATAAGGCTGAGCATATACAACTTTTTGCGTACCATCGACATATTTAATTGTTCCCTTGGGCCAAGACCCATTATAATTTACATTATATACATATGATCTTAAAGAATCATTATTAAGACTATTGTTTTTATAGCTTTTATAAACAGTAACTTGCGCCTGCTCGGCCGTAGTCAAAGTTCCCCCGGCATAGTATTTTTTCATAAGAGTTGCAATATCCATATAGTGATTTCTAAGTATGGCCCAAGGATCCATTTCATCAGAGGTGTCAGCCGGTAATGGAGCTACGCTAGTACGCAAATGCTCCTCTTTCATACTACCTGAAATAGCATATTGCATGGGCAAATCTATTTTATACAGCTCCACATCCATACTGCTAATTGGTTTGGCAGGAATGACGGGAAAGTTAGTAGTTGTAGTAAATAAGGAATTAACATCTTTATCAGGGAAAACATAGGTCGTCGTCGTTGTGCCGATTATCTTCGTAACCTTCATTTGCTCATGGCTCCAGCCACTAGGTGTCTGCAATTCAACAATCACATCTACTTCTTCCAAAGTACCATTAACAGCATCATAATTATTGCTAAAAATCATACTAGTATAGGTCATTTTCGTAATCCCTGTAAAATCAGCGTCATCTGCCGTAATGGCAGTTTCTGTATTACCGCTGTAAAACTTTATACTGTCTGTATCAGCATAACGCAAGGTTGTTTTTAGCTCATCCATTATTGCCCTCGCCTGGGAAAAAAGCTCTTGTTGTGACACCCCTGCTTGCTGCTGCTTTATGCCTTGAGAAAACAAACCAATGAGGGTCCCAAAAATAATGCCCATAAGTATGATGGCAATCAGTAGCTCTATTAAAGTAAACCCAGCATTTTTTCTCATAGTGTCCCCTTATTCAACAGCAATATAAGTTACCAGCCTTGCACTTTCAGAGACCATGTCGCTCCAGCTTACAGTTACCGTAAGTTTATATAACTTATCATGCCCATATTGCGTACTATCGCTGTAGACCTGTTCTGCTGAACTCTCCACAGTATATTCCCTATTTTCGCCATCTAATTTAACAACATTATCCGCATTAGCGGCATTTACCAACGCCGCCAAACCACCTCCATCACTGTAATCAATTCCTGCACCTTTTTTCAAAAATTCTATTCTTTGAGCTGCAATCTCCATTGCCCGCTCTGAGCTTCCTGCCATTATACCGGCTTTCGTCCCTTGAGTATATAAATAACTTAGAGCCACCAAAGCAACAGCCACAATAACAACGGCAACTATAGCATCTACCATTAAAAATCCTTTATTTTTTTTGGAAACTTTTGAAAAGTTCAAAAAAACCTCCATCATAAGCCTCTTTCTCTTATTCCAATAAAAAAACTTTTTTCTATAGTTTTAATTATAACATAAATATTTATATGACGAAAAGAAAATAAGGTATTGGAAGCGAAAATCCCAACACCTTATTGCTTACTGTTTTCCATTAACTGTCCTTGCCCACATTTGCAGCTGAGCGGCCACTTCTCCACCATAATCACTAAGAGTAGGAAAACTTAAATTGTCACCACCGTACAGCCTTACCACGTGAATATCATCATAATAGACATCCGTATAGCCTTCACTGTCCACAGTTATAAAGCGAGTTTCGTCTACAGGTCCGCGTTTTTTTGCCAAATACAACGCTCCAGCCATAAGTCGCGCCCTATATTCGGGCTTATCGCTACCCACGGTTTTTAAAAACTCATAGTGCCAATCCCTCTCAGTTACCGTGGCACTACCGTCCTTGGCAATTGTCACTATAGGAGTAATATGCATGGCCTCAATAGCCTTCATGGTTTTAGCCATACGTACTTCAGGCTCCGGATGAGAAGAAAATACTCCATATCCAGGATTACCTTGTTCCTTAGATAAATCATTTAACTTGCACATGGTCACATACATACTATAGGGATTATAGCCCGCCTTATTAGTAAGTAAAAATCCCTGTTCATCTGCCTCGCGTTCATCAGCACGGCTGTATCCGGCCATTAGCACCTGTGAAGCGGTAGTGGCCAGCATAATTCCCGCGCCTGGGTCACCGGAAGCAGCTCCTGCAACTATAGTTAACAAAGACAATGCTAATTGCTTTTCTATTTGATGTACGCTATGACGTTTTACAATATGTCCTATCTCATGGCCTAATACTCCAGCTAACTCATCGTCTGAGGGCATAAAGTCCACCAACCCTTTAAACACATAGACAAATCCGCCGGGCAAAGACAAAGCATTAACATCATTGGTATTAAGCACTTTAAATGTATAGTTAAGGTCTTGACGACTGCATTGTTTCACTAAACTTTGCCCAATACGTTCAACTCTTTCTTGCAAATCATCATCGTGAACTACGCCATATTGTGCTTCTAACTTCACAGCAACTTCCTTGCCCATATTTATTTCTTCTTGCTTGCCAATCATTCCCGCATGCGCAGTAGGAAGTTGGAAAAAGCTGCAAATTAATAGCAAAATCAATAAGATTTTTTTCATTATAGTCCTCCCGATGAGGTATTGTAGAGGTTTATTAAAGTGACACTTTAGCAGCATTTATTATTTTTTTAGCAATAAATTCTTCTATCTGTTCAGTGCTATAGCCAATTTCCCCCAATATTTCCTCGGTGTGTTCACCCAGGCGTGGAGCTCGCATATTAATAGCAGCAGGTGTTGCCGACATTTTAATAGGATTTTTTACATAACGCACCTTACCTATATCCTCTTGGCGTTCTGTAAGCATTTGACTTTCCATAGTCAAATCACTCATTAAAGCCTCTTGTAAACTACAAATAGGCGTTAAACAAAAATCCTCATCACCAATTAAAGCAAGCCATTCCTGTTGGTTTTTTTGTGCAAAAGCCTCTGCTAAAATCTGGCATAGCTCTTCTTCGTGGTCAAAATCCATCTGTCTGCCTACAATATCTTCTCTACCAATCAATTTACACATTTTTCGCCAAAATTTTGGTTCTATAACCCCTGCACTTAAATAACGGCCATCCTTAGTTTTATAAATATTATAATAATGAGCAAGACGGCCAAAAGGGCGTACCCCTTGCTCCTGACTTCCCCAAAGGCTGCTGATAATTGTTGTTTCCTCACTGAGAGCGGCATTAAAAAGGCCAATATCAACGTGCTGGCCCCTACCTGTGCGTTCCCGTGCAAAAAGAGCTAACAGCACACCTGATACCCCGTTGAAAGCGCCTCCCATAGCAGAAAATTGGATATCTGAAACTGTAGCTCCGCCACTTTGGGCATCCAAATAAGTCATACCAGCAAGGCCTACAACATTTAAATCATGAGCCGGTTTATGTTTATATTTACCGTTTTGACCAAACCCTGTTAGAGAACAATACACTAATTGAGGATTCTCTTTGGCCACAGATTCATAATCTAAGCCAATCTTTTCCATAAATCCCGGTCGAAACCCCTCAATAAGGACGTCGGCATTTGCAATTAATTTATGCGCTATTTTTTTCCCCTCGGCAGTCCGCAAATCAACAGCCAGGCCTTTTTTATTTCTATTTAAGGCCAAGTGCCAATAGCTCATACCTGCTTCCTTTTGTGGGAAAAAGTTGCGCGTTCCGTCTCCACCAATATCTTCAACTTTAACTATTTCAGCGCCAAAATCCCCCAAAACCATACTACAGTATTGTCCCGGCAGCCATTTAGAAAAATCTATAACTTTAATTCCCGCAAGTGCTTGCATCAAAATTCCCTCAATTCCAAACCCAGCTTTTTAAAAAGATTTTATTTTTCCTTTATTAATTCTTTTTCCACTAAATATTCCGCCAAGGATTTCCCGATTTTATTAACCAATTTCATGCAGTTAATGTAGTGCTCTCTAGTATCAAACTCAAAGGGCAGCAAGTCCTTACAAGAAGAAGACCCAAATTCCTTAACAAAACGATCATGCCATTCTTTAGAATAAGGATAAATTTCCTTTAAAGGCTTTTCTGCAGGATTATTACGCCCCACCAAAGTACTAATAACCATAGTGCAGCCGGCTAGTGCGCCACACAAATCGCGAGCGTGCCCCATACCTCCGCCAAACCCTGAAACCAACCGGAAGGCGTTATCGTCAATATTCACTCCGGCTTTAGTACGAAAAGCCTGAACAACTGCTTCTCCGCAATTATACCCACTCTTAAATAAATTTCCTGTTTCCACACCCATTTTTTCACTAAATTCAGACATTTTTACTCCTCCTCTTAAAATGTTTTCCCGTAGAAAAATTCGCTTTTTACCCTAGTAGCAATCCTTCCCTATTTATTATTCTACATGGTTTCGTTATTCCCTTTATCTTCTCCCCGTGCTATCATTATAGGTATAAATAACGAAAAGAGGAACCGCTTCCCATGCAAACATCACGTTTAACCTTGTCCGCTTTATTAATAGCCATTGGTACCTTGACCGCAAATTTATTCTATATTCCTGCCGGCATTTCTAAATGTTTCCCGGTGCAACATTGTATAAACGTTCTAGCCGCTATTCTCTTGGGTCCCAGCTATGCAACCTGTATAGGATTTATTATTGCCCTGTTACGTAATATGTTCGGTTTGGGCTCTCTTTTGGCTTTTCCCGGAAGTATGATTGGTGCATTTTGTGCCAGCGTTATGTACGCTCGTTTTCATAATATTAAAGCCGCTATGTTTGGTGAAATTTTTGGTACCGGTATTTTAGGGGGCTTTGTTTCCTTCCTTATTGCCCAATATGTTTTAGGTAAAACGACTGTAGCCTGGTTCTTTATTCCCCCTTTCCTCGTAAGCACTATCGGCGGCAGCATAATTGCCGGGCTCATAATTAAAAGCGGCGTTTTAAATACAGTTGTGCCTAGCTATTTAGCCGGACGAACCACAAAAAAGCCTAAAGGTGGTCGCTATGTTTGATACTATTTTAACCCAAATTTTATACGGTATGAGCGGATTCTTTTTTGCTATTTTTGCCTGTCGTTACGGACGCTTAGCCACCGAAAAAATGAAAGCTTCCTGGTCACAAACCGGCCTTAGTCCAGCTTTCTTTCTCTCCGCACTTCCGTCTATCTTACTTTTAACTATAGCTGTTTTCATTTTTCCTATTCTTTTTTATACTAAAACCCCAACGGGGGGCTTTGTATATCTCGCCACCTATATTTTTTTCAATATGAAGACAACCAAAAAACGGTAACTACTGCTTGGCAAAACTCTTAATATGATTATACAATTAAGCAGCCCCATGTGGCAATTTAAAGGAGTATACTATGCTGCTACTACACACTTCTGATTGGCATCTAGGCCGTATTTTTCATGGCCTGCATATGACAGATGAACAAAAAACCGTATTGGCGCAATTAGTACAAATAGCAGTAGACCGTAAGGTCGATGCCATACTTATTGCCGGCGACATTTATGATCGCGCCGTCCCTCCTACGGAAGCTGTCAACTTGCTAGACAACACCCTTAAGGAATTAGTTATGGATCACAATATACCGGTTATCTTAATAGCCGGTAACCACGATAATCCTGACCGTCTAAACTTCGGTCAGGCTCTTTTTGCTGAAAACAAGCTCTTTATTTATGGACCGGTAGCTCCCAATTCTAAGCCGGTCATCTTGAGGGACGAATATGGCCCTGTTTACTTTGCCCCGCTTTCCTACTGCGAGCCGGCAGTAGCGGCTGAATTAAGCGGGACTCCCATTAAAACTCACGAAGAAGCCTTGCAATGGCAGTTGAAAAATATGCTGGAGCAAATCCCCCAAGCCGCTCGCAAAGTTGCTTTGGCCCATGTATTTTTAGCAGGAGCCACAGAATCCCCTGATAGCGAGCGACCACTATCCATCGGTGGAAGTGGCACCGTACGGGCTGAAAACTTCGTTTCCTTTAACTATACGGCATTAGGACATCTACATTATTGTCAGCAAAAAGGAGAGAAAATCCGCTACAGCGGCTCACTTTTAAAATATTCCTTTAACGAAGTTAAGCAGCCAAAAGGGTTCCATCTTGTAAATTTAGACAAAGAAGGCAATGTTGCAGTTGAAACCGTGGAATTAACGCCTAAACACCAGCTAGCGCAACTTACCGGCACTTTTGAAGATTTAATAGAAAAACCCAGACAAGAATTATTTGATCATTACCTACAAATCACACTGACAGATACCACGCCAATTATTGATGCAAAAAATCGTTTAGAGGTAGTCTACCCCCATATTTTGCACCTAGAATATGCCCAAGATAACCTAGATACCGATGCAAATTTCAAACCCGGCAGACATCAAGAGCTAAGCATTAAAGAATTATTCGTAAATTTTTTTAGCTACTTGAATAACAGGCCACTGGACATGACGGAAAATGCCTTGCTTGACCAAACAATTGAAGCCGCCCAAAATAACGAAAGGCGGTCCTAAATGAAACCTCTAAAACTAATTATCAATGCTTTTGGTCCCTTTGCGGACAAGCAAGAAATAGACTTTACGCTTTTAGGTGACAAAACTTTCTTCTTAATTCATGGCCCAACGGGCTCAGGTAAAACTACTATTTTAGATGCCATAGCCTTTGCCCTTTACGGTACTGCCAGTGGCGACCTGCGCGTTATCAAATCATTGCGCAGTGATTATGCTCCCCCTTCGAAAAAAACAGAGATCACTTTTTCTTTTACGGCAGGAGGAAAGACTTGGGAAGTGAACAGATCCCCAGAGCAAGAGCTAAAAAAGCAACGTGGGGATGGTAATCGTAAAATGCCTGCCAGTGCTGTTTTGGTAGAAATCCAAAACCTAGAACGCGTTGTAGTTGCTTCAGGGACAAATGACGTTACCGAAAAAATCGAAGATATTATCGGTTTTAAGGCTGACCAATTTTGTCAAATCGTCCTCTTGCCACAAGGCGAATTCCGTCGTTTTCTCATTGCAGGCTCCAATGACCGCAAACTACTTTTAGAGACTTTATTTAAAACTCAAATCTACAGTCAAATTGAGAACCTGCTAAAAGAACACAGTAAAGAAATTGAAAAAGAATATAACATGGTCAAAACACAAAAAGATTTTTTATTAAGCTCTTTACATTGTGAAGACGCCAACGCCGTCAAAACGCTTTTAACGGCCAAGCAAAACGAATTAAAGGAAAAAATTATTACCGCCACTGTACAGCTGGCTAAATTACAAGCTGCCAGAACAAATTTGCAGCAAGCGCAGGAATTGACCAAAGCCTTCACGGAAGCAGAAATAGCCAAAAATGCTTGGGAAACTTTGCTTCTTAAAGGCCCTGATATTGAAAATAAACGTAAAAGCTCCATTTTGGCAGAACGAGCCGAACTATTAAGTGAGCCCTATAATTCTACCAAAAGAGCTTTCCATGCCCTAACAGAGGCACAAAATGCATTATCTCAAATAACAGCCTCCCTAGAAAAAACTAAGGAAGCAGCAACCCTCTTAGAAAAAAAGATTACCTCTGCCCTAGGAAACCAAAAGAACAGTAATGATTTAGATAAAATTTTGGCAGATTTGAACACCAAAATTACAGCCCTAAGTGGCGAAGCCGCAAAAATTACCGGAATCACTGCAGAATTGGAACGCTTAGCAAAGGATCTGCGAGACGATGAGCCTTGTCCGGTATGTGGTTCCTTACACCACCCAGCACCCGCGACTCTGTCTATTGCTCACAAAACCAAGCTAAATATACAAGTAACCGCCATGACAGAGGAAATTAAACTCCTACAAAGTTATCAAAAAGCCTATCAAAAAGCTCAAACAGAACAAGCCGTTACTCTTGCGCGCCTTGAAGCCTCTATCCAAAATAAGAATAGAGCGGAAGCTGAATTTAATGCTTTACGTACTAAGTATGGCAACGCTCTGAAAGAGTCTCCTTTTGCCAGTCAGCAGGACTTTTTAGCCGCTCTTATCTTTGTCCCTCAAAAAGAGCAATTGCGCCAAGAAGTTTCTACCTACGAACAAAAATTAGCTGCGGCACAAGAACGCCGCACTAGGGCTGAAGAAAATATCAAAGGTAAAACTTTACCGCCCTTAGAATTGTTAGCAACAGAAACTACCTCCCTTGAGCAAACTTACAAAACCCTCACCGAAGAAGTTGCCGTCTTAAAAAATTCTATCAGTCAAACTAGTCTTAAACAACAAGAACTAAAAAAAATAGAGCAAAAAATAGCAGATTTTGATACTGCCTATAAAACAGCAAGTGCCTTAGCTAAAACTGCTCAAGGTGAAAATGCCCTCAATCTTTCCTTTTCTGCCTTTGTATTACAAGCCATTTTAGACGACGTCCTTAGTGCCGCCAATCTGCGCTTACATAAAATGAGCCGTGGCCGTTACAGTCTGCACCGTACAGATACTATCTTAGACGGCAGACGCAAAAATGGCTTAAATATGGAAATTATGGACAGTTTCACCGGCATGGCACGCCCCGTGCAAACTCTCTCAGGAGGAGAAATGTTCTTAGCTTCCCTGTCTTTAGCTTTAGGCCTTTCCGACGTTATTCAATCCTACGCCGGAGGTGTGCGATTGGACACCATTTTGGTAGATGAAGGCTTTGGCTCCTTAGATGAAGAGGCTTTGGATATGGCTATACGGACCTTGACCGATTTGCAAAAAGGCGGGCGGCTAGTTGGAATAATTTCCCATGTATCTGAGCTGCAAGAGCGAATTCCCACTAGGCTGGAAGTTACTCCCGGTCAGCAAGGGAGCACTGCTAAATTCTACATATAATTTTTACATAAAGTAAGAGGCGTCCAAATGGACGCCTCTTACTTTATGTAAATTTTATAATTCTTCTTCATCATCCCACAAAACAATTTTACCTGTTTTTAATGCCTCAGGAACCTTAATTATTCTTTGATTACTGCTGCCACGGAAACGCAAATTTAAATTTTTCTCGGCAATATGAAACTCTCCATCTACCAAAACATCTATATAAGCAAGCATTTCCCTGGTAATATTAGGATTGCCGAGTTTCCCTGCAAGCATTTCTGTATCAAAGAGGTAACCACTATAGCACCAAATTGTCTTTTCCGGATATTTTTCTTTAATTCTGCGTAAAAGCCCTACCAAAACTTCTTGATTTGCCGGTTCGAAAGGTTCTCCACCCAAAAGAGAAAAACCTCTTATGTAATCAGGTTTTAAAGCCTCCATGATTTCTTCTTCCGCAGCTTTGGTAAAAAGCTTTCCATAGGCAAAATCCCAAGCCTCCTCATTAAAGCACTCTTTGCAATGATGTGTACAGCCACTGACGAAAAGAGACACCCGCACACCTAAGCCATTAGCTACATCGTGCTTTTTTATTGCCCCATAGTTCATTTTCCTGCCCCCATTATAAATGCAATACCCGAGATTTTATTTCCTTGGTTTTGCCAACATTCCAAAAATTTTCACCCAAATAACCACAGGTACGACGTGTTACATTCATTTTACCTTGGTCTTTATTATGGCATTGGGGGCATTCCCATTCCAAGTTATCATTAATAATAATTTCTCCGTCAAACCCGCAAACTTGGCAATAATCTGATTTAGTATTAAACTCGGCATATTGGATATTATCATAAATAAAACGAACAATATCTTCAATAGCCGTAGGGTTCTTTTTCATATTGGGAATTTCTACATAGGAAATTGCCCCGCCGGAAGAAATCTTTTGAAATTGACTCTCAAAAGTAAACTTAGAAAAAGCATCAATTTCTTCACGCACGTCAACATGATAGGAATTTGTATAATAGCCCTTGTCAGTAATGTCTTTAATATCGCCAAATTGCTCTTTATCAATACGGGCAAAGCGATAACACAATGACTCTGCAGGCGTCCCGTACAAAGCAAACCCCAAATGACTTTCTTCATTCCAACGATCACAAGCTGCGCGCAAATATTTCATGACTCGGCAAGCAAACTCTTCACCCTCAGGAGTTGTTTGGCTAACACCTTTCATAGCCTTAGTCAGTTCATATAGGCCGATATATCCCAAAGAAAGAGTTGAATACCCACCTTCCAGCAGCTTATCAATAGTTTCTCCTTTTGCCAAACGAGCAATAGCTCCATGCTGCCAGTGAATAGGACTGACATCAGATTTAATACCCAGCAAAGCCCTGTGGCGCACCATTAAAGCTTCATGGCACAATTCCAAGCGCTCGTCCAATAATTTCCAAAAAATCTCTTCATTGCCCTTGGCAATTATGCCAATCTGCGGTAAATTCAAAGACACTACGCCTTGATTAAAACGTCCCTCAAATTTATATTTACCATTTTCATCCTTCCAGGCACTGAGAAAAGAGCGGCAGCCCATAGGGGAAAACACATTGCCGGAATAAGTTTCACGCATTTTTTTGGCAGAAATATAGTCAGGATACATACGCTTAATAGAACATTTAACGGCTAAGTGAGTAAGATAATCATATTTACCGCCTTTTAAGCAGTTGTGTTCATCCAGAACATATACTAACTTGGGAAAAGCCGGTGTCACAGACACCCCTGCCTCGTTCTTAATGCCCTCTAAACGTTGACGCAAAATTTCCTCGATAATCATGGCATTTTCTTCAATGTATTCATCATCTTTAGCCAGATTTAAGAACAAGGTCACAAATGGCGACTGGCCGTTTGTAGTCATTAAAGTATTAATCTGGTATTGAATAGTTTGTACGCCACTGGCTAACTCATCTTTAACGCGGCCGTCCAGAATTTTTTCTAGAATTTCATCCGCAATTTTCCCATCGGTTTCTTTTAACAACTTACTTCTAAACTTGTCTTTACTGCGGCGCAAATATTTGCCTAAATGTGCAATATCCACGGATTGACCACCGTACTGTGAAGAAGCAACTGAAGCAATAATCTGTGTCATAACCGTACACGCCACTTGGAAGCTTTTTGGGCTCTCAATCATTTTTCCATGCATAGCTGTCCCATTATCCAACATATCTCCAAGATTTATTAAACAGCAATTAAAAATTGGTTGAATAAAATAGTCGGCATCATGAAAATGCAAAATGCCTGCATCGTGAGCTCTGGAAATCTTTTCCGGCAAAATAATACGCCTAGTTAAATCCTTAGAAACCTCTCCTGCAATTAAATCTCTTTGGGTTGAGGCCATAACCGCATTTTTATTGGAATTTTCTTCCATAACATCCTTATTACTATTGCGAATAAGTGCAAGAATGGATTCGTCAGTAGTATTAGATTTACGCACCAATGCCCTAGTATAACGGTAAATAATATATGCCTTGGCTAAAGCAAATTTTCCTAAGTCCATTAGTTGCCGCTCAACCATGTCTTGGATATTTTCCACTAGCAATCTATCCTTATTCTTATCCTCTACGTACTTTGCGATACTTTCAATGCTGGCATCGTCTGCTCGCTCACTTTCTTCAACAGCTGCATTTGCTTTCCTGATAGCTACGACAATTTTACTGCTGTCAAAGGCAACTGTCGTACCATCTCTTTTTATAACTTTCATAATCCGCCTCCATTTCTTTTCACAATAAATATATCTTAATGATTTATAAATAATCATTATCCATATTCAGTAGCTTAATGATATCGCAAATCATTCTCCATTGCAACAAAAAGCGCAACATCTTGTGTTTTTTTTATTTAAATAATCAACATTTAGTATTTCATAAAAAAAGATGCACAGCTAAAATTTTCTTAGCTGTACACCTAGGTTTAAAATATTAAACAATCAAGCAAAAATATAAGCCGCTGGCACAAGGCCTGCAAGTATTGCCGTTTTGTAAATAGCCCAAATCAGCAAAACAAAAGATGCCGCTATATGAGCATAGTTTCTGTCTCTAATGCTTACATATAAGCACCGGCAAAGACATATAGCAATCAAAAGCCACATAATTGTAACTGCCATATAAGCACCATCCTTTTACTCAGACTTACTATAATACTGTAAAAACACCAAAAAATGGTGCCTCAGCGCAGAATCGAACTGCGGACACAGGGATTTTCAGTCCCTTGCTCTACCAACTGAGCTACCGAGGCATAGTGGCGACCCAGGACGGACTTGAACCGACGACCTCCGCCGTGACAGGGCGGCATTCTAACCAACTAAACTACTGGGCCGTAAAACAGGCAAAAAAAAATGGTGGGCGATGACGGGATCGAACCGCCGACATCCTGCTTGTAAGGCAGGCGCTCTCCCAGCTGAGCTAATCGCCCGATATTGGTGACCGGTGCGGGAATTGAACCCACGATACCGCCGTGAAAGGGCGGTGTCTTAACCTCTTGACCAACCGGCCAAGTTTGGTGATCCGCCAGAGGCTCGAACTCTGGACACCCTGATTAAGAGTCAGGTGCTCTACCAACTGAGCTAGC
>Ga0183100_1000471_pt1 | contig 32423 bp, 30 predicted proteins | sample Biomet2_FD_127789 | JGI IMG/M metagenome (GOLD analysis project Ga0183100, IMG submission 127789) | Microbial communities from bioreactor (seeded with anoxic lake sediment) at LBNL, California, USA - Biofuel metagenome 2 | ecosystem: Engineered > Bioreactor > Anaerobic > Unclassified ... | reverse complement strand
ATATATTGACAATAAATATAATACAAAGTAAAATAAAAACAATAAAAATATTGAATTAAATATAATTTTGATAAATATAATTTTAATATATGTATACTAATACAAAAAAAGCTTAAAATAATTAATAGGAATAAACTTTAATAAACATTATTTTAAGTATAAAGAAAACGGAGGAATAAAACATGAAAATAGTAGATAGCAATGAATTTAAAAGTGAAATAGAAAGTGGAATTACAGTTGTAGATTTCTTTGCAACTTGGTGTGGACCTTGTAAGATGTTAGCTCCAGTACTTGAAGGATTATCAAGTGAGATGGAAGGAAAAGCTAAGTTTATAAAAGTTGATATAGATCAAAGTTTAGATTTAGCGAATGAATTTCAAATTGCAAGTGTGCCAACAATGTTAATTTTTAAAGATGGTAAAAAAGTTGAACAACTTGTAGGATTTTTACCAAAAGAAAAAATCCTACAAACAATTGAAGCTAATTTATAAAATATTTTCTTAAAATATAAAAACATAGTACATAAATATATATTACTATGTTTTTATTATAACAATATACATTGAACTAAATTTAATTTTTATAAATACAAATTCCTTTTTAACTAAAGCAAAGTTAAATAAAACATTAGGATGAAAGAATATAAAGGCAAAGTAGTGAAAAGATATTCATCAAAAACAAAACTATTAAAGAAAAAAGAGAATATTTTGAAATTATTGATTTGTTAAATTATAATATATATGTTGTAGAAAAGAATATATAATATAGAAAGAATTAATAAATTTATTTTATAAGAATTTATATTGAAAAATATGTGTTTAAGTTTAGGTACATTTAAAAAATATTGGAGGAATTTAATATGAATGAGAGATATGATATTGCAATAATAGGAAGTGGACCTGCAGGGTTATCAGCTGCATTAAATGCAAAAATAAGAAAGAAAAAATTTATAATATTTGGTAACGAAGAACTTACTAGCAAGCTTACAAAAGCTCATGAAATAAATAATTATTTAGGATTTTATAGGAAAAGTGGTAAGGAATTGCAAGAGGAATTTAGCAGTCACCTAAAGGAAATGGATATAAATATAACAGAAGAAAAAGTTAATAATATATATGCAATGGGCGATTATTTTGGATTAATGGTAAATGAAAAAATGTATGAAGCAATTACTGTAATATTAGCTACAGGAGTCCAATATGGAAAACTATTTGATGGAGAAGAAAGCTTGCTTGGAAAAGGTGTTGGATATTGTGCAACTTGCGATGCACCTTTATATAAAAATAAAGTGGTTACAATAATAGCATACAATAAACATGAAGAGGAAGAGGCTAATTTTATTGCTTCAATATCATCTAAAGTTTATTATATTCCTATGTACAAAGAAGAAGTTAAAGTAGATTCTTCTATTGAAATTATAAATGATATTCCCGTTAAAATTATAGGAGAAGATAAGGTAAGCAAACTGAAACTTAAGAATTCAGAGATTGATACAGATGGTATTTTCATATTAAGAGATAGTATTTCTCCTGGACAATTGGTACCAGGAATTGAAATAGTAGATAATCATATTGAAGTAGATAGATTAATGAAAACAAATATAAATGGATGTTTTGCAGCAGGCGATGTTGTTGGAAAACCATATCAATATATAAAAGCAGCTGGAGAAGGTAATATAGCAGCGTTATCAGCTGTGAATTATATTGATTCTATTATCAAAAAATAATCTATATCACTATAGAACGGTCTATTTTAAGATTGACATATAAAATTAAAAAAGTTAAACTTAATTTTATTTATTAAAATTGAATTTATGTAAATCAGAGTAGATATAGGAGAAAGAATTATGAATAAATATGATAGTATTAAATTAGATAATCAAGTTTGCTTTTCTTTATATGCAGCATCAAGAGAAATAATAAAATTATATAAGCCTTTTCTTGATAAGTTTAATCTTACATATACACAGTATATTGCAATGCTTGTATTATGGGAAGATGAAAAGAGTACAGTTAAAGATATAGGAAGAAGATTACACTTAGATTCAGGTACATTAACTCCATTATTAAAGAAGATAGAAAGTATGGGGTTAATAAAAAGGTATAGAGATGTAAATGATGATAGAGTAGTAATCGTTGAATTAACTGAACAGGGAAGGATTTTAAAGGATGAAGTAACAGAAGTGCCGAAGGAAATGGCATGTAAAATTAATGTATCTAAAGACGAACTTGTGGAATTAAAGAAAAAGTTAGATGTTTTGTTAAGATCTTTAGACTAATATAATAACATGTATTTAAAAGACTAAACTTAAAGCTAAAGCGTTTAAAATAATAATATCCTTTGGATTTATTGCAGAGGAGGAGAAACTTAGTATGAAGGATATAATTAATAAATTAGAAGGAAATGAATTTTTTAATAACCTTAATAATCAAGAAATTGAAAAACTCATTTCGAATATTGGATATTCAGTAAAAACATATAACAAAGGAACAATTATTGCAAATGAGGAAGATAAATGTAATAGTTTGGGATTTGTTCTAGAGGGCGTAGTTGAAATTCAAAGAATATATCTTAGTGGAAAGCAAATTATTCTAAAGAGATTAAGTAATGGTGATGTATTTGGTGAAGCGTTAATCTTTTCAAAGAAATCTAATTATCCATCAACTGTTATAGCCTTTACTGAATGTAATGTACTCTATATAAGTAAATCAGATATATTGAAACTATGCACAATGGATGAAAGAGTACTAGGGAATTTTATGTCTGCATTAAGCAATAAAATCTTAATGTTAAATTCTAAAATAAAAAGTATAGCATTTAAGAGCATTAAGCATAAAGTAATTAATTTTATATTAGAACAAGCAAAGATAGAAAAAAGTCAAACAATTAAATTAAAAGAAAGCAAAGAAGAAATTGCATCTTCAATAGGGATTCCTAGACCATCTTTATCGCGAGAATTAATGAATCTTAGGGATTCAAACTATATTGAATTTGATAGAAATGTAATTAAGATTTTAAACATTGAAGAATTAGAAGAAGAATTATTTGATTAATAAAATTATCATACAAAATGAGAAGTAAAGAAATAATTTTAAGGATTTCTACTTCTAATTTTTATCAAGCATTATAATGCTAAATAAGAACATATAGGCGTAAAAAGCAATATTAGGATTGGCTATGTAAAAAAAATGTTGTTTTTGTTCACATAAATATTTATCATAGAATATATTAGAAATATAGAATATACATTAGTTATATTCTATAAGAAGCTCATTAATCAAACCATTGTAAATTTATAATAAAGGCATTTTAAGATATTAATCTGATTTAGGAGAACATATATCAACTTATAAACCTTATGTTGAAAATATATTTTAATGATATATGTATCTATAAGAATTATTAATGACCAAATCAGTATTAATAAGTATTGTCCTATTCTAAATTTATATAAAAAGGAGTTGTATTAAATGAGTAAATATGCTAATGGTGTTAAGTGCACTAAAAGTTCATGTGAGTTATGTAGTGTTATTAATGCGGATCCAATAGATATGGAAAGACATGGTGCCAAATTGTTAACTGTAAGAATAAAAGTAAATAACGTATGTCTCGGCAAAAAAGTGGCTGTTGCAGCCATTATATATGATCAATGTCATAGAATACTTGCTTTTAAAGGTTTTATTACAATGGCATGTGGAAACGATGAATGTGGGACTATTGAACGTAAAATACTTTTTGTAATTCCAGAGGATGATGAATGTGATCCACTTGAATTAGAAGTTCGTACCGTAGCCAATTATATATATCCATGTGAGTCAAATAAATAGGTAACTATAAAAACACTTGCCAGGGTAGACCAATGAAAAAAGGTCTACCCTGCAAGTGCTTTTATTATCAAAAGATTTAGGTGCTTGAAATAAAATAACAAGTCAAAGATGTGACGTATATTTTGTGTCAGACAAGGACACGATGTTATTTGTTGGAGTATTATCTAATATTATCAACTTTGTGCTGGAAAATTGCACTGCCATTTTGCATTGAAAAGGTGGTATAATCACATTTCGTTTACAGTTTGACGTATCTATAGCCATAAAGATAACTCATAAATATATTCAGATTAACGGTGAAATTATTATTTCAGATCTAATTGATAACAAATATAACAAATAAGCATAATATAAAATTGAGGAATATTAAAACTCCTAAAATGCTGTTTAGAAGTATTTTTATTAAAAATTTTAAGATAATTATAATTAATATGTCTATTATAATAATAAAACAGAAAAATTCAGTAAATAGCATTATTAACAATTCAATAACTTATGGTAGATTATGAAGGAGAGAAGAAGATGAATAACAAAAAGAATGGAAAAAATTTTATAAGCTGCTATGAAGATGAATGTAGAAGTATAAAAGATAAAAATTGTGATTTTGATCTTAATCTTGATTTTGAGTTTGATATTAATGAAACAGATGAATATTTTACAAATGAACTAGAAAATATTCATAACGAAGATAACGAAGATAATGAAGAATCCTATCAAGAGGGTTATCAAGATGGTTACAAAGATGGTTATGAGAAGGCAAAACAAGAAGTCTTGGATTATATGAAAAAAAATAAATGTTGTATTAAATGTAAACACAATTGAAAATTAAAAGGTATTAATAAAAATAAATATTTTCATAAGATAAATGTATATATAATATATTAAAAAAACACTCTTAAATTAATTAATATTAACTCAAGGTGTAAAAAGCAGTAGCTAGGAGCGGACTACTGCTTTTTTATTATTTATTGTTTTATTAAAGAAATCTAATAACAAGGATTTAGACTTTCTAAAGAATAGTTTTAAAGGCGAGTAATTGATTTTACACGAAATTATGCGGATGGACATCATCATAATTTTTATTTAAAAAATAGTATGTAACAAATGGTACATACTATTCTGCTATTTCAATATAAAATAAGTTTATAGGGTGAGTGATTAACAAGCTAGAAGAAATTATCTAATTTCAAGATGAATTTTAATAAATATATATTTGAAGGAGATTTTAATATGGATAATAAAATGTTTTGTTTTCAATGTCAAGAAGCTGCAGGATGTACAGGCTGTACTGTAAAAGGAGTTTGTGGTAAAACCCCAGATCTTGCAAAAATGCAGGACTTATTAATATATACAACTAGAGGATTATCAGAAGTAGCAACAAAAGCTAGAGAAGAAGGTTTAACTGTATCAAAACCTATTAATACTACAGTAACAATGAATCTTTTTACTACTATAACTAATGCTAATTTTGATAAAGAAGTGTTTTATGGTAGAGTGAAAGAAACTTTAAGCATAAAAGAAGAATTATTATCAAAATTAAGAAATAAAGAATCATTAAGTTCAGCTGCTTTATGGAAGACTGAAAGCAGAGAAGAAATGGAAGCTAAGGCAGGATCAGTTGGAGTATTAGCTACTGAAAATGAAGATATTAGAAGTTTAAGAGAACTTATTACTTATGGATTAAAGGGATTATCTGCATATATGAAACATGCAAATGCTTTAGGATATGAAGATGAAGCAATATGTGCTTTCATGCAAAAAGCATTATCATTAACTGCTGATAATAACGTAACAATAGATGAATATATAGGATTAACTTTAGAAACAGGAAAATTTGGTGTTGATGGAATGGCTTTATTAGACAAAGCTAATACTGAAAGCTATGGTAATCCAGAAATAACTAAGGTTAATATTGGAGTTAAAACAAACCCAGCAATATTAATTTCAGGTCATGATTTAAAAGATTTAGAACAATTATTAATTCAAACAGAAGGAACTGGAGTAGATGTTTATACTCATTCTGAAATGTTACCAGCGCACTACTATCCAAACTTAAAGAAGTATTCACACTTAGTTGGTAACTACGGAAATGCATGGTGGAAACAACCAGAAGAATTTGAAAGCTTTAATGGACCGATACTTATGACTACTAACTGTATAGTTCCACCAAGAGATAGTTATAAGAATAGATTATATACTACAGGTTCATCAGGTTATGAAGGATGTACTCATATTACAGCTGATGAAAATAAAAAGAAAGATTTCTCAATAATTATTGAACAAGCTAAAAAGTGTGCAGCACCTACTCAAATTGAAGAAGGAGAAATAGTTGGTGGATTTGCTCATAATCAAGTATTAGCACTTGCTGATAAAATAGTTGAAGCAGTAAAAACTGGAGCTATAAAGAAATTCTTTGTTATGGCAGGATGTGATGGTAGAGCGAAAAAGAGAGAATACTATACAGATTTTGCAAAGGCACTTCCAAAGGACACTGTTATATTAACAGCTGGTTGCGCAAAATATAAATACAATAAATTAGATTTAGGAGATATAGGTGGAATTCCTAGAGTTTTAGATGCAGGACAATGTAATGATTCGTATTCATTAGCAGTAATTGCATTAAAGCTTAAAGAAGTATTTGAACTTGAGGATATAAATGAATTACCAATAGCATTTAATATTGCTTGGTATGAACAAAAAGCGGTAATAGTTCTTTTATCTCTATTACACTTAGGCGTAAAGAATATTCACTTAGGACCAACACTTCCAGCATTTCTTTCACCAAATGTAGTTAATGTTTTAGTAGAAAACTTTGGTATTGGTGGAATCACAAATGTTGAAGATGACATAGAAATGTTCTTAAAATAAAAAATAACGTAAAATAGTCTGTATTTACTCATGAATATAACAATGTATTATTATATTCATGAAATACAGACTATTTTTATTGTTAAATTTTATAGTTGTGTATTTTCTTAATACATTTCAGTTTTCTTAAGTATAGAAAGAATGTATAATAAATATTAAATAACAGTAATTTTATAATAAATTGTAGAAATTTACTATAGAAGAAATAAAAAATCATATGTTATTATCTTTATTTTATACAACACAACATGAATTAAATTAATTAGGAGGATTTTATATGATATCATTAAAGCACTCAATATCAAATAAAAAAAGAGAAGAAGTATATAGAACTATAAAAATAGAATCACCTAGAGGAAAAGAATATTTTTTATTAGTAACTTTAGGAGCAATAGTTGCAACACTAGGATTACTTACTAATAGTAGTTCTGTTATAATTGGTGCAATGCTTATTTCTCCGATTATGAGTCCTATTATAGCAATGTCTTTTTCTATTACTTTAGGAGATTCTAAAATATTTAGGATAGCAATTAAAGAAATTATATTGGGGACTATTCTTGCAATCACCGTCAGTGTGTTTATAACTCTATTTTTACCATCGAGAACCCTTACTGCTGAAATTTTGTCAAGAACTAAACCTACTATAATTGATTTAATTATAGCTTTAGCATCTGGTGCAGCTGGAGCTTATACTATGTGTAGTAAAAATGAAAGCTCAGTTATTCCAGGAGTTGCTATTGCTACAGCACTTATGCCACCACTTTGCGTTGTAGGAACTGGTCTTGCTCAAGGTGATTATAATGTTGCATTTGGAGGTTTTATACTGTTTTTAACTAATTTAATTGCTATAAACTTAGCAAGTGCATTAGTTTTTAAAGCCTTTGGATTTACAACTAAAGATGAAATTTATAAATTTAATGATGAGACGAGCACTATGAAAACTCATGAACGTAGACTTCTTATTTCAATGATAGCTTTTGTTATAATTTTGATACCATTATCATTTTTTATGTATTCAACTATAGTTCAAGAAAAAAATAGAAAATTAATTGATGATTCATTGAATGAAACTACTTTATCCATTGATGGGGTAGATTTGATAAATTATACATATAAGTATGAAAATAATAAATATTTGATATCAGCTGTTGTAAGATCAGTTAATAAATTAGATGGAAGTAATATAAAGCTTATGGAAAAGAATTTAGAAAAACAACTTGGAAAACCAACTGAAATTAAAATGAAAGTTTTATTAGCTCAACAAATAGATGCGTTAACAAAACCTATAAGTGAAAATAATACAAGTGATGTTGAATCGAAAGAAGAAACTGTACCTACGCTAAATGCGGATAAAACTATTGAATATACTATTAAAGAGGAATTAAGTGCAAAAAAAGCTAATTTAATTGATTTTAATTTTGAATATTCTAGTAGTTCTGCAAAATATATTATTAATATAAAAGCAGAAGGACCAGAAGACTTGTCAAATGATATTAAAACTTTAATTGAGAGCAAATTAGAATTAGAGTTTAATAGAAAAGTTATTGTTAATATTGATTTTAATTTAAAAACTTTAATATCAGATAATAACGAATCTATAAACACGCTAACAGAGAAAGATATTTATAAACAGTGATGATTTCTTAGGAAGATGAAAAAAATGTAAGGTTATGTATAAAACAGATGTTAATTATATGAAATATAGAGCACTTCATTGACAAGAATATTCCCTAAGGGTATAATTCAATGTGTGAAATAGTAATCAAGAAATGACAAAGAAGTCAACTTAAATAAGAGTTGACTCTTTTTATTGTTATAGAGAGGAAGGATAAAAAATGAAGAGATTAAAAAGAATAGTTGCAGGAATATTATGTGCAGCAACAGTTACAGTAATGATGGGGTGTAGCTCTAAATCAGAAGGTGCAAATGGTGAAAAAGTTCTACGTGTAGGTATGGAATGTGGATATGCACCATTTAACTGGACTCAAACTAATGATTCAAATGGAGCTGTAAAGATTAAAGGAAGCGACGAGTATGCATATGGCTATGATGTTATGATGGCTAAAAAGATTGCTGACAAAATTGGTTATAAATTAGAAGTAAATAAAATGGAATGGGATGGATTAGTACCTGGTGTAACTTCTGGTAAGATTGATGCATCAATTGCAGGACAAAGCATTACTACGGAACGTCTACAAAGTGTTGATTTTTCAGATGTATATTATAAAGCATCTATTGTAGCAATTACTAAAAAAGGTACAACCTATGAAAATGCAAATAGTGTTGCTGATTTAAAGGGAGCAGTTTGTACATCTCAATTAAACACAGTTTGGTATGATATGTTAAAACAAATTCCAGATGCAAATATTCAACCGGCTATTGATACTGTTCCAGCTTTAATGGTAGCACTTGATTCAGGCAAGGCAAATATAGTTGTAACAGATAAGCCAACAGCTATGGCAGCAGCTTATTCAAATCCTAATTTAGTTGTACTTAATTTTGCAGAAGATAAGGCATTTAAGGCTTCTGATGAAGATGTAAATATGGGTATTGCTATTAAAAAAGGTAATAAAGAATTAACTGATAAGATTAATAAAGCGCTTTCAGAAATAACAGAAGAAGAACGTGATAAAATGATGGAAGAAGCAATTAAGGATCAACCATTATCAAAATAGTAAAATATAAAAAGAGGGTATTTTAATTAACCCTCTTATTAATTAATAAAAATATATTTATTGGAGTGGAAAAGGTATGACAGCAGATTTGCCAACTAGTTTTTTGGGATGGGTTTTGTATATTATACAAAATTATGGAGGGTTATTTTTAAAAGGAGCATTATATACTCTTGTACTTGCTATTATTGGTACAGCAGTTGGTTGCATAATTGGCTTCTTAGTAGGCGTGGTAAGAACTATTGAGATAGTACCAGATACTAATAAAGTTAATAAGATTCTTCTGAAATTTGTACAATGGATACTAAGTTTTTATGTGGAATTTTTTAGAGGTACACCAATGATTGTGCAAGCTATGGTGATTTATTATGGAAGCATGCAATTATTTAATATTGATATGTCTCCATTTAGTGCAGGATTATTAGTAGTTTCAATTAATACAGGTGCATATATGGCAGAAACTGTCCGTGGAGGTATCGAAGCTATTGATATTGGGCAAATAGAAGGTGCAAAAGCTATTGGTATGACACATTTTCAAACAATGTTGTATATTATAATTCCACAGACGCTACGTAATATCATGCCTCAGATTGGAAACAACTTAATTATTAATATTAAGGATACATCTGTATTAAATGTAATATCAGTAACAGAACTATATTTTGCAGGTAAATCAGCATCAGGAACATATTATAAATACTTTGAAGTATATTTTATAATATGTATTATGTATTTTATTATGAACCTTGCAATTTCTAAATTATTACGATTTATAGAAAAAAAGATGGATGGCCCTGATAACTATAAATTAGTACATAATGATTTTATGTCAGGAGAGATAACTGAGAACTGTTCAACAATAAAAGGAGGGAAACAATAATGGAAGCTATAAAAACTATAAATGATCAGTCTCCGATACTGGAAGTTTGCCATTTAAGTAAGAGCTTTGGGGAACATGAAGTTTTAAGAGATATTGACTTTAAGACAAATTATGGTGACGTTATATGTATTATTGGTGCATCAGGCTCAGGAAAATCTACATTACTTCGTTGTATTAACATGTTAGAAATACCAACTTCAGGTGATATTTTTCATAATAGTGATAATATTATAAATAAACTTAACAAAGTAACGAGCTATCGTGCAAAGGTTGGAATGGTATTTCAGCAATTTAATCTTTTTAATAATATGACAGTACTTGAGAATTGTATGATTGGAGTAACTAAGGTATTAAAGAAAGATAAAAGTTATGCACGTGAAGTTGCAATTAAATATTTAGAAAAAGTAGGCATGGCTCCATATATTAATGCAAAGCCACATCAACTTTCAGGTGGGCAAAAGCAACGTGTTGCCATTGCGCGTGCACTTGCAATGGAACCAGAAGTACTTTTGTTTGATGAACCAACAAGTGCTTTAGATCCACAAATGGTAGGGGAAGTATTAACTGTTATGAGTGCACTTGCTAAAGAAGGTATGACTATGATTATAGTTACTCATGAAATGGCTTTTGCTAGAGATGTATCTACTAGAACTGTATTTATGGAAAATGGAGTTATTGTAGAAGAAGATACTCCAGAGGTTATATTCAATAATCCTAAGAATGAACGTACAAGAGAATTCTTATCTAGATTTATGGAACATTAAAATAAAATATTATGAGGAAGAGGTTTAAGTATACTTATTGCCTCTTCCTTATAATATTTTATTATTCTAAATTTAATTTATTCTTTAATATATAGTTAGTTATTATAAAGTAAGCTATGAAGAAAATTAAGTTAAATAAAATAGTGAATATTAAAACCAAATGAATAGGCCAAGATGATTCAAGATTATCAAATAAGGTTGATAAATTTGATAATGAAAAAGCTATTCCGATAGCAGATGAAATTGCAGCTGTAATTAAGTTTAAAACTATAAATGCACCAAAAGATGAAAGTATTCTATGTTTACTAAATAAATGACCAATTGATATAGAAGCATAGATCATAGCAATAGATTTTATAAGTTGCACTAAAATAGCAATAATTACTTCCGTAATTACTATATAAACTTGTATGCCAAATTGAGCATAACCATCAGAAAATGCTTGGAAAAATTCGTAGAAAAATCTACTAAAGGCATCAGCATTAAATGCCATAATAATTATTGAAAGTACAGCTATAAATCCACTTATTATATTCCAAAAAGTAGCAATTGAAAGTTTGCTTGTAATATTTGTTATAGTAGTTACAGGAAGAGTATTCATCAAATATCCTTCATCTCCAAGAAGGTTTTTATAAAATCTTTGTATTATTACAAAGAATGTAACTATAAACACAGCAGCCATAGTACAGCCGTAGGCAAAAATACTTAGGATAAAAGGAATTGAACCAAAGCCTTCAAGTTTATGAGATAGACCAGTTCCAATAAAAATTTTATTGATAATAGCAAATGCTAATAGTGCTATATAAAGTGGTATAAGGGTCCTACCAGTTGCCTTAATTTCATATTTCATTAATTTTCCTAACATTTAAATACCTCCCTAAATAGAGTGTCAACACTCTTTCCTTCATCTTCTCTAATTTCATCAACACTTTTGGTTAAGAATATTTTTCCATATGATATAAATACTACATCATCTAGTACTCTTTCAATATCTGAAATAAGATGAGTAGAAATAATAATAGTAGCATTTTCATTATAATTAGTGATGATTGTATTTAAAATATAATCTCTAGCAGCTGGATCAACACCGGCTATTGGTTCATCTAGTAAATAAAGATCTGCTTCTCTACTCATAACTAAAATAAGTTGAACCTTTTCTTTTGTCCCTTTAGACATGGTTTTTAATTTATCATTAGGATTAATATTTAATTTTTGAAGCATTTCATAGGCCTTTTCAGCATTAAAATTATCATAAAAATCTTTAAAGAAATTAATAACATCAGAAACTTTCATCCAATCATTTAAGTAAGTTCTCTCAGGTAAATATGAAACGATTTTTTTTGTTTCAATACCAGGTTTATTGCCAGCTATTAGTATTTCTCCACTCGATGGAGTTAAAAGCCCATTTGCAAGTTTTATAATAGTACTTTTACCACTACCATTAGGTCCTAAAAGTCCAACAATTCTGCCACGATTAATTGTTAAATCTATTCCTTTTAAAGCTTCAGCATTAGCATAACTCTTAACTAAATTCTTACATTCTAAAATAGGATTATTATCTAAATTGCTATTTGTAAAATTAGATACTGTATCATTTTCACTAGAATCATACAATAGTTTATTTTTATCAGTAGTCATTATTTCATCTCCTTTGATATAGTTTCTAAAAGTTGAATTATTTCTTGTTTTGTATATCCGATTTTTCCTATATTATAAAGGAATTTCTCGATTTGCTCTTTTGCTAAATGATTCCGAATATGTTTAATCATATTACTGTCCTCCGTAATAAATCTACCACTTGTTCTTTGGCTAAAGACTAAACCGGTTCTTTCTAATTCTGTAAGTGCTTTTTGCATTGTGTTTGGATTAACTGATGCATCGCTTGCCATATCTCTAACTGATGGTAATTTATCACCAACTTTATATACGCCTGAAATAATTCTAAGTTGTATTTGTTCCATTAGTTGTATATAAATTGGTCTATCGTCATTAAAAGTCCATGACATAATCTCACCCCTTTGTAAATTGAAATGTTGTATTATTGTATTAATATCTTAATACAATAATATAGTTATAGTTATTATTTGTCAATAAAATATTAAAACTTATTTTTTGATTTAAATTGGAACTGTTACTGTAATCTATAAACAAATTTAAAATAGAGATTATTAATTAAAATATTTTATGGACATCTTAAAATGATTTGAAGATAGTTTTTTTATTTTAAAGTAAAAATTGAGTCTTATATATAAGTGCTAATGCATAAACAATTGTCATATTGAGATAAGAGTAGTAAAATATGCTGGAATTAATATGACTAAATATGTTGAAGATAAAAATAGGTGGTGATATAATTATCTTTAACGGTGTATATACACCTGTAAAATTATTTTAGAAGAGGTGTAAATATGGGGATAGATTTAGTACAAGAAATATTAAAATTAAAAAAAGAAAAGAATGCGATTATCCTTGCTCATTATTATCAGCCAGGAGTTATACAAGATTTGGCTGATTTTGTAGGAGATTCGTATTATTTAAGTGAAATAGCTAGAGATTGCAAAGAAGAAGTAATAATGTTTTGTGGAGTTAGGTTCATGGCTGAAAGTGCAAAGATTTTATCACCACATAAAACAGTTTTAATGCCATGTGCTAGTGCTGGATGTTCTATGGCAGATATGGCTGGAGGTAAGGCTTTAGTAGAATTAAAGGAAAAATATCCAGATGCTTATGTGGTTTGTTATATAAATTCAACATATAATGTAAAGGCTCACTGTGATGTAGCGGTAACATCTTCAAGTGCATTAAAGATATTAAAAAATGTACCTAATAAGCAAATAATGTTTTTACCAGATAGAAATCTAGGTGGATATATTTCAGAATTTTTTCCGGAAAAAGAATTTATATTATGGGATGGATTTTGCAGATGCCATAATAAAATAAGTAGAGAAGATATATTAAAAGAAAAAGAAAAACATAACGGTGCTAAAGTGTTAGTCCATCCAGAATGTACAAAAGAAATTAGAGATATGGCAGATTATATAGGAAGTACAAGTGGAATAATAGATTATGCAACTAAAGATGAGGGAAATGAATTTATTATAGGAACAGAAGAAGGAATTTTACATGAACTAAAAAATAAAAATCCGAATAAAAGCTTTTTTATTCCTGGAGATAAAATATGTTGTCAAGATATGAAGAAGACAACCCTTGAAAATTTGTATGATGCCCTATTAAATATGAAAAATGAAATGATTTTAGATGAAGATATTAGAAAAAAAGCTCTAAGATCTTTAGAGAACATGCACATATTAGGATCTACAAATAAGTTAGGCAACTAGGTATGAATAAATTTGTTGATGTATTAATAATAGGTTCAGGGGTATCAGGCCTTTATTGCGCATTAAATTTAAGAGAAGATTTAAACATATTAGTTGCATGCAAGGATAAGATTAGTTGTACTAATACTTACTTAGCTCAAGGGGGAATATCTGTTGCAAGAGGTGAAGAGGATATTCCTTCGTATATAGAAGATACTTTAAAAGCTGGAAAGTATAAAAATGATTTAGAGGCTGTTAAAGTTTTAACATCTGAATCTATGGATAATATAAAAAGATTAATAGAAATGGGTTTGAAATTTGATAGAAATGAAGATGAAAGTTTAAATTTTACTAAGGAAGGTGCTCATACTATAAATAGAATAGTGCACACAAAAGATAATACAGGAGAAAGTACAGCTAAGATTCTTATTGAAAAAGTTAAACAAAAAGACAATATAAGTGTTTATGAGGATACATATTTTGTAGATATCATAGAAAAAGACAGTGAATGTATTGGGGCCATATTAGTAAAAGAAAATGAGCAAATAAATGTTTATGCAAAAGCTGTAGTTCTTGCGACTGGCGGAATAGGTGGGTTGTTTAATAATTCAACAAGTCAAAGAATCTTAACAGGAGATGCCATAGCAGTTGCAACAAAGCATAATATAAAACTAAAAGATATGAACTATATTCAAATTCATCCAACAGCATTTTATGAAGAAGAAAATAATCAGAGGAGATTTTTAATATCTGAATCCTTAAGAGGAGAAGGTGGAATCCTTACAAATGTAAATGGAGAAAGGTTTATAAATGAACTTTTACCTAGAGATGTGGTTTCAGAAGCAGTTTATAAGCAAATAAGAGAAACTGAAACACCTTACGTAAATTTAGATATAAGATTTTTGGGACAAGATTATATAATAAACAGATTTTCAACTATTTATGAAGAGTGCTTAAAGAGAGGAACAGATATAACAAAAGAATATATTAAAGTTTCTCCAGCTCAACACTTTTTTATGGGAGGAATAAAGGTAGACTTAAATTCCAAGACATCTATGGAAAATTTATATGCAGTTGGGGAAACAAGTTGCACAGGAATACATGGAGCTAATAGACTTGCAAGTAATTCCTTACTTGAAGGACTTGTATTTTCAAGAAGAGCTGCAATTTTAATTAACAATACTGTGGATAATTTAGAAATTAAAGTTTCTACTGTGGATAAATTGAATAAAGCAATCGAAGAAATCGCAAATGAAAATAAGGAATTAGCTATGAAAGTTATAAAAGAAAAGGGTGGGAAGCTAGATGATGAATTACTTAGTTGTAGATAAGATAATAAAGAATGCACTTATAGAAGACATTCCAAGTGAAGATATAACAACAAATTCAATTATAGATACTGAAAGTATAGCTACAGTAGAGTTATTGTGCAAAGAAGAAGGAATAATTGCAGGTCTTGAAATATTTAAAAGAGTATTTGATATATTAGGAAATGTAGAAGTGGAATTATATAAATGTGATGGCGATAAGGTGTGTCCAAAAGATAAAGTTGGATTTTTAAAGGGAAGTACTAGAAATTTATTACTTGGAGAAAGGATAGCATTAAACTTATTACAAAGAATGAGTGGGATAGCTACCTTAACTAATAAATTTGTACAAGAAATAAATCACACAAATGCAAAGTTATTAGATACAAGAAAAACAACACCAAACCTTAGAATATTAGAAAAATATTCAGTAAAAGTTGGTGGTGGATGTAATCATAGATTTAATTTATCAGATGGCATTATGCTTAAGGATAATCACATAAGTGTAGCAGGCGGAATAAACAATGCAGTAGAACTTGCAAGAAAGAATTCATCATTTGTTAGAAAAATAGAAGTTGAAACTGAAAATCTAGAAATGGTAAAGGAAGCATTAGAAGCAAATGCTGATATAATAATGCTTGATAATATGAGTTTGGATGTAGCTAAGAAAGCGGTAGAACTTATAAATAAAAATGCACTAACAGAATTTTCAGGGAATGTGGAATTAAGTAATATTAAAGAAATTGCAGAAATAGGAGTAGATTATATATCTGTTGGAGCTTTAACTCATTCTGCTAAGGTATTAGATTTTAGTATGAAAAACTTGACTTTGCTTTAAAATTAATTAAAATCTTTAATTAATATAACTATTTCAAAATAAGAACTATTTTGAAATAGTTATATTTTTTTTAGTATATTATTTGTACGATAGAAATTTATTGATTTTATTTATTTGTTGCAAATGAAACAGAAGTGATGTTATTATTCCAGTATAATAGAATCATAGAATAAATGTTTAAATATGAACAAGTCAAATGAGCGTAAAAAATAATATAGGATGGTGGATTTTATGATAAGAAGAGTTATTAAAATTGATGAGGAAAAGTGTAATGGATGTGGACTTTGTGCAAGTGCTTGTCATGAAGGTGCAATTGGAATGGTCAATGGGAAAGCAAAGTTATTACGTGATGATTATTGTGATGGACTTGGAGATTGCCTTCCTTCATGTGCAACTGGTGCAATTACTTTTGAAGAACGTGAAGCTGCTGAATATGATGAAGAAGCTGTAAAGATAAATATGGAAAAAAGAAAAATGGAACAAGAAAATATAGGAGTGAATAAAAATGAAAAAATATCATTTGGTTGTCCAGGCTCCCAATCAAAAGTAATAAATCATAATAAAATAGAAGTTAAAAGTGCTACTAGCACTAGCGAGGTAACATCACAATTAAATCAATGGCCTGTGCAAATTAAGCTTGCACCATCAAATGCAAAATATTTCAATAATGCTAATTTACTTATAGCAGCAGATTGCAGCGCTTATGCATATGGAGATTTTCATAATAAGTTTATTAAAAATAAAATTACATTGATAGGTTGTCCGAAGCTTGATGAAGGAGATTACTCAGAAAAGCTTACAGAAATTTTAAAAATGAATGATATAAAGAGTCTTACAGTAGTAAGAATGGAAGTACCTTGCTGTGGAGGAATAGTAAATGCAGTTAAGAATGCATTAAAATCAAGTGAAAAGATGATTCCTTGGCAAATAGTAACTATTTCAACTAATGGAGAAATTTTAGAGTAAAAGTAAAACAAGATAAAATAAAGAATCAGGGTATATTACTATCTTAGGCCTTTGAAGATAGCGATATACCCTGTAAAAATGTTAGTGTTTCTAAATTTTTATTCATGTTCTGATATCCAAATAAATAATTTGCAGAAAAGTGTTTATTGATTATATCAAAATAGAGGATATTATAGATAGGGTGTAGAATAATATATTATAGAGAGATTTAAGGGGGAGTATATATGAATAAGAGGAAAGTGTTAATACCAATAGATGGGTCTGAAAGAAGTATGCATTCTTTAGAGTTTGTAAAAGAGATATTTCCCAAAGACTCAGTAGAAATAACAATAATGAATGTAAAAGAATTGATATTAATAAATGAAATGATAGTTGCTGATGAAATAAAGTTTGCTCAAGAATTGGGAACAGAAATATTAGAAGCAGCTAAAGAAAAGATGAAAGACTATAAAACTGAAACATATTTTGCTTTTGGATATCCAGGGGATGAAATTATAAAGAAGGCAAATGAGGAAAATATAGGAATAATAGTCATGACAAAGTCTACTAAAAAAGGCTTAACTAGACTTATAGGTTCAGTAACAACAAATGTTGTGAAACGTGCTAAATGTATTGTAATGATAGTTCCGAATGATTTTACAATTAGTATTAAATAATTACGAGAAAATTTATAAAAGCAGATTTTTTTAAAGACTATCTTAAAAAATTTTATTTTAAGATAGCCTTTATGTTTGAATATAGAATTTTCCTATATATAATGATATAATAAAGCGAAACAATAGGTAATAATATAATAAGAAATCTTTAAAAAAAATTATTTTTTAATGTTAAGGAGAAAAAGATGAGAGCAGTTTATAGAAACCCAAAAGAATTAGCAACATGTTTAAAGGATATTGTAGATACATATACTGATGATTTAATTTCGTATGAAAAGATGGAAGATAGAATAATAAAAATTGTTAGTGCAAATAAAGAATCTATTTATAAAGAAAAGAGCATGTCTGTAAAGATAGCGAATGTTTTAGGAGATAAAAGGGTGGAAATTATAAATAAGGTAGTTGAAAGCAAAATAAAACCAGAGGCTTAGTTACTTTTATAGTTTAGGAGTGAATTTTAATGGATAAGAAAATAATATTAACAGGAGATAGACCAACTGGAAAGTTACATATAGGACATTATATAGGTTCTTTAAAAAATAGAGTAGCACTTCAAGAGTCTGGTTTATATGAAAGTTTTATAATGATTGCAGACCAACAAGCTTTAACTGATAATGCAAGAAATCCTGAAATAATAAGAAATAGCTTAATAGAAGTTGCATTAGATTATTTAGCAGTTGGAATTGATCCAAATAAATCTAATATATTTATACAATCACAAATACCAGAATTAAATGAACTTACAATGCATTATTTAAATCTTGTTACATTATCAAGATTAGAAAGAAATCCAACAGTTAAACAAGAAATAAAGCAAAAGAATTTTGAAAATAGTATTCCAGCTGGATTTCTTATTTATCCTGTAAGCCAAGCTGCTGATATAACAGCATTTAAAGCAAATACAGTTCCCGTAGGAGAAGATCAATTACCTATGATTGAACAAACTAGAGAAATTGTTAGAAGTTTTAATTCTATTTATGGAGACGTTTTAGTTGAACCAGAAGCTGTACTACCAAGTTCTAATGCTGGAAGACTACCTGGTACTGATGGAAAAGCTAAGATGAGCAAATCAATAGGAAATTGTATATATTTATCTGATGATGCAGATACAATTAAAAAGAAAATTATGTCAATGTATACAGACCCTAATCACATAAGAGTAGAAGATCCAGGTCAAATAGAAGGAAATACTGTATTTACATATTTAGATGTTTTTGCAACTGATAAGGATGCAGTAGAAGAAATGAAAGAACACTACAAACGTGGTGGACTTGGTGATATGAAAGTTAAGAAATATTTAAATGAAGTAATGCAAGCTGAACTTGAACCAATAAGAAACAGAAGAATAGAGCTTGAAAAAGATATTGATGCTATATATGATATGTTGAAAAATGGTAGTGATAAAGCTAGAGCAGTGGCAGCAAATACTTTAAAAGAAGTCCGCGCCGCAATAGGCATAGAATATTTTACAAGAAAATAGATGAATGAATATAATATAAAAAGACATTTAGGTTGTTTCAAAATAATTTATATTTTGAAACAACCTATTTTTTCTATATTTATGCCCAGTTACCATCCTTAAATATTTGAACTTCTTCTCCATTAGCTTTGATACCAATAATATTTGTATCTTTAGTTCCTATCATAAAATCAACATGTGTTAATGAAACATTTGCACCTGCTATTTTTGATTCTTCTTTAGTCATTTTTTCTCCATTTTTTATACAACATGGATATGAAGAACCTAAAGCTAAATGGCATGAAGCATTTTCATCATATAATGTGTTGTAAAAAATAATATCTGAATTTGAAATTGGAGAGTCATAAGGTACTAAAGCAACTTCACCTAAGCGATTAGAAGTCTCATCAGTATTTAGTAATTCTTTTAAAATATCTAAACCAGTTTCAGCAGCGAAATCAATAACTTTGCCATCTTTAAAGGTTAATGAAAAATTATTTATTAAATTTCCGCAGTAACTTAAAGGTTTTGAACTAAAGACAATTCCATTTACATCGTCTAATTTTGGTGTAGTATAAACTTCTTCAGTTGGCATATTTGCAATAAATTTAAGGCCATCTTGAGTAGTATCTTCTCCACCGCACCAAATATGATTTTTAACTAATCCAACCTTTAAATCAGTTCCAATAGAATTTGTAAAATGTAAATATTGAAATTCATAAGCATTTAATTCGGATACCTTTTTATGAAGAAGATTAACATGCTTGTTCCAAGCGTCTATAGGATCATCTTCGTTAAGTCTCATAACAGTAAAAATTGCATTCCATAATTTTTCTACAGCTTCTTTAGATTCAGCTTCATTAAAGACCTTCTTAGCCCAATTTTCTGTTGGGATTGAAATTATGCACCATGAATTCTTATTAGAAGCGCAAGCATCATGGTATTTTTCTAAAGCCATGCGTCTACTTTTTTGATGTGCCGATATTTTATCTGAATCTACATCTTTAAAAATATCGGGATCAGATGCAGAGATACTTAAAAAGGCAGCATTTTTGTCTACATAATAATTATATTTATCACGCTCAAAATCTGGAGTAAAAGATAGAACTTCCTTACTTGAATTATTAAATCTAATTTTATTGAATTTCTCATCGTTATAATTTATAACAACATCAGAAGCACCAACTTTATATGCTTCTTCTGCAATCATTTTTGCAAAATCACTACACTCAATAGGACTATTTATAATTAGTAAACCTTCTTTTTGTAAGTTTATGCCTTTAATAATTGCAAGTTTTGCATATTTTAATAATAAATCATTAAACAACTACATCACCTCATAACTAATAATTTTTATCCTATTATTATTACACTAATTTCAGTAATTATCAAAGTAAAAAAGTTTATAAATCTATACTTTAAAGCCTAGAATATAGTATAATAAATTAGCATGCGCATTGATTATTGTTTTGAATATGAAGTATGTGCAAATAAACTTTTATGATAAACTTAGGAGGTTTTAATGAAAAAATTATTAATTTTGGACTCAAATTCACTTATGAATAGGGCTTTTTATGCATTGCCTCCTATGACAAATAGTGATGGAATAAATACTAATGCCATTTATGGCTTTATGAATATGTTATTTAAGATGAAGGATGAAATTAATCCGGATAGCATAATTGCTACCTTTGACTTAAAAGCACCAACTTTTAGACATAAGGAATATGCAGATTATAAGGCGGGAAGAAATAAAATGCCACCAGAACTTGCAGAACAATTTCCAATTATTAAAGAATTATTGAATTTTATGGGGATAAAGATTTTTGCGATAGAAGGTTTTGAAGCTGATGACTTAATTGGTACAGTATCTAAATTTGCTGAAAATAATGACACTAATGTATTTGTAGTTACAGGAGATAAAGATGCACTTCAATTAGCATCTGATAATACTAAAATTGTAATTACTAAAAAGGGAGTTAGCGAAACAGCAATATATGATAGAAAAATCTTTATAGATGAATTTGAAGTAACACCAAATCAATTTATAGATGTTAAAGGGCTAATGGGAGATAAATCAGATAATATACCGGGAGTTCCAGGCATTGGAGAAAAGACTGCTTTTAAGCTTATAAAAGAATATGGTTCTATTGAAGAAGTTCTAAAGAATATTGATAACATTCCAGGAAAGAAGCTTAAAGAAAACTTAGAAAACAATGTGGAACAAGCAATATTCTCTAAAAAACTTGCTACTATTATGAGAGAAGTTCCAATTGAAATAACATTAGAGGATATTAATTGTAGTGACAAAGAAAATGTATTAGAAATTAAAAAAATGCTTATTAAACTTGAAATGAAATCAATACTATCTAAGTTTAAAGATGATACAGTTTGCGAAGCGTCTAAGGTAGAAGTTAAGAATATAGATACAATTGAAGATATGAAAGAATTATTTTCAAAGAAAAAGAATAGAATTTATATAGATTATACTTTAACAGATGCATCTATATATTCTAAATTAGAACTTGAATATTTAATTTTAGGTGAAGAAAATACTGGGGTTATAATAAATTTTATAGACATAAGTTCTAGAAATAAGGAAGAAGCAATAAATGCTCTAAAGATTATAATGGAAGATGAAAATATTAAAAAGGTAATTCATAATGGAAAAAATTTTGTTACTTTTTTGAAGAAATATAAAATTGAAATTAAAGGATTTGATTTTGATACTGCAATATCAGCTTATTTGATTGATTCTTCAAAGAGTAAATATGAAATTTTAGATCTTGTTAATCATTATGTTGGAGAGAATCCAAGTGAAGAAGGAAATAATCTTAGAACGATTCTTTCAAGCTACTTACCAGTAATTTATGAAAAATTAAAACAAAGACTCCATAAAGAAAATATGGATAAACTATATTATGAAGTTGAACATCCATTAATATATGTACTTTCATCTATGGAGAGTATTGGATTTAACATAAATGAAGGTATGTTAGATGAATTAAAAATAAAATTCAAAAAAGAAATTGAGGAAACTCAAAAAGAAATATATAAGTTATCAGAAGAAGAATTTAATATAAGTTCGCCTAAGCAATTAGGTAAAATATTATTTGAAAAATTAGATTTACCGGTAATGAAGAAGACCAAAACAGGTTATTCAACTAATCAAGAAGTTTTAGAAAAATTAATGGATAAGCATGAGATAATCCCTAAAATAATGTATTATAGACAGATTACAAAGATTAATTCTACATATATAGAAGGATTAAAAAATGTGATTGATAAGGATGGACGTATTCATTCAAATTTTAATCAAACTGTTACTACAACAGGAAGATTATCAAGTACAGAACCTAATCTGCAAAACATCCCTATAAGACATGAGCTAGGAAGGGAAATAAGAAAAGTATTTATCCCTATGGAAGAAAATGATATACTTGTTTCTTGTGATTATTCTCAAATAGAATTAAGAGTTTTAGCTCATATTGCAGATGATGAAAATATGATAGATGCATTTGAACATCATAGTGATATTCATACTAAAACAGCTTCAGAAGTTTTTAACGTACCAATAGATGAGGTAACTTCTCTTATGAGAAGTAGAGCTAAGGCAGTAAACTTTGGAATTGTATATGGGATAGGCGCATTTAGTTTAGCACAAGATTTAAAGATTACCAAAAAAGAAGCAGAAGAATATATGGCTATTTATTTTGAAAGATATCCTAAGATAAAAAAGTACTTGGAAAATATAGTTGAGGATGCACAAAATACTGGATATGTACTAACAATTTTAAATAGAAGGAGATTTATATCAGAAATAAAATCTTCTAATAAAATAGTAAAAGCGTTAGGTAATAGATTAGCTATGAATGCTCCAATTCAAGGAAGTGCAGCTGATATAATTAAGCTTGCTATGGTTAATGTTTATAATAAATTAAATGAAAAGAAATTAAAAAGTGAATTAATTCTTCAAGTTCATGATGAACTTATATTAAATGTAAAGAAGGAAGAGTTTGAAGAAGTTAAAAATTTAGTTGAACATGAAATGGAGAATGCTATTAAACTAAAAGTAGCACTTGATGTAGATGTAAATTCAGGCCATACGTGGTATGAAGCGAAATAAAAAAGGTGGTTTATATAAAAATGATTAAGGTTGGTTTAACAGGGGGAATTGGTACTGGTAAAAGCACTGTATCTAATATCCTAAGAAGCGAAAAATTAAAAGTTATAGATGCAGATAGTATAGCTAAAGAAGTACTAGAAAAGAACCCCCAAATACTAGAAATGGTTCGTACACAATTTGGAGCTGGTTTCTTTGATTGGAGAGGCGAATTTAGAAGAAAAGAATTTGGAAATCATATCTTTAGATTCCCAAAACAAAGAATAAAATATGAAAGTATTATTATGCCTTATATTAAACAAAGCATAGAAGAAAATATAAAAGCATATGAAAAAAAAGGTGAAAAAATAATAATAATAGATGCTCCAACTTTGATTGAAAATAATCTACATGTTGAAATGGATTATGTTATACTTGTATGTGCTGATAATTCAGCTCAAATTCAAAGGGTTATGAGCAGAGATAAATTAACTAAGATTGAAGCAGTTAGCAGAATAAATTCTCAAATGTCTATGGAAGAAAAGAAGGAGTATGCAAACATTATTATTGATAATAATAATGATTTAATTGACACACAAAAGCAAGTCTATGATTTAATTGATTTTATGAAATTAATATGCTAGGTTAAGGAGTAACAAGTAAGGAGTAAGGAGAAAATAATGAAATTCATAAAAAAAATCTTTTCTACACTAGTAGCTTTAGTAGTAATTATAACAGCAATTGGATTAGGTTCTAAATATGTTATAAAAGAGAAATTTTTTCCTTATAAGTATAAAGAATATATAGATACTTATAGTAGCAAATATAACTTAGACCCATTATTTGTATTAGCAGTAATAAAAACTGAAAGTAAATTTGATGATGATGCACATTCACATAAAAATGCTGTAGGACTTATGCAAATAACTGTTGAAACAGGTGAATGGGCAGCCAAGGAAATGGGGTTTAGTACATTTTCTAAAGACGATTTATATAATGAAGAATATAATATTAGAATGGGATGCTGGTATCTTAGAAGGTTAAATGATACCTTTAATGGTGATTTAGACTTAACTATTGCTGCTTATAATGCAGGACCAACTAATGTACAGAAGTGGCTTGACAATGAGAAATATTCTTTAGATGGCAAAAGTATAGATTATATACCTTTTGGGGAAACAAAAAAATATGTGGATAAAGTAAATACGTATTATCATATATATGAATATCTTTATAGTGGGAAAGAAAGTTATTTTGACGTAAATAAAATAGTAGAATTGATTAAAAGTTTTTTAAATGTACATTTTGTGAGCTGATTATTAGTTTAAATATTAATAATTAGCTTAAAGATTTAATAAAACTTACTTGAATTTTTGATGAAAATGAATTATCATTAAATAGTTAATTTATATTTTTGCAGGTGTGCTGGAATGGCAGACAGGCACGTTTGAGGGGCGTGTGTTATATGACGTACGGGTTCAAGTCCCGTTACCTGCACCAAAAAACTCCCTGTGTACTTAGGAAAATAGAGGCTTCGTAGATAACTGAATAGATTAAAAAAAGGTACGTTCGTATATGAATTTGAAATATATGAACGTGCTTTTTTGTTGTTCCGGAGGCTCGTTGAAAGGAGATTTTTGCGTGAAAAAGATTGAAGTGCGAGATACTGCTCAGGGAATAACCCTTGATGAAGGCTCGACAAAATATACTATCAAATATTGATTTTTTTACATTAACATGATAAAATTTCATGTATAATGAAAAAATTACAATTATAAATAAAATATGACAATTGGAAGCTGTGAAAAATTCTTTTAATGTGGGCACTTGCAGAATTTAGAGCTAGTTGTGCAACCGACCAATTAATACTTAGTGATATTTTGAAATACTGAGTATAAATTGGTCGTTTATTATATTCAATATGATTTTATTATCAAGTAAAAGGGGGCTATTTGTTAAATAACTTAAAGGGTAGGAACAAAAATGCACACATAAAAGTAAAAGTCATAATATTGGGAATAGCAGAAGCAATTTTTGCATTAAGGAGAGGTTATAGTGGGAAAGAAAAATTATTTACAAACTAGAGCTGTTATTGGAGTTTCAGCAATCTTTATTTTACTTATTAGTTTGCTAACATATGTAGAGTATATGAATTCAAAAAAATTAATATTATCATCTATGGAGAATTCAGGGAAGCAGACAGTTACAATTCATGCACAAAATTTATCTTCATGGGTCAAATCTAGATTATCTCAAGTAGAGGTAATTGCAAATACCCAATTGGTATCTAACATGAATTATAGTGATATAATACCGTATTTTCAAAGGGAACAAAAAAACTATAATGGAGTTTTTAATAGCTTTGGTATATCTGATACTAAAGGAAATTTGACATTACAAAATAATATGGTTGTTGATATAAGCTCAGAAGATACTTTTCCACAAGTCATGCAAGGCAGAGAAATTATATCAAACCCATTTAAAGACAAACAAAATCCTTCAGACTTAATAATTTCTATGGAATGTCCAGTTAAAGATGTAAAAGATAATAAAATAATTGGACTTGTAAGTGGTGCATCTCTTGTATCAACAGTTTTTAAGGAAAATACAGATTTTCATATTGGACAAACAGATAAAGTTTATATATTAAACAGCAGTGGTGATATTTTATTTAGTCAAGATAATCAGAAAGATAACGAAATTAATTTATTAAAAGATTCAAATAGTGAATTTTCAGGATTAGTTAAACAAGCTATTTCTCAAGATAGTTTCTTAGGACAGTTTAAGGATGGAACTGATACAAAAATGTTATTTTCATCTCATATTGATGGAACAGACTGGTATATGATGTTGGAGGTTCCAACTAAAGAATATACTTCAAGCTTAAATTCCTTAGTATATCTAATAATTTCAGTCAGCACTGTAGCAATAATATGTATAATAGTATTATTAGTTATTATACTAAGGAAATTTTTCAATAGACTTTCAAAAATTTCTTCAATCGCAGAGGAAGTAGCAGATGGTAATTTAGTGAGTTCTTTGCCAGAAACTGATGACGAACTTGGTAGGATTAATATTACATTTAATAAAATGATAACTAACTTAAAAAATATAATAATAAAAATAAAAGGTGTTTCAGAAGTTGTTGTAGAGTCTTCTAATAGTTATAAAAATGTAAGTTTAGAAGTTATTGAAGAAGCAAAAAATATTAAACAATCAGTAGAATGTTTAACTTTGGGTGCCAAAAGTACAGCTGGTGAAATACAGAATATCACTTTATCAGTAAATAATATGGAAATTAAATCTAAAGAACTGGTGGAAATAAGTAATAGTATTGACAAAATGATAGTAGAAACTAAAAATAAGACTTTAAATGGTTCGAAAAATTTAGATGACACAGTGAAGTTGTTACACAATATGGAAGAAAGTGTAAATATTTCTTCTGATGTTATAACAGAGCTTTCAGAGAAATCTATGAATATAGCAAATATAACAACTAGAATAACAGATATATCTGGACAAACAAACCTTTTAGCTTTAAATGCTAGTATTGAAGCGGCTAGAGCTGGAGAGCATGGAAAAGGTTTTGCGGTAGTAGCAGATGAGGTCAGACATTTAGCTGAACAGTCAGCAGTTGCTACTAAGGATATCTCAAATGAAATACAAGAAATTCAAAATCAAGTAGCAGCGACAGTGGCATCAATGAGTAATAGTATTAACTTTGTAAGTATAGGAACTAAATCAATAGATAGTATACTATTAATATTTTCGGGAATTGAAGAGGAGATAGACCGAGTTAAAGATATGAGCTTTAATATATCTAGAATTGCTAAAATTCTATTAGAAGATAATAAAAAAATATTTGATGCAGTTTCAAATACATCTGCTATAAGTGAAGAAGGAGTTGCAAGTGCTTTGAGTTTTCAAGAGATGATTAATAAGCAGGCAAGCATATTTTTAAATCTTAAAGGAGCGGCAGAACATTTAGATGAACTTTCAGCATCGCTATCAGGTGAAATTTCTAAATTTAAATTAATATAGAGTGTAAAAATTTAATATTACTATTAAAAACGACATATTGAAAATATAAAAAAATAAATTGTTACAAACTGAAGGGAGAATTTCAAATGAGATTTCTTATGAATTTAAGTGTTAAGAAAAGGCTAATTATATCATTTTCATTGGTATGCATTATTATAGTTTTTGTCGGAGCAGAAGGTTTATTAGGTTCTGGTAAAATAAATAATAATGCAGAGACAATGTATAGAGATAATTTAATATCTATTAGAAACTTAAAGACAATTGAGGAAAACTTACAGTACACTAATGTTAAGTTACTTAAAATAATTTTTGATAAAGATAAATCTAGTATCGATAAGAGAGTTAATGATATAAAAGCGGTAATGGATGGAAATATAAAATTGGAAAATGAATATGAAATTTTACCAGCAACATCAGAAGAAAAAGAGGTTTATGAAGAATTTAAAAATGCCTTAACACAATATTCAGAACTTCAAATTAAAATAGCTGAACTTGTGAAAACAGGAAAAGATGAAGAGGCATTTCAAATCTATCAAACGGAAGGAGATAAATTAAATAGTCAAGCATATGATAATTTAGAAAAATGTATTGAAATAAATGAAAAATTAGCAGAACAAGCTAATTTGGATAATATGTCTGAATTTAATAATATTAAATATAAAATAAGTATTTGGACAGCAATTGCATTTTTGATTATTATTTTTATTGCATACATATTAAGCCAAAATATAGTGAATTCATTAAACAGGACAAAGGAGTTAGCACAAAGACTATCAAACTATGACTTTAGAACTCCAATTAAAGTTACAAGCAACGACGAATTTGGACAAACATGGATAGCTTTAAATTCTGCACAAGAACATATAAGCAACTTAATAAAAATAATTATGGAAAATTCTCAAGACATAAGTGCATCATCAGAAGAGCTTTCAGCAACGGTTGAAGAGTTATCCGCTAAAGCTGATATTATAGATAAATCAGTGAAAAGTATTGCGTCTGGCATGCAAAACTCCAATGCTGTAACAGAGGAAATAAGTGCATCAATTGAAGAGGTGGATTCAAATATTAATATACTTTCTTCTAAGGCTATGGAAGGAAGTAATAATGCAAGTCAGTCTAAAGAAAGATCCACAGAAGTTAAAAACAATAGTCAAAAAGCTATTGAGGAAACTAGAAAAATATCTGATGAAAAACAAGAAAGAATGGCAAAGGCTATTGAAGATGGAAAAGTAGTAGATAGTATTAAAGTTATGGCAGATACTATTGGAGGTATAGCAAAACAAACAAATTTACTTGCGTTAAATGCTTCAATAGAAGCTGCAAGAGCAGGTGAACAGGGAAAAGGCTTTGCAATAGTAGCAGAAGAAGTTAGAATACTTGCAGAGCAATCAGCAGAAGCGGCAATAAATATTCAAGATACCATCGTTAAAGTTCAGAATGCATTTAAAAGTAGTATTGATACTGGTAGCGATATATTAAAATTTATAAATACACAGGTAAATGAACAATTTAATGATTATGGTAAAATAGGAAATCAGTATTATAATGATTCGGATTTTGTTAGTAAAATGTCTTATGAAATTGCGACTATGTCTGAAGAAATAACATCTACGGTTGGACAAGTAAGTAAAGCTGTTCAAGAAATGGCATTGTCTTCACAAAAATCAAGTGAAGAAGCATACGTAATAAAAGAGAGCATGAATGAAACTACGAAAGCTATAGAACAAGTAGCAATAACTGCAGAAAGTCAAGCAGAACTTGCTCAAAAGCTTAATGAAATAATAGATAAATTTAAAATATAAAGTATATTACCAACAATTGATGCGAAATTTTAAATAAAATAATATGCACACATCTCCATAAGTAGTTGAGATAATTGAATAAATACAATGACTAAAGCATCAGTTTACCATAGTTAAGACAAGATTAACTGCAAAATTAATTTAATAAAAATACCATGGATTAAAACAAATAGACTAAATACTCTAACATGAATTATACCCAAAAGAGAAGAAATTAAAAGTAGAAGCTAAGTATAAGAGGATTTTAAGAACAGAGTTTAAAATCAGTTGACAATGTAATTTAGAGTAATGAATATAGTTCAACTATTATTAAGATTAAGAAGTAAATTTATTTATTATGACTATAAGTATGTGTACTTTTGTATATCGAGGTGATATAATAAGAATATTAGTGAATATTATTATATTTTGTAATATAATGTCATGAAAAAGTTGGAAACTGTGATGAATTCTTTTATTTGGGCACCTTAAGAATTCGGAGTTAGCGGTGCAACCTGCCAACAATTAAGTTATTAATTGTTGACAGGTTTTTTTTATTGAAATTTTAAGTAAGGGTAGGAGATTAAAAATGAGATGGCTTAATAATTTAAACGTAGGTAAAAAATTAACATTACTTATAGTATGTTCTTTAATAGGGTTACTTGCAGTAGGTACAACAGGATATTACTTTTTACTATCATCTAGTAAAAGTATTGATTCGATGTATAATGAAAGATTATTGTCTAGTGAATGGTTGAACGAATCTAGAGTACATGCAAGAGCTATTACAGCTGATATCTATAGAATTATGGTAACAACGGATAAAAATGAAAATGATAGTTTAATTAAAGATATAGATACTCGTGCTGGAGAATTTAATAATTATATGAATCAGTATAAAAATTTAAAGTTGGATTCATTTGAAACAAGTAAAATAAAAGCAATAGAGGATAATTTATCTAAGTATAGAGATGGAAGAAAAACTGTTATTAGTTTAGCTACAGAAAATAAAAATCAGGAAGCGTATCAGTATTATCAAAAAAATGTTGATACAGATGTGCAAGCTTTCATGAATGGATTGGTTGAACTTGGTGAACATAATAAACAAATTGCTGAAGAAATAAATAATACCAATAAATTAAATTTTAAGGTTGCAGTAGGAACATTTTTAAGTATAGTTATCACAGTATCAATTTTGATAATGTTATTAGGAGTACTAATAACAAAACGTATTACTAAGAGATTGAATGATTTTGTAGTATTTATAGGTGCTTTATCACAAGGTGATTTTTCATTAAAGATAAAGCAAGAGAATCTTAAAGATAAGAGTGAGTTTGGTATAGTATCAAATGCTTTAGATAAGATGACAAAGAATATTAGAGAGTTAGTTAAGCAATTAGGAAATACATCAGAGCAATTAGTGTTATCTTCAGAAGAATTAACTGCAAGTGCTGAACAATCAGCAGATGCATCAAATCTTGTTGCCACTGCTGTAACTACTATGGCACAGGGTGCAGATGAGCAACTTGCATTTGCTAATGATACTACTAACGTAGTTGAAAATATATCTGAGAAAATAAATGTAGTATCTGAAAAGACAAAATCAGTTTCAACATTGACAGATAATGCAGAGACTTCAGCAAATGCTGGTGAAGAAGCAGTAGAAAAGGTTATTAATCAAATGGAAAGAATAGAGCAAAAGACTAATGAAACATCAGCCATTATTAGTGAACTTGAAGAAAAATCAGTGAAGATTGGACAAATTATTTATACAATTGAAAGCATATCAGAACAAACCAACCTACTTGCATTAAATGCAGCTATAGAATCTGCAAGAGCAGGGGAAGCAGGGAAAGGTTTCAGCGTAGTAGCAGATGAAATTAGAAAATTAGCAGAACAGTCACAAGAAGCAACTAAAGAAATAGCTAAAATTATTAATGATGTTCAAAATAAAACTAATGGTGCAGTTTCAGTTATGAATGAAAACTCAAAAGAGGTTGATACAGGAGCAAAGGTTGTAAATATTGCAGGTACAAGTTTCCGTGAAATACTTCAAATGATAAGAGCAATATCTGAACAAATTCACGAAATATCAAAGTCCATCAATGAAATAAGTGTTGGAACTAAAGCATCAGTTACTTCAGTAAATAATATCCAAAATATAAGTATGAAGATAGCTGATGAAACACAAACAATATCAGCAGCAGCAGAAGAACAGTTAGCATCTGTTGAAGAAATAGCTTCATCTAGTAAAATTTTATCTCAGATGTCTGAAGATTTGGGAAGCATTATAACTAAATTTAAAGTATAATTTACAATAGCCTAAAGTCCTTATAAATTGGGGACTTTAGGCGATTTTAATGTAAAGAAAACTAAGTAAGTAGCATGCATTATCGACCGATTGCATTATTAAGTATTGATTTTCTTGCATTAGCATGATAATATTACATGTATATTAAAAAATTTACAATTATCAATAGAATATAACAATTGGAAGCTATGAAAAATTCTTTTTATGTGGGCACTTTGGGAATTTGGAGCTAGTTGTGCAACCGACCAATTTAAACTTAATAATCTTTTAAGATTACTAGTTTTAATTGGTCTTTTATTATTGTTTTTAATTGTAATTTATAAAAATAAATAATTAATATGTATGTTGATTATAGCACGAAAAGATATAATGTTGTTTTAAATGTTAAGTTTAATCTTATTGCAATAATTTACCCAAAGGATATATTAAATTTATTTCAGAAAAGGATAATGAAACTAAGTTTATGTTTGGGTTACTCTTTTAGATTATAAATAATTGATAATTTATGAAAAGAATATAGAGGTAGCAACAGTTACTAAAAATAATAACAAATTTAGATAAATAGACACAAAATAATAATAAAAAGGAGGTAAAACTGGTTTTTGTCGCAATATTGAGAATAGAAAACTACTAA